>JAABUV010000497.1_pt1 | contig 59393 bp, 54 predicted proteins | sample 5559971 | NCBI WGS metagenome assembly JAABUV01 (sample SAMN10711881, study PRJNA513362) | rock metagenome | isolation source: Antarctica rocks | place: Antarctica: Victoria Land, Knobhead nord | collected 2015-12-19 | reverse complement strand
TAATCTCAGCGGCTTCGTTCGCGACCTCGTGATCGATGTAAGTTGCTCTCGTTCGGCATCTGTTAATGTGATTGCAGGAGCAACGCGCATGCAAATAGCGTACACCACATAACTATAAATAACAATACTTTAGGTGACCTACACTAGTGCGCCGAGTTGCTCGCACGTGGCTGACGGGTCCGTGCCACAAGCGTGCTGACCGCAGCATTGGCGCTTGCGTACCGGGCGTACGGTGCGAACATCTGATCGTAGTGCGCAACGCCGGAGAACGGACCGACGCGACCGGAGAATTCACCCGAGACCTGCGTCGGAAACCAGCCGATATCGGCCCTTCCCCACGTGATCGCAAGCTTCCCATCGTGCGTCGGCCGCGGGAACGCATACGGGACCTCCGAAGCGTGGAGCACGTGAGCGCTCCCGACGTCGACGATCATCGTGCCGTGTGCGTGCACCTCGTCGTGCGTCGGGCTCGAATACCCGATGGCGACGGCGCCAGCGGGACAATCGGCGCACGATTCCGGCTTGAATCGATATTCTCCGTGATACCGGGAACGTAGCGGATCGTGAAGCGGCGGGCGGCGGGGATCCGGCGCCTCACTCGTCGCAACGAGATTGCCGTCCTTGTACACGTACCAGTTAGTCGTCGATGTCTTGCGATGGTTCATCGGGGCGTCGATGCGCAGCACACTCCGACTTCGAACGCCGACGACACCCTTGCTTTCCGCCGAATAATGATGGACGACGTGCCCGATGATTTCATTGACGTTCGTCGCCGGCGTTTGTGCCGTTTGAGCGGTCGCCACGCCGATTGTCGTCAAGGTGGCGAAGAGGACGAGTAGCAACCGGGCGAGGCCCGCGCCGACGCGGACCGAAGCGATCATCGCATAGACTCCACGGAGTATCGAACGACTGGACGTCGCCGGACATCGCTCGTCATTCCCGGTTCGAGCGTCGCGTCCCCGGCGCCGAAGACCTCCTCGAGTTGGGCGCCTCCGAGGTCGGGGCCGACCGCTATCCGACGATGGTCACGCTCCATGCGACGTGGCTCGGCATGCTGTGGATCTTCGGCAGCAAGCGACGCGTCGAGCTGCTGTGCGTCGGACTCGCGCTCGGCATGCCGTGGCACACCGCGCTCTTCGGCGCGCTCAACCTCGCGATGCTCCGCCATCGAATCCGCGTCGAGAACGCCGCCTATGCGGCGCTCGGTGCCAAATCCGCCGCCTGAGCGCGGCGTTCGTAGCGGATGCAGCGCGTTAGCTCCTCGGCATACGGCAACGCCACTGGTGAGCGTGAAGGCCGCTCGTACATACGACTCAGACGTCTTAAGCAACTCACCTGAAGGACGGCGTATTCGTTTTGGATTCACCGCTGCTTGGACGCGAGAACCGTTACCTCGACTGGGGCCTTCACGACGCCAGTCGAGGCAACGTCGAAAACGATTCTAGTTGAGCGCAGGCAGACAAAAACGATAAAGCTTCATCCAGGCTTCGATGACGTTCGGAGCGTCGTCGAAGAGGATTGGCGCCCTCGGGCCGCTCGTCGCCACATCGTCGAACGCGACGGCCCGGCGTACATCGCGCACCCTCTGCATTTTAATTAACCGAGATGCGCTTGGGCTGCGTCTCCGGTCGGCGCTCGAGCGCGAGTACGAGCATGCCGTCGGCTACGCGTGCCGCAATATCGTTATCGACGTCTTCCGGCACGCTGAAGGAGCGTGAGAACGTTCGCCGATCACCTTTCCCGTTGACCGACAGCACGCCGTCTTTAAAAGTGACGTCAATCTGCTCGGGTTTGTAGCGTGGTATCGGCACTTCGATTTCGTATCCCGTCTCCGTTTTGGATACGTCGTAGTCGAACGCCCAGTTGGACCGCAGTGCTTGGAACGGATCGAACCCGAAAACATCCCGGTACGGCGTCCAGGGGGTAGCGCGGCTTTCGCCTTGGGTGCGACCACCATTCTTAGGCGCGAGAGAGTTCGTCATGTATCCTCCTTTCGAGCCGTGCAACGTCTCCTGCAATTCGAGATTTTAGCGACTTTGGCGCTCTTGTCAAGAGACCGCTAACGCTGACGCGAGAGTCCCACAATCGACCCTTCCTGACATTAAGGGAATACCAGGGAAGCTCACGCGCGAGGCACCTTTGGCGGCATCTAGTCGCCCGCAGAGAATTACGGCAGACATGGGCTTTGAACTAAAAATTGCGGCAAAGCACGATCCGCCCAAAGGTCGTGAACCGGTCTCCGAGCATGGCCGCTCGACGGCGAAAGCGTTGACCTTTCATGCAAGCGGCGCTTTCTCTCACGAGAATGGAGCCGTGCTCGCAGAAGCGATTGACGATGCGATTAGCCCTGAGTTCTGCGCCTACATTGTATGTCTCGAGGCGGTCAATGATATTGACGAGAGCGCGCTCTTGACGTTCGCCCAGTGGATCCGCGGCCGTCGCGATGAAGGCCTTGACCTACGGCTTTGCGCCCTAGAACCGCACGTACACCATCTGCTTGAAGACGTCGGCGAAGCGGGGGACGCCTTGATGCCGTTAGCTCGAGCAACCGACACGACGCCACGTCGTAAAGTCGATACACATCTCGACGAACCGAAGGCTTCGTGCTAAGAACGATCTCTGCCGGGACGGTAGCCTGAATCGGTTCACACGGACTACCGTGTCTCGAAAAGCCCCTAGAACTCCGATCGACTCGCGCGAATGTGTACGTGTATAGCCGCTAAAGCATAATGCCTGAGAATGCAGCCATTCTCAGGCTCGGGAACTGCGATCAATTCGACGGAAAGAGCCGCCCGCGAACGACTCCCGGCCCGATCGCCGGGAAACGGCTCTAGCGAGAACGACTTGGCAACGATCGAGCCGCTCGAGAGAGGCAGAGCCGTCCTAGCGGAGCTTGCGCGAGCCGTGGCCGATCTTGGATCTTGCGATCCTGGAACTCGGTGCCGGCCACCGAGCGAGCCTGCGCCGACGCCCGGGCCGGTTTCGTCGCGAAATTCCGCAACCTTTTAAGCGCCACTACGCCGCGCGCGCGGTACGGCGAGGCGTAAGAAGGAGCCGCTACTATCGAGCTGCTGCCGACGATTTTTATGGCAATGCAGAACGACGCTCGCGACGCGCGATCGGGCGCTGCTGCTACTCGGGTACGGATGCCGGTCACCGAAAGGCGGGGAGGGCTCATTGCCGCGCGATCGGCAAACGAACGCACCGCGACCGTGCCTAATAGCTTGTGGCTCCGCTCGGAGGGGATGGCGTTGTATGCGATCGCGAAACAAATTGGCACGTCCTCAGCACCATCTCGCGCGTTCTCGCCCGCGGTTTCTAGCAGACCGATGCATCTTGTTCCGGGACGCGGAACATGATATATAATGCGGACGTGACGTTCGCCGACGCCGGAACCGAGGATCTCTTCAACGGCGTCAAGTCCAAGGCGGCTTCAAAGATCCCCGCCGATATCAACGCGTCAGCTTTCCGAAAACTCGACCTCTTGAACCGGGCCGAGACCCTGGAATCACTCAAGAAGCCCCCTGGAAGTCATCTCGAAGCGCTCAAGGGCGACCGCAAAGGCCAGCACAGTATCCGGATCAACGATAAGTACCGTATCTGCTTCGCCTGGACCGACGACGGCGCAACCGGAGTCGAAATCGTCGACTACCACTAGCTCAAATGCTTATAATAAGCTTTCTCACAGGAACTTCTCACATGGCACGAACGCACTTGCTGCCGACGCATCGCGAGCCGACCCATCCGGGAGAGATCATGGAGCACGAGTTCCGGATCCCGCTCAATCTGACGCAGCAGCAGCTCGCTGACGCGCTGCGTATAACGCGTCCCGCTTACTCGGAAATCGCGAAAGGTCGCCGCAGTGTTACCCCTAGCCTTGCTCTCAAGCTAGAGCGCGTCCTCGGGCTTGAAGCAACCGTCTGGCTTGGGCTTCAGATGGACGTCGATTTGTATCGTGCGATCCATAATCCGAAGGCGATTGAAGGGCTGGTGCTTATCAATCCGGTTGCGACTATCGCTAGTCCTCAGTTGCCTCGTCCGACGCGACTGCCGCGGTGAGTCGCGCTCGATAATCTTCCGGCGCTCGTCCGGGCGCTCGACGCGCTTTTCGCCTTCGGCCGTCCGATCGCAGACTTTCGCCGTCCGCTCGATTGTCATCCGTGCGGCATGGCTCTTACTTGTTTACAAACGGCCGCTTCAGCTAAGAGACTCGCGCTCGCTCGAGCGCGGTCGCGCGTGAGCGCGTGACGCCACGGCGTCGTCCATTGCGGCGCTTCAAGCACCGACTCCTCGCCGAGCATCTCGAAGAGAGGATGCGTCTCGATGCTCGCGCGCACGGTCTACGCGGATGCCGAGTACTTCGCACGTCTCGAGAACTCGAAAAGAAGGCGCCCAGCCGAGCTTCGACCTCGTGAGCAGGGTGGCGACGAGTCCCGGCGCCTCACTCGACGACGCCGTCGCTCGTCTCGGTGCCGCGGCCGTGTCAGAGGATCTGACGACGGCGCGACACATGCTCGACCGCATCGTCGAAGCCCGTCGGGCTGCTCCGGCGCGGATACCTCGGCACGAGCGCGCGCATCTCTTTTCAGACCCGTACGAAGGCGCGCCCGATCCGACAAAGGTCTCGAGCGATGGCGAGCAGCTCGCGGACGCCGAACCCTCCGACGCGGATCCCGCAGCCCACCGACGCCACGGCGGCGTTGGAGGCGCTCGCTGCTCGAGTCGCCCGGTGTCGGCTGACAGCTGGCCTGTTCACCGGGAAGCCGCCGATGCAAGCCGGCGTGTCGCTCCGGACGCTCCACTGCGTCGAGTCCGGGTCGGCGAACCCGATGTACCTCGTGATCGCTCGCTGCGTCGAGGGGAACGCCCAGGGAACGTTCTTCGTCTGCGCGGTCGCAACCGTGCTCACGTTGTTGCCGAAAAAGCTCAACGGCATCGTGTTCTCGCTCTTTTGTCTCGTCGGCGAGAAATCGTCGTTTCGTTCAATTCAGGAACGGCCGTGCTGCGCACCACGTGAAACTCGGTGAACGATGTTCTTGCCAAGTGTTGTGAGGCGTAAGGAGCGGCTTCGGGAAGCAGTGCTAACGTCGCGACATGCGATCGAAGCGGCGCGTTGACGTCATAGATAATGCCTCGGGCGCCCCTGCTTCAACTTCTGCGATCGGTCACGAACGCGCGTGAAGACGATCGACGCTTCGACCGACACAGCGGCACCGCGAGTCTGGGAATTCTCCCGACGCATCGGCGTCGACGTGCTCTTCGAGAATCTCGGGAGCGACCACCTGGCGTTCATCGAAGCCTTCGCCGAATCGACGGCAAGGGTCCGCGGATTGTCATCTGTCCACACGAGATCACTGCGCTGAGCGCCGCGCACGCGACATAGGAGCGTTGTGCATGAACTCCTTTATGGTCGCATAACGGCGGTTTCGGAACGCAGCTCTCGAAGACGTGGCGCTGGGCGAAACGTCAACTCGCCTGTGCCGGCGTGCGCGCGAGCTCGAGGATGATGTCCCATTCGCGCTTATGGACCGGCTGCACCGAGAGGCGGGAGCCGCGCCGTAGGAGCACCATCGTCGGGGCGAGGTCGGCGTTGAGTCGGAGCTCGGCGAGGGTGACGGGGCGTTCGAGCGGCCGGTCGTAGGCGACGTCGACGTTCTCCCAGATCGGGTTCTCGGCCGTCGCTTTGGGATCGAAGTAGTTGCCGCCGCGTTCGCGTGCGGTCATGTCGGGGTAGGCTTCGCGCACGACGCGCACGATTCCGACGATCGCCGGAACCTTCGTGCTGCTGTGATAGAAGAAGCCGAGGTCACCGACGTGCATGGACTTCATGATGTTGCGCGCCTGGAAGTTTCGTACGCCGCTCCATGGCGTCGTGCCGTCCTTACGCAGCCGATCGAATCCGTAGGAATCGGGCTCGCTCTTGAAGAGCCAGTGCTCGCGCATGGCGTGTCGCTACGGCGCCGCAGACGAAGAAGCCCGCCGCGACCAATGTCGCGACGGGCTTCGGCCGTGACCCTCGTGCGAGGCTAGAAGTCGTGCGCGAGGCTGAAGCGCAGCGTGTTCGGCGTGACGAACTGCAGCGACTTCGTGCGGGTCGCTCCGCCGACGATTTGCCCTTGAGGGTTGAGCTGTTGCGTGAGCGAGCCCTCGCCCTGATTGAAGATCGCGCGACCGAGGGCCGTGCCCTGGTTGACGTTCGCCAGATTTTGGACCGAGATCTGGGCGAACACGCCGTGTGCGACGGGAGCCGCGACCGAGCCATTCATGAGGACGACGGCCGGCGAGTAATACGAGTTGTTCGCGCCTTCGTACGTCGCACCGAACGAGACGCGCGCGCCACCGAGGTTACGGTAGTTGATCTCGCCGTAGCCCTTCGCGTAGGGTATCGAGGCTTGGCTATTGACTGAGCCGTCGAGTTGCTTGCCGTTGACGAGCGTATTGGCGCCCGAGACGTAGATCGAAGCGGGAAGCTGATCGAGATACGCGCGCTCGAGCGATCCGGTGAGAATGTAGCCGAACCCGGCGAGCGGGCTCTTGATGAGACTCGCTTCGAGCCCGTAGTAACGCCCGATTGGAGCGTTGATGTTTTGGCTCAAGAAGTAGCCGTTCGCGCCGGATACCGCTCCACCCGGCATCGGGATTGCCGTCGTGACGTTCGCGAAAAAGTTGTGGACCGTATTGTCATACGCGTCCACCGAGAGAATGGCCGAACTCGGCATCCGTTGGTCGAAGCCGATATCGTATGCGATCGTCGTCTCGTTCCGTAGAGCGGCGTTCGGCAATGAAATCGTGTACTGATTATTATTCGCGCCGTTCGGAAGGCTGATCGAGCCGAGGCCAGAGATCACCGATGCGTATGGAAGGGTCACGCCCGAACCACCGTTCATGCGGATGCTCAGGTCGGGATTGACCTTGTATTGGAATCCGATATGCGGATCGAGATGGTAGATGACGTTGGCCGTTGATACGAGCGACACCGGCGCGGCCGTGAGCGGTTGTGGCGCTGCGTTCGGGAGCCGTGCCGCCGCGTACCGCGCGATCAGCGCTGGATCTTGGCTCGACGGGTTCGCATGGAACGCGGTGTAGTAGAGGCCGAACGCTCCTTGGAATTTATCCGTGAAGTTCGCCGAGTCGGTCAGCGCGAACTCGTTCTTGCGGACGATGGTCGCCGGGATCGAGATCGCCGTTTGTGGCAGAAACAAGCCGCGAGGATTGGCGGCTGAGATCAATGCCGCACTCGCGAGATTACACGTCGGCTGGTAGCCGAGGCCGGCCGCGGCGGGCGTGTTCTGAACCCCACCGCCGACGACGTTCGTACAACCGGCCGGAGCCGGCGTCGTATCGTTCGAGCGTGACGACGTATCGTCGGCGTTGTACTCGTAGCTGAAGCCGAAATTATTCGACGCCGTTGGATGGAGATACTCGAACGTCACGCCGTGAAGTCGGTCAATCTCCGGCTGACTGAACGGCGTGCCGTAGCCGATGTTGCCGTCGTTCTGAACGCCGGTCGGCGTCGTGTAACAAGGTGCGGCGCGCGAGCAGTTCGGGTTCGTCGCGGTCGTCGAGTATACGACGCCCGCGGGATTCGAGGCGCCGATGTACGACGGGCCGGTCGGTCCAACGAAGTTGCTGCCGAAGCACGGACCCTTCGCGCCGCCGGTTGCTGCCGTCGGAGCGATGAAGGTCGACTGACAGTTCGCGCTGTTGGTGACCTGAGCCCAGCCGCCGTTGTTTCCCGGATATAGGTTTTCGCGATCGCCGCTGATGAAGCGGTTGATCTCGGCCGTGTAGGGTCGCACGAGAAAGGTATCGTTTTTGAGCGACGTGCGAAACTCGGCAGAAAAGTACGGCTCGTTATTTTGTACGTACGAACTCGGGAACCAAGAATACGAGTCGACTGCATGGCCGATAAGACCGGAGAGATACGGGGCATTGTACTGCGAGAGCACGCCGCACGCGGTTGCGACGCGCGCGGGGACGGCGCCGTTATAGCACGGCGCGACGGTTTGGTGACCCTCGTAACTCGCGTATGAGCCGCCTTGCGGGATGTATTGCCCTTGCAGCCCGAGATACTCGAACGACACCGACGTCGAATTCGAGAATCGGAAGCGCAGCTTCGCGAGTTCGCCTTGCAGCCCTTCGGTGTTCGAGAGGTCGCCCGACCAATTAAGAAGGCCGGTGAAGTTCGGCGGAGCGAGCGTTGACGACGGAATCCCGGTGTTGATGCCAACGCGATTCGCCGTGTAGCCGTACCACGGACCGCGGTAACCGACGAAGGACTTGCCGGCGAGGACGCTGAGCTTTCCCTTGAAGAAGTTTGCGTTGCCATATACGCTATAGAAGGTGCCGTCGTAATTATCGACGCCGCCCTTGACGAAGAGATGGTTCTGCGACTCGAAATCGCGCGTGCGCAAATTGATCGTGCCGAAGACCGATTCGCCCGCGGTCGGGCCATTGAGGCCGGCTCCCTTGAGCACATCGACGCTCTGGAAGATGTCGGCGATCGCGTAATTGACGTTGTACGCGCCGAACGTGCCGACGCTGACGGGATGGCCGTCGATGTTCGTACGCGTCTCGATCTCGGCGCCGCGGACCGCGAAGAATGTATTCGCGGTCGCACCAGTCGTCCGTGAAATGGTGACGCCGGGGAGTTCGGTAATCGAATCGTTGAGGTTCGGGAGCTCGCGCTCGGCGAGCTGCGCGCGATCGAGCGTCGACGTCGCCGTGACGCTCGTGTTGAGTGCGAGCCGCGTGCTCGTGCTGACGCGGCCGATCGTCTTGAGCGAGCTGATGTCGGCTTCGGCGATCGAGAGCGCGACGTCGGTCGCGGTCCCGGCGACGGCCGTGATGGACGAGCTCTCGCCCGACTCGAAGCCGCCGCGATCCGCGTCGAGCACGTAGACGCCGGGGAGCAGCGAGAGCCGGAACGTCCCGTCCGCTGCGGTCGACGTCGACTTCTTGCTGCCGCCGCCGACGGCGGTGATCATCACGGCGGGAACGGGCCTGCCGGTCGACGTGTCCTTGACGGTGCCGGTGATGACTGCGGTCGAGGCGTCGACCGGTCTCGGGCTCGCAACCGGAGCGGCTCCGGTCGTGGTCTCGGGCGGAGTCGGCTGGATGGTCGTCGCGCCGAGCGGCGCGCCGACCATCAATGCTGACGCCCCCAAGGCGAATAAGGCGTGGGCGAAACGTCGCACGCTGTTCTCCTTAAGTAGGGTGGTTCTTCTGGGAAGTTCCCAGGCCTCACCGTACGCGATTCGCCTTAACTACGCATTAATGCCGAAGGGAGCTGGCGTGACGATTCGACGCTTCGTCCAAAGAAACGGCGACGGGTGGCACGACGTCGAGCCTGAGGGCTACGTGCCGGGCTCGACGACGGCGGTGACGCGCCATACGCTCGTCGGCGCCCGGAAAGAAGCCGCGGACGAACTCGGCTCGACGAACGAACTACGGTATTTTTCGCTGCCGCCGGGGCAGGTCTCGCGCCTCGAGAAGCACGAGCACGAGCACTGGGTCATCGTCGGCGAGGGCGTCGGCCGCGCGATCGTCGGTACCGAGTGCCGCGAGGTCCGGACGCACGACGTCGTCTACGTCGGGCCGATGGAGCCGCACCAATTCGTCAACGCGGGCGACGCGACGTTTGGCTTCTTCTGCATGGTCCCTGCCGAACGCGACTTCCCGCAGCTTCTCGGCGAGGACGAGATCGCGACGCTCCGCGCGTCGGAGGCCGGCGCCTGGATCAAGCCTGAGGGGCAGCCCCCGCCGCGCAAACGCGAGCGCGCCGCGCGGCGAGCGCGACGGATCAGCGCAGGTTGATCACGGGCGCGGGGACCGGGCGGTCGGCGAAGGTCGCCCTCAAAATCGTCGCGAGCTCCCCGTTCTGCGCCATCGGCGCCAAGATGTCGGTATCGCCGTAGAACGTGCCGTTGATGAAGATCTTCGGCAGCGTCGGCCAGTTCGTCATCTCGGTGAGCGCCGCGCGCTTGGGCATGTCCTCGAGGACGTCGATGACCTCGAACGGGTAGCCGAGTCGGCCGAAGAACTCGATCGTCTCGGCCGTAAAGCCGCACCGCGGATAGTCTTTGGTGCCCTTTCCGTAAACGAGGATCGGGTTGGCGGCGACTTCGTCCGTGATCTGCTGCTTGATGGCGTCGTTCGGCATCGTTACTCCAAAATTTCCGTGCGGATCGACATCGCGTGGATGCGGCCGTCGGCGCGAGCTTCCGCGAGTGCCGATTCGACCATCCGGTGGCGATCCATGAGCGAGACGCCTCGGAAGGCGCCCGAACGCACCAACACGTCGAAGTGGTCCATGGTGCCGGTGAGGTCGTAGACTTGCACGAATGCGTCGGGCATCGTGCGGCGGATCAAGCTCGTCATCGTGGCGTCGTCGATCATGGCCGGTGCGCCGTTCGGCGTTATGAACGGAGTTCCGGCCGGGCCTCCCCCCTGACCGCGAGCCAGAACGCGCGCGCCTCGCGTAACGTCTCGGGCAGGTCGGCGCGCGCGAGCGCGGTGCCGGCGCCGCGCGCGAGCACGATCGCGGCGACGCCCATGAGGATGGCGGGGACGCCGCGGACGCGCAGGCGCTTCCCGAGCGCGATGCGGCTCGTGGCCAGGAGCGGCCGCGGCGAGAGCAGGGCGACGGGCGAGCGGACGGGCATGCCGTCCGCTTCGTGCCGTGCCGCCCGTCGTCCGGTCGTCGATTCGTGCGATCGTGGGAAGGCCTACCGTATGCATCCGCTCGACGGCGACGGCCCAGACGCGACGCGTCCGTTTCCGCGCGTCGTCGATCGCGGCTCGACGACGGCCACGCTGCCGCCGTTGCCGCCGCCGCCGCCCCCGGCGCGCCCGCCCCGCACCGGCCCGCCGGACGGCGACGGCGACGGTGGCGAGCGCGGGCCGTACGAACACCGCTTCGGATCGCTGCCGTTCTATCTCTTCGCCCGAGCGGTCGCGTTCGCGATCGACGGCATGGGCGTCACGTTCTTCCTCGCGACGGCGATTCGCCAGGCCGCCCTCGTGCAGCGAGTGCCGATCGACGCCGCGACCGCGGGCGGCTTCGGCGTCCTCCTCGGGACGTCGTTCGGCCTCGCGTTCGCGATCGCGTTCGTTAGCGAAGCGCTGGTCGGAACGACGCTCGGCAAGATCATCTTCGCCCTGCACGTCCGGCGCCGCGACGGCTCGCACGTCGGGCTCGGCGGCGTCTTCGTTCGGACGCTGCTGTATCCGATCGACCTGCCGCTCGTGGGGCTCATCGTGGCGGCGCTCACGCCGCGCCGGCAGCGGCTCGGCGATCTCGCGGCGGGTACCGTCGTCGCGCGCAGCACCATCGGCAGCTTCGCCTCGGTCATCGGGATCGCGGCCGTCATTGGGCTCATCTACGTCCAGGCGGCCTTCCTCGGCGGCGCGGCGGGCGCCGGCCGCATCGCGGAGAGCGTCGCGGAGTACGGCCCGGGGTACGTCTCGACGCTCGCCGGTCTCTTCGGCGGGGGCGCGCGGACGACCGAGCCGCAGCCGAACGTAACGCCGACGGGGCCGGCCGCGGCGCCGGCGACGGCGCCGGCCGAACCCAGCGGCGAACCGAGCGCGTCCGAGCTCGCGTCGCCCGAGCCGACGGCCGCGAGTACGGCGACGCCGAGCCCGCCGCCCGCCGAGCCGACCGACGTTCCGAGCGGCGCACCGTCGGATGCGCCGATCACGCGGCCGTCGCCCCCGATGCCGACGGACGAGCCCGTGCCGGTGCCGACCCTCACCACGTGAGCGCCGCTGGAAGGAGTGCCAGGAAAGACATCGCCGCCGACCTCGCCAACGACGTGCCGGTGACGTCGACGAGCGCGGCCTACTGAAGCAATTTCTGCGACGCGCCGAAGGTATCGCGATCTTCACCGCGTCCTTCCTGCTCGCCGCAGCCGTTATCAGATACAAGACGTTCGTCGAGCACACGCTCTCGACCATCGGGATCGCGTCGTATCCGATCGCGGTGCTCGTCTTCGCGCTCGTCGCCTCGGCGCCGTTCTCGGTCACCGACGCGATCGCCGTGATGGACGGCGTGATCTTCGGGCCGGTGCGCGGCTCGCTCGTCAACGCGGTCGGGCTCGTCATCGCGGCCGTGGGCGGTTACTATCTCGCCCGCCGGACCTCGCATCTGCTCGAGCTCGAGAAAAGCGTCGAGAAGTTGCCGAAGTACATCACGCGCTTCAAGCTCGGCTCGCCGCCCTTCCTCATCGCGCTGCGGCTGCTGCCCGGCGTCGGCGGAACGCTCGCGACGCAGATCGCCGCGGCACTTCGCGTACCGATCTTTCGTCATACGTGGACGATGTGCGCCGTCGCGATCCCCGTGTGTACGATCCTCGCCTTCTTCGGCAACGGCGCGTCGGAGTGGGTCCACACGTACTGGCGCGATCACGCGCCGCATCTCCACATACTGCATCATCACCACCCGGCCGCCACCCCGGCTGCGCACGCGTGACGGTCTCGACGATCGACGAACCCGCCGCGCTCGCGGCGCTGTGCGAGCGCATCGACGGTGTCGACGAGGTGTCGCTCGATACCGAGTTCCACAACGAACGCTCGTACGCCGCGCGATTGATGGTCGTGCAGCTCGTCGTCGGCGACGAGGTCGCCCTCGTCGATCCGTTGCGCCTCCCGGATCTCATTCCGCTCGCGCGCGCGCTCGAAGCCAAGACGGTCATCGGGCACGCGCTCTCGAGTGACCTCAAGATCTTCGCCGATCGCTTCGACGCGTTGCCGGCCGCCGCGTTCGACACGCAGCTCGCCGCCGCGTTCTGCGGCTTCGGCATGTCGATCTCGCTCGCCGATCTCATCGCCAACGTCGCGGGTGTGCGGCTGCGGAAGTCCCAGACGGTCAGCGACTGGAGCGCGCGGCCGCTCTCGGCGCAGCAGATCGACTATCTCGTCGACGACGTCCGCTATCTGCCGACGCTGCGCGAGCGGCTCGCGGCACGGCTCGCGGAGACCGGCCGGACGGCGTGGTTCGAAGCTGACACGCGCCCGCTCGTCGACCTCGCGAAATACCGGCCCGATCCCGAACGGCTCTACCTGCGCGTTCCGGGCGCCATGCGGATGAACCGCCGCGAGCTCGGCCTGATGCGCGAGCTCGCGCGGCTGCGCGACCGTCTCGCGCGCGAGCGCGACGTGCCGCTCAAGTTCATCATCCCCGACGACGTGATGGCGCCGATCGTGAGCTTACGGCCCGCAACGCGCGACGATCTCGGGGTCCTGCGCCGGCTCGATGCCGGTGCCCGCAAAGCGTACGGCGACCGGATCGTCGAGGCGATCGCCGCGGGTGTGGCGATCCCCGACGACGATCTGCCGCGCAAGCCCCCGCGGCCGCCGAGCCTTGATCGCGACGCGATCGTCGCGTTGCTCGCCGTGCTCTGCAACGGCATTGCGACCGAGCACCAACTTCCGGCCGGGCTGCTCGTGACGCGCGCATCGCTCGAGCGCGTCGCGCGCGATCTCCCGGAAACGGCGGACGGCATCGCCTCGTCGCTCGAGGTCGACGACTGGCGCGCCGCGCTCGTCGCCGAACCGCTGCGGTCGCTGCTGCGCGGCGAAGTCGCGCTCGGGATCGCCGGAGCGGCGAAGCACGCGCCCCGGATCGCGCGCCTCCCGGCATCACCCGCGAGCGAGCTTGGGCCCGGCCCGCTCGCCGATGCGCCGGTCGGCGCTGCGGACGGGGACGAGTTCGTCCCGTAAGCGAACTTGCCGCCATGCGTGACCGCAACGCCGATCTCCCCGTACGCGAGCAGCTTCCGGTCGGCGAACGCACGTATGGATATGTGCCGCTCGCCGCGCTCGCCGCGCTCGCCGCCCGTTACCCCGACGTCGCCACGTTGCCGTTCGGATTGAAGCTCCTGCTCGAGAATGCGCTCCGGCACGACGACGGCAGCGACGCGGCGCGGGCGGACGTCGAGGCGCTCGCGACGTGGACGCCCGCTGCGGCCCGGCGCGAGATCGCGTACCGTCCGGCACGCGTGTTACTTCAGGACTTTACCGGCGTGCCGTGCGTCGTCGATCTCGCGGCGATGCGCGACGCGCTCGTCGCCCTCGGCGGCGATGCGGCGCGCGTCGAGCCCCAACAGCCCGTCGAGCTCGTGATCGACCATTCGGTGCAGGTCGATCGCTTCGGCTCGCCGGGTGCGTTCGCGATGAACGCGGAGCTCGAGCTCGCGCGTAACGTCGAGCGCTATCAATTCCTAAAGTGGGGTCAGCAGGCGTTCGAGAACATGCGCGTCGTGCCGCCCGACACGGGTATCGTGCATCAGGTCAACATCGAGTATCTCGCGCGGATCGTCTTCGGTTTCGAACGCGACGGCTCGCTCGCGTATCCCGATTCCGTCGTCGGCACCGATTCGCACACGACGATGGCCAACGGTCTCGGCATTCTGGCGTGGGGCGTCGGCGGGATCGAGGCGGAGGCCGCGATGCTCGGCCAGCCGATCTCGATGCTCGTGCCGGAGGTCGTCGGCGTCCGCGTCACGGGCACTTTGCGCGAGGGTGTGACGGCGACCGATCTCGTGCTGCTCGTGACGCAGCGGCTGCGCGCGGTCGGCGTCGTCGGCGCGTTCGTCGAGTTCTACGGGCCCGGCGTTGCCGAGCTCGGGGTCGCCGACCGCGTGACGATCGGCAACATGTCGCCGGAATACGGCTCGACGGTCGCGCTCTTTCCGATCGACGCGCGCACGCTGGAGTATCTCACGCTGACGGGCCGACCGCCCGAGCAGATCGCGCTCGTCGAAGCGTACGCGCGCGCGCAGGGCTGGTTCTGGGAACCGGGCGTGCCCGAGCCACGGGTCGGCCGACGGCTCGATCTCGATCTGGGCGACGTCGAGCCGAGCCTCGCGGGCCCGCGCCGGCCGCAGGATCGCGTCACGCTCGGCGGCGTGCGCGCGAGCTTCGCGGATGCGCTCGCCAAACGTCCGGCGCGCGAAGCCGTGCCGCCCACCCCGATCGTGGCGCTCGTGCCGCCGGGGCCGTCGAGCGTTGCGACGCTGCCGCGCGTCGCCGCGGAGCTGACGGACGGCGCGGTCGTCATCGCCGCGATCACGTCGTGCACGAACACGTCCAATCCGTCGGTGATGCTCGGTGCGGGGCTGCTCGCGAAGAAGGCCGTCGAGCGCGGTCTGCAGCGCAAGCCGTGGGTGAAGACGAGCCTCGCGCCGGGGTCGCAGGTCGTCACGGATTATCTGCGCGCGGCGGGACTAACGCCGTATCTCAATGCGCTCGGCTTCGATCTCGTCGGCTACGGCTGCACGACGTGCATCGGCAATAGCGGCCCGCTCGATCCCGAGGTTGCGGCTGCCGTGACGTCGCGCGATCTCTTCGTGGCGGCCGTGCTCTCGGGCAATCGGAACTTCGAGGGCCGGATCCATCCGCTCGTGCGCGCGAACTTTCTCGCGTCGCCGCCGCTCGTCGTCGCGTACGCGCTCGCCGGAACCGTCGACATCGATCTCGCAACGGAGCCGCTCGGTACCGATCGCGACGGCGTGCCCGTCCTGCTCGCCGAGCTCTGGCCCTCGAGCGCGGAGATCGCGACCGCCGTCGCGAGCGCGGTCACGCAGGCCGCGTTTCGCGCGCGGTACGCGGACGTGTACGCGGGCGATGCCGCGTGGGCGGCGCTTGCCGCGCCGCCCGGCGAGCGCTTCGCCTGGGATCCCGCGAGCGAGTACGTGAAGGCGCCGCCGTACTTCGAGGGGGTCGGCCCCGAGCCCGCGCCGCTGCGCCCGATCGCGGGGGCGCGCGCGCTCGCGGTGCTCGGCGACGGCGTCACGACCGATCACATCTCGCCTGCGGGCTCGATCGCTCAGGCGTCGCCCGCGGCGCGCTATCTCGAAGCGCACGGCGTCGCACGCGCGGACTTCAACTCGTACGGTGCGCGCCGCGGCAACCATGAGGTCATGGTGCGCGGCACGTTCGCGAACACGCGTCTGCGCAATGCGCTCGTGCCCGGCGTCGAAGGCGGCGTCACGCGCTATCTTCCGACGGGCGAGCAGCTCCCGATCTTCGATGCGGCCGAGCGCTACCGCGCGGACGGCACGCCCGTTATCGTGTTCGGCGGACATGATTACGGCGCCGGCTCGTCGCGCGACTGGGCGGCGAAGGGACCGATGCTCCTGGGCGTCAGGGCCGTGATCGCGCGCTCGTTCGAACGGATCCATCGTAGCAATCTCGTCGGCATGGGCGTCCTCCCGCTCGAGTTCGCGCCAGGCGATGACGTCGCGTCGCTCCGCCTCACGGGCGAGGAGCACTTCGAGATCGTCGGCGCAGCGGGGCCGCTGCTGCCGGGTGCGTCGCTCGACGTGATCGCGACCGCGGCGGACGGCGGGACGACGCGCTTCACGACCCGGCTGCGGATCGATACGCCGGTCGAAGCGGAGTACGTCCGCCACGGCGGCATCCTGCCGTTCGTGCTACGTGGCATCGCCGAGCGCGGATAGCGCCGTGAGCCAAACGTAGGCCCCGGCACGCCGCTGCCAAAAGCGGTCGACCATGTTCGAAGATCGATTGCCCGAGACGTTCCTCTCGGAGTTGCCCAAGGCGCTGCGTGGAACCGACTTTCCGGCGACGCGCGACGAGATCGTGGAGATGGCGCGCGTGAACGGCGCGTCGCCGGTGCTCGTCGATCGACTGGCAGAGCTTCCCCTGCGCAGCTTCGACACGCACGAGCAACTGCGCCAAGAGCTCGGTCTCGCCTGAGCGGCCGTCGATGATCGCCGGACACGCCGTCGCCGCACTGCTCTCGTTCGAAGGTCCCGATCGCTACGCGTCGGTCGGCGGGCTCGGAACGCGGGAAACGTCCTTCGCGCGTGCGCTCGGCGAGGCTGGGATCGCGACCACGCTCTTCTTCGTGGGCGATCCGACGCTCGCGCCGACCGAACGCTTCGCGAAGAACGTCACCCTCGAGCGCTGGTGCCAGTGGCTTTCCACGCACCATCCGCGCAACGTCTACGACGGCGAAGCGCAGAAGGTCGCCGATTACACGTGGAGCGTCCCGCTCGCCGTGATCGATTCGATCGTGATGCCCGCGATCGATCGCGACGAGCGAACGCTCGTTATCGCCGAGGAATGGCAGACGACCGGGGCGGTGATCGTGCTCGACGCGCTCCTGCGTGAGCGCGGCCTGCGCGATTGGGTTACCGTCCTGTGGAACGCGAACAACACGTACGGGTTCGGGCGGATCGACTGGCCGGCGCTGCAGCGGGCGGCCTCTGTCGTAACCGTCAGCAAGTACATGAAGTTCGAGCTCGGCACGTGGGGCGTTCCGGCGCTCGTGGTTCCCAACGGGATCGACGCGCATCTGCTGGGCGGCGCGCCGCAGAAGATCGTCAAGTCGTTCCGCAAGGCGCTGCGAGGGAAGCCGTCGCTCATCAAAGTCGGGCGCTTCGATCCCGATAAGAATTGGCTGCAGGCGATCGAGGCGGTCGCCGAGTTGCGCGCAATGGGGCTCTCGCCGCAGCTCGTCGCGCGCGGCGGCCGTGAACCGTACGGCGACGTCGTCTTCGCGCATGCGCGCGCGCTCGGGCTCCGCGTCGAACGCGTCGAAGTCGACGGCGACGATTCGGGCGCCGTGGCCGCCGCGCTCGCGCGATCCGACGCCGACGTCATTCACCTCATCGCGTTCCTGCCCGAGCCGACGCTCGCCGCGCTCTACGCCGCCGCCGACGCGACGCTCGCGAACAGCGGGAAGGAGCCGTTCGGCCTCGTCGGGCTCGAGGTGATGGCGGCGGGCGGCATCGCCGTGTGCGGCGCGACGGGCGAAGAATATGCCGAACCGTTCGTCAACGCGATCGTGTGCGATACGAGCGACGGTCGCGAGCTCGCGACCTATCTCCGCGCCGCGTACGGCAACGAGCGGCGCAACGATGCAATGCGCAAGGCTGGCCTCGCGACCGCGAAACGCTATCTGTGGGCCGACGTGCTGCGGGCGCTCGCTCAGAAGATCAGTTACGTTTCGACGTAGCCCTCGGCGCAATGCGGACGGATTCGAACGCGCGCGCGGATCGGCGTTCGCGGCCGGAGCGTGACGAGCGGCTGCGTCGGGATATCGCCGTCGCCGTCGCGCTCGAGCCGGATGCGGCTCGCGATCGTCGCGATCGCGAGAATTCCTTCGGTCCAGGCGAACGACTCGCCGATGCAGAGCCGCGTGCCGCCGCCGAACGGGAAATACGCGAACTTCGGCGACGGCGCGCCTGTGAGGAATCGTTCGGGATCGAAGCGTTCGGGCTCGTGCCAGAACCGAGGGTCCCGGTGCGTGACGTATTGTGACACGAGGACGAGGGCCCCCGCGCGTACGAGCATCCCATCGATCGTGACGTCCGCCGTCGCGCGGCGCGCGGTCGCCCATGCCGGCGGATAGAGCCGCATCGACTCGGCGAAGAGCGCGCGAACGTACTCGAGGTGCGGCACGTCCGCGATCGTCGGCAGTCGGCCGCCGAGGCGCGCGTCGAGATGCGCGTGCAGGCGCGCTTCGACGGCCGGGTGCCGCTGCAGGAGGTAGAACGTCCACGCGAGCGCCGTCGCGGTCGTCTCGTGTCCGGCGAGGAGAATCGTGAGCGCCTCGTCGCGAACCTGCGCGTCGCTCATGCCGCCGCGCATGTCGTCGTCGCGCGCGGCGACGAGCGCCGCGAGGACGTCGTCGCGGTTTCCCGCGGCGGACCGGTGCTCGCGAATCATGCGCTCGACGACGGCGTCGATGACGGCCTTCGAGCGCCGGAAGCGCCGCCCGATCGGCAACGGCAGTCTCGTCCAGTACTCGGACATCGGCAGCAGAAGGTACGGAAAGTCGCGCATCGCGCGCTCGAGCGACCTCGAGAGCGCCTCCGCATCGGCGCGTGCGAACGACGTCCCGAACAACGCCTGCGAGGCGATCGCGAGCGCGAGCTCGCTCGTCGCACGCGTGACGTCGACCGTCTCGCCGTCGTGCCAGCCCGCGACGAGCTCAGCCGAGCATTCGACCATCACGCGCGCATACTCGGCGATTCGCTCGCGGCGAAACGCCGGCTGCACGAGTCGCCGGTGAACGAGATGCTCGGGCGGCTCCGCCGTGAGGAGGCCTCGCCCGAGCAGCAGGCCGAGCAGCTTCGTGCCGCGGCCCTTCTCGAACGAGCCCGCTTTCGTGACGAGTACCTGCTCGATGCCCGCCGGATCGCTCGCGAACCAGACGTCGGTCCCGGGTCCGCGGAAACGCACCATCGAGCCATGCTCGCGCGCCACGCGCGCGAGATAGCGCGGCATGCCGGGCTCGGTGGTGAAGCGCGCACGCAGCAACGCGAGCGCTGGTAGCGTCGTGCAGTTTCGCATTTGCCGCGCGTGCTTCGCGTCCCGAGCGCCATTCATACGGACGCCGTACCCGCGGCGCTTCCGTGCGCTGGCGGCGTTCGGCGGGTTCGAGCCGCCGGATCGCGTACGAACGGCGGATGAGTCTGTTTCCTCGGATTCGCGCGGGCGCCGTCGCGCTCGGCGCGGTCGCACTCGGAGCCTACGCGATCGGGGCGCTTGCGATCGGCACCCTTGCGATCGGGCGATTCGCGCTCGGCCGCGGGTCGATCGAGCGGCTGCGGATCGACGAGCTCGAAATCGGCGAGCTCCGCGTGCAGCGCCTGCACGTCGCCGAACGCGACGATCAGCCGCCGCAGTAGCGCCGAGCGGCCCGCGCGAAAACGCCGTCGGAATCGCCGTCGACGCTCGCGAACAGCTTCATCGACGAGCAGAACTTGAGGTCGTCCGGCGCGCCGAAGATCTCGTACAGCGATTCGTGTTCGATCGCGAGCACGAGCTCCGTGCAATGGACCAGCCGCGGTCCGAGCGTCTCGTGAGCGAGATACGCGCGAGCTTCGTCGAGCGAAGCGATTCCATAGTGGCGAGCCGTCTCGGAACGCCCGAGCCCGCGCTCCTGCGGAAAGACGAACCACATCCAATGCGTGCGCTTTTGACCCGCTCCGAGCTCCTTCAGCACGGCCTCGAAGACCGGCGCCTGCGCGCCCACGAATCGCTCGAGATCGAACGGACTCGATCGTTCCAACGCCGCTCGTAGCCCCGTGGTCCGCTACGTGCCGACGATCTGACGGATGCGGTCGCCGATGAGCTGCGCCAGATAGTCGGCTTGTTCGTAGGACGTGCCTTCGGCGTAGACGTTGACCGTCGGTTCGGAGGCATCGGGGAGCACGAGGAACCAGCCGCCGTCCTGCATGACGCGCACCCCGTCGAAGAGCTCCATCTCGTGGCCGGCGTACTCGTCGACGATCGTGCGCATCACCTCGCCCTTGCGTTCCCACGGGCACGGCAGCGCGCGGTGACGGAAGAACCACTGCGGGATCATGTCGTTGAGCTCGTGCAGTCGCAGGCCTTCCTCGGCGAGCAGTTCGATCGTCTTGACGATCGCGTAGAGCGCGTCGAAGGCCGGCTGGAATTCCGGGAAGATCGGCTCCTGCTTGAAGCCGCTGCCGTACGCGACCGTATTGCGATCGCGCGCGGCGAGCGCCATCATCGACCGGCGATCGCTTTTCGTGCGCTCGACATGGCCGCCGACCGAGAGGACGAGCCGCTCGATCGCACTCGGCGTCGTGATCGGCATCGCGATCGTCGCGCCCGGCCGCGCGCGGCACACCATCATCGCGAGCAGCGCGAGGAGCCGGTTGCCGGCGATCACGCGGCCGAGGTCGTCGACGAGCGCGAACGATTCGCCGTCGTGATCGACGAGCACGCCGAGATCGGCGCCGAGTGTCATCGTGATCGTGCGCAGCTGCTCGATGTAGCGCTCGCGATCGAGCCGGAACGTGCGCGACTTCGCCTCGTCGTAGTACGCGTCGAGGGCGATGATGTCGACGCCGAGCCCGGCGAGCACGCCCGGCAGCACGAGCGACGCGTTCCCGTAGCCGTAGTCCACCACGATCTTGAAGTTCGCGCTCGGCAGCGCCTTGGGTTTGAGCGCCTCGAGCATTTCGGAACTATAGTTCTCGAGCGTCCGTGCGGGAAACGTCAGGAGGCCGACCTCGCCCATGCCGGTGCGCCGGAAGTCTTCGCGGAAGAACAGGTTCTCGATCTTGCGCTCGGCGGCCTTATCGATGTTGATGCCGGTGCCGTCCATCACCTCGATGAGCACGGCGTTGGGGTCGCTTGGATCGACGCGCGTGTGGATGCCGCCGTCGCCGCCGGCGCGGATCGCATAGCGCGCGAGCGGGAGCGGGATGGAGCGCAGATCCGCAACGTCGATGCCGACGGAGAGCAGGCCCGAGATGACGCAGCGATTCAGCAGCCGCGCCGCGGGATGGGCGTCGCGGCTCGTGAGCATGCGCTGGCCCGGCCGGAGGAACGAGCCCATCGCCTGACCGAGTTTGAGCGCGAACTCGGGCGTGAGCTCGACGTTCGCAAGACCGCTCACGCCGATTGCACCGAAGAGCGAGCCCGGCCACTTGATGCCGTAGATCAACGACATCGAGACGATCGAGCCCGAGCTCACCGTCTTGTCGGGCCAGAGCTTGAGATTGGGCCGCACGATCGAGCCGCTGCCGATGATGCAGTTGCTGCCGATCACCGTGCCGTCGCCGACGCTGACGTGATCCTTGACGATGTTCCCGTCGGCGATCGTCGCGCCCGAGATCGTGCTCGACTCGCCGAAATATGCGTCGTCCCAGACGATCGAGCGCGCGACCTCGGCATGACGCGCGACGATCGTCGAGTTGCCGAGCACGGTTTCGGGACCGACCACGGCGTGCGCCTCGAGTGTGACGTTGCGGCCGACGACGGCGGGCGCTTCGATGCGGGCAGCGGGATCGATGCGGCAGCCCTCGCCGATCCACACGCCGGGCGAAACCTCGGTGCCCGGGAGCTCGAGCTTGCAGCGCCCCGCGAGCGCGTCGTAATTCGCCTGCTGATATTGCTGCAGGTTGCCGATGTCGGTCCAGTAGTCCGCGGCGACGTAGCCGTGGATGAGCTTGTTCTCGTGCAGCAACCGCGGGAAGATGTCGCGCGAGAAATCGTACGAGCGGCCGGCTTCCATGTACGCGAGCACCTCGGGCTGCAGCACGTAGATGCCGGTGTTGATCGTGTCCGAGAAGATCTCGCCCCACGACGGCTTCTCGAGGAAGCGCGTGATGCGCTGCTCGTCGTCCGTGATGACGACGCCGAACTCGAGCGGGTTCTGGACGCGCTGCAACGTGATCGTCGCGGTCGCGCCGCTCCGCTCGTGCGCCGCGAGCAGCGCGCCGAGATCGAGGTCGGTGAGCGCGTCGCCCGAGATGATGACGAAGGGCTCGTTGCCGAGCAGGTTCTCCGCGAGCTTCACGGCGCCGGCGGTGCCGAGCGGCGTATCCTCGACGACATACGACATTGCGACGCCGAAATCGGAACCGTCGCCGAAATAACTCTCGATCTCGTCGGCGAGATAGTGTAACGTCGCGATGATCTCGGTGATGCCGTGCCGCCGGAGCAGATCGACGATGTGCTCCATGACGGGTTTGTTCGCGACGGGAGCGAGGGGCTTGGGCCGACGCGACGTCAGCGGCCGCAGCCGCGATCCCTCGCCTCCGGCCATCACGACGGCTCTCACGCTTGTCCCCTCACTGCGACGGAGACGTCTCGGGCGAGCGCGACGATGTCGGGTCGATCGAAGATCTCGTCGATCGTCGCGCGCTGCTTTCGACGCCAGTTGGCATACTCGGCGTTCGTTCCCGGGAGGTTGATCTGTTCCACCTCGCCCACCGCGTCATCGAGCGCAACGACGACGAGCTTCGCGGCGGACCGCGCGAGATAACCGTACGTCGCGCGTGCCAGCGGCGCGACCGCGGTCGCGTCTCGCTCGACCGCCGCGACCGTCTCGAACGCCGCGTCGCGTTCGGCGCCCGCGAGGACGCCCGCGCGGACGAGCGCGTCGCCGAGCGCGGTCACGTCGCGCGTCCGCTCGACCCGCGCGCGCTCGGCCTCGTCCGCCGAAAAGATGCCGAGCCGCTCGCGGATTGCGACGTCGCGGCCGAGCACCCAGCCCGCGAGCGTCGGGAGGTCGTGGGTCGAGGCCGTCGCGAGCGCGAGCACGGGATAGCGGTCGGGCGGCAGAAACGCGCCTTCCGCGTCACGCTGGAACGGTAGCAACCGGTACGAGAGCAGGCCCTCGCGCTCGAGCCTCGGCCGGAAGCCCTCGGGCACGGTGCCGAGGTCTTCACCGACGACCACGCAGCGCGCGTCCCGGCTGCGCGCGGAGACGACCGCGAGCAGTTCCTCGAAGGGATAGTCGACGTAGCGGCCCTCGCTCGCGCGCGCGCCGCGCGGGATCGTGAAGAGCCGGCGCAACGCCATCACGTGATCGAGCCGCAGCGCTCCGGCATGCGCCATATTGTGCGCGAGCATTGCCGAGAAGCCGGCGCCGCCGTCGCGGAGCATCGCTTTGGGGCGCGGCGGCGGTAAGCCCCAGTCCTGGCCCGCGGGGCCGAGGGGATCGGGCGGCGCGCCGACGTGCGACGCGAGGTCGTACGCGCCGGGATCTGCCCAAACGTCGGCGGCATCGGCTGCGACGCCGACGGCCACGTCGAGGTAGAGCCCGATCGCGAGCGCACTCGCGTCGCGTGCGACCGCGGCGAGCTGATCTTCGGCGAGCCACTGCAAATACTTGTAATACTCGACGCGCTTGCGCGCGCGCGCCGCCCACGTCCGCACCTCTTCCGAGCCCGCGTCGCGATACGCGGGCGGCCACTGCTGCCAGTGCCGCGAGCCGCCGGGCTCGCGCGCGAATCGCTCGGCGAGCGCCTGATGTGCGCCGAAACGTTCGAGGCGTTCGCCGCCGTCCGCGACGTAGGCGCGAAACGTCTCCGTCCGCGCCGGATCGCCGCCGGCGCGCAGCACGTCGTAGCAGACCTCGAGCGCGGACCATTTGGCGCGCGCGACGCGCGTGTACTCGACATGCGCGCTCGCGCGCAGCGCCGCGAGCAGCGCGCAGAACGCCGGCGAGGCGACGCGGTCGCGCAGCGCCGCCGCGGCGGGCGTGTCGCTACGAAACTCGGGCACGCACTCGACGTCGAGGTAGATCGGATTGAGGAACGAGCGGCTCGTCGGCGAGTAGGGGCTCGCGGCCTCGGGTTCGAGATAGTGCAGCGCGTGCAGCGGCCCGACGCCGACGAGATCGGCGCCGAGCGCCCCGGCGCGCGCGACGACCGCGGCGAGATCGGTGAAGTCGCCGACGCCCCAGTTGCGCGGCGAGCGCAATGCGTAGAGGTTGAGGCCGAAGCCCCAGGCACGCCCGGCGGCGAGCGCGGGCGGCACGTACGCGCTCACGGCATCGGATCCGGCGTGGATCGAAAGAGCGCGAGAGCGCGGCCCGCGAGGGCATGCGTGCCGTCGGTCGGCAGCGGCGCGTCGACGTCGGTCTCCGGGCTACCCGCGGTATCGACGAGCAGCTCCCAGCCGCCGTGAATCGCCGGGAGCTCGAGCGCCTCGCCGTGGCTCGCGGCATTGAGGAAGAGGCAGAAGAGCGGCTCGAGCGCGGCATCGGGTCCGCTGCCGAAGAGGAGGCCGAGTACGCGTCGCCCGCGGTCGTGCCAATCGGCCTCGACCATCTCACGCCCGTCGGGTCGCAGCCACGTCACGTCCTTGCGCGTGCCGCCGGCAATCGGTTCGCCGGTAAAATACGATTCGCGTCGGAACGCATCGTGCTTGCGGCGCAGCGCGAGCAGCGCCGTGACGAAGTCGTGCAGCGCCGGATCGCGCGGCGAGTCCCACTCGAGCCATGCGAGTGGATTGTCCTGACAGTACGCGTTGTTGTTGCCGAGCTGCGATTTACCGAGCGAGTCGCCGGCGAGGAGCATCGGCACGCCCTGCGAGAGCAGGAGCGTCGCCAGCAGGTTGCGTACCTGGCGCGCGCGGAGCGCTTCGATCTCGTGATCGTTCGTCGGACCCTCGACGCCGCAATTCCAGCTGTTGTTGTCGTCGCTGCCGTCGGCGCCGTTCTCGCCGTTCTGATCGTTGTGCTTGCCGTTGTAGCTCACGAGATCGCGCATCGTGAATCCGTCGTGCGCAGTGACGAAATTGATCGACGAGCGTACGTGCCGCCCGCCGCTGCCGAAGATCTCGCTCGAGCCCGTCAGCCGCGCGGCGAGCTCGGGGACGAGACCGTCGTTCCCCTGCCAGAAGCGGCGGATAGCCGTCCGGTACTTGTCGTTCCATTCCGACCAGCCGGCGGGGAAATTGCCGAGCTGGTAGCCGCCGAGCCCGACGTCCCACGGCTCCGCGATGAGCTTGATGCGCGCGAGCGTCGGATCTTGCGCGACGGCGGTGAGGAATGGGCTGCTCGCGTCGTAGCCGTGCCGGCCGCGCGCGAGCGCCGGTGCGAGATCGAACCGGAAGCCGTCGACGTGCATTTCCTCGACCCAATAGCGCAGCGAGTCCATGACGAACTGCAGGACGCGCGGCGTCTCGAGCGCGAGCGTGTTGCCGCAGCCGGTGGCGTCGTCGTAGAACCGGCGATCGGCCGCGAGCCGATAGTACGAGAGATTGTCGATGCCCTTGAACGAAAGCGTCGGGCCCGCGTGGTTCCCCTCGGCCGTGTGATTGTAGACGACGTCGAGGATCACTTCGATGCCCGCACGATGGAACTGCTTGACCATTGTCTTGAACTCGTGGATCGAATCGCCGCTGAGGTATTGCGCCTCGGGGGCGAAGAAGCCGATCGAGCTGTAGCCCCAGTAATTGCGCAATCGCTTCTCGACGAGATAGCGGTCGTCGACCGCCCTGTGCACGGGCAGCAGCTCGACGGCGGTCACGCCGAGGCGCGTGAAGTAGTCCAGCACCGGCGGTGAGGAGAGCGCGAGATACGTGCCGCGCAGCGGCTGCGGGATGTCGGGAAACTGCATCGTGAAGCCGCGCACGTGCGTCTCGTAGATCACCGTGTCGCGCCAGGGCGTGCGTGGCGCCCGATCGTCGCCCCACGTGAACGCGCCGTCCACGACGACGCACTTCGGCATGCCCGAGGCGTCGTCGCGACGATCGAAGCTGAGGTCGCCACGCGGCGCGCCGATCCGGTAGCCGTAATGGGCGTCGCTCCAGCGAAGTGCCCCCGCGAACGCCTTCGCGTAGGGATCGAGCAGCAGCTTGTTCGGATTGAAGCGATGCCCGGCGCCCGGTTCGTACGGCCCGTGCACGCGATAACCGTAGCGCTGACCCGGTCGCGCCTCCGGCAGATAGCCGTGCCACACGCCGTCGGTATAGCTCGGGAGAGCGACGCGCTGCAGCTCGCGGCGGCCGCGCGCGTCGAAGAGGCAGAGCTCGACGCGCTCCGCGTGCGCCGAGAAGAGCGCGAAGTTGACGCCCGTCCCGTCCCAGGTGGCGCCGAGCGGGTAGGCCACGCCCGCCTCGATTAACGTGCCGCGCGCTGAGATCACTGCGGCGCCGCTTCGTATTCGGCGGTCTGTTGGACGAGCTTCGCAACCAGCGACGTCCAGCCGGTCTGGTGCGACGCCCCGACGCCCGCGCCGTCGTCGCCGTTGAAGTATTCGTAGAAGAGGATGAGATCACGGAAGTGCGGATCGGTCTGGAACTTCTGCGTGCCGCCGTTGAAGGCGCGCCGGCCGTCGGCGTCGCGCGTGAAGATCTCCACGAGTCGCCGTGAGAGCTCGGCTGCGATCGCCCAGAGCGTCATCATGTTTCCGGAGCGCGTCGGAAACTCGACTTTCAATTCATCGCCGTAATAAAAATGGAAGACCTGCAGCGCCTCGATGATGAGATAGTTGATCGGCATCCAGACCGGACCGCGCCAATTCGAGTTGCCGCCGAACATCGCTGTGCGCGACTCGGCGGGATCGTAGTCGATCCGGAACTGCTTGCCGTCGATCAGGACGACGGGATGTTCGCGGTGGTATTTCGAGAGCGAGCGGATCCCGTGATCGCTCAGGAATTCGTCCTCGTCGAACATGACGGCGAGGATACGTTTGAGCCGGTCCTCGCTCACGACGGCGAGGAGCCGGCGCTGCTCCGTTCCATCGCGGGTGAGGCTCGCGACGCACCCGGCGAGCTCGGGCCGGTGCGCGACGAACCATTCGAGGCGGCGCTCGAAGGCTGGTAGCGCGGTAAAGGCTTCCGCGCGGACGGCCTGCACGGCGAAGAGCGGGACGAGGCCGACGAGCGAGCGCACACGCACGGGCGTTCTCTCGCCATCCGGGCCGACGACCTGATCGTAGTAGAAGCCGTCGCGGTCGTCCCATAATCCCCAACCGTTGCCCGACTCATTCATGGCGTTGGCGATGTAGAGGAAATGCTCGAAGAACTTCGTCGCGACGTCCTCGTAGGCCGCATCGTGATTCGCGAGCTCGATGGCGATTGCGAGCATGTCGAGCGCGTACACCGCCATCCAGCTCGTCGAGTCAGACTCGATGAGCGTTCGACCGCCGGGCAGCGGCTCGCTGCGATCGAAGATCCCGATGTTGTCGAGGCCCATGAATCCCCCGGTAAAGACGTTCTTGCCGCTGGGATCCTCGCGATTGACCCACCAGGTGAAGTTCATCAGGAGCTTTTGGAAGACGCGCTTGAGGAAGTCGACGTCGCCCCAATCCGTACATCTTGCGTTCGATCTCGTAGACCCGCAACGCCGCCCAGGCCTGCACGGGCGGATTCGCGTCGGAGAAGCTCCACTCGTACGCCGGGAGCTGGCCGCTCGGATTCATGTACCACTCGCGCTCGAGCGTGAGCAGCTGGTTCTTCGCGTAGGACGGATCGACGAGCGCGAGGACGATCGTGTGAAACGCGAGATCCCACGAGGCGAACCACGGATACTCCCACGTGTCGGGCATTGACAGGATGCTATCGGCGTAGACGTGCTGCCACGTGTGGTTCCGACCGCCCAACCGCTCGTCCGGGGGCCTCGGCTGCGACGGATCGCCGCGCAGCCAGTCGCGGATCACGTAGTAGTAGTACTGCTTGGACCAGAGGACGCCCGCGAACGCCGCTCGCTGCACGGCCCGCTCGTCGTCGGGCACCTCGAAGGGCGTCAGCGCCGCATAGAACCGGTCTGCGTCGATGCGCCGCTCCGCGAGCGTTTGATCGAGCGCCTCGGCGGTCACGTCGGGATAGGGCGTGGCGCTCGCGTCATCTTCGGCGAGGTGGAGCCGAACGGTCTCGCTCGCGCCCGGTGCGAGCTCGAAGACGTAGTGCAGGCCGAGCTTCGAGCCGCCGTCGTGCGAGACGGCGTCATCGTCGCCGTGCACGATCGCGCGGTCGATTCCGCTCTTGACGTGCCGCCCCGCATTCGTCCCGCCGAAGAGCGCCGCGACGTCGGTCTCGTTCTCGGTGAAGAGCGTCCGCGGCGCGCCGTCGGCCGTCAGGCGGTAGTTGCCGAGCTCGGGATGCGAGGCGATGAAGCCGCGGCCGTCCGTCGCGTGCGCGATGCTTCCGTGATGGCCGTCCTCGCTCCAGGACCATTCGTTGCGGTACCAGAGCTGCGGCACGAGGTGCAGCGTCGCCGCGGCCGCGCCGCGATTGGTCGCGACGATCTTGATGACGAGGTCGGTCGGCGTCCGTTTCGCATACTCGATCGCGACGTCGAAATACGCGTCGTCGTCGAATATTTCCGTATCGACGAGCTCGAACTCGGGCTGGAGCCGGTCGCGTGCGGCGTTCTCCCGGACGAGCCGCTCGTAGGGGAACGCGGCCTGCGGATACTTGTAGAGCGCGCGCATGTACGCGTGCGACGGGACGTTGTCCAGGAAGTAGTAAAGTTCCTTAACGTCTTCCCCGTGATTGCCCTGGTGACCCGAGAGCCCGAAGAAACGCTCCTTGAGCACCCGGTCGCGGCCGTTCCACAGCGCCGGGGCGAAGCACAGCCGCTGGTGCTTGTCGCTGACGCCGAGGATGCCGTCTTCACCCCAGCGATACGCGCGCGCGTGGGCGTGCTCGAACGGCAGGTAGCGCCAGGCGTCGCCGTCGGCGGAGTAGTCCTCCCGAACGGTGCCCCATTGGCGCTCGCTGAGGTAGGGACCCCACAGCGACCAGTGCGCTTCGCGGCGGCTCTCGGCTTCGATGCGCTCCCGTTCGGGGTTCCACTTCATGACCGCGGCTTCTCCTTCGGGGCTGCCCCTCTTCCCGCAGCAGTGAGCGGCGCGACGGTTCACGCGCCGTCGATACGGCCCGCGCGATCCCCGCCGATATGCGAAGGTGAAAGGCTGGAAACGATGCAGCTTCGCGGCGCAGCCGCCACGATCGCGCGACTCCGGTTCGATGATGAGACCGAGCGGGCGTTCGAGATCGCGGTCTTGCCGGTGCGGCTGCGCGACTTCACGTGGATCGGCCTCCTGGCGCTCGCACTCTACGACGCCTTCATCGTCATCGATCGGTTCGCTTGGCCCGACGTCATCGCGTTCGCGGCCATCATGCGCTTCGGCGTCGTCACCCCGAGCGGGCTCGCGCTCATCGCGTTCGCGCGGGCCCGGCCCAAGAGTACGGCTTCCTGCGAGTGGGCGGGCGCGGCGTTCGTTGCCGTCGCCGGCGGCGCGCTCGACGTGATGGCCGCCGTGAGTCGGGCGCCGCACGCGGTCGAAGGCTCGATCGGGCTTCTGGTCGTCTTCATCTTTGCGGGCGCCGTCTTGCGCCTGCGCTTCATTCCCGCGCTCGTCGCGACCGCGGCGGCGTATGCGGGCTACGTTGCCGTGGCGCTGACGACGCCGACGTTCACCACAGGCTCGCGCGTGGTCGGGCTCGCCTACGTCGGCGCGTCCGCGGCGTTCTCGCTCTTTGCGAACTGGCGGTACGAACATCACGAGCGGCTCGCGTATCTCGCCGACATGCACGAGCGCGAGCTCAGCGCGAATCTCGAGCGCCAGAACGCGAAGCTCGTCGAGCTCTCCGAGACCGACCCGCTGACCGGAATCGCGAATCGCCGCGCAATGACGACGCGGCTCGATGCGCTGATGGCCGATCGCGAGCGCATCAGTCTCTCGATCTTCATGATCGACATCGATCACTTCAAGGCGTACAACGACCGGTACGGGCACATCGCGGGCGACGCGTGCATCCGCAGCGTGGCCACGACGATCGCACTCGTGCTGCGGGGCCGGCACGACACGATCGCGCGCTACGGCGGCGAGGAGCTCCTGGCGGCCGTCGTCGACGCGAGTCCCGACACGGTCGCACGGATCGCCGAGCGGATGCGAGGCGCGGTCGAAGACCTCGCAATCGCGAGCGTCGGTGCACAGCCCTACGGTCGGGTGACCGTGAGCATCGGAGTCGCGCGGAGTGACGCCGAGCCGCACCAGATTGCGGCGATGATCGCGCGCGCCGACGCGGAGCTGTATCGCGCGAAGGCCGCCGGTCGCAACTGCATCGGCCTGGACTTCGCACGTCTACCGACGGTAGATGGCTCCGCCGAGCTTCTCGGCGCGCGGGTCGATGCCAGGTGACGTATCAGGACGTGTCTCAGGAGGTGACTCGCTTACGTACCAGCGGCTCGAACGTCATGACCCGAACGAGTCCCGGTCGGCACTTCGCGACGTGGCGCGAGACGCGCACGCGTGCATCGAGATAGCGCGCCGTCTACGAGCTCCTCACGAATCGTTCGAGCGCTCGGCGCGCAGCGCGAGGGCGATGCCCGCGAGCAGCAGCGCCGCGCCGAGCGCGAGCCACGGGCCGACCGTCTCGCCGAAGATGAGTGCCGCGAGCCCGGCCGCGATCGCGGGCTCGAGCAGCGTCGAGATCGCGACGGTCGTCGGCGAAAAGTCGCGCAGCGCCCGAGCGAGCGCCGTATGCCCGAGCAGCTGTGAGATGAAGGCCATGCCGGCGATGCCGAGCCATGCACGGCCGTCGCCGAGCGCCGGCGGAGGCTCGCGCAGGACGCCCGCGCCGATGACGAGCGCGAGCGCTGCCCAGCCGTAGGTGCGCAGGACGATGTCGCCCGTCGGGAGCGCGTCCGTGCCGCGGCTCCCGGTCGCCCGGACGAGTTCGAGATACGCCCCGATGGCGAGCGCCCCGGCGAGCGCGAGTGCCTCGCCGAGCGCCTCGTGGCCGGGGACGGGCGCGACGCCGGTCGGCACGCCGACGACGATCGCAACGCCGGCGAACGCGACCGCCAGCGCGATGCCGAGCGCGCGAGAGGGCAGTCGGCGGGTGCGGATCGCGGTCGCGAACGCGAGCCAGAGCGGCGTCGTCGTCACCAGCAGCGTCGAACGCGCGACCGACGTGAATTCGAGCGAGGCGATCCAGGCGCCGAAGTGTGCCGCGAGCGCGAGCCCAGCGATCCCCAGCGCGAGCTCGCGCGCGGGGCCGAGCGGCCGCGCGCGCGCCCCGAGCGCGACGAGCGCGAGTGTGGCGAGAACGAGCCGGAGCGCTGAGACGGCGATCGGACCCGCGCCCCCCAGCGCGAGCCGTGCGAAGATCGCCGCCGCCCCGATCGCGAGCTGACCGCCGAGGAGCCGCAGGATCGGCACGCCCCGCGGTTGCCCGTTGACAGGGTGCGTCCTGCCCCGTATTGTAGTCGAATCCTCGCGGGAGCCCGTCGTGTCGGGCTGAGAGGGCGATGGTAATCGCCGACCGCCGAACCTGATCCGGCTCGCACCGGCGGAGGGAGAGGCGGTCGTCATCTATTTTCGAGCGGAGACGACCATGGCCGTAGCACCGACCGACTTGCACGCCGCGCCCAAACGCGCCGGCGGCGCGCGCCGCATCTATTCCGTCGGGACCGATCCGACGATCCGCGTGCCGATGCGCGAGGTGCTGCTCACCAATGGCGAGAGCCACGTCCTGTACGACACGAGCGGTCCCTACGGCGATCCGGGCGTCGTGACCGACGTCCGGCGCGGCCTCGAGCCGATCCGCGCGCCTTGGATCACGCGGCGCGGCGACACGGACGAGCTGGCGAAAGCGTCATCGCTGTACCGGTTGGGACGCGAGGCGATGCCCGAGCTCGAGGCCGTTCGCTTCGAAGCGACGCGCAAGCCGCGCCGCGCGAAGCCGGGCCAGAACGTGACGCAGATGCACTACGCGCGGCGCGGCCAGATCACGCCGGAGATGGAGTACGTGGCGCTGCGCGAGGGCTGCGAGGCCGAGAAGGTCCGCAGCGAGATCGCACGCGGCCGCGCCGTGCTCACCGCGAACATCAATCATCCCGAGCTCGAGCCGCAGATCATCGGCCGCGAGTTCCTCGTGAAGATCAACGCGAACATCGGCAACAGCGCCGTGACGTCGTCGATCGAGGAAGAGGTCGAGAAGATGACGTGGGCGACCAAATGGGGCGCGGACACCGTCATGGATCTTTCGACGGGCAAGAACATCCACGAGACGCGCGAGTGGATCTTGCGTAACGCCCCGGTCCCGATCGGGACGGTACCGATCTATCAGGCGCTCGAGAAGGTCAACGGCAAGGCCGAGGAGCTCACGTGGGAGCTCTACCGCGATACGCTCATCGAGCAGGCGGAGCAGGGCGTCGACTATTTCACGATCCACGCGGGCGTGCTGCTGCGTTACGTCCCGATGACGGCGAAGCGGGTGACGGGCATCGTGTCGCGCGGCGGCTCGATCCTCGCGAAGTGGTGCCTCGCGCACCACCGGGAGAATTTCCTTTACACCCACTTCGAAGACATCTGCGAGATCATGAAGGCGTATGACGTCACGTTCTCGCTCGGCGATGGATTACGGCCCGGCTGTCTTGCCGACGCGAACGACGACGCGCAGTTCGGCGAGCTCGACACGCTCGGCGAGCTCACGCAGGTCGCGTGGAAGCACGACGTCCAGGTGATGATCGAGGGCCCGGGCCACGTGCCAATGCACCTGATCAAAGAAAACATGGATCGTCAGCTCGAGAAGTGCGCCGAGGCCCCGTTCTACACGCTCGGCCCGCTCACGACCGACGTCGCGCCCGGCTACGATCACATCACGAGCGCGATCGGTGCGGCGATGATCGGCTGGTTCGGGACGGCGATGCTCTGCTACGTGACGCCCAAAGAGCACCTCGGCTTACCGAACAAACAGGACGTCAAGGACGGCGTGATCGCGTACAAGATTGCCGCGCATGCGGCCGATGTCGCGAAGGGCCACCCGCACGCCCGCCACCGGGACGACACCCTCTCGAAAGCGCGCTTCGAATTCCGCTGGGAAGATCAGTTCAATCTCTCGCTCGATCCGGAAACGGCGCGCTCGTTCCACGACGAGACGTTGCCGGCCGACGGTGCGAAGGTCGCGCACTTCTGCTCGATGTGCGGCCCGCATTTCTGCTCAATGAAGATCACACAAGAAGTCCGGGAATACGCGGAGCGCGGCATGGCCGAAAAGTCCGCCGAGTTCGTCGAGAGTGGCGCCGAGGTGTACGTCTCCGCCTCGGCGTAGTCCGCTGCGCAGTCGAGATCAAAGGAACGTGGCGGCCGCTCCGACATACGCACCGATCGCTCCCGCGCCGCCTGTCGCGGATTTGATGCGATTTCCCTTCGGGGAACGCATGCACTCGTCACCCAGTCGTGAAACGCACGATCGCCCGTCTGCAGTAGACTCGGCCGTTTCGCGTCCCCGTCTCGCGGTCTTCGGGACGACGGAATGCCGCGTGAACCGAAGCGCTTTTTCGTAGGCGGCCTCGGTTCCCGCGTTGGATAGCTACCCGCGGCATGCCCACGCTGAGAGCCGATACCGAAGTGCGGGAATGCGCGAGCGGCATCGCCGGCTTCTTCGATATCAGATCCCGGCGGGGTAGCGTTTTCTAGCAGGCCGGAACGGTGACGGCGGTGCCCGTGGATGCCGAAAGCGCCGAACACGTGAAGCCTAAAAACACGCCATTTGTGTGGAGAACGCCCGCCGACGCATGATGCTTTCGAAGCGATTTCCCGCACTCGTCGTAAAGCGACGCGACATGCATCAGGCGTTGCGTATAGTCGACCGGATGAAAAGGGTCCGGATTCGACCTGTGAGCCGCAGAACACGCCGAGAGCGATGCGCCGGCAATCCGATACTCGACAACATCTTGATCGCTCACGCCATATGACGCGTACCGCCCGACGCTCGTCTCGGCGGCGCCGCCGACGGTCAGGTCCCCGAGAACGGACGCAAGAACGAGGGTGAACGCGAGCGTTCCAGCTTTTGAAAACACGGAGCCCTTTCGTGAGAACAGTGACGGACGGCTACCGAAAGGAGTCCGTGACCGCGTTAATGACCGCCAGCTCCGACTCTCGAATTGAGCAAGCTACCGCTCTTAACCGACATCGTAGCGCCCGCCGCAACCGCCTTCGACATGCACTCTTGACGGAAATCAGACGGGCTCGATACTTGCGGAACCTCGTTCTTACCTTGTTGCTGGTTAGCTCCGCTCGCCAGGCTACCCCTATTCACGTCGGTCCTGCTCCCCGCCGTCTCGCTCCCCGACACGTTGGCGCCCGATCGTACCGCCGCCCTCGTATACTGATTCGTGCGCGTGTTCAGGAGCACGACCGGATCGCCGTGATCGCATCCCAACTTTCTGAGACTGTTTTGGGATGCCTCGGCTCCGCGCGACGCATCCGCAGTACCATCCGCGGCGATTGCCGGTTGAAAAGCCCCGAGGAGCAGTCCCGCCGATAACATGGCCATCGTCACTTTGTTCATGTAAGCCTTTCCTTCGTAACAGGTAGTTCGTACCCAGACAAACGCACGCGTATCCGCGGACGTTCGAGTCGGGCAGTGATCGGCGCTAAAACTCCTGGATTTGAAAGAGATTTCCGCTTGCTATGCTGAAAGCCAGACGAAAGCTTCGTATGCTTCACTTCTGGGACAACGTCGCATATTTTGGGTGAGAGAGGAATGGATGGTACGACCGCTGTTTCTAAAGGGCGCTCCTTTATTCGTATTGGCGCTCGTGTTCATGAGCGGCCCGGTCCTTGCAGACCAAACGGACGATTTAAAGGCGCAAATCCAAGTCCTCAACGCGCAGATCCAATCGATTCAAAACCGCCAAAACGCCGAAAACCCGCCTCAGCCGGATACTGCGGCCCCGGCCGGAGCGACGCCGGCTCCTTCGAATAGAGTCGTCGGCGGCGATTTCCCGGGATCGTACAAGCTTCCGGGTACCGACACGTCGGTCGCCATTCACGGCTTCGTCGATTTTCAAGCGTTCTACGACCCGGATCAATACCTCGGCGGCAAGTTCCAAGTCGGTCTTGCCGTGCCGAACGGTCCGGCCCAGCGGCAAACGCAAGGGACGTACCATTTTCACGACAAGCTGACGCGCTTCGGCTTCGAAACGCGCACGCCGACGAAGTATGGCGAGCTTCGGACCGTTCTCATCCAGGATCTCTACGGGTATTTCTATGGAAATATCCCGGGCCAGTGCGCAAACAATCTCGGCGTCTGCGACGGCTTGGTCGGCGGCGGCTCGATCCAAAACTTTAACTTCAGTCCGAGAAACTTGTACGCGTACGGCATACTCGGTCGCGTCCTCGCCGGGCATTACCTCTCGAACTTCATCGATGAAGAAGATCAAGAGGAAGTCCTCGACACCAGCGGCCCGGCAGGCGTCCCGGCGCAGCAGTTGCCGCAGGTCCGCTACACCATGCCGCTCGGCAAGGGGTTCTTCTCACTCTCGGTTGAGTCTCCGGCGACCGAATACGCATTCGCCAATGCGGCCACGGCGACGACTCCCGCAACGGCGAGCGTCGAGAATCCGTCGGTCTACAACCCGCGTCCCGACTTTACGGCAAAGTACAACATCGATGCGCCATGGGGTCATGCGATGGTTTCGGGGACGCTTCGCAAGCTCGCATACGATGACGGTAACGATCACCGCAGCGCGGCCGACGGCGCCGGGATGATGGCCGGTGGGACAATCGCCTTCCACGACGGCGTCTCGAGCGCCGGCGGCCTGACGTGGTTCGGCAGCGGCATTCAGAAGTACACGCCGGACGACTTCGTTCCGGTCTCGAGCTTGCAGATCAACAACATCGGAACGGCGCAGCAATCGGTCGTTACCGCGAATGAACACGGTGAGGCAGCCTTCATCTCTCACGTCTTCAGCCCATACGTTCGCGCAAATGCGGGCGTCGGCTTGAACTACAACTATTGGGCGCCGTTCATTCCAGCCGACATCTCCCAGCCGATTCAGACGAAGACGGTTCACGTCAACATGATTTGGAGCCCGGTGCCGCAAGCCGACTTCGGTTTCGAATTCATCCACGGCGTGAAATCGTACCGGGAGTCGCTCGCCCTGCCGTCCACGGGGATCAGCCGGCTGCAGACGGAGGCCAAGTTCAAGTTCTAGTGTCACCCGCCATAAATAGCGCGACTAATAAACGGCGGCATGATAGAATTGGACGTGCCGCTTCCTCCGGCTCCTCCTCTCTCGATGAAGCTCGAAGTTCGTCGTGAGTTAATGCAAATTCTTAGAACCCCGACCGCTTCGCAACGTGCCGTTCGGCGGGCAACCGTGCTGGTCGAAGCAGCGGACGGAACTTCGAACGCTGAAATCGCTCGCAAGACGAAGATGTCGCGCCAGCATGTCATAGCGATTCGCCGGCGCTTCGAAGAGCGCGGAATCGAGAGTGTGTACAGTGATGCGCCGGGTCGCGGCCGACCCAGAGAGATAAGCGAGGCGACTGCGAGTAAGATCATCGCGACGACCATGCAAACGGTTCCAAAACATGCGACGCACTGGACCGCTGACGGTATGGCAGCGCGATTCAAAGTCAGCAGCAGTACGATCTACCGGCTTTGGCGCGCTCACAATCTACAGCCTCATCGGGTTACGAACTTCAAGTTTAGCGCTGACCCCGCTTTTGTTGAGAAGCTTCGAGACATCGGCGGCTTATATATGAACCCGCCGACCAATGCGATCGTCTTGAGCGTCGACGAGAAGAGCAGCGTCCAGGCACTCGAAAGGACCGCGCCAATTCTGCCGCTTCGCGAAGGGGTTCCCGCACGGCAGACTCATGATTATCGCAGGAACGGAACGACGACGCTATTCGCCGCGCTGAACACCTTGACGGGTGCAGTCATTGAGCGCTGTCTGCCTCGACATCGCCACGAAGAGTTCATAGAATTTTTGAACGAGATCGACCGCTGCGTTCCTGGAAAGCTCGCGATCCATCTTATCATGGATAACTACGCGACCCACAAGCACGCAACGGTGAAGGCGTGGTTGGAAGTGCATCCACGATATCACGTTCACTTCACTCCGACGAGTTCATCTTGGCTCAATGCCGTCGAACGTTTCTTCGCAGAGATTACCGCCCGCAGGATTCGGCGGGGCACGTTCCCGAGCGTCGCTGCATTGAAGCGTGCAATCACCGCCTACGTTCGTGAATACAATAAAACTGCGGTCCCATTCGTTTGGACGAAATCGGCCCGCACAATCTTACACAAGATAAATAAAGGTCATGCCATTTATGGCGGGTCACACTAGTTGGACCCCCTGGTTTTCGTGCGCAGCCGGTCGCCGTCGGGCGTTCCGGTTGCGCCTGAACCCAAGCGAGTTTAGGGCGCCCGATTTTGACGGAAGAGTCTCGGTGAGATGCGCGATAACCGTCCGCGTTGCCGTTCCCGAAGCGGGCTCGCCGTCGCGAGTCCGTTGACTCTCGTGGTCGCGCTGTTCGTCGTGCCGCTTGCCGGAAGGGCCGCCGCGCTCGAGCCCTCGCCCGACATGTCGTCGGCGCCCATCATCGCCTGCTCGGCCGCCGCGCTCTATCTCGAAGACCGGTACGTGTCCGTTCAGGTCGGAGGTCGGACGCTTTCGGAAGACACCGTACTCGGCGGTCCCGCCGCATGTGTCGGCCACGCGACGACGGATTCGAGCAACGTCCGCGTTATGGTCCAACGGAAAGGCCAATTCGCTACGATCCGCATTATCGCGCTGCGTGACGGCTTTGCGAACGTGAGCGTCGCCGCCGCGAACGGCCGCAAGATCGGCGAAATTCGGGTCTCGGTCTATCCGCGCGAACTCCATGTCAATCGGGGCAGATAGCTCGGGCAGATCCGCTCGATCGCGTGCCGAAGCGTTTCGTCTGATGTCCGCCGAGCGCGGATCGCGGCTCCGACGCTCGGCTCAAGCGCTCGCGGGATGCATGCACCATTTAGGGCGCCGGGCTCGGTGCCTCGTTCGTCGGATCGACCGTTTGCGAGACTGCGAAGGTTTCACGAACCCCGATGAACACCCCGAGATCGCTTAGGCTCGCCCGATACTCAGATCGGCGGATCGCGCGGTATGGTACCGCATCGCCGCACAGTTCTGGCGCCCCAATTGGTCCGAACTTGCATCCGTTGCATCGAGCTCGGCCGACTCTCGGTGCAGCGATGCCGCCGCGTTCGCCGTCCCGTGATCAACAAGGCAACGGCACCTCCGCGAGGCCGATGACGATCACGCGCGGATCCCTCGGCTCGGCCGACCGCGAGCGCGTCGGGCGTCGGCCGCAGGTGTGCCCCGCCCCCAATTCGCGATCCCTGCAGGCGACGGCAACGAGCATCCGGGCGCTCGTTCTCAATGCGTTCGCCCGACGGCGACGCTGCCGTTACCGTTAATCCGGCAACGTTTGGCCGCGCGTTTCGAGCGCGAACGGAATGACGAGTATTCCGACGCCGAAGGCAACGGCGGTCAGGGCCACGGGCGTCCCGAGCGTCCCCATGTTACGTACCGCGCTCGCGATGCCGAAATTGATTCCGGCACCGACGAAGCGGCCGACCGATGTTGCGAAAGCGAACGCCGTCGCCCGAACGCTCGTGCCGTATTGCTCCGGGAGCCACAGGCTGAAAAGCGCGAAATTGCCGCCCGCGAAGCCGAGAAAGAACAACACGACGATGAACGGCGTCAAGCCGTGCGGGAGGTAGAACGCCCAGCCGAACGCGGCGACGATCGTGCACAGCATCCCGGCGAAGTAGGCGGCGAGCGCCGCGCGGCGACCGATGCGTTCGGCGATCCGCGGTGCGGCGAGGCATCCGAGGATCGTTCCGATCGATAAGACCGCTGTGCCGAACGATGCCAGCCGAATCGAGGCGACCTTGCCGTAGCCCGCGGCCTTCGCAAGCTGGATGATCGCCGTGGGCTCATAGACGGCGCCGGCCCAGAGACCGGCGATCGCGACCGTGAGGAGGAGCGCATTGACGATCGTCCGACGGCGATGGACGTTATCGAAGATCGTCGCGAGCGGATTGACGCGCCGCGCCGTCGTCGCGGCACGTTCCCAGCGCTCGGGTTCCTTCACGCGCACGATCGTGTAGAGGGCGACGACGACCGGAGAGAGCCCGGCGAGAAACATCGCGCGCCAACCATAAGCCGCACCGATCGTAAAATTCAAACCTGCGGCAATGAAGAAGCCGCAGTAGTAGCCGGTCTGTAAATATCCGGCGCCCATTTTGCGCCGATCCTCCGGCCACGCTTCGGCGATGTACGTCCCTGCCATCGCCCATTCTCCACCGATACCGATGCCCGCAATGAAGCGAAACAGGCCGAGTTCCCACACGTTCTGCGCGAGTGCCGCGGCGCCGGTGAAGACCGCGAAGATCAGGATCGTGAGCGCGAGCGTCTTCGTCCGGCCGATGCGGTCGCCGACCGGGCCCCAAGCAAACGCGAGACCCCAGCCGGCTAAGAACAGCGCAAACAGGATCGATCCGACGAAAGCAACGTTTGCCGGCGTTCCGACCATGCCCGATTTCGGCAGCAATTCCGTCAACGCGGGCGCGAGCACGAGTGCGTAGATGAACGAGTCCATGCCGTCGAGTGTCCAGCCCGACCACGACGCCCAAAAGCCCGCAATTTGCTGACGCGAGAGCCGGGAACGGGTACGCATGGCTTGTACCGGATCGCCTGAACTCAACGCCGGGTCCTTTCGCGATCGGTCACGCGCTGGGAAGCACAGAACCGGCTTGCTGCGTAACGCAAGAAACGATACTGCCCAATACTTTACGTTCGATGGAACGATATCCGGCATCGATCAGCAATTGCAACGGCCGCTGCCGCGCCTGTGACGAAAGGAAGACGATGCCGACCGTCCGAGTGGCGGCGACGGACGCTTGAAGCGGGACGTGCGCGACTCGAGCGTGTGCGAGGTCCCCGATCCGCGCCGGCAACACCGCGACCGCGAGCTGCGCCCCTACGAGCCCTTCTACGGTGAAGATGTCGTCCACCGTGAAGGCGATCCGCGGCTCGAAGCCGGCACGCATGCACGCCTCGAGCATGAACCGTCGCGAGCCGAAGCCTTGACGTAGTGAGGCGAAGGGTCGGTCGCGTACGTCGCGCAGATGGACTTCCGCCCGGCCCGCAAGCGGATCGGAGCGCGGGACGCACAGCACATAGGGGTCGTCGAACAAGGGCACGGCCGCAACCCCCGGTTGCTCGGGGATCGGTGCCACACAGACGGCATCAAGTTCGCCCGCAAGAAGCGCGTCGACGAGCGCATCGGTCGCCCCGTGACGCGTTTCGATCTGCATGGCGGGCTCGTGGCGGAGCACGTCCGCAAGGAGATCCGGCAAGACGCGCAAGCCCAGCGAATACATGTATCCGACGCGCAACAGGTGGTGCTCGCGTCCCGCGGCCGAGCGCACAACGTCCACGGCTTCGTCTCGCGCACGCAGCACACGCGCGGCCTGTTCCGCCAGGATCCGCCCGGCATGGAGTAACCGTACCCGCCGGCCGTCCCGGCGCACGAGCGGCACGCCGAGTCGCGATTCGAGCGCGCGAACCGCTCGTTGGACGGCAGGTACGCTCAATTCGAGCGAATCGGCCGCGCGGCCGAAATGCTCCTGTTCCGCGAAGGAGAGAAAAATTTGCAGCTCGCGGAAACTCGGCGATTCGGGGTGCATGCACCGCCGTTCGACCGCCCTTCACACGTTCATTGCGCACGACGTAACGACGAACGCAGAGAGCGACTTGATGAGGTTGCAGTCTCGGCTTACGATGAGACCATGGCTTCCGTGTCGCCTCCCTCGTGGAAACGCCGGGCCGCCGCGAAGGCGGAGCGTCTGGACGGTGCGGCGCATTTGATTCGCCGTAAGGCGGTCGCGACCGAAGACGTGGTGGCACTGCTCGAGGCCGTCGTCCGACCGAACGACCGTGTCTGCCTCGAGGGCGACAATCAGAAACAGGCCGACTTTTTATCGCGCTCGCTCGCCGCGACGGATGTCTCGCGCGTGCACGGGCTGCACCTCTTGATCTCCGTTTTGGGCCGGGCGGAGCATATCGATCTCTTCGAGCTCGGCATCGCCGACCGCGTCGATTTCTCGTATTCGGGGCCGCAGAGCTTGCGGCTGGCGCAACTCGTGAGCGACGGGATCGTTCGCATCGGCGCGATCCACACCTACATCGAACTCTTCGGCCGTTATTTCATGGATCTCACGCCGAACGTCGCGCTCGTTGCGGCCGATGCGTGCGACGCCGACGGCAACCTCTACACGGGCGCTAATACGGAAGAGACGCCGACGATCGTCGAAGCGACCGCCTTTAGCGGCGGCATCGTCATCGCCCAGGTAAACGAACGCCGCGACACGTTGCCGCGCGTCGACGTGCCCGGCTCGTGGATCGACGCCGTGGTGGTCGCCGATCGGCCGTACGCGATCGAGCCGCTGTTCACGCGGGATCCCGAGGCGATCGACGACGTCCAGGTGTTGATGGCGATGCTCGTCGTTCGCGGCGTGTACGAGCGCCATCGCGTCCGCCGTCTCAATCACGGCATCGGCTTCGACACCGCGGCCATCGAGTTGATTTTACCGACCTACGGCGAAGCGCTCGGACTTCGCGGCGAGATCTGCACGCACTGGGCGCTCAATCCGCATCCGACGCTCATCCCGGCGATCGAGTCCGGTTGGATCGAGAGCGTTCACTGTTTCGGCGGCGAACTCGGCATGGAACGCTACGTTGCCGAACGATCTGACGTCTTCTTTACCGGCTCCGACGGGTCGTTGCGTTCCAATCGAACGTTCTGCCAACTGGCCGGCCTGTACGCGACGGATCTCTTCATCGGCTCGACGCTCCAGATGGATCGCGACGCGAATTCGTCGACGGCGACGCGCGGTCGGATCTCCGGCTTCGGCGGGGCGCCGAACATGGGCAGCGATCCGCACGGACGGCGCCATGCGACGCCGACGTGGCTTGGGCTCGCGCGCGGCGAAAGCGAGATCGAACGTGGCCGGAAGCTCGTCGTCCAATTAGTTCAGACCTTTCGTGAATCCGGGCGGCCGACGTTCGTCGAGCGACTCGACGCAATCGACCTGGGACGGACAGCCGGCCTCGCGCTCGCACCCGTGATGATTTACGGGGACGACGTGACGCACGTCGTCACCGAGGAGGGCGTCGCATACTTGTATCGCGCTCGCGACGTTGATGAACGTCGCGCCGCGCTCGCGGCGGTGGCGGGGGTCACCCCAATCGGCATGGAGCGCAGCAGCGTTCGAACCGAGGCGCTTCGCGCGGCGGGCATCGTCGCGTATCCCGAGGATCTCGGCGTCCGGCGCGTCGAAGCGCGGCGCTCGCTCCTTGCTGCCGGCACGATGCGCGATCTCGTACGTTGGTCGCACGACCTCTACGAACCGCCGGCGCGCTACCGGAGCTGGTAGTGCAACACTTCGTCGTCGAGCGCCCGGGTGGAGTGTCCGTCGTGCGGCGAGCTCACGTCGGCGTGGTCGCCTCCGGGAATCTCGAAGTGCTGTGTGACGTGCCGTCCGGACCGCGCGCACGCATCGCGGTCACCACAACCGTCGACGGCTTCGAGGCCATCTGGCGCGCGACACTCGAGCGGTTCCTCGCCCGCTACGAAATCGCTGCCGACATCGAACTAGCCGATTTCGGCGCGACACCCGCGACCGTCACCCTGCGGCTCGAGCAAGCCATCGAACTTGCGACGTGACGGACGCCGTTCGACGTCGATCGTATGCCGAGGCGACGCCGCGCGAACGGATCGCGGCGCTGACGCGTGCGGGCTCGTTTCGCGAGATGATCGATCCGTTCGTGCGGATGCGTTCGCCGCATCTTCCCGCGCACGGCCTCGTCGCCCAGAGCGATGACGGCGTGATCGCGGGCCGCGCCCGCGTCGGGGATCGCGACGTTGCCGTCGCGGCGATCGAGGGGCGCTTTCTCGGAGGTTCGCTCGGCGAGGTCGGCGGTGCGAAGATGGCATGTGTGCTCGAATTCGCGCGCGACGGCGCGTTGCTGCTGCTCGATACCGGCGGCATCCGGCTGCAAGAAGCCAACCTCGGCATCCTCGCCGTCGCGGAGATCTGCGACGCGATCATCGCCTTGCGCGAGCGAGCGCCGGTCGTCGCGGTCATTGCCGGACGCATCGGGTGTTACGGGGGCTTGAGTATCGCCGCATCGCTCTGCTCGGCGATCATCATGACGGAGGGCGCACGCTTCGGCCTCAACGGCCCCGAGGTCGTGGAACAGGAAGCGGGCGTCGCCGAACTCGACGCTCGCGATCGACCGAAGATCTGGCAGCTCACCGGGGGCACTCGGCGGGTCGCGCAGGGCCACGCGGACGTCCTCGTCGACGACGATCTCGAGGCCGTGCGGGCGGCGGTCGACGCGGCGTGTGCGGCGCCTCGCAACCGGGAGCGTCTCGCACTCGACCGTTTACGCGTTGCGATCGACGAAGCGGCGGAACGTTCGTGACGCGGGGAGAGATCTGGACGCAGAACATGCTCGACGCCCCGCGAGCGGTGCCGTCGGCGACGCATTCCGTATCGGCGGTCGATGGGACACTCGACGGCGAGCCGTGGCGCGCGATCGCCGTCGTTTCCGATGAGGAGGGGGCCTTTCCCCGGGCGCGTTCAGGTGAAGCGGGCCTCGAGGAGGGTCTCGCGCTTGCTGCTATCGTGCGCGACGCGCCGCGCGGTACGGCGATCCTCGCGATCGTCGACGTTCCCGGCCAGGCATTCGGACGGCGCGAAGAAGCGGCGGGCCTCCACCTTATGCTCGGCGCAGCAGTCGAGGCGTATGCGATGCGTCGACAAAGCGGAGAGCAGGTTTTCGCGCTGGTCGTCGGTCGCGCGATCTCGGGCGCGTTTCTCGCGCACGGCATGCAAGCCGGTTGGATCGGCGCGCTGCGAGACGCGGAGATCGAGATTCACGTGATGTCGGCGGCGTCGGTCGCTCGTGTGACGCGAGCGACGCCGCAGGAAGTGGCTCGCATGGCGACGATCGTGCCCGCAACGGCCCGCGACGTGGAGACGTTCGAACGATTCGGTGCGATCGATCGACTGTTCGACGTTCGGGACGCGCGAACGCCGACACCGGACGAGCTCGCCCTCGTCCGCGAGACGCTCGTCGGAGCGCGAGCCGTGCACGACGGCGTACGACCGCCACGTTCTCGACTCGAGCGGGGCGGAGCGCACGAGACGCGCGCGGCCGCGCTCGCGGTCCGTGCGGCGATTCGTCGCGCGTGGGATGCGTGAACGTCTTCGCAGCGCACGATCTCATCGCCATCGATCCGGAGCGTTTCATTGCGCGCCGCGACGTGCCGGCCTGGGTGTCGGGCGCCCTGGCGCGTTCCCCATGGGTCGTCGTGAGACGTCAGGCCGAGCCGCTCGGCATCGCCGTCGGCGTCCGTGGGACCGATCGATCCGAGCGTTTCGCCGGCAGGGTCGACGGCACGGACGTGCTGGACGCACGCCGACCCGAGGACCTGCGCGAGCGCCGTCCGGGAAGCGCACTCGACGACGCGTATGCCCTCGTTCGCACCGCGGCCATCTCGCTCGATCTTGCCTGTGGGCCGACAGGAGCCTACGGCTTCGAACTCGCGTCCGGCCGGCTGACCACGCACCCGGGCAGCGACCTCGACGTGATCGTCCGCGCCGACGGCGCTCCTCGCGCCGCGCTTCTCGCGTTCGCGCGCCGTTGCGTCGCGATCGGGTTGAAAACGGGCGTGATGGTCGATGCGGAAGCGACCTTTGGCGCGCGCGGCATCGCGCTCGCAGAACTCGCGCTCGGCTCGCCGCGGGTCATCGCGAAGACTCCGAACGGACCGGAACTCATCGCATGTCCGATGTAGCAGCCCTCGGCCGAGCGGCATCAGCCGCATTGCTCCGCGAACTCGCGACGACGCCGAAGCCGGGACTCGTCGATCGCGAACACCGCGGGTCGCACGGCGATTTGTGCTATGGGCGGCTGTACGCGAGCGCGCTCGCACTCGAACCGACGTTCTTCGAAATAGCGCGCACGGCCAACGGAGCGACGCCGAACCTCGCGCTGCGCGAAGAGCTCGGCGAGATCGGTCGACGCGGCGAACGCGCGATGCTTCGCGAGAGTCTCGGCAGCAATACGCACCGTGGCGCTCTATTCGCGGTCGGTCTCCTCGTCGCGGCGGCCGCCATGACGTCGATCGATACCGACGCACCGAGCATCGCCGAGCGAGCCGCCGCGCTCGCGCACGTACCCGATCGCTTCGCGCCGCGACGCTACTCGCACGGCGCGGCGGTTCGGCGAACGTTCGGGATCGACGGTGCGCGAGGCGAAGCCGCGGCCGGATTTCCGCACGCGGTACGCGTGGCGCTGCCGCGCTTGCGCGGGGGCGCGGCGGCATGCGACGCGCTCCTCGCAATCATGGCCACATGTGCGGATTCGTGCGTCCTTCATCGCGGCGGCATGTCCGGACTCGTCGTGGCCCGCTACGGCGCCCGCAAGGCTCTCGCGCTCGGCGGCAGCTCGAGCGTTGCAGGACGGGCGGCGGTTCGCGCGCTCGACCACGCGCTCGTCGCGCGCAACGTCTCGTGCGGCGGAAGCGCGGACCTCTTGGCTGCGGCATTCTTCCTGCAATCGGTCGCGAGCCCGTGACGGCGCTGCTCTTTCCCGGTCAAGGGTCACAACGCCCGAACCTGATGGGCGAGCTCGCCCGAACGTCGCTCGGCGCGGACCTGCTCTTACGCGCTTCGGCGGCACTCGCACGAGACGTCCTCGCCGAGGCGGCGACCGCCGGCGAGCAACGCGGCGATCTCCTCCAGCTCGCGTTCTACCTCTGCGGAGTGGCGTCGGCGCACGCACTCGAGCGCGCGCACGTCGGCATCGACGCGCTGGCGGGGCATTCGGTCGGCGCCTTCGCCGCCGCCGTCGCAGCCGACGCGCTCGCTTTCGAAGACGGCGTGCGGCTCGTCGCATTGCGCGGCGAGACGATGACGGCCGCGTTCCCCAACGGCTTTGGAATGGCGGCGATCGCCGGCCTCGACGAAGTCGACGTCGCGCGCGTCGTCGCCCGGAGTGCCGGCGACGATGCGTTGTTCGTCACGAACGTCAACGCGCCCGATAATATTTCGATTAGCGGCACGAGCGCGGCGATCGAGCGCGCGCTTCTCGCCGCGGCGGGCGCCGGCGCGCGCTCGGTACGACGGCTCGACGTTTCCATTCCGTCGCACTCCCCGCTCCTGAACCAAACGCGCGACGTGCTCGCTCGAGCGCTCTCCGTCGTCGATGTGCGACCGCCCTCTCGCATCCTCGTGGGTGGTATCGACGGACGCGTCCTCCGCGACGCACGCGCCGTACGCGAGGACCTCTCCGGCGGCGTCGTGGCGCCCGTGCGTTGGGCCGACGCGACACGCGTCTTATACGAACGCGGCGTACGGTTGTTCGTCGAAGCGCCGCCAGGAGACGTGCTGACGCGTCTCGCGTCGGCGGCATTTCCGAGCGCTCGCGCCGTCGCGCTCGACGACTGCTCCGTCAGCTCGGTCGCCGCACTCGCCGGCGCGAAGCCGTAAGCCGGACCACGCACCTGGGAAAGCGCAATATCCTCACGATGCTCGACGGATGTGGAAGAGAAACGCGACGCCGACCGCAAACGAAAGAGAAACGCGCCGATGTCCTCGGCGCGTTTCTTATCGGACGACTCGTCCGCTGACCGGCCTCGTTTATTCGCCGTAGACGTTGACCACCGACGCGCCGGGGGTGCCGACCGGAACGAACGTTCTCCCGGTGACGGCATCCGTCGAGACCGAGTGAGCACCACTCTTGCATCCGCCGGACGCCGACGCGAGACAGGTGGGTACGTTCTCGGCAAAGGCCGGCGGCGTCGAAGTAGAGCCGGCGTCGATGACGCCGAGCATCGAAGCGATCGGTCCGACCTTCACCTTACCGGAAGCATACCAATTGCGGGCTGCGATATAGTACTTGTTCAATCGGGAATTGTAGGCGATCTGGTCGCCGCCGCCGGTCTGCGGGATCTTCACGACGCTGCCGTCCGCGATGTTCATCACGGCCGTGAAGAGTGGTGCACCTAGCTTTCCGTCATCGGTCGGATCGCAAGCGATACCGAGCTGCGGCTTGCCGTTGATCGTTGGTCCGAACACGTTGCCCGCCGGTTCGCACCCGTCGAGTGGAAAAACCTTCGCGATCTTCGGCGATCCCGCGGCGGCTGCGGCGCCAGCGAAGACGTCGACTTCTCCGCCGGCATTGGTCTTGTTCGATGGGACGTCCAGGTAGAAGCTCTTCGTCGTGCCCTCATACTGGCATCCTTCGAGACCGCTCGCGCCCGGGAACTTCACATTCCCGATAACCTTTTGGGTGTCCGTCGAGATAAAATAGGCAGCCGGCGTATCGTCGTCGGCGGCGACGAAGAGGGCGACTTTGTCAACCGGATCAAGGCATCCGCCGTCGATGCGTTGGCCGGTCTGGTTCGGTATCGGGATCGAACTGACGATCGAGTTCTTCGAAACATCGACGACCTTGATCGCGTTCACGTCGCTGACGAACGCGAGATTGGAGTGCGGCAACGGTACGAACGCATTGGGTCCCGAAGTCTCGGGTTTCCCCTTGAAGCCGGTAAATCCGGTGATCTTCGCGATGACCGCACTCTTCTTGACGTCGATAACGTCGACCGCCTTCGAATTGCGATCGGTCAGGTAGTACAGCCCCTTTGGAGAATCGAGGTAGCCAAAGTCGTAAGACCATTTCGAGCCGAACGTCCCGATCAAAATTTGCGTCTTGAGCGTTGTTTTCCCGTCCTCACTCGAAACGGGTGCGCTTAGCGTGAGAGTCAATCCGACGCACGCGATGCAAAGCTTCGTAAGTAATGATTTCATGCAGTCCTCATCAGCACGTATGTAAGACGTTCGCCCGCGAACGATTCGAGGTTATCATATGGCTACCTACCTTTCAATCCGCTTTCAACGCGCGCGCTAGCCACCGCCGGCGGGTGCGAGCAGATCGAAGGCGCCCTGTGCCGCAATGACGTCTCCGTTTCGGATACCGCTTCGTAATAAGGCCGAATGGTCGTTCGACGTCTCGACGACCACCTCGTGCGGAGCGTATTTTTGGTCCCCGTTCTTGTTGACGGTTCGAACGAACACGATGGTCTTTCCGGTCTGCGGATCATCGATGAGCGCCGTGGCCGGTACGATGATGCCGCGTTCCGTCGCGACGTCGATGCTTGCGGTAACGGCATTGCCGGGCGAACTCCGCGGAGGAACCGCAGAGGCGACGACCGTCGTCGTTTGCGTCGAAGGATCCACCGCTGGTACGACGGCCACGATCTCACCGACCGCCGTCGTTCCGAGCGTCGGATCGGTGACCGCCACTTTGTCGCCCGTGCGAACCAGAGCTCCGTCGGCGCCCGAAACGGTCAGCGTGACGGATCGATCGCTTCGGGGACCGACCACGATCACGGGTTGCGTCGGATCGACCGCCTCGCCGACGTGCTTGAGGAGAGCGAGCACGATACCGGTTTCGGGCGCGCGTAACGTGGCGTTCGCAAGCGAAAGTCGTGCCTGGTCCTCCTTCGCGCTGGCCGAAGCTGCTTGCGCGCGGGTCACGTCGATCTGCGCCTGTGCCGCTCTCACGTCGTTCGCCGCCTGTTGGTAGTCGGCTCGCGCCTGCGCCGTCGCGGCACCGATCGAAGCACTCGCGCTTCGCGCCTTACTCTGATTTGCCGTGTAATCGGCCTCGTCCAGACGCAGCTGCGACTGAGCCGCTTCAACATCTTTGCGCGCACCGACGCCCCCCGCGAAAAGCTTCCTACTCCGGTCGAGGGCATGTTGATCGGCGGATAATTTCTCCTGCGATTGCAGCAAGGCCGTCGTGGCGGCCGCCGAATCGCTATTGGCGCTACTTGTGTGATTCTGTGCGGCGAGGACCTTCCGGCGCTCGGTGGCGAGCCGCGCCTGCGCGCTCGCCAGCGTCCCCTTCGGTACGCTTCCGCCACCGTAAGACGCCGCAGCGGCGGCCGCATCGGCTTGCGCGGCGCTCGCATCGATCTGCAGCGCACCGGTACCGAGCTGGGCGAGCACTTGCCCCGCGACGACGCGGTCGCCCACGGCTACGGCGATACTCTGCACGATGCCGGTCCCCGCGAAGGAGAGTTTTGCTTGGCTCCCGGCAGGCGCTCCGATTCGGCCGGTCGCGTTGACGCGAATGACGAAGGGGCCGAATCGCGCGCGAGCGGTATCCACCGACGACGAAGTCGGTGCCGACGCCGCATCACTCGGCGCGGGACTCTTGTGACTGCGCATCAGGAAGACGACCACGACTGCTACGACGACCACGAGGGCCACCCCCAGGGCGCGAACGGCGCGAGAACTCATAGCGATCCCCTCCGAAACGGTCTTCCGGTCATGTTCACGTCCCGACCTCGATATCGACTCGCTGGCGTCGACAGTGAGTTGAGTGGCCCGCGCGACAGCATCGAATGTCCCGGCGTCGAGATCGGACTGGGCGACGCGAGCCGCTCTGCGACGAGCATCAATCGTTCATGAGCCGCCGGATGCAAGCGAGTCGGCCCCGCCTCGACGGGCGAGCGTGGAGGAACTAAGAACGACGCCGAAGCGAGCGAGCCGACGACGGCGAGATGGACGCTCCTCATACCGATCCCCCCGGCCGATGCCACGTCGTCCGCACGAACCGGGTCGAGTTCCGGAAGAAGAACGCGCATATCGCCGGGCGATCGTAGCGGCGGGCGATCGATCCGCGTATGACCGCTCGCCGATATGACGTTCGCATACGGCGGACGGACGGAGAATAAGGCGATCGCCGCGGCCGTCGTAGCGACGGCGCTGCGTCGCACGTTCGCGCGGGACGAACCCGCGCCGCTGAAGGCAGCGTAGAGCACCGGAATGACGACGAGCGTAAACAGCGTCGACGTGGATAAGCCCCCGATGACGGCGATCGCGAGCGGCTTCTCCATCTCGCTGCCGGAGCCGAGCCCGAGCGCGAGTGGAAACAATCCGCCGATTGCCGCAAGCGTCGTCATGATGATCGGTCGCAAACGCGTCTTGCCGGCAATCACGAGCGCCGACGTAACGTCGTCTCCCGCGAGGCGCCGTTTGTTCGCGACGTCGATCAACAGGATGCCGTTCTTGACGACGATTCCGACGAGCATCAGGAGGCCCATGAATGACGAGACGTTAAACGGCGTCCCCGTTGCGAACAAGCCGAGCGCGACGCCGATCAACGCGAGCGGAATCGTCATCAAGATCACGAGTGGTAGGCGAAACGATCCGAAAGTCGCGAGCATGACGGCGAACACGAGAACGATCGCGATGCCGAGCACGCTCAGAAACTCGCTGAACGACGCCTGCTGCGCCTCGTACTGCCCGCCGATGCGAGCCGAATACCCGGGCGGCAGGTCGAGGCCCGCGATCGAGCGCTTCACTTGATCGATCACGGCCGAAAGCGGCACGTTCTCGATATTTCCGATCACGCGCAGGAGCCGCTGACTGTTCTCTTCATTCACCTCGCTCGCGAGAACGGGCTTGCCCACCCCCGCTAGCGCGCCGATCGACGTCAAGCCGCCTTTCGTATCGAGCGACTGCGACGAGATGTCGCCTCTGCCGAGTGCGTTTCCGACGCGCACGCGCACCGGTACGAGCGTCACGGCCCCGGGAAGCTGGGTTGCGATCGATCCCTGCGTTCTCGCCGTCAGCGCGTCGGCGAGTTCGCTCGGACCGACGCCCAGCGCCGCGAGATGCGCCTGAGCGGGTGTGATGCTCCGCGTCGGGTCGTCATAGACGACGCCGTCGTTCGCGTCGGTCACACCTTTTATCTTGGTGATCGAGTCGGTCAACTTGTCGGCGTAATCGATCAACTTCGCTTGATCGGGTCCGAGCAACGAGATCTCGATCGGCGACGGCGATCCCGAGAGGTCGTTGAGCTGGTCTTCCAAGATCTGGTGAAAGTCGAGAGCCGCCGCGGGGACCGCATCGTTGATCTTGTCGCGCAGCCGCTTCGTGATCTCTTCGTATGGGGCTCGGCCGCTCGACTTGAGCGTCACACGAATCGTTCCCGTATTGGGTTGCGTCGGCGAATAACCGTTCGTATCAATACCGGTGATTCGTCCGTCCGCCACGACGGCGGGATCGGCGACGATAATCCGTTCAATCGTCGACGCGGCCGCATCGGTCGCAGCGAGCGTCGTGCCGGTCGGCATCTTGTAAGCCATTTCGAACTTGCCCTCGTCCATCTTCGGCAAGAAATCGCTCGGTAGCGCACGCATCAGAAGGAACGTCACGACAAGCACGAGGGCGGCGCCGCCGAAGACGACCAGCCGGTGGCCGAGCGCATAGCGCAAAATCGGCTCGTACCGGCGCGCGAGACCACCGGTCTCCTCATGCGAGCCGTGCTCACTCCTGAGCAGAGCGCTCGCAATGACGGGTGCGACGAAGAGCGCGAGAGTCAATGAGACGAGTAGCGAAGCGCTGAGAGTGAACGCCAGTGCGCGGAAGAAGTAGCCGGTCACGCCCGTTAGCAAGGCGAGGGGCACGAATACGACGACGGTCGTGAGCGTCGACGCAAGCATCGGAACGGCGAGCTGAGAGATCGAGATCGCGACGGTTTCAGGCCGGCTTCGGTCCGGGAACTCCGAGAGGTTCCGAGCGATATTCTCAATGACGACGATCGTGTCGTCGATTATCAAGCCGACCGCCACGGCGAGACCGCCGACGCTCATGAGATTCAGCGTGAGACCGGCGCGTTCGAGAACGAAGATCGCAATCGACATGGCGAGCGGAATGACCGCGGCCGCGACGAGTGTCATGCGCCAACTGCGTAGGAAGAAGTAGATCACGATGATCGCGAGCAGCGCACCGATGAGGATCGCGTCGCGCAGCGACGTCTGGGAATCGACGATCAGGGTCGTCTGGTCCCAGACGTTCGTTACCTTAATATCGGACGGCAAGCGCGATCGGACGCTCTGAAAACGAGCCTTGAAAGACCGAGCCATGACCACTGCATCTGCACCGGCGAGCGCGTAGGCGTTGATGATCACGGCATGCTCGCCATGAGTAGCAGCCTGATCCGTCGCCGGAGCGACGCCGGACCGGACGGTGCCGAGCGACGAAAGCGGAACGGTGGTGTTCGTCTTGAGCGGTATCTGTAACGCGCCGAGCGAGCGCGCGTCGTGCAAGGCGGCATCGACGATCAAGACCTGGCGCTGATACCGCTGCTCGGTCGACCCAACCGCGGTTACGTTGTTCGCTTCGGCTATCGCGGCGCCGACGTCTCCGGCCGATAGGCCGACTGCAGCAAGACGGCTCGGATCGAGGTTGACGTGATACTCCACTGTCGGCCCCCCGATGACGAGAACTTTGCCGAGACCCGGCGTGCCGTAAAACGCGGGGACGATCGTGCGCTGCGCGACCTGACGGAGTACCGACTGCGAGATCGCTTCCGATGTAAGCGCGTATGAGACGACCGGCTCGGCATTGGGGGTGACGATCTCCGCCGTGATATTCTTGGCGGCCGGGATGTCGCCTCGTACGCTCGAAATGGCACCTTGGACGTATTGTTGATCCACGCGCGGATCGGTCTTCGGATCGAACTCCGCGATCAGCTCCGAAGCGCCCTGCGACGACGTCGAGCGAACGCGCAGGATCGACGGCAACGTCTGCAAGGCCGCCGAGAGCGGCAGCGTCACGGCGATGCGCACGCGCTCCGGCGGAAGGTCGCCCGCTTCCGCGACGATGTCGATTCGCGAGAAGCTCATCGTCGGAAAGATGCTCTGCGGTGCGATTACATACGAATGGACGCCGAGCGCGGCGAGGACGAGTACGACGAAAACGACGATCTTCGAACGCCCGAGGGCGAACTTTCCAAAATTCATCCGTTCGCCCTCGCTCGATGAGCCGAGCCCGACGCGATCGGCTTGAGGCGACACATGCTACACCGCCTTCGATTGTAACGGCTTCGAAGCAGCTTCTTTGAGTACGTAGCCGAGTCCACGCCGCGTGATGATGCCGACGTCACCGCCGGCAAGCTTCTTCCGCAAACGATGCACGTAGATCTCGATCGCATTCGACTGAACCTCGTCCTCGTATCCGAACACGCTCATGACGAGTGAAGATTTGCGCACGGTCAAGCCAGCGCGAAAGATGAGCGCCTCGAGCACGGACTGCTCGCGAGGCGTCAACGCGAGCGCCTCGCCGTCGAGAAAGAATTGTCGACTGTTGCTATCGAGCTTCAGGCCGCCACAACGTACGATGGGATTCTTGTGAAAATTCGACCGACGCAATTGTACCCGGATGCGTGCGGTCAGTTCGGTGATATCGAAGGGTGTCCCGATGTAATCGTCCGCGCCGGCATCGAGACCGGCGATCCGTCCGCTAAGCGTGTCATTACCGGCCAGTACGATTACCGGAACGGCACTGCCCCGCGCCCGTAAGCGTCTGACGATCTCGAAGCGTTCCTGTTGAGGCGAAGGTACCTCGAGAATGAGGAGCGCGTACTCTTCAGTCGCAAGGGCATGGATCGCGTCTTCCCCCGAGTCTAACGAATCGATCGCATAGTTTTCGTGCCGCAGGGCGTTCGCAAGCCATCCTGACAGCTTGGGGCTACCTTCGAAAAGGAGGATTCTCATTGCACCACCCCATTGACACGATGAACGTTAACAAGCCGTCTGCACATACGCTGCTGGCGAAAGACGCGATCAAGTAGCCGGTTGTTTTGGGGACATGTCGTTGAACTCGTGAAGAACCGCTTGTCCCTGCGTGCCGGAGACCAGATCGACGAGATCTTTCGCTATTTCCGAATTCTTTGCAGTCTTCGTCACGGCCAAGTTGTACGTCGAAACGACGTTAAATTTCTCGTCGGTGGCAATCGTCGCGACCTTCGCATCGTTAAACGAGCCCTTCGCGTTCGAAGCGACGGGGGCGACGACTTCGCCGGAACTGGAGGCCCTCGTCGGGCTGACGACGTTTGCTGCGACGAGCGCGAGCGCGCCGGCCGCGGCGGCGGTTAAAGGGAATAAGCTCACATATTCCTCTTTCGGCCTATCGGCTGAAGATAAGGTTGCGACGGTGCTACGTCGTCGGAGCCGTGAGCGTCGACGCCATCGGCGCGCTCAGCGCTCCCTGGCGCTCGATCTCGCGGCGCCGCAGCGGCCGCAACACGCCGACGGCCATGAACGCGGCGATGATGTTGAACGCGGCCGCGATGCTCAACGTCGCGCTCCAATTTCCCGTCGCGGCCGTGATTACGCTCGCGAGCGGCACGAGCAACGCAGCCGTGCCTTTCGCCGTGTAGAGCATGCCGTAGTTGGTCGTCGCGAATTTCTGGCCGAAGTGGTCGCGCGTGGTGGCGGGAAAGATGCTATAGATTTCGCCCCAAGCGAAGAACACGAGCCCCGACAGCAAGACGAACGACGTCGGCGTCGTTCCGAATTTCATGAGTGCGAAGATCCCGATGCCTTCGATAAGAAACGCGCCGCACATCGTCACTTCGCGACCGACCCGGTCGGAGATCAATCCGAGTAAGGGGCGCGTGATCCCGTTCATGATATTATTGAGCGAGAGCGCGTACGTCAGTGCGACGGCCGTGATGCCGAAGATCGTCACCGGGATATTTGCGATGTGGTAGTCTTTCGCGATCGGACCGAGCTGGGCGACCGCCGTCAGTCCGCCCGACGACACGAGGACGAACATCACATACATCACCCAGAACACGGGCGACTTCAGCGTTTCCGCCGGTCGATAATCGCGGTTTCCCTGAAGGACGTTCGGATTGATCGTGCGCTGCGCGGGCACGTTCTTCGGAGGCGTCACCAAAAACATCGCTGCGATCACGATGACGAGACCTTGAACGAGTCCGAACGTGAGGAACGTCGTTTGATAACCCGACGCCTTGATCATCAGTGTGAGCGGTATGATCGTCACCGCAGCGCCGGCGCCGAAGCCGGCCGACGTAAGTCCGGCAGCGAGTCCGCGACGGCCTGCGAACCACTTCAGTGCGTTACCGATACACGTGCCGTAGACGATTCCGGCTCCGACTCCGGCAAGGGCGCCGCCGATATACAACTCGAGAAGCGAGTCGGCCTTCGCGTCGAGAACCCAAGCGAGGCCGGCGAGAACGCCGCCGAGTGCGACCATGACGCGCGGACCATACTTATCGACGAGCGCCGCCTCGAACGGCACGAGCCACGTTTCGACGACGACGAAGATCGTAAACGAGACTTGGATGGCCGCGCGTCCCCAGCCATGTGCGCCCTTGATGGGGTCGACAAAGACGGTCCAACCATATTGCAGGTTGGCGATCATCGCCATACACACGACGCCGGCGATTAGCTGAAACCACGGATTGCGCAGAGGCGAGCCTGAGGACTGAACGTCAGCGGCCGGGGTCATCGAAGAAGACATGATACTACTCCTCGAAAATCTTCTCAGGAGACTTCCAGGGCGCACGAGAGAATTATCTTACTCAAAAGCAGATCGTCTCATACGGGACCTGCCTCTGTGCCGACATGTACGTCGCCCCCTAGGACGAGAACCGGATCTTCCGTAGACTACGAGTGGCCGGGCCCTGTATTTCGTATACCAGAACACGACCGTTCGCCGACTTTAGTCTAGATAGGCGCCCCTTGTAAACCCCCAAAGAGAATATTCTACCGGGGAGGGGATGCGCGGGGGGAGAAATCAGCGTAAGTACGAGGCGCTCCGTTCGACGTGCTTTGCGAGGTCGAGCGCGTGTTCGCGCACGAGCCGCTCGGCGAGGTCCGCGTCTCGCGATTCCAAGGCCGCGATGATCTCCATGTGATGCGCGATCGAGCGTTCGAATCGGCGGTCTTCGGAAATCGTCTTCTGCCGGATCGCCCGCATGTGAACGAAAATCGTTCTTGCCGTTTCGACGAGCGTATCGCACTGCGAGAGTTCGAGGATGCGCTGATGAAAGGCAAGATTCGAATCCGAGTACTCGTCCATGTGCGTCTCGACGCCGCCCTCGCCAAACGCGACGAAGAGCTCGCGCAGCGACGCGATATCGCGCGCGTTCGCGCGCGCGACGACGAGGCGCGCTGCGAAACTCTCCAAAGCCGCCCAGACGGTGATGATCTCGACGATCTCACGTTTCGTTTTGCGAACGACGAACACGCCGCGACGCGGAATACTCTTGACGATACCATCGGTTTCTAGGCGCAAAAGGGCTTCGCGAATCGGCGTGCGGCTGACGCCGAGTTCCTGTGCGAGCGCTCGCTCGTCGAGCTTGATATCTCGGTCCGAATCGTAGATGTGCATGTTTGCGATCGCGTCCCGAAGCGCTTCGTACGCCTTGAGCCGAAACGTCGAATCGGCCTCGAGCGGAGCCACGCGCAAGGTCATGCCACTCATCGGCGCCGCCGTCGTGCGGGAAATCCATTCGTCCATAATCCGCTGACCATGTATCTTGTATATCATATTAAGGCACGACGAGGATGCGCCCATACCGGAGGGCGCGAGCGACGTCTCCCGTTGTTCGCGCGCGACGGACGCAGAAATGTCGAGCGGTACGGATACCCGCCAAAGGGGACACCGCCGAACCGCAACGACGACGCTTAGAACGCGTCCTCGTCTCGCTCCGGCGCCACCCGTTATTGCGGAAGAACCGAGATCCTGGACCGCCGGCGGGCCGTTCCGCTCGTCGTCCGAACGGAGCCCGTGTATCAAATCTTGAGTTGGACGTCGGCGGTCGCGTCGATCGGCAACGTCGCCACGACGAAGCCGGTGCCGGGCGCGCCGGCGTCGCGCTCGGGAACGTCGCGCCCCCGGACGCGCAAAGCAGCTGCTCTGCGCGTCCGGGACGACGTCGTAGCACAGGCCGTTACGCCGGACGTAGTTCGCGATCGGATTACGCCGTCGTGTTTCCGCGAAAACCACACGAGAAGCGGCGCTCGACTTAGCTCGCGGTGAGCGAGCCCGTGAGCAAGATCAGGTACTTGTCCGAGAGCTAATTCGCGTACCTCGCATTGAGGTCGAGCGCACGGCTCGGCAATTTGTAGCCGTTGAGTCTGGTACCGTAGTAAGTCGTGAAGTGCTGATTGGCTGGGTCGGCGATGAACCAGTGCGAGTACGCGCTTCAGCCGAATAGTCGCAGATACGACTGCGCGCTAAAACTGCGCTGGTACCAAATTTTAAAGAGCCCGAGGCCATTGCGCGTAGCATTGCTAACATGCTTCCGTGACTTCCACGCAGCCGCAACGGTATCAAATTGTGATGACCCATTCGATCGACGTATTCTCGCCCAAGCCCTGCCATCTATCATCGACCCGGCACCGGCTCGCGCCCACGCTGCTCATCGCCGATGTCGATCATTTCAAGCGCTTCAACGACGTCTGCAGTCATGCGGTCGGAGACGCGACGTTACGGCGAATCGCGCCGCTGCTGCACGAGACCGGGGATCTGTCGGTACGACGTTCGCGCAAACGATGGTGGTAAAAAAGTTGTCATCACGCTGCTCAATGCGACGTGCGAGCGCGCCGACGTGGTCGCCGAGGGATTACACTCGTGCGTCGAAATCGCGTCCGTCCCCACGAATCCTCCGAATACGGCCGGGTGAGCGTGAGCATGGGCACCGGTCGCGTCCGCGATCCCGGCTCGACTGCGCACGATCGGCTCTTCGCCGCGGCTGACCGATCGCTGTACGAGGCGAAGCGGCTCGGCCGCAATCGCTGCATTCGCGCGTTGACATCGACGGCAGCGTCGCACTGGGCACCGACGTGCCGGCCGGCTGAGGGACCTCAGCGCTCCGGCTGGTGCGTTGAGACTTCGGGCACGGGCTGCTCGAGCGTGGGCTCCTCGGTTTTGCCGCCCGCAGCCTCGTAGGCGTGCCAGCCACCCTCGAGGACGGCGACGCCGTCATAACCGTTCTCGAGTAGCTTCTCCGCGAGCATCGCGAGCCGTTCGCCGGAGCCGTCTTCGTCGTAGAGCACGATCGGCGTGCCGTCCTTGGGCAGCGGGAGCCGGAGCGACGGCGCCTCGTCGAGCTTCTTGGGATCGTAGCGGACGGCGCCGTAGATCTGAGCTCCCCTCGCCGAGCCGCGAACGTCGAGGACGAACACGTTCCCCGCTTCGATGGCATCGCGCAAGGTTGGAATATCGATCGTCCGTGCCATGGCGCTGTGCTCGGCAACGCATGCCGGCTTACCTGTATGCCAACGCATAACTTCCGTTACGGGCCGTCACGCCTCGCCGGGGCCGCATGCCAGACGATGAGGGTGCCGTGAGCAGGAGCCTCGGGGCATCGCCGGCGTCCGGTCCGCTGCGGCACGTCATGCTCGCTGCGACGGCGGCGCTCGGTGCGTCGAGACGCCGGAGCAGCAGGCGCAGCTCCGCGACGCCGGGGGCGCCTTCGCGCCGCTTCCGGAGTCAGGCGCGGCATGGGGCCGAGTCTTCACGCCGAACGTACGATCGGTGCCCAAGGCGGTCATCGAGCGAAACACGCGCCAAAAACAGGCGATCCGCGACGCATTTCGTGCTGCCGGCCGGCCGCTTTCCACCGACGAGGTCCACGCTTCCGCGCGCGACGCGAGCGCCGGGCTCGGGCTCGCGACCGTCTACCGCTCGATTCGGGCGCTCGTGGACGAGGGCTGGCTTGCGACGGTCGAGGTCCCCGGGCGCACGTCGCTCTATGAGATCTCCGGCAAGGCGCACCATCACCACTTCTCGTGCGACCGCTGCGGCCGCGTCTACGAGCTCGAGGGTTGCGCGACGGTCGACACGGAGCTGCCGCCGGGTTTTGAGACGACCCACCACGATCTCACGTTGTATGGACGTTGTGCCGACTGCATGGCCGCGCCGAGTCTTGGTGCGCTACGCGCTTGACGTCGGTCGCTCCGGGGAAAATCATGATGACGACCATGCGTCACTTCGTTCACAACCAGCACGACGAGCACGATCACGGACCCGGCTGCGGGCACGTGGCGGTCCGTCATGACGATCACGTCGATTACGTGCACGACGGACACCTGCACTTCGTCCACGGCCGGCACGTCGACGAGCACGACTTGGCGCACGGTGTCGCCGATATGGGATGCGCGCCCGGTGGTGACGCGCACGGCGACCGCCACGAGCACGGCGTCGATTGCGGTCACGAGGCGGTGCCCCATGCGGGTCACATGGATTACCTCGTGGACGGGCAGCTGCATCGCAGCCATGACGACCACTGCGACAACCACGGACTCCTGCCGACGCCCTAGTGCTTAGTGACACAAATAACCGTATTTATTCTAGAATAAACCATGAGTCGCATCGCTACGATGATTACCATGACGGACGAGGAGCGCCGCGAACTGCGGCGCATCGTTCGGGCGAGTTCTTCC
>JAABUV010000496.1_pt1 | contig 59425 bp, 62 predicted proteins | sample 5559971 | NCBI WGS metagenome assembly JAABUV01 (sample SAMN10711881, study PRJNA513362) | rock metagenome | isolation source: Antarctica rocks | place: Antarctica: Victoria Land, Knobhead nord | collected 2015-12-19 | reverse complement strand
GGCCGTGTTCAACATTTGCGTCGGCTGGGACGGATTGCAAGCCAACGGAAACGGCTTTGTGCCGCTCTCGCTGGCACAGTTCAGTCTGTAAGACTAGCACCATTGGTTAGCTATATTTAATACCTGCTTGCATAATCATCAGGATTAAGTTGCTTAAGCGTGTTTTGCCATTCTTCTAGGTTTTTAGGTGGACTATATTTCTCAGGGTGTCTATTATGAGCAACAATGAACTTCGTAACATTCGCACATTCAGCGAAAGGAGCCGCTATATGAAACTCTCGAAAAGGCACAGTGACACGAGGCACTTTGTCTGTATCAATGTCGATCTCGAAAGACAGCACAACAGGCAAGGTTGCAAGTACTTCCCAAGATGCTGGCGTCATATTCTCCTCCCAAGGCATGGCGATTCTGCGATTGTTCTCATACATAGCCATTCGCACAGCGTCAGAGGCTCCAGAGCTGTCGGGGTTCGGGTAATGGCAGAAGTTGGTATATCGCCAGTCCTCTGCGGCATAGCCCTTGAAGCTGTCTTCGCCTGTATCAGGGAGTCTTCTTTTCGCATAAGCGAATGGTACATGGTGAGCCATCAAGATTAGCATCTCGACATCAGGATACTTCATACCGCGCATTTTGAAACTTGCTACTTGACATAGCTTCCGTGCGCTGAGAACTGGACGGCCTCTCAGAAGCATAGGAATGAGAGCTTTCAATGCTTGCTCTTTAGCCATAGCCACAGCGATTTCTCGCTCACTAGCCGCAATTGCCACTGGTCGTCCTACACCTTTGTGAAGTGGAGAATACTTCTTAAAATCCCAGGGATCATCCTCTTCTTTTGTATTGCCTTCATCCCAGAAACCTAGAAGTTCTCTTGGTGTATAAATTTCATCAATATCCTCTGGCATATATGTTTTCTCATTTCATTCACATAGGATTTAGCTTGATTATTTCTAATCCATTTTAAGTATGAGAAGAAGCTACATGTTTGTACAGCTTGTAAACCCCAAACATAGCCACACCACCTACAATTGGTGCAACAGCTACGACAGCAACACCAGCTATCATTCCTCCTCCAACAATTCCGCCAACTGTTGCAAGACCAGATGTAACGGCCGCTGCACCAGATGTTCCGACTGCCGCGCTTGACATTACACCTGCAATAGCAGATGTACCTCCTGCTACTGCGCCAGCCCCCGAGGAAAGAGCGGCTAGTGCCTCTGAGGCCTTTTTCTGCTTGCCCATTTTATTCTCCTTAACTCCTATGCTGCTGTTCTTTACTTCTTCGCCAGCTCATCCAAAATCTTATCGGTCTTGGCGTTGTCCAGGTCCTCGTAGTAGGTATCGCCGACCATCATGCAGGGGGCGTTGGCGCAGGCACCGAGGCACTCCGCACCGTTCAGGGTGAACTTGCGGTCAGGCGTCGTCTCGCCCTTGTCGATGCCGAGCTTCGCCCCGATGTGGTCGATCAGTTGATCCGCGCCGACGGCCATGCAGACGATGTTGTGGCACACTTCCAGGTGGTATTTCCCGATGGGGGCCTTGTTGTACATCGTGTAGAACGTCGCCACGCCCTCGACCTCGGCGGGGACCAGGCCGAGATAATCGGCGACGTCCTTCATGGCCTCGCGCGGAATCCAGCCGCCGTTCTCCTCCTGCGCGAGCCAGAGGCAGGGCAGGAGGGCGGCTTTCTTGGTCGGGTACTTCTTGACGATGGCGTCGAGCTTTTGGATGGCTGCTTCTGAAAACATAGGTTTATGGTCCCCGGCAGGGGGAGTGCCGGGGTCAAGCTAACGGTCGATGTCGCCCAGGACGATGTCGATGGAGCCGATGATGGCGACGACGTCGGCGATCATGCGGCCCTCGGCCATCTTCGGCAGGGCCTGCAAGTTGTTGAACGACGGGCCTTTGATCTTGACGCGGGCCGGCTTGTTGCTCCCGTCGCTGTAGATGTAATAGCCCTTCTCGCCGCGCGCGCTCTCGACGGCGGCGTAGGATTCGCCGATGGGCGGGTGGTAGCCTTCGGTGTAGAGCTTGAAGTGGTGGATCAGCGACTCCATCGACGTGTCAAGCTCCGCACGGGGCGGCGGCGCGATCTTGCGGTCGCTGGTCATCACCGGCCCGTCGGGGACGTTCTTCAAAGCCTGGACTAGGATCCGGTGGCTCTGCTTCATCTCCTCCATGCGGCACAGGAAGCGGTCGTAGACGTCGCCGGTCTTGCCCACGGGCACGTCAAACTCCATCTCGTCATAGCCCGTGTAGGGGTTGGCCTTACGCAAATCCCACGCGACGCCCGAGCCGCGCAGGGACGGGCCGGACAGACCCCAGGCGACGGCGTCCTCGGCGGAGATGATGCCCACGCCCGACAGCCGCTCGATCCAGATGGGGTTCTTGGCGATCAGCCGGTTGTATTCGTCGAGCTTCTTCGGAAAGACCTCGACGAACTTCGCCAGCCGGTGGAACCAGCCTTCGGGCATGTCACCCCGCAGGCCGCCGGGGCAGATCCACGACGTCATCATGCGGACGCCGGACATCATCTCTTTGAGGTCCAGAATGGCATCGCGCTCGCGCCAGGTGTAGAAGAACAGCGTCATCGCCCCGATGTCCAGGGCGTGCGTACCGAGCCACAGCAGGTGCGAGGCGATCCGCTCCATCTCGTTCAGGATCAGGCGCAGGCGCTGGGCGCGCGGGGGAATCTCGCAGTCGATCAGCTTCTCGACGGCCATCGAATAGGCCAGGTTGTTCATCAAGTTGGAAAGGTAGTCTTCCCGGTCCGTGATGGTCAGAGCCTTGTAGTAGGTCATGTTCTCCATGGTCTTTTCGAGACCCGTGTGGAGGTAGCCGATGTGCGGCGTGGCCTTCATGACGTTCTCGCCGTTCAGCTCCACGACCAGGCGCAGGACGCCGTGGGTCGAGGGGTGCTGCGGCCCCATGTTGACGATCATGATGTCGCCGTCTTCGCTGTGGACCCGCTCGGCCTCAATGCCCGCGCCCAGGCGCTGGATCAGCGGCTTTTCTTCCGTCGGTTTGGGTAGGTCACGCTCGATGGTTGCCATTAGAGGTGCTCGTTTCTACTTGTCTCTGCTACTGGCCCCGGACCTCAGTGCCTGGGCCGGACGTTGTACGTGAACTCGATCTCCTCGCCGCCCAGGGGGAAGTCCTTGCGGAGCGGGTGGCCGACCCAGTCGTCCGGCATCAGGATGCGGCGCAGATCGGAGTGGCTGTTGAACGAGATGCCGAACATGTCGTAGACCTCGCGCTCGTTCCAGTTGGCGTTCGGCCAGATGACCTCGACGGTATCGATGCTCGCATCGTCCTCGCCAACCTGGGCCTTCAGCCGGAGCCGCTGGAACGTGCCCAGCGAGTAGAGGTTATAGATGACCTCGAAGCGCAGGTCGTTCTCGTCATCCTCGTCCATGATGTCGAGCCGGTCAAAGCAGGTGACATCAGACAAATAGTTGTAGTTCGTCTCACGCGCGTCCCGCATCAGCTTGCAGATGCCGACGACGTTGGATTTGTTGATTGTGATCGTCTTCTCACCACGGAACAAGCGGGTCTTGACGACCGATCCGGGAAAGTTCTCCTGGATCAGGCGCAACTCAGGGGAGTCGTCGGGGTTCAGGTCGATCCACTCGTCGGGCCGCTTGGTCTGGATTTCGCGGAGCTGCAAGTCGGTCGGCGTCAGGCCGAGGCGGACATCATAATCCATTGTTCACCTGTAAAAGCGAGTTCGTAGGAACCTAACTCCCAGCCCCCTCCCCTCGGAAGGAAGGGGGAGGCAGAGAAGGAGGGGGAAGCAGAGTGGGATACTTCTTGCCTCGGTCTTTACCGTCTATCGCTGAAGTGCTCGCGGTCGATCTTCTTCTGGAGCTGGTTGATCGCGTAGATCAGGGCATCGGGGTTCGGCGGGCAGCCCGGCACGTAGATGTCCACGGGCACGATCTGGTCCACGCCTTGCAGGATCGCATAGTTGTTGAAGACGCCGCCGCAGGAGGCGCAATCGCCCATCGAGATCACCCACTTCGGCTCGGGCATCTGGTCGTAGATTTGCCGCAGGACCGGGGCCATTTTTTTGGAAACGCGGCCCGCCACGATCATCAAATCCGCCTGGCGCGGCGAGGCGCGGAACGCCTCGGACCCGAACCGGGCCAGGTCGTAGCGCGAGTTGGTGCTGCCCATCATCTCGATGGCGCAGCAGGCCAGGCCGAACGTCGCGGGCCATACCGAGTTGCGCCGCGCCCAGTTGACGACCTTGTTGAGCGGGACGGTCAGCACCCCGAGGTTCTGTTCTACTCCCATTCAAACGCTCCCTTTTTCCAAACGTAGATATAGCCCACGAACAAAATCACGATGAACACGATCATCTCGAACAGGCTAAAGATTTGGAGGCCCTTGCCCATCGGCAGGTTCTGCCAGTGCGTGAACGTCACCGCCCAGGGATACAGGAAGACGGTCTCGATGTCGAACACGATGAACAGCATCGCAATCAGATAAAACTTGACCGGGAACCGCTCGCGCGCCGACCCCACCGGCGTGACGCCGCACTCGTAGGGCGCGAGCTTGGCCGCCGAGGGCTTCTTCGGGCCGAGAATCCAGGACAGCCCGACCAAGGCCCCCGCCAGCGCCACGGCAACGAACAGAAGGATGAGGAGCGGGATGTAGTCGGAGATTTGCGCCGTTGGTCCGGCAGAGACTGGAAGCATCGTGAGTCCCTTCGTGAAGGCAAAAGAAGCGACTCGGGGCCGTGCTAAAACCCCCGTGTGCCGTCTTGTGAATTATGTCACAATCAGGTCTTTTTGTCAATGGTCCGGCTCCGCTCCCGCAAAAATCCCGCGATGAGCACGAACCCCTGGGCGGCCATGATGTTGGTCACGAAGTAGAACACGAACTCCTCCAGCGGCAGCGGCCCGGCGTAGACGCCGACCACGCGGGCCGAGTCCACCCGCCAGATTCCGTGCCCCAGGGCGAAGGCGTCGCACACGCCCAGATAAAGTGTCGAGACGAGCACGGCGGCCGTCAGCAGACGCCGCCAGCGCCACAGCTCCCGGCCCGCCACCGCCCACTGCACCAGGACAACCGGCAGCGCCCAGGCCAGCTCATAGACAAGATACGTCCCGTGCCTCACAGGCGGCGCTCCCCGGTCGCAGGCGGCAGGCGACGGGCCAGGGCGGCGACCAGCAGGCACATCAAAATGCCCTGCGCGAAGTAAAAAGCGTATTCCTCCCAGGGGAGGGAAAAGATGAAGTGGCTCGGCGGTGCGAACCTCGGGTCGAAGGTCCACAGCTTGGTTCGGGCCGCATGGTTATCCCAGGGCGAGGTGTACGCAAACGCCAGCGCGCAGACAATCGCGCACGACATAGTCAGCCGACGCGACCACGCGCGGCGCAGCGTGAAGGCGAGGAAGGCCGTAGGGATGACGAGGAATATGCCCAGGAAGCGTGCATAGGTCATTCCCCATTATAGCCCGCGCAAGAGGCCCCTAATCCCCGTTACCGGGGCCGGGGGCCTTCGGAGAGGTGTCAAAGAAAAAAGCCGTGCCTGTCGGCTTGCGCTGACGCGGGACGGCTTTTCTTTGCACGGGGCTTGCTCCCTTCAGAGAGTCCCATGTGCAGCCGGAGAGTGTCCGGGATTGCAACCATCATAACACGGCTTGGCGACCCTGTCAAGCCGTCCGGGAACTATTTTTCTGCCACCCCGCACAGGGCGGCGGCGAGGGCGGCTTTGTCCTGTGCCCCATCGCCCAGCGCAGCGGGGACGACCGAAACGCCGTCCCAGATGCGGGGCCAGCAGGCGTCGCGCGCGGCTGCACGGATCGGCTCCAGCAGCAGGTCGGCGGCATGAACGGCCAGTGTCCCCAGCACGATGCGCTCCAGAGGCAGCGTGTGCAGCAGGTTCGCCAGCCCGATGCCCATAAAACGTGCCGCCTCCGCGATGATCTCACGCGCGATGGACTCGCCCGCGCGGGCGCGGTCGCAGACACCGCGGGCGGTCAGGCCCGACTCGCCGTAGCGCTCCCGGCCCATGCGCCCGATGGCCGTCCCCGAAGCCAATGTCTCCAGGCAGCCGCGCTTGCCGCACGGGCAGGGCGGGCCGTCCGGCAGGACCGTCGCGTGGCCGATCTCGCCGGCCAGGTCCCCGCGCCCCCGAAACAGGCACCCCCCCAGAATCAGCCCCGCCCCGATGCCCGTCCCCATCGTCAGGAACGCCATGTCTTGGCATCCCCGGCCCGCGCCCCAGCGGTGCTCGGCCAGGGCCGTCGCGTTCGCGTCGTTTTCCAGGTAGGTAGGCAAGCCGAATTCGGCCTGGAGCAGCGCGCGCAACGGGACCGCCTCCCACGCGGGCAGGTTCGGCGGCGAGTAAACGATGCCCGTCTGTGAGTCGAGCGGCCCGCCGCACGAGACGCCCAGGGCGCTGATGTCGGCAAGCGACGCGCCATACTCTGCCAGGGCGGCCCGGAGCAGGTCGCAGTGTACCGCGAACGCCTCCTGCCAGCTCTCCGCCGGCGTCGGGGCCTCGGTGCGGGCCAGAACACTCCCGTCTGCGTCGCCCACAACGGCGGCTGATTTGGTGCCGCCGATGTCCAGGCCGAGCAGCAGTGTCATGGCTTACTGGGTGCTCTGGGTCGCGGGCTGGGTGCGATCCGCCATCGGGGTCTCAGTCTGCCGGTCGAACGCCTCGCCCTTCTGGCCGTGCTGCTTCTCGGCGCTCGGGATGCCGCTGCTGGCCGGGGCCTCGCTGCTCGCGCCGGCGTGGTGGCTGCGGATGGTGGCTTCTTTTTCTTTGCCGTCGCCGCCGTCCGCGAACAGGATTTTGCCGGTGACGCTCACGCCGTCCGTCGCCTGCGCGAAGGCGTCCGACTGGGTGACGCCGATGTGGTCCTCGATCTGGTCGTCTTGCTGTACCGGCTGGTTACGCATTTGCTCTTGTGCCATTTGCTCTTGTGCCATGGTATATTTTCTCCTACACCCGTTGTACCCAGGGAAGGTGCATCGCGCGCATGGCGGGCACGATCTCGTGGCCGACCTGGGGCAAAAGCAGCAGGTCTTTCGGACACACCAGCGCATCGAAGACGGCTTGGATCGTCGGCGGCTTGCAGCTCGGGTCGCGCCCGCCTGCGGTCAGATGCGTCGGGCAGTGGATGTCGGGCGCGTGGGAGAGCGGATCAAAGTAGCGGTACGTCGCGTACACCTGGGCGGCCCGCTCCGGGTGCGCTTCGGCGTAGTCGGCGATCAGCCCGCGCGCGTCCGGGTAGCGAGTCGTCTTCAGCCGTTGATAGCGCGCCCGGTCCAGCAGCGACAGGGCGATGTCCAGGCTGCACAGCCAGGGCATGTCGGCCAGGCACAGCCGGACGGACCGTGACAGGGCGCTGGCGACGAGCGCCAGGCCTCCGCCCTGGCTCATGCCGCCGGCGATGACGCGCTGGGCGTCCACGTCGTCCTGCCCGGCCAAGACTTCCAGGGCGCGCAGGCAGTGGGCGACGATCCCGCGGTACACATACGTCTGCGGCGAGTCGATTCCCTGCGTGATGTAGTCGGCGTTGTGCGTGCTCGGGTGGTCGTAGGGCGCGTCGGGCGGGTGGCCGTGCAGGTTGAGGCCCAGGGTGATCGTCTCGGGGTAGAGGCACTCGGGGCCGGGCCGGGGGTTGCCGCGCGAATAGCCGGGGAGCCACAGATACCCTCGATGCCGCCCAGGCGGTAGGTCCTTCGGAACGGCCAGCCAGCCGTAGATGACGCTCTCGCCGAGCGACGAGAAGCGCAGCCAGTCCACGATGTGCGTATCCGTCTCGCCGCCCGCACCGGGCAGCCGCTCCCATTCGAGGGGGACGCGGGCCAGTTCGGCGCGGACGCCGTGCCAGAAAGCGTCGAAGTCGGGAGGGAGCATCACGAGAACACCAGCCGGACCCGGTAGGAAGCATAATCCACCAGGTTCACCAGCACGACCAGCAGGGCGATGATCACGCCCGCATCTAAATACTTGAACAGGTTGATGGCGTTTTGGAGTTCCTGCCCCAGCCCCCCCGCGCCGACGATGCCGATGATGAACGAATCTTTCAGATTGTATTCGAGCGAGTACAAAGCCGTCGAAAGATACAGCGGGAAGACCTGCGGCAGCATGCCGTAGACGAACACCTGCGCGGGACGGCCCCCGCAGGCCCGGACGGCCTCGACCGGGCCGGGCGCAACCGACTCCAGCGCCTCGCCGTACAGCTTGGCGAGCGAGATGAAGGTCACGAACGCGATGGCCGTCGCCCCGGCGGGCGGCCCCAGCCCGATGGCAGAGACGGCGATCAGCGCGTAGACGAGTGTCGGGACGGCCCGCGAGACGTTCAGCCACGTCTTGACCAGGTTCGCGACCGGGCGCGGCAGGCTGCCGGTCCGCGCGGCCAGGAACGAGACGGGGAAGGCCAGGACTGCTCCTGTCGCCGTGCCCGCCACGGCCATCTGGACCGTCTCGATAAATCTGTCCCACAATGTCCACAAGAGCCGCCGGTCGTAGGACCAGTCGGCCCGCTTTTGGGGGAACATATGGGCCACGAACTCGCCCGCGCTGCGGACGCCGGTGGCCGTGTGCGTGAAGTCGAATCGCAGGCCCAGGAACGACCAGAGGATCAGCGCCAGGACGGCCAGGGCGGGCAGCCATCGGCTGGTCGCCCGGAGCGCACGATTAAGCGCCATGCGCGCGCTCCAGCACGTCGGCAATGGCCGCGTCGTCCAGGCCGTCCGGCGGGGCGTCGAACGTGATCCGGCCCGCTTTCAGCCCGACGATGCGCCCGCAGTAGCGCTTGGCGAGCGGCAGGTCATGCATGGACAGGAGCAGCGTGACGTTGCGCTCGCGGGCCAGCCCGACCAGCAGGGCCATGACGTCGTCCTTGGTCAGCACGTCCAAGTTCGCCGTCGCCTCGTCGGCCAGCACGATCTCGGCACCCTGCGCCATCGCCCGCGCGATGGCGACACGCTGCTTCTGCCCCCCCGACAGGTCCCGGACGCGGCGCGCTTCCAGTCCTTCCAGGCCGACCTGCGCCAGACTCGCGCGCGCCAGGCCGATGTCGGCGGCGGAGAAGCGGTGCAGGCACGACGGCAGGGCCGGCGCGTACCCCAGCCGCCCGACCAGGACGTTCTTGAGGACGGTCAGCCGGTCCATCAGGTTGAACTCCTGGAAGATCATCCCGATCCGGCATCGCAGCAGGCGCTTATGGCCCTCGGTCATCCCCCCGACCGCCTCGCCCAGGACCACGCATGTCCCGCCCGTAGGCCGGATCAAGCCGTTGATACACCGGAGCAGTGTGCTCTTGCCCGCGCCGGACAGGCCGATCAGGCCGACGATCTCGCCGGGCGCGACGCGCAGACTCACGCCTTCCAGCACGGGGACACCCGGTTTGTAAGCGTGGGTCAGGGCGTTGATCTCGATGGCATCGGGCATCGGCTACTTCTTGGGCTACTTCTTGGCGTCTATCGAACCGAGATTCAGCCCCAGGATGGTGGCCTTCTTGCGGACCGAGTCGAAAATCTTGTCGTCGGCGGGCACCATCTTGTCCCAGCCCCCCTGCGGGATGGCGTGGAGGGCGGCCTGACCCGCGGGGTCCGTGTTGATGTTCGCCAAGGCCGCCGTCAGCTTGTCCAGCGTCGCCTTGTCCAAATCGCCGCGCGCGACGAACATCCCGTTCGGGATGGGATCGGTCGTGGCGATGGTCTTGAACTGGCCGACTTTCGCCATGTCGGGCTTCTTCGTCACGGGGTCGGTGAAGGCGGTTTCGATGCCCGTCTCGTAGGTTGCGCCGCCGTCGGCCTGCTTGTTGAAGACTGTCAGGACGCCGGCGTTGCCGGAGATGTTGACGGCCTTGATGTCTCTGGCGGGGTCGATGCCCACTTCCTTCATCATGCCCGCCGGGTACAAATATCCCGATGTCGAGGTCTGGTCGCCGAACGCGAAGCTCTTGCCGCGCAGGTCTTGGAGCCTGTTGATGCCCGAATCGGCGCGGACGTAGATGATGCCCTTGTAGGTCTCGCTGCCATGAAAGTACGGCATCGCCAGCGGGATCAAGTGCTGGGGCGTGTCTTTGTACTGCTGCACGGCCAGCACGTAAGACAGCGGGTTCAGGTAGGCGCAGTCGATCTGATCGGACTTCAAAGCCTGCAAGATGCCCGCGTAGTTGCCCGTGACGAACACCTCGCCGCCGGGCCGCCCCGACTTCGTGCCCAGATAATCCGCGTACTGCTTGAACGAGGACTTGAGCGCGTCTACTTTTACTTTGTCGAACGGGATGATACCGACCTTGAGCGGCGCGGCGTCAACTGAGGCGGGCGTCGCGGGCTTGCCGCAGCCCGCGAGGACGAGGGCGGCGAGCGGCAGGGTAAGGATCAGTTGGGGGCGCATAGGTTTCCTCGGGGCGTGTGCCTGGCATGACGGACGATTATAGCACGGTGCCGGGTATAATCGGGCCGAATTTCGAGACACCGACCCCACTCAGGAGAAGCCCCGCCATGATCGTGACCACCAAGACGCTGTTCGAGCACGCCTACGGCAAGTACGCCGTGGGCGCGTACAACATCAACAACGCCGAGCAGGCTATTGGCCTGTTCCGGGGCAGCATCGACTCGCAATCCCCGTTCATCATCCAGATCTCCAAGGGCGCACGCTCCTACACCGACAAGCGCGTCTTGGAGGCGATCATCCGGGCCTGCGACGAGATGTTCCCCGACGCGGTCTTCGCCGTGCATCTGGACCACGGCGACGAGAAGACCTGCTTGGAGTGCATCGAAAGCGGCTTCTATTCGTCGGTGATGATCGACGCCTCCCATGACCCGTTCGACGAGAACGTCGCCACCACCAAGCGCATCGTCGAGGCCGCCCACGCCAAGGGCGTCAGCGTCGAGGCGGAGCTTGGCATGCTGGGCGGCGTGGAAGAAGACATCGCCGTGGACGAGAAGAACGCCCTGCTCACCGACCCCGTCGAGGCCAAGCAGTTCGTCGCCGAGTCCGGCTGCGACAGCCTGGCCTGTGCCATCGGGACGTCGCACGGCGCGTACAAGTTCTCGGGCGGCCAGGGCCTGCACTTCGACCGCATCAAGGCGATCCAGGACCAGCTCCCCGGCTTCCCCCTGGTCATGCACGGGTCGTCGTCCGTGCCCCAGGACGAGGTCGCGCGCATCAACGCCGCGGGCGGCAAGCTCAAAGAGGGCGCGAAGGGCGTGGACGCCGAGCAGTACCTGCCCGCCGCCAGGCTCGGCGTCTGCAAGGTCAACATCGACACCGACGGGCGTTTGGTCTGGACTCGCGTCCACCGCGAGTTCTTCCAGGACAAGCCCGAGGACTTCGACCTGCGCTCACCCGGCAAAGTCTTCATGGCCGAGTACGCCAAGTTCATCGTCAGCCGCTCCAAATACTTAGGCTCCGAAGGCCAGTTAGCCTCGGTGCGCGAGTTCGCGACGAGCAAGGGTAAGCAGTAGTCACATTGGGGCGGGGGCAGCCCCCGCCCCTCCTTCTCGTTCCGACCGGAAACCACTCATGAACAGACTACGGATAGGAGTATCTGCTACCATCGGTGGAGGAGCGGCGCTGCTATTTGTCGGCGTCCACACGCGCGGCCCCTCGCTTCTGCCGGTCGTGGGGGACCGGGCGGCGGCGCAGACGCCCAGCAAGACAACGATTATAGTCAAGCCGCTGCCGCACACGAAGGAGTACGAGGAAGATCCCTGGCACCGCTTCGAGATCACAGTTCCCCCCACCATCCCCCCGCTGGATATGCACGTCGCGTTCCTTGTTGATGGCAAGGGGCAGGACAACGTCACAATGGAGCCTCACAGTTGGGATCAGCCGTTGCCGTTCAAGTACCGCTTGGATAGCGACGGTGACGGGCGTGTGAAGGACATCCTGGAAGCACAAGGGTTCCCGGTCAAGAGAAACTTGGTCACTTACCGCTTCGCGTCCGGGAGTTACGGCTGGGTTGGCTTCAGCAAAACGATCCGCTTTCAGCATAGTCCGGGGGGTGCGCTAGAGTCCTCTTCCGGTACATCCAGTGATGGCAAGGTAACAGCGATGGTCGGGCAGAAAATCTTCTTGGAGAACCGTCTCCTCTCCGATACAGATTTCCAGGGCAATCTCAGCAGCCTTCGCACTCCTGAAGAGTACGATCAGCCGGAGTATGCGCCGAAGACTGCGCCAGGGCTGGTGCATCATCTGTCCGTCTACCTGATGTTTATGCCCCACCAGGGGCCGCCGGTTAAAGTCAGCCGAACTTACAGCCACGCCATATAGTAGGAATTTTTCTGTTGAACAGTTCTGATTAGGGAGACATGACATTGAACCCCCGCCTCGGCGTCTCCACCTGGAGCCTCCACAAGTCTATCACCGCCGGGACGCCCCTGCTGGACATCCCCGCGCAGGTGTCGGCGCACGGGATGGGCAAGCTGGAAGTCTGCCACTTCCACTTCCCGCACACCGATGCCGCTTATCTCGCCGAGTTCCGGGCCGCGCTGGACGCCGCCGGAGTCGAACTCTACACGCTGCTCATTGACGACGGCGACCTGACCAGCCCGGACCCTGCCGGGCGTGACCAGGTGGTAGCGATGATGGCCCACTGGATTGAAGTCGCCGCCCAGGCCGGGGCGCGGCGCGTCCGCGTCATCGCCGGGGACGCCGCCCCGAGCGAGGACGCGCTCCGTCTCAGCGAGGCGGGCATTCAAGAAGTCCTGCGCCATGCCGACGCCCACGGCATCCGTGTCGTGACCGAGAACTGGCACCCGCTCTTGGACCATCCCGCCGCCGTCATCACGCTGATGGAGCGGATGAGGGGCCGGATCGGGCTGAAGCTGGACTTCGGCAACTGGCCCGCCGAGCGCAAGTACGCCGATCTCCCTCTCATCGCCCCGCTGGCCGAATGCACCCATGCCAAGGCGGCTTTTCCCGCGCCGGGCGAGATGGACCGCACCGACTTTACGCGCTGCCTGGACATCTGCCGTGACGCGGGCTTTCAGGGGCCGCACATCCTGATTTTCAGCGATCCCGGCGACGAGTGGGCCTCGCTGGACCAGATGCGCGAGGTCGTTCTGCCATATGTCGGCCCTGTTGCGTGATTGAATCTGCTCTCGGAGATGGAGACACACATGGACACACAACGCTTTGCCATCTCTCTCGCCGTCGGCGCGCTGATGTTCGTCGGCGCTCACCCGCGCGGCCACTCGCTCCTCCCCGCCATCGAGGAACGGGCGGCGGCACAGACCCCAGAGGCAGCGCATATTCAGATCGAGGCGCTGCCTAACGCCGACGGCGAGGGCCTCTGGCATCGCTTCAAGATAACAGTTCCTCCGACCAACCCCCCGCTGGACATGGACGTCGCGTTCCTCGTAGACGGCAAAGGGTCGGAGATGGTCATCGAGGAGCCTCACGCATGGCCGCAGGCGTTGCCGTTCAAGTACCGCTTAGACAGTAACAACAGCGGCAGGAATGACATTTCGGACTTACAAGGTCCCAAGCATCCAACAGTCCTGATCACGTACAGCGCTGTAGTCGGTGACTACGGCACGGTGAGCGACAGCAAAACGATCCGGTTCCAGCACGGATCAAACGGCCCACGAGATATCTACAATTATGTCGCGGGCGCGGGAGCGGCAATCGGGACAAAAACCATTCTTGATGACCGTATGCTTTCGGACAAGTATTTCACGGGCAGCTTCGGCGGTCCTTTCCGGCAGCTAGGGTTCGTTCCCAAGACCCCGCCAGGGACGCTGCACCACGTGGTCGTCTACATCCAGTTTCTGCCTCATCAGGGGCCGGCGGCTCAGGGACGCAGTTGCACTGCCCAGCGCCTGACGCTGCCCTGAGTTCGGAAGGCGGGTTGACAAAGCCGCCTGTCAGCCTGTATACTGAGATTATGATGCAGTTCGGTGTCACAACAGGGGCATGGTGGTGGCGGTTTTCCAACAATGGAGAACGCTGACACTCTTTGCCGCCCTGCCGCACACCGGCGGTGACGAAAACTTCAAAGGGGCCGGGGCGTTTTTCCAATGGAAAATGCCCCGGCCCTTTTTGCGCTGATTTTTGTGTTGATTTTTGTGTTGATTTTTGTGGAGAGGTATACTTGATGCCAGCGATGACGCCTACCCGTGACGAGTTCATTCAGAAAGCAGCGCGGGGAAACTTGATCCCCATCTGGCGCGAAGTCCTTGCGGACATGGAGACGCCCGTCTCGGCATTCCGCAAGGTCGCTGGGGGGCGGCCAAACTCGTTCCTGCTGGAGAGCGTCGAGGGCGGCGAGCGGCTGGGTCGCTACTCGTTTTTAGGCAGCGACCCGTTCCTGATCTTTCGGAGCAAGGGCGACGCGGCGACAGTCACAGAGAACGGCCACACCGAAACGCTGGCGCTTTCGGCGGGGTCGCGCGACCCGCTGCACGTCCTGAAAGAATTGCTCGCCCGCTACACTTATGTCCCCTCCCCCGAGCTGCCCCCGTTCGTGGGCGGCGCGGTGGGCATGGTCGGCTACGACACCGTCCGTTTCTTCGAGAAGCTGCCCACGCTCGCCCAAGACGACCTGGGCCTGGACGACTGCGTGTTTCTGTTCACGGACGCCCTGCTTGTCTTCGACAACGTCAAGCACAAAGTCCTCGCCCTGTGCAACGCCCACATCGCCCCAAACGCCGATCCGGGCGCGGCCTATGACGCGGCGGCGGCGAAGGTGGAGGATTTGCTGGGGCGGCTCAGGTCCCCCGGCACTGGAAGTGCCGGGCTACTCAAAGAAAGTGCCTCCGGCACTGAGGGGCCGATCACACCGAGCCAGTCTTCAACCCCGGAGGGGTTTTCTCCGAGTAGCCCGGCACTTCCAGTGCCGGGCTTCGTCCCCAACCGCACCGAAGCTGACTACAAGGCCGCCGTGCTGCGGGCCAAGGAGTTCATCGCCGCCGGGGACACGTTCCAGGCCCAGATCGGCCAGCGCCAGTCCAAGACCCTGCGCGCCGACCCGTTCGACGTCTACCGCGCCCTGCGCTCGATCAACCCATCACCCTATATGTTCTATCTGGACTTCGGCGATACCAAGCTTGTCGGCGCGTCCCCCGAGATACTCGTCGGCGAGAAGGGCGGCCAGGTCACGATCCGCCCCATCGCCGGCTCGCGGCACGGGCGCGGCGCGACCGTCGCCGAGGACGACGCCATCGCCGCCGACCTGCTCTCAGACGAAAAAGAACGCGCCGAGCACATCATGCTGGTGGACCTGGCCCGCAACGACATCGGCCGGGTTGCGCAGTACGGTACCGTCGAGGTCGGCGAGCTGATGGTGATCGAGAAGTATTCGCACGTCATGCACATCGTCTCCGAGGTCTCGGGCATTCTGCGCGGCAACCTGGACCGCTTCGACGCCCTGCGCGCCTCGTTCCCACACGGCACGGCGACGGGTGCCCCCAAGGTCCGCACGATGGAGATCATCGAGGAATTGGAGCCGACCCGGCGCGGCGCGTATGCCGGCGGCGTCGGCTACTTCTCCTTCAGCGGCTCCATGGACCTGGCCCTGACCATCCGCACCGCAGTCGTCCAGGGCGACACTATCCACGTCCAGGCATCGGGTGGCGTCGTCGCCGACTCGGTCCCCGAGTTCGAGTACCAGGAGACCCTGGCGAAGATGCGCGCCCTCGTCCGCGCCGTCGAGTGGGCCGAAGCGGGATTGGAGTAGACGATGCCAACCATCCTCCTGACCGGCTTCGCGCCGTTCGGCGGCAGCGAAAACAACCCGTCCCAGCAGATCGCCGAGCGCCTGCACGGGGACACGGTCGGCGGCGCGCGGGTCGTTGGCCTGACGCTGCCGGTCGTCATGGGTGAGGACGCCGACCTGCTGACGGCGGCCATCGCCGATCACGCGCCCGCTCTGGTGCTGATGCTCGGGCTGGCGACGGGCGCGACCTGCATTGACGTCGAGCGGTTCGCCGTCAACCTGCGCTACACGGACCCCGGCGACCCGGCGAAGCCATTGGAGCCGAACCTGCCGCAGAGCGTCGTCATCGCCGACGGCAGGACCGCGCTGTTCTCGACAGTGGACGCCGAGCGGGTCGCCGCCGCCATCAACGCCTGTCATGTCCCGGCGCGGGCACACGGCTACGCGGGCGCGTATGCCTGCAACCACGTCTTTTACCACGCCCTGCACTACGCCTTCCAGTGGGAGATGCGCTACCGGGCCGGATTTCTCCACCTGCCGCTGTCATCCGAGCAGGCCGTGGCCGAGAACAAGATGCACCTGCCCTCGCTCCCGCTGGAGACACTCACTTCGGGCGTCCGGGCCGCCATCGAAGAGGCACTCTTATGATCTTAGTCATCGACAACTACGACTCGTTCACTTACAACCTGGTGCAGTACCTGGGCGAGATGGGCGCGGACCTCGACGTGAGGCGCAACGACGCGCTCACATTGGCCGATGTCGCCGACATGCGGCCCGTGGGCATCGTCATCTCGCCCGGACCGGGGACGCCCGACGACGCGGGCATCACGCTGGACCTGATCCGCGAGTTCGGCCCGCGTGTGCCCATTTTCGGCGTTTGCCTGGGCTTGCAGGCAATAGGGCAAGCCTTGGGCGGGCGCGTCATCCGGGCCGACAAGATGATGCACGGCAAGACATCGCCGGTCAGCCACACGGGCCAGGGCGTCTTTGCGGGTTTGCCCTCGCCGCTCGAAGCCACCCGCTACCACTCGCTGATCGTCGAGCGCGCGTCTCTGCCGGATGTTTTAGAGGTCACCGCCCAGACCGAGGACGGCGAGATCATGGGCCTGCGCCATAAGTTCTGGCCGCTCGAAGGGGTGCAGTTCCACCCCGAGGCCGTGCTGACCGAGCACGGCAAGCAGATCGTGAAGAATTTTTTGGAGACGACGTGAACCTCTACGAGAAGCGGCTCGCCCGCGTTCGCACCGCCATGCACGAGAACGGCCTGGACACGCTGGTCATCACGCCCGGCGCGGCCATGCGCTATCTGACGGGCTTTACCGAACCCGGCTCGCGCTTTCTGGCCCTGGTCGTCCCCGACGACAATCCGTGGCTGTTCGTCGCGCCCGCCATCAACGCCGAGCAGGCGCGCGGCAACCCGGCGGGCGTCGAGGACGTGCGCGTTTGGGAGGATGCACACGGCTGGGAGACGCTGATGGGTCCGCTCGCGCAGGACCTGATGCTAAACATCGGCATCGTGGGCCTGGACGACGACATGCCGGCCCGCTTCGCGCTCAAGCTGCAAGAGCTGATGCCCACGGCGCTCTTGAAGCTGGCCGGGTCCGCCCTGGCCCCCCTCCGTGCCGTGAAAGACGGCGGGGAGCTGGCCTCGCTCCAGCGCGCCGCCCAGGCCACTGATGCGCTCATCCCAGTCGCCTACGCCGCCTGCCAGATCGGGGCCAGCGAGACCGAGGTCGGGCTGACCCTTCAGCAGGCCATCGCGCGCGGCGGCGACGCGGACTCGTTTGCGCCGATCATCGGGGCCGGGCCGAACGGCGCGTCCCCGCACCACAACACTGGGCGCACCAAGGTGAAGTCGGGCGACGTGGTCATCTTGGACTTCGGCGCGATGACGGACGGCTACCACGGCGACATCACCCGGACGGTGGCCGTGGGCGAAGCCTCCGACGAGGCAAAACGTGTCTACGACGTCGTCTACCGCGCCCACCAGGCCGGCGTCGGGGCCGTCCGCCCCGGCGCAACGGCACACGACGTGGACGCCGCCGCCCGCAAAGTGATCACCGACGCGGGCTACGGGGAGTTCTTCATCCACCGCACCGGCCACGGCATCGGCCTGGACGACCACGAAACGCCGTACATCCTCTCGGGCGACTACACGCCCCTGTGGCCCGGCCACTGCTTCTCGGTCGAGCCGGGCATCTACCTTCCCGGCAAATTTGGCGTCCGCCTGGAGAACATCGTCACCGTCGAAGAAGACGGCCTCGCCCGCGTCCTGAACGCGGCCATCCCACCGGAACTGATGGTGCTGTAGTCCCTCGGCCCTCCTATTATTAGGGCCGGGGGATGGATTAGAAAGCCGCTCTCGTGAAACTCATCGCCGACGCGCTCATTGAGCTGCCCTTTACGCTGGACTTCTGCGCCCGCGGCCCGGACGTCGAGCCGCTGACCTGTACGCTGGACGGGGCGGACGCCACACTCTTCTTCCCGCCGTCGCTCAGCGAGGGCACCGACGGCCAGGGCATTTTCGGCGAGTGGGCCTGGTGGACGGGCCGCACCCTGCGCCTCGTGTTGGAGCGGGACTTGGAGGCCGACAGCGACGGCAACACCGAGGCCCTGCGCGCCCGTGCGCTGGCGACGGGCACAGAAATCCTGCGCCGCTTCCTGAACGCCTACCGCTGGCGCTTCTCCAAGCCCGACGTGCATCCGATTGTCTTAGACCCGCGCGTCGTGTCGCTGTCCATCCGGCACGACGATGGGACCACTGAGGCTTTGGAAGAGCCGCTTGGCTCGTTCTTCTATCAGAAGATGCCCAGCAAGCCCCCTCTCGATGCCTCGGTCAACGCCGCGACATTGGAAATGCTGCGCGGGGACGTGCAAACCGGCAACGCCGCGCCTCTGGCCGGACAGCTCCGCCTGGACGCCGAGGCCCTGGAAGCGCAGGGCGAGACGGAGCGGGCGGGCCTTCTGCGCGGTTTGATGGAGATGCAGTAAGCCTGCAATACGGACGCAAGAGGTCCTATGAAAAACGCCATTCAGCATCTGATTGATGGTAACGATTTGACCGAGGCCGAGGCCGCCAGGGTCATGCGGCAGATCATGGAGGGGGCGGCGACGCCCGCGCAGATCGCCGCCCTCGCCGTCGCCCTGCGGATGAAGGGCGAGACCGTGGACGAGATCACCGGCTTCGCCCGCGTCATGCGCGAGTTCGCCGTGACGGTCCCGATTCACACCGACAAAGTGGTTGTGGATACGTGCGGGACGGGCGGCGACGCGCTCAAAACGTTCAACGTCTCGACCGCCGCCGCCCTCGTGGTCGCCGCCGACGGGCGATTGGTCGTCGCCAAGCACGGCAACCGGGCCGCGACTTCGCAGTGCGGCAGCGCGGACGTTTTAGAGGCGCTGGGAGTTCGACTCGATCTGCCCGCTGAGGCCGTCGGCAGGTGCGTCGAAGAGGTCGGTATCGGGTTTCTGTTCGCGCCCGCCATGCACCCTTCGTTCCGATACGCCGCCGGGCCGCGCCGCGAGATCGGCATCCGCACCATCTTCAACATGCTCGGCCCGCTCACCAACCCCGCCGGGGCACCCGTCCAGCTCATCGGCGTCTACGACGGCGCGCTGTGCGAGACATTGGCCCACGTCTTGAAGAACTTAGGCAGCCGGCGCGCGCTCCTGGTCCACGGCGTAGACGGCCTGGACGAGCTTTCGACATTGGGCGAGACGCGGGTGAGCGAACTGAAAGACGGGCAGGTGACATCGTACACGCTGGACTCCGAGTGGGATTTGGGGCTGGCCCGCGCGACCATCGAACACCTCGCGGGCGGTGAAAGTCCCTCGGAGAACGCCGACATATTGCTGCACCTCTTAAAGGGAAGGGACCGTGGCCCGCGCCGCGACATCGTGATGCTCAACGCCGCCGGCGTCCTGCTGGTCGCCGGCGTGGAAGAAACGCTGGAAGCCGGCATGGAGCGCGCGGCGGCGCTCATCGACAGCGGCGCGGCGTTCGAGACGCTGGAACGCTTGAAAGAGTTCACCCATGCCTGAGCCGAACATTTTGGACGCTATTCTAGCCCATAAGCGTGAAGAGGTTCAGGCACGTCAGGCCGCCCTTCCCCTGTCTGCGCTCGTAGCCCATGCCCAAGACGCGCCGCCGCCGCGCGATTTCGCCGCCGCCCTGCGTCAGCCTCCGCACGGGCCGGTCGCGCTGATCGCCGAAGTCAAGAAAGCGTCACCGTCGGCCGGTATCATCCGGGCCGACTTCGACCCGGTGCAGATCGCCCGCGCTTATGAAGGAGGCGGCGCGGTCTGCCTGTCCGTGCTCACCGATGAGAAGTTTTTCCAGGGGCACGACGACTACCTGAAGGCCGTCCGCGAGGCCGTCGCCCTGCCGATCATCCGCAAAGACTTCGTCGTCAGCGAGTGGCAGATATACGAATCGCGCGCGCTGGGGGCGGACGCCGTGTTGCTGATCGTCGCCGCGCTGAAACCGAATCAGATCGCCGCGTATGCCGCCCTGGCGCGAGATTTAGACATGGCCGCTCTGGTGGAAGTTCACACCGAGGCCGAGATGCAGATCGCACTCGGCGTTGGGGCGACGCTCATCGGCATCAACAGTCGTGATCTTAACACGTTCGTGACGGACTTGGGGGTGGTGGAGCGGCTCGCGGCGATGGTCCCCGCAGGCGTGACATTGGTGGCCGAAAGCGGCATCAAGACGCCCGCCGATGTGGCGCGGGTGTCTAAAGTGGGAGCGAAGGTGATTTTAGTCGGAGAAACGCTGATGCGCGCGCCGGACATCGCCGAGGCCACGCGGGAACTGCTGGGGGAGTAGCCCATCACGGAATATCTCACGGAATATCAGGCGGTGATTGCAGCAGACCGCGCACATGGCGCGCGTCGGCTAAGGACAGGCTGCCGAGATGGCACAAGCCGGCAGCGGGGAGAGCGCGACCAGCAGCCGCGTGTTCATTCGGTGCCCCCCGACATGGCTTCTAGTACGGCATCCAAAACGGCATGTTCCGCCTCCGGCAGCGGCAGGTTCACGGTGCAGCCCGAGGCCATGCGGTGCCCTCCGCCGCCGAAGCGCGCGGCGACTTCGGCGACGTTGATGCCCTCGCGCGACCGGAGCGAGACCCGGACTGCATTGCCATCCATCTCGCGGAACAACATCCCGACGTCAGCCCCGCGGACGCCGCGCACGTAGCTGACCACGCCTTCGGTGTCTTGGTCCGTGGCCCCCGCCGCGCGGAAGTCTTTCGCCGTGATGTGTGCCCAGACGACGCGCCCACCGGGCGTCTGCGACAGCGACGACAGCGCCAGCCCGAGCAGGCGCGTGGCGGCGAACGTGCGGTTCTCGAAGACATGCTCGGAGATGTGCGCCGGGGGGGCACCGGCCTCTAAAAGAGCGGCGGCGACTTGCAGCGTATTGGGCGTGACGTTCTGGAAGCGGAACGAGCCGGTGTCGGTGATGATGCCCGTAAACAAGCACGTCGCGATCTCGGGCGTGATGTCTGCCCCCAGCGTCCCCAGCAGTGCGTATACGATCTCTGATGTCGAGGCCGCGCGCGCGTCCAAGACGCGGATGTCGCCGAACGCCCCCGCCGTCACGTGGTGGTCGATGTCCACGACGCACCGCGCCCGCCCCACGAGCGGCAGAATCGTCTCCCCCACCCGTGCCATCTCGCCGCTGTCCACGACCAAGGCCAGATCAAACGCGGGCACGTCCGTCGTCCGCGTGACTAGGCCCGCTCCGGGCAGGAAGCGCAGGATGTCCGGGACGCCATCTTCCGACAGGCAAACGACGCTTTTCCCCAATACGGCCAGAGCCAGCCCCAGCCCGAGCATCGAGCCGAGCGCGTCCCCGTCCGGGTTGACGTGACAAGCCAGAACGATGCTTCGCGCGCCGGCGATGGCATGGGCCGCGTCCGCCAGCGGTCTGCCGAGGTCTGCCGACGGGACGGTCATTCCGCCGCCTCTTCTTTGCTTTCTTCCTCTTCAACCACAAGCGGCTTGGGCCGGGCGTCGTCCTCGCGCCGGACTTTCTCCAGCACGTCGAACATATACGAGCCGCGCTCGATGGCTTCGTCGTACTTGAACGTCAGCGACGGCACGTTGATGAACGCCTTGGAGCGCTTCAGCTCCTGCCGCAGTACGCCCGTCGCCCCACGCAGCAGGTTCAGCTTCTCCAGCCGCGCCTCCTCGCTGCCACCCAGCAGGCTGACGAAGACGGTCGCGTTCTTGTAGTCCGTCGTAACTTCTACGTCCGTGATGGACAGCAGGCCGTCCGAGAAGCGCGGGTCGCGCATCTCGCGGCGGATGATCTCATACAGCACTTCGCGCAGTTGGTCCTGCATGCGCTGCTTCCGTGTCGCGGGCATGGTCGCCCTCCTCTATACCCATCCCAGTGGATAGGCGATCAGAGCATCTCGCGCTCGGCATGGCCCAGGCCGACGCGCGGGTTGCTCTCGATGTGGTCGATGATCTTGTATAGGACTTGGTCGGCAAAAGCGGTGTCGGTGGCGACCACGGCGATGCCGACGGTCGCCCGCCGCCAGACGTCATGGTCCGCCACCTCGGTGGCCGAGATGTTGAAGTCGGCGCGTAGGTGGGCCAGCAGGCTTTTGAGCACCTGCCGCTTGTCCTTGAGCGAGTTCGCCTCTTCGATGTGCAGTTCCGCCGTCAGCAGGCCGATTGTCATAGCTTGATCGAAACCCCTCCCGGCTCGCTGAGACTCGCCACCCTCCTCTGTTAGGGAAGGGCTTTGAAGCCCCACCCTAACAGGGAGGGGTGGCGTCGGGTGCGGTTGCTCCGGGCTTGCCCGCCGGGGTGGGTTCTTTTGTCTCTACAGCGTCCGGTCGATGCGCTTCATCTCGTAGCACTCGATGGTGTCCTGCGGGCGGTCGTTGACCGGCTCCTGCGGGTCATAGCCGGGGATCAGGATGCCGCACTCAAAGCCCTGCGCCACCTCGCGCGTGTCGTCCTTGCCCCGGCGCAGCGTGTCCACTTTGCCGTCGAACACCTGCTTGCCGTTGCGCTTGACGCGCACATTGGCACCGCGCACGACCTTGCCTTCCAGGATGTAGCAGCCCGCAATCGACCCGCCGGCCTTCGGCAGCTTGAAGACGGCCCGGACTTCGGCCGTGCCCAGCGCGTTCTCCTCGTAGATCGGGTCGAGCAGCCCGGCCATGGCCTTCTTGACGTCGTCGATCAAATCGTAGATGACGCGGTACTCGCGAATCTCGACGTGCTCGGCCTCGGCCAGCCGCGTCGCCGCGGGTTCGGCCCGCGTGTTGAACGCGACAACCAGGGCCGAGGACGCCGAGGCCAGCAGGACATCTGAGTCGGACACGGCACCGACGCCCGACGAGATGAAACGGACCTTGACCTCGGGGTGCTGGATCTTCTCCAGCGACTGCCGGATGGCCTCCACGGACCCCTGGACGTCGCCCTTGATGATCAGGTTCAGCTCTTTGCTCGCGCCTTCCTTGAACTGGCGCTGCAAGTCCTCCAGCGTCAGCGTCTTGCGCGTAGACAGCTTCTCGTCGCGGTTGACCACCTGCCGCGCCCCGGCAAGCTGCCGGGCGGCCTTCTCGTCTTTGACCACTTCCATCTTGTCGCCCGCGGCGGGGACGCTGCCCAGGCCCAGCACGACGACCGGCGTGGCCGGCGTCGCCGACTTGATCCGCTCGCCCCGGTCGTTCAGCATCGCCTTGATCTTGCCGAACGCCCCGCCGGCGACAATCGAGTCGCCCATCTTGAGCGTGCCCTGGTCCACCAGGATCGTCGCGATGGCCCCGCGGCTCTTGTCAAGCTCCGCCTCGATGACCGTGCCCGTGGCGGGCGCGCTCGGGTCCGCCTTCGGCTCGACCTCGGCGTCGGCCACCAGGATGATCCGCTCCAGCAGATCGTCCAAGCCCAGGTTCTCCTTGGCCGAGACTTCCGCCGTCTGCACGTCGCCGCCGTAGGCCTCGGGCATGACCTCATACTCGGTGAGCTGAGTCAGGACACGCATCGGGTTGGCCCCCTCTGTGTCGATCTTGTTGACGGCGACGATGATCGGGACGCCAGCAGACTTGGCGTGGTTGATCGCCTCGACGGTCTGCGGCATGACGCCGTCGTCGGCAGCCACCACGAGGACAGCGATGTCCGTCACCTGCGCGCCGCGCGCCCGCATGGCCGTGAACGCCTCGTGTCCGGGCGTGTCCAGGAACGTGATCTTGCGCTTCTTGCCCGGCTCGGCGGGGTCGTCCACCTCGACCTGGTAGGCACCGATGTGCTGCGTGATGCCGCCGAACTCGCCCGACGCCACCTTGGCGCTGCGGATGGCGTCGAGCAGACTGGTCTTGCCGTGATCGACGTGGCCCATGATGGTCACGACCGGCGGGCGGGAGACCGGGCCTGCGGGCTTCTGGCGGACCTTGGCGGCGACCACGGCCACGCGCGGCGGCGCGGGTGCGGCCCCCGGCGCGGGCGCTGCCCCTGTCGCCGGCGCGTCCGTCTTGGGCGCACCCGCGGGGAGGATGTTGATGCCGACCTTGTAGCTCTTCGCCAGCCGCGTCGTCACCTCCGGGCTGAGCTTCTGGTTGAGCGAGGCGAGCACGCCCAGGCCCATCAGTTTCTTCTGGATGTCGGGGGCGGCCACGCCGATCAGCGCGGCGAAGTCTTTCAGGGTGATGACGGCAGGGACGTCCACCTGTGTCGGCAGGACGGGCGGGGCCGCCGGGGCCGCGGGCTTCGCAGCACCGTTGGCTGAAGACCCGTTGGCTGAAGACCCGTTGACGGACGTGCCGTTGCCGGGGACTGGAGGGGCGGTGACGGGGGCCGCCGCGGCGACCACAGCGGGGGCGGCAGACGCGGCGGGGCTGACGCGCGCGCGCACGGCGGCGACGGCGGCGTCGGGCAGGGTGCTGGAGGGGGTCCGGGCCGGTTCGCCCATGTCCTTCAGCAGTTCCAACAGCTCGTTATTGGAAACGTTCAGCTCTTTGGCTAAGTCGTAGATTCGCACACCTGACATAAAATGCATTCACCTCTCGTTGTGTCCGTTTAACTCATGACGGGTTCGCTCCTGTAGGGGCATTGTTCGGCACCAGAACATCGCCCGGCGTCGGGGTGACAAGGGCGGCCAGCGCTTTCAGGTCGGCGGCCAGCGTCGGCGGCAGTGACGGCACCGACAGGGACCGTTCAAAGCGCTTCTGTTTGACAGCCTTCTCAATGCACTCATTCGCGGCGCAGACATACGCGCCGCGCCCATTGGCACGCCCCGTCGGGTCCGGGGCCGCGCCGCCGCCGTCCGCATCGGGCGCACGGACGACGCGCAGCAGCGTCTTCTTGGCCGACGTCTGCCGGCAGACGACGCAGGTTCTGAGCGGCGTATGGCGAGGCTTCACTCCTCGTCCTCGTCGTCGAAGGCTTTGAGCATGTCGGCGGTGATCAGCACCTCGTCGCCATAGGAGACGGCCTCGCCGCTGTCGTCGGTCGGCAGGACCGCCGCGCCGTCGCCGGCCAGCATCCTAGCCGCCTGGCCGGCCTCATCGCGCTCCTCCGCCTCGACCTCTTCTTCGGCACGGGCGAAAGCGGCTTTCGCCTCCTGCGTCTCCGACCGTATATCGATGCGCCAGCCGGTCAGGCGGGCGGCAAGGCGCACGTTCTGGCCGGACTTGCCGATCGCGAGCGACAGCATGGCGTCCGGGACCAGCACGAAGCAGGATTTCTTCTCCTCGTTGACCCGCACCTGGACGCTTTTCGCCGGCGACAGGCTCTCGGCCACGAACTGCTTGACGTCGGCGCTCCAGCGGACGATGTCTATCTTCTCGTCGTACAGCTCGGCCACGACCGCCTGCACACGCGCCCCCCGGTGGCCGACGCACGCGCCCACCGGGTCGATCTTGTCGTCGGCGGAGGCGACGGCGATCTTGGAGCGCGCCCCGGCCTCGCGGGCGACGCTCTTGATCAGCACCGACCCATCGGCGATCTCGGGCACTTCCAGCTCGAACAGCCGCCGGATCAGGCTCGGGTGGGACCGCGAGACGATCACCTGCGGGCCGCGCGTGGACTTCCGCACTTCCAACAAGTATACCTTGATGCGGTCGTTGAAACGGTACGGCTCGGTCGGGACCTGCTCCTGCCGGGGCAGCAGTGCCTCCAGCTTGCCGATGTTGATGTAGACGTTTCCCATCTCAACCCGCTGCACGATGCCCGTAGCGACTTCGCCGATCTTGGCGTTGTACTCGTCGAAGATCTTCTCGCGCTCGGTCTCGCGGAACTCCTGCATCATCACCTGGCGGGCGGTCTGCGCGGCGATGCGCCCGAAGTTCTCGGGCGAGACCGTGATGGGGATGAGATCGCCCAGAACGGCATCGGCCTTGATCTTGCGGGCCGACTCCAGACTCATCTCGGCGTGCTCGTTGTCGACGTTCTCGACGACCATCTTTTCCGCGGCGAACTTGAAGGCGTTCTTGGTGGTGTCGATATGCACCGCCACGTCACCGGCGACGTTGTAATGCTTTTTGTAGGCCTTGCCCAGCGCCACCTCCAGGGTTTTCAGCAGCGTCGCAAAAGGAATCTCTTTTTCTTTTTCGATCTGGCGCAGGGCCTCGATGAAATCGCCGTTCATTTTCTCTCCCGGAACACCGGCGCGCGGCGGGCGGCGCGACAGACAGAAAGAGCGGGCGCAAGCCCGCTCTTTTCAGAAGGTGTTCTCTGAAACTGATGCGTTATTATAGCACATACCCCAGCCGATTGCAACTCACGTGTTGGATGCGCCGCTATCTGCCGATACCATGGACGTCAAGCCGCTCACAGAGAGCCGTCGTCGCCGAAGACCAGTGTGCGGTTTGAGACGCCCGTGCCGACCGTGTCACCGCTGTCCCCTTCGGGCGTCAGAAGGCCCGCGAAGTCTTCCTCGGTCGGGGTCCTGCCCCGCGCCCCGCGCAGGCCGTTCGCGGCGTCGATCTCCTTCTCGATCGGCGTCTCGGTGAGGGCGGCGTTGCGATCACCCAGGGCGTGATCCACGGGCGCACCGGCCAGAACGGCGCGGTCGGCGGCCTCGTCGGCCTGGCCGCGGAAGGCCGGTTTGTCGGGCTGGGAACCCGTCAGCGAGTCGGTCGCTCGGGGCATCGCGTCGGTTGCCATGGGGGCGTCCTTTCGGGATCAATTCGGGAAGCTGTTCTATTCTTTTCCCGGCCCTGCCGGGTGCTAAACACAGACCCGCCGCGCGCTTGACAAGGACGCAAAAGTGACGGATAATGGTAACGAACGGTGGATTTCAGAGATGACAACGAAATGATGACCGCCCCCCTCTCCGAGGGCACAAACCTGGACATGGAGGCACTCCTACGCCGTGCGGGGGAGATCGTCGCCTCGGAGGGCCAATCGGTCCTCCCCGACCTGCTCGGCCTGGCCGCCGGCGCGCTGGGGGCGGAGACAGCCGCTCTTTATGAGGCCTGTGGTGAGGACAAGCTGACGTGGCTCGGCGGCACGGACACGCCTGGGCTGCGCGCCCGCACCCAGGCCGATCTACGCGCCTGGAGATGCGGCGTCCCGCCTTCCTCCGCCTCGGCCCGCGTCGCCGGGGCCGGCGGCGCGGTGCTCGCGCTCTGGGCGTTCGAGCCGCCGGCGGGGGGGGAAGACGCGCCGCGCCGACGGGCCGTAACGGACGCCCTGGCCCCGTTCTTCACCATCGCCCTGCGCCAGCGGCGGTGGCGGGGCGAGATCGAGGCGGCCCAGGTCCAGATCGGGGCGGCCCAGGCCCAGGCCGAGCGGCGCATCCGCGAGGTCGCCACGGTCTATGACATCGGGCAGGCGATGGACAAAGTCGAGATCGACCGCCTGCTGGACATGGTCACCGAGAAGGCCGCCTCGGTCATGGAGGCGCAGGCCTGCTCGCTCCTGCTCCGCCTGCCCGAATCCGACTCGCTGGTCATCGCCGCCGCCTGGGGGCTGACCGACCACGTGGTCGAGAACGCCCGCATCTTCGTCGGGTCGTCCATCGCCGGGCGCGTCGTCGAGACCGGCGAGCCGCTGCTGCTCAATTCGCTGTCCGATGACCCGCGCTTCCTGGGCAGCGGCGTCCATCAGCTCCCGGACGTCTCCTCCTCCATCTGCATGCCGATGAAGGACGAGAACGGCGCGGTGCAGGGAGTCCTGTGCATCCGGCGCAGCGGGGACGGCCCCCACTTCCGCGACGATGATCTGCGCCTGTTCTCCATCTTCGCGACTCAGGCGGGCCTCGCGATCAACAACGCCCAGCTCTACGCCAGGCTCAACCACAAGCTCCAGGAGCTGTCCACGCTGGCCGCCCTGACCGAGACGATCACGTCGACGCTTGACCTGGACCAGGTGCTCAACCAGGTCGCCGACAACATCGTGGACGTGGTCCACTTCGACCGCTGCCGCATCTACCTATTGGATATGGAGACCGGCCGCTTCGCGCCGCGGATCATCCGCGGATTCACCCCGAATGGTGCGGAACAGGACGGCGCGGGACGGGGCGACGGGTTCGCCCCCGGTGTGGGCGTCATCGGGACCATCGCCGCGCGCCGGATGCCGATCCTCGTTGAGGACGCCGGGGAAACCCTGCCCGGCCTGCGCGAGTATGGGCGCGCGCTGGAGATGGACTCTTTTTACGCCCAGCCGATCATCGCGCGCGGGCGCTGCATCGGCGTCATCGTGGTCTCGAACACCGGCCCGCAGCGGCCCATCGCGCGCTCGGACATCGAGATTCTCTCCACGTTCGTTCACCAGGCCGGCATCGCCATCGAGAACGCCCGCATCGTGGCCGGCCAGGAGAAGCGCTACGCCGAGCTGACCACGCTCTATGAGGTCAGCAAGACGCTGGCGGCCACGTCCGGGGTGCAGAAGGCGGCCCAAACGGTCAACGACCTGGCGACCCAGATCACCGACAGCGATGCCGGGCTGCTGCTGCTCTTCGACGACTCGCAGGAGGGCCTGAGCGCCGCCCACTGGCGCGGCGTCCCCGACGACCTCGGCCGGCGGCTGCGCGCCTTCATGTCCCCCGTCCCCGCTTCCCCCGCCGCCCGCAAGCTGCGCGCGCCGCGCATTCTTGCCGCCGAAGACGCTGAGGCCCTGTTCGGGGCCGAGTGGCACCCCATCATCGAGGCGTTCCTTGCCCGCCACCGGGCCGCCGCCCTGGTCCCGCTGGTCGTGGATGATGCCGGTGTCGGCTTCCTGCTGCTGGGCAAGATCGGCGCGGACTACGGGGACCAGGAGCTGAAGCTGATCGCCGTCGCCTCCTCGCAGGCGGCCACCGTGCTGCGCAGCGCGTCCTCGTATGAGCGCCGCATCGGACAGCGTGACCTGGAGCTTTCCGCCGTCTACGAGCTGATGCAAAAGGTGCGGGTGGCGACGACGCTGGACGATGCGCTGTCCTCCATCCTGGACATCGTCGCCAGCCTCGTCTGGAGCGACCGCTCCTCACTGCTCACCGTGGATGAAGGCGGCAAAACCCTGACCGTCCGGGCCGCCCGAGGCGTGGACGCGGGTGCCACGCTGCCGCTCGGCGGTGACGGCCTGGCCGCCCGCGCCCTGCGCGCCCGCACCGGCCTGATCGCCTCCACCTCTTTCACCCAGGACGGAGTCGAGTCGGAGGGGCAGGAACCCATGTCGGAGGGGTTCCACTCGCGCATGGCGATCCCACTGGCGGTCGCCGACGAGCTGATCGGCGTCCTGCTGATGGAGAGCCGGACGCCGGACCTCTACAGCGAGGAGAGCCTGATGATGCTGCACCTGGTCGCCTCCCAGGCCGCCACCATCTACCGCGAGATGACGTCCCTGCGGAACCTGACGCGCTACACCGATAACATCCTCCGCTCCATCAACGCCGGCGTCATCACCGTGGACAAGTCCGGCACCATCGTCACCTGGAACAAGCGGGCCGAGGAGATCTCCCGCCTCAGCGCCTCCCAGGTCATCGGCCAGCACTACGCCGACTTCATCCGTCTGCTGCGGGTCGATCTGCACGTCCGCGAGGAGACGATGCGGATGGTGGAGCTGACCGCACAGACGGGCCGGGTATTCTCCCGCAGCCAGCTCTGCTACCACACCCCCGAGGGGAGCGAGACGTACATCAACCTGAGCGCCTCCCAGCTCCGCAGCGAGGCGGGAGACTACCTCGGCGTCGTGGTCGTCTTCGAGGACGTCACGAACGAGGTCCAGATGAAAGAAGAGGTCGAGCGCGTCTCCAAGCTCGCCGAGACCGGCCACCTCGCCGCCAACATCGCCCACGAACTGCGGAACCCGCTGTCCTCCATCAAGGGCGCGGCCCAGCTCCTGCGGCGCGGCCTGCCGACTGACGCCCTCCAGGAACACGGCGAGTTCCTGGACATGATCGTGCAGGAGGTCAACGGCCTGGATCGGATCGCGACCGAGTTCCTGGAGTTCTCGCGCGTCACGCCGCCCGAGATGCGGCCCGTGCAGGTCGGGGCCGTGCTGTCGCGGCTGCTGCAATTCATGAGCGCTTACCTCGCCGACCAGGACGTCCGCGTCGTGCTGGACATCGAGGATGGCCTGCCCGATCTGTTCCTGGACCGCGCGCAGATCGAGCAGGCGGTCAAGAACATCGTCATCAACGCCGTCCAGGCCATGCCGCGCGGGGGGACGCTCACGGCCCGCGTGTACCGGTCGCCGCAGGCCGAGTCCGTGGACATCGACTTCACCGATACGGGCGTCGGCATCCCCGCAGCCAAGATGGACAAGATCTGCGCGCCCTTTTTCACGACCAAGACCAAAGGAACCGGGCTGGGCCTCGCGATCGTCCGCAAGATCGTCGAGACTCACGGGGGCCGGCTGGTCATCCGCAGCCGGCCCGGCGAGGGCAGCACGTTCACGTTCCAGTTGCCCGTTCAGCACACACAGGCCGGGATGATCCTGCCCGCGCGCACCGAGATCACCGAGCAGCGCTCGGATCAGGCGGGCCAGGTGTACGAATCCTGGGCCATGTACTCCGCGTGATGCGCGCCGTATGAGGGAAGTAAAAGCAGCATGGCAGCAGACACAGCCCCCAAGGCCAAGACGCTTCTGATCGCCGACGACGAGCCGAACATCCGGCGCATCCTCCAGGCCATCTTCGTCAAAGACGGCTATGACGTCCACGTCGCCGAGAACGGCGTCAAGGCGATGGAGTGGGCCTCTGCCAACCCGGTCAGCCTGCTGATCACCGACCTGATCATGCCGGACATGAACGGCGTCGAGCTGATCCGTAAGGTCAAGGGCCGCCATCCCGAGGCGGTCGCCATCGTGATTACGGCCTACGCCACCATCAAGACCTGCGTGGACGCCATGCGCTACGGCGCGTCGGACTACATCACCAAGCCGTTCGACATGGACGAGATCCGGGCCGTGGTCAAGCGCGCCGTCGCCCGTGCGGCCGAGTCGGACGGGACCGGCGGGGGCAAGTCCGGCGCTAAAGCGCCGCCGTCCCTGCTCGCCAACGCCGTCAGCCCCGCCATGCAGGAGATACTTTCCACGGTCTCACGGGCCGCCGCCTCGCGCGCCACGGTGCTGATCCGCGGCGAAAGCGGGACCGGCAAGGAACTGGTCGCCCGCGCCCTGCACGAGGGGTCCGACCGCGTGACAGGCCCCTTCGTCCCCATCTCCTGCGCGGCCCTCTCGGAGACGCTGCTGGAGAGCGAGCTGTTCGGGCACGAGAAGAACGCCTTCACGGGCGCGGCGGCGGAGAAAAAAGGCCGGTTCGAGCTGGCCCACGGCGGGACGCTTTTTTTGGACGAGATCGGGGACATCTCGGGGGTGGTGCAGGTGAAATTGCTGCGCGTCTTACAGCAGCGCGAGTTCGAGCGGGTCGGCGGCACCAAGACGATCAAGGTGGACGTCCGCGTGGTCGCCGCGACCAACGGCGACTTAGAACAGCTCATCAAAGAAGGCAAGTTCCGCGAGGACTTATACTACCGCCTTCAGGTCATCCAGATCGTCATGCCGCCCCTGCGGAAGCGCCCCGAGGACATCCCGCTGCTGGTGTCCCAGTTCCTGCAAAAGTTCAATGGGGAGAACGATGCGTCTGTCGAGTCCTTCTCCGCCGAGGCCATGATGCACCTGCTCTCGTACCCCTGGCCGGGCAACGTGCGTGAGCTGGAAAACGTGGTCGAACGCTGCGTCGTCATGGCCGACAGCAACGCCAAGCAGCTCAGCCCCGACCTGCTGCCGTCCGTCATCCGCGAAGGTCTGGCGCGGTAGGGGCGTATTACCTCACGCACCTTCCTCCCCATAAAAAGGGGGATCACCGCGAGCAGAAAATAGCCATCCAAGCAAAGTTCACAAAATGAGGTGACGAGATGGGAATCACTCTTTTCATATTCGCTTTCGATGAAAAGACGTTCGAGAATGGGCGAGTCAGCTATTTCGGCCAGCACCTAAACAACATCACATCCCTGTTCCCAGAGTTCGTGTCTTTGACAACGGCTTCTTTGGATGGGGCTATAGGTATTTTCGCAAAGAAAGATGATGATCAACAACCTGCTAGAACACTGGAAATATTATCGTTCGATAATAGAGGTAATGGGGCATCGATACACTTCAAGGTTAAAGCCATATCCGACATTAATTCTGGAGCAGTTCGTAGGGGTATACGTGGGCAACTTGATAGAACTGGACTTGTTGTAGATGGACCTTACCTACCGTTTTGCTGTCTAGTCAACACAGAAGATGTACCGGCAGTCTTGTCAACGGGCGGTGAAAGTCAGTTGAGTTTGATGCACTCACGCCTTGACTGGATGGGCATATACAAAAGGTTTCAGCCAATTGGAAATCTGGCTCGTGATTATCCAGACGTATGGATTGATATAGAATCTCTAAATATGATCGGCTTTGCCTGTGCAAAGTTAGCAGAAACCTCCGTCAACTTGAAACAGGCATTCCCTGACGTGCGGCAAAAGCAAAACTTTCTTAGGCAACAATCTCATTATAGGGGTGAAACAGAAGCCATTAGAAGAAGATGCATAGAGATTCAGCCCAACAACGCTGGACTATTGTCTAATCTTGCCTATCTGTATTACCGCAACGTGATTGAATTGACTCAACCTGGCGGGAGACGTGACGGCAATATTCGCCAAGAGATCGACCAAGCATTAGACCATCTTGACGAAACTTTAAAGCTAGATAACACAAGAGTCTCTGATCTCTACAGGAAAGGTTTTCTCCTTGCCGACAAGCTGCGTCAGCAAATACTGTTTGGGGCCGGAGGCGGCAATGGAAAAAATCGTTCTGACCAATCAAGGCTTTGCACTAGAGATGGAATTGCTGCCTTTGAACGTGCAGTAGAGGTTTGGGAAAGCTACACGCTGGCAGATCGCAACCGCAGACGTTATCAAAAAGACTACATAAAATCGCTGTATCACGCTGGCGGCGCATATTATTCCCTCATTATCAACGACTGGGATGAGGCCGTTTATATGCTAGGGTTGGGGAGTCTAATTGACGATGCAGATCGTGTGCCTATTAACCACAAAGATTTAGAAAATGCTGACAGAGCTTGGACGTACTTCTATGCCTGTTGGCACTCAGAAAGAAGTGACCTTAATACAGATGTGCCCTCAGAAAAATCCACCGCTCCTTCAGGAGCAGAGGACGGTGTCTTCAAGCTATACTGGCTTGGTAAGGTTCGCTTTGCGAAGTTCTGGATTCTTAGTGGGGCTGGGCAGACAGTTGACGCAACGGCTAATGAGGAGCGTGATGAAGCTGAACGCCTACTTGTCGCGGCACTTAAGCAACAATGGCCACCAGAAAATCAGCGTCAGAAGAAGGACTTCATAGCGGAGTTGCTGGCTCGGCTCTACATCAGCAAACAGGAGCCTGATAAAGCCATTGAAGTTATCAAAGCACACTCCACACGATACATTGAGGCTTATGTAGCAACAACGCTTTCAACTGCACTCGTTCTCACTAAACAGCATGATGACGCTCAACGGGTTTTACACGATGCAGTGAACAACCGAGGTAATAAAGCACTTTGGAAGACCCTTTTGTATCAAAGTTGCGCCTCGCTGAGGATGGGCCTTCTGGATCAAGCTAGACAAGAAGTCGCCGCAGCAGAAAAAGAAGCTCGCAGACAGGGCAAAGCAACAGTTGACACTATATTGATCGCCTATGCCTTTATCTCATACAAATCGGGCGATATACAAGAGGCCATAAACTATCTCACTCAAGCGATAGCACTTAATCCACACAGGATTTCAGTGCAAAAACGGTTGATGAACTGGCAACGTAAGTGGATGATCAGCCAGAACATCCCTCTTAAAAAGCAAGACGATTTCCCTACCTCTTAACCTGCTTCTAGCCGGGGCGGATAACAAGTCTGTTGCTGGACAGGACTTTCTACACCGCCACCGTCTTGCTCGGCCCCGCCGTCAGCACCTCGGCGGGGTCGCGCCAGCCAAGGCTCTGCCCGTCGCGCATCATCAGCACCGAGTCGGCCCCCTGGAGCATCTCCGGGTCGTGCGTGACGACCACAACGGTTCCCTGGTCTCGATAAGCCGAAAGCAGATCGACGACTAAATGCCCGTTGGCGTGGTCCAGCGACGCCGTCGGCTCGTCGGCGAAGATGATCTCCGGGTCGTTCATCATCGCCCGCGCGACGCACACGCGCTGCTTCTCCCCGCCCGAAAGCTGCGACGGCAGCTTGGTCGAAAGCTCGGCAATGCCCAATTGCTCGAAGTACCCCGCCGCTTTTTTGCGCGCGCGGGCGTCCAAAGTCGGTGCCCCCATCAGCACGTTCTCCATCGCCGTCTGCCAGACCAGCAGGTACGGCTGCTGGAACACGAAGCCGAAGCGTTTGCGTCGTAGGTCGATCAAATCCAGGTCGCTGTGCGTCCCGTAGGCGTACCCGCCCAGGTGAACATCCCCGCCCGTGGGCCGCTTCAGGCCGCTCAGGATGTACAGCAGCGAAGACTTGCCCGACCCGGACGGACCCATGATGCCCACGAACCGGCGGTTGGGTATCTCGATGCTGACCTCGCGCAGTGCGTGTGTGCGGCGCGCGCCGTCGTCGTAGACCAGGGAAATTTTCTCGGTCGCAAGTAAAGATTCAGGCATATCCGGGCTTTCTAAATCGCCTTGTCTGGGTGCAAGAGGGCATACATGGCGTACCGCTTGGGGTGAGCCGTCAGCCAGAGTTTTATGCGGCGTAGCTCGCTTAAATCTTCCTCGCCAAGCAGTGATTCCAAATTACGCTCATGCTCTTTCGCCTGTTCACTGCGCCGGACGCGGGCCTGCCAGACGTCGGAGAATACAGCATGGACGTCATCATGCAAACTACGGGCTTTCAGAGCTTCCCACTCGCCGCCATCAAACCATATGCCGCTACAGTGGGCACAGTGGTCCAGGGTGAACGCGATGTCATGCCCCACAGGGTAGCGCCCCAGGATGTGCCCGCAGTCAGGGCAGATCAGCGCCCTGCCGACGTCCATGATCGGCGAGGCGACCTCTTCCTCAGACGCCGGTCGCTCCGGCAGGTTCGCCCCATGCCCCTCCAGCCATTTCCAGTAGTGAATGCCTTGGATCCAGTGTCCCTGACACTGCGGGCAGTACAGCGACGGCAGGCTCGTTTCCAGCTCCTGCTCTGCCAGAGCGACGGTGTGGCAACGCGGGCAGTTCATCGTGTCATCGCCTTTCAATGATGGTCACAGGGTCCAGCCGCGACAGGCGGATGCTGATCGTGGCGATGGCGAACAGGGTGATGAAGACCGGGATGGGCAGGGTGTTGAAGTATGAGGCCGGGTCGCCGGGGTCGATCAGCATCCCGCGCGGCTCGAACACGCTCCCCTTCATCAGCGTCAGCACACCCCAATTAATCAGGACGCCGAACCCCCACCCGATGGTGGTCAGAATGGTCGTTTCGGAGACGGCGTGCCAGACCAGGGTCGAGCGGCGCAGCCCGATGGCGGCCAGCACGGCGAACTCGCTGATACGCTGGGTGAAGTAGATGTTCGAGAGCATCCCCGCCATCAGCGCGACCACGAAGATGACCGTGCCGTTGACCAGGTGCATGATCAGGTACATCGACGCCAGCGATTTACGCAGCGTCTTGACCAGGTTGTTGAACGACAGCACCTGCACCTGGAACTTGTCCAGCGTGTCGAACAGCTTGTCGGCCACGCGGCCCTGGTCGGCGGGATTTTTTGTCGTCACCAGGAGCGAGCGCGGGACAGCGGCCAGCCTCTCGTCGGTGAACTGCTGGGACGTGAACGCCATCCAGGTCGGGCCTTTGAGGATGCCGACCAGATGCACCTCGGCGGGGGCCGCCACCAGTGTCCCCGTGTCCAGCGGCGAGGCGATGACGTCGCCGATTTTCACCTTCTTGTTATGCGCCAGCCCCTCGGAGATGACCGCCTCGGCCTTGCCCGCCGCCGGCATCCGCCCGCCGGGCGCGAGCGAGTCGCCCGCCCGCTTCATCAGATAGTCCCGGTCGCTGTCTTTGACGCCGAAGCAGACGAACGGGAACGGCCCGAAGACCGTGTTGATGTTGAAGAAAAACCCCGAGGTCTCGATCATCCGGTCCACGCCGGGCGTCTTGCGGATGTTCGCTTGGACGCCGGGCGGGACGCGCAGGACGTTCTCGCCGAACTGTGCCGCCCCGATGCGCGGCAAGACCGGCGTGAAAACTCTGGTGTAGTTGTAGATCGTCAGCACCGTCAGGTCGATGGAGTTGACGACGGTGACGACCGAGGCGATCAGAAAAACGGACAGCACGATGACGAACGCCAGCGGCAGCGTCCGCCCCAGGTTGCGGCGGAAGTAGGTGATGGGGGAAAGCGAGCGTGCGATGGCGGTAGGTCCTTTTAGTCCCGTAGGCTGGGCCGTGGATCGCTCCACGGCTCGATTATACCCCGCCCCGGCCCCTCAGGGCGCGCCGGCAGGAAAGTCGGGGTGGGGCGGCGTATTGTGCGGGGGACCCCAGCTTTAGAAAAGAACCACACCATGAACATCGGCGTCGTCCGCGAGATCAAGAACAACGAGAACCGTGTCGCGGTCGTGCCGTCCGGCGTCGAGACCCTGACCCGCGCCGGGCATACCGTGTACGTCGAGACTAAAGCGGGCCTGGGCACGAGCCTGCCCGATGCGGCTTACAAAGAGGCCGGGGGCGAGATCGTCCCGTCCGGGGCAGACGTCTGGGCCAAGGCCGACATCGTCTGCAAAGTGAAAGAGCCGCAGCCGGAAGAAATCGCACACGTCCGGCCCGGCCAGACGCTGTTCACCTACTTCCACTTCGCCGCCTCGCGCCCGCTTTCGGAGGCGATGCGCGACTCCCGCGCGACCTGCATTGCCTATGAGACGGTCGAGGCCGCCGACCACACGCTGCCGCTGCTGACGCCCATGTCCGAGATCGCCGGGAAGATGGCAATGCAGGAGGCGGCCAAATATCTGGAGAAGCCCCAGGGCGGGCGCGGCATCCTGCTCGGCGGCATCCCCGGCGTCCCCGCCGCCCACGTCGTGATCTTAGGCGGCGGCGTGGTCGGTATCAACGCCGCCAAGATCGCCGCGGGCATGGGCGCGGTGGTCACGGTCATGGACGTCAACCTGGAGCGCCTGCGCTATTTGGACGACGTGCTGCCCGCCAACGTCACCACGTACTTTTCCAACGCCCTGCACATCCGCGAGGTTCTGCCGACCGCTGACGTCGTCATCGGGGCCGTCTTGATCAAGGGCGCGCGCGCCCCGATCTTGGTGTCGCAGGCCGATCTGAAGCGCATGAAGCCCGGCGCGGTCATCGTGGACGTCGCCGTGGACCAGGGCGGCTGCATCGAGACCATGCACCCGACCACCCACGAGGTCCCCGTCTTCACCGTGGACGACGTGCTGCACTACGGCGTCGCCAACATTCCCGGCGCGGTCCCGGCCACGTCCACCTACGCGCTGACCAACGCCACCTTCCCCTACCTGCTGGCCCTGGCGAACAAGGGCGTCAAGCAAGCTCTGCGCGAAGACACCGCCCTTGCCAAAGGCCTGAACGCCGCTGACGGCGTGTTCTTCCTGCCCGAAGTCGCCACCCCCTTCGGCCTGCCCCTGACGACGCTGGACGAGTGGCTGGCGTGAAGCTCCTCCGTCCTATCCTCCTTGCTCTCGTCGTGCTGGTTGCCCTCGGCGGCGTCGTCCGTCAGATCAACCAGGCCGTCAAGCGCACCTTCGCGCCCCCTGCCGGGCTGGCCCAGGTGGACCGCTCCCTGCCCGCAACGCAGAACGGGCTGACGCTGCTGAACATCCAGAACGTCAGCCCAGACCATCCCTACAACTACGCCGACCAGGGGACGCAGCGCGGCCAGAAGGGGGGCGTGGAGGCCGATACCGGCCTGTGGGTCAAGATGCCGCCCGCCTTCAGCCTCGCGCCGAACTGTGACGACTCGGCTTCCAACAATTGCGGCCAGGCCTTGTCGGCCACGGCGCGTTTGCCCGACGGCCTCCAAATCCCTCTCCGCTGGCGCACGACGGACCAGCGCAACACGAACGACCCGGTCATCCTGCTGCTGGAAATCCCCGCCGGCTACCCGGACACGGTGCGCTGGGCCGATGTCACGCTGGACGACCACCAGGGCAGCCACGCCACCTGGCGCATCACGCACCTGCCGCCGATGCAGCACGTCTTGGCCGCGCCCGTCACCGCCCAGACGACGTTCCATCAAGGTGGAGCCATGGCCCGCGCTGCCGCTTACAGAGGGCCGGACCCGGACGGCAACCTCAAAACCCCGGTCCTGGTCTGCGATGTGATTGGGGGAGTGAAGCCGTCGCCCCACCAGTGGACGCTGGGGCCGATGACGCTGACGCGCGAGTGGGAGCCACCGGGCTACGTCGCCCCGAGCGGCAATGTCACCTATGGGACGCAAACAAAGGGTGGCGTGACGCAGATCGAGGCGACCGATCAGGTCGTCTACGCCCAACAAGCGCAGCCGTATCTCGCCGACACGCACTGGGTCCGGCTGACGGCGCGGCTCCAGGAGTTCGAGACCTACGACGAAACAGTCGTCTTCCACAACCTGTCGGTGGTCAAAATGCCGAGGGGCAACCGCTTCCTGGTCGGCGCGCGGCCCGAGACCGTGACCACGCCCAGCGGCATCAGCGTCACGCTTGTTGACCCGCGCCCCGACAGAGACGCGAACAGCTACAACGCGCCTGACACCGCCGCGCTGATGATCCACTGCTCCCCCACAGCCGCCTCCCTGCCCCACTCGCCCCTGTGGCAGCACTTCAAGGGCGTCGTTACGCTGTCCTGTGAAGTGCCGAAGCCCTACGAGAGCTACGGAACCTGGGGGAACGGCACGGAGACGGCGTACAGGTTCCACGTCGACAAGCCGCTGCCGAAACTGATCGCAAACTTCCCGGTTATCGTCCGGCAGCGGGTTAACCTGCGCGCCGTGCCGATGACGTTCACGCTGCCGGTGCAGGACAAAAAGCCCCCTCGCCCCCGATAGCGGGGGAACCAGAGGAAAGCTTTTTGTCCCCTACAGCCCCGGACGTGCTGGCCTGTCCTGAACGCTGCCCGCGTTCTCGACGGGGCGCAGGATTTCAATGCGGGCGGCGCGGAATTCGTCCCCTTCGTACACGCCCGAGACGCGCAGCGTGTCGTCGTTTTGCAGGTCGTGGACCGAAATGTCCCGGCCGTCGCGCTGGATGGGGATGCCGCGCGGGACCTTGATCTTGACCTCGCGGTCGTTCCCGTCCAGGCGGATTTTGATGTCGCGGCTGCTGACGTAACGGCTGGAACGGGATGAGACGCGCCCCAGCAGGACGCGGTCGAGCGCGACGGGGAGACGGGAGTAGTCCACGTCGGGCCGCGCCGAGAGCAAGCCCGCCAGGACGTCCCCGTTCGGCTGCAATCCGCCCGCCACCGTCACGCGCTCGCCGGGGCTGACGGGGAACGGCTTGCCCGCATGGCCCGGCAGCTCCGAAAGGTCCGTGTTGTCGGCGAGGACGATGTTACGGGTGTGGCCGCTGACCCGCAGCACGAACGTGCCCCGCCGCGCATCGGTCGCCGCCACCGTCCCGCGCACAGTGAACACGCCGGGGGGCGGGTCGGCGGGGGCGGCAATCACCACATGCGGGGCGGGCAGAGCCGACGCCCCCAGGACGCGCACCCGCGCCGCCTCGACGAGGCCTCCGGCGATCAGGCGGCCCCCGACGTGGACCCGCGCCCCGCGCGCCAGGTCCGGCGTCATGCCCGCCCGGTTGCCGTCAAGCAGTGTGATGTCGGCCCCCGACAGGTCCAGCGTGTAGGTGCGGCCGTCGTCGCCCGCCAGCGTCGCCCGGTCGTGGTCGGCGTCCACGCGCGTCAGCACCCCGTCCGTAGCAAAGGCGCGCGCCGACGTGGGGTAAGCCTGGGCGCGCGCCGGGGGTGCGGCGAAGCCCCCCAGCATCAGCCCGGCCAGCACCACCCCACCCTTCATCAGTGTCAGCATTGTCTTCTCCTCCCTCACCCGACTGTGTGAAAGACGAAGGCCACTTACGCCCGGTTCCCGGACATGGCAGGGTGAGAAGTCTCGGCGTTGATCTCCCGTGCCGCCGCGGCGGGGTCTGGGGCGCCTGAGATGGGCCGCCCGACGACGATGTAATCGGCCCCGGCCCGCACCGCCTCGCCCGGCGTCATCACCCGCTTCTGGTCGCCCGCGTCGCCCCCCGATGGGCGGACGCCGGGGATGACCAGCAGGAAATCCGGCCCGCAGGCCGCGCGGACCACGCCGATCTCGTGCGGCGAGGCGACCAGGCCGTCACAGCCCGCGTCCTGCGCCAGCCGCGCCAGGGCCGACACCTGCTCCGGCAGCGCCCGCGCCACGCCCAGTTCGTCGCGCAAAACTTCCGGGCTGAGGCTCGTCAGCACCGAAACGGCGATGACCAGCGGCCTCGCCACACCCGCCGCGTCCGCCCCCTCACGCGCCCCCTCCACCGCCGCCCGCATCATCGCCCCGCCGCCCCCGGCGTGGACGTTCAGCATCCACAGGCCGCGCCGGGCCGCCGCCCGGCATGCGCCCCGGACGGTGTTGGGGATGTCGTGGAACTTGGCGTCATAAAAGATCTTGGCGTCCGCCCCCGCCATGGCCTTGAGGTCATCGAAGAGACCGAACCCCGCCGCGTTGATCAGCTCCAGGCCCACTTTGAAGCCCGCGACCTCGTCCCCGACCCGCCGGGCCAGCTCCAACGCCTTCTCCGCGGTGTCCGTATCCAATGCAACCAGTGTTCTGCTCGATGCGTTCATGGCAACCCGGTTCGACGCGAGGCGGGTGGGTTCCTGCCGAGTCAAGAAAAAGCCCCGGCACTGGAAGTGCCGGGGCAACATGCTTAGTTTCGCCGCGAGGACCCGCCGCCGCTCAGGCTCAGGAGTATCTGCACCAGGAACCAGAACAGGTTCAGGAAGTCCAGATAGAGGCTGACGGTCGCCTGCACGTAGTCGTTCGGGCCGTAGCGGAACTTGATGTTCGAGAAGTCGTACAGCGTGAACCCGACGAAGATCGCCATGCCCACGAACGCGTACAGCAGGTTGACGCCGGGGCTGAAGGCCACGAAGAAGCGGACCAGGCCCACCACGATCAGGCCGATCAGCGCCAGCATCAGGAACTTGCCGATGCCGCCGAAGTCCTTGCCCGAGATCCAGACGTAGGCACCGAGACCGGCCACGATGACGGCGGACAGCAGGGCCGACTCGCCGATCACGGCGGCCCCGTAGGGGTAGCCCCGCGCGATCATCGACAGCAGCGGCCCCATCAGCATCCCTTCCAGGGCGCTCAGGACGTACAGCAGGGTCAGGCCCAGCGCGGGGTTGGCCCGTGTCGCGCCGATGGCGAACACGCAGACCAGAGTCCCGATGCTCAACGGCCAGAAGAGCTGCGGCGAGACGTGCGTCCCGGCCCACCAGGCCGTCGCCGCCGTCACTAACAGGGCCGTACAGAGCAGGTACGAGACGCGCTGGATGAGCGCGTTCGCCCCCGCCACGGTCGGTGCCGACTGGCCGTAGGAGCCGGCACGGTTATAAGGGTTCTGTGAGAAGTTATTCACGATATTGCTCTCCAACGGGCGGCAATTCGCCCACTTCTATAACGTGCGCGCCGGGTGCTTCGTTCCACCGGGACGTGCTATACTAACGCAGGAGAAACGCCTTGGAACCGAATCGCACGGCTGAACGCACGAACTGGCTGCTGGTCTCGTCGGCGGAGAACTTCGAGACCTCGCGCGCCCGCGGCTTCGACATCGCCGGCATGAAAAGCCGCCACCGCCGCAAGGCCGAGCGCGTCGCGCCGGGCGACCGTGTCCTGTTCTATCTCACCGTGGTCAAGTCCATCGGCGGCGCGGCCGAGGTGACGGGGGAGTTTTACGAGGACGACGCGCACGTCTGGGACAGCAACAAGCCGGGCGAGGAGTACCCCTATCGCTTCCCCATCGTCATGCAGAAGGCGCGGGACAAGGGTAACTACTTGCCCCTCGACGCGCTGGTACGCGGCCTGGAGTATCCCAAGCGCTGGCCCGCAGCCAACTGGACGCTGGCGTTCCAGGGCAACGTTCACGTCCTCGGCGATGAAGATTATGCGAAGATCGTGGGGGCGCTGTGAGCGACCCTTCAGCGGCCGGGGGGCCGCGCGTCCGTGTCCACTTTCTTGTCTGCACCAACGAGCGGCCCCCCGGCCACGCCCTGCCCTGCTGCGCGGCGGGCGGGGGCATGGGCGTCTTCCAGGCATTGGGGCGGGCGCTGGCGGCGCGTCAGTGGCCGCCCGGCGTTAAAGTCACTCAGAGCGGCTGCCTGACGCCCTGCCAGTATGGGCCGAACGTCGTCGTCTACCCCGAGGGTGTGTGGTACGCCCACGTCACGCCCGCCGACGTGCCCGCGCTGATGGCCGCACACGTAGACGGGGACGGCACGGGCCGCGTCGAGCGGCTTTTGCTCCCGCCGGAGGTACAGGTCGCATGAGCATCGGTCGCATGATCGTCATCGCGAGCGCGAACGGAGACGTGGGCATGGCGGCGGCAGCGGAGGTTCTGCGGGCGGGCGGGTCGGCCCTGGACGCCGTCGAAGCGGGGACGCGGGCGGTCGAGGCGAACCTCGATGACCACTCGGTCGGGGTCGGCGGCTACCCGAACCTGCTGGGCCAGGTCGAGCTTGACGCCTCGCTCATGGAGGGAACGACGCGCCGGGCCGGGGCGGTCGCCGCCCTGCAAGGCTTCCCCCACCCCATCTCGGTCGCCCGCGCCGTTCTGGATCATCTGCCGCAGCACCTGCTGCTGGTCGGCGAGGGCGCGGCCTTGTTCGCGCGGGAGCGCGGGTTTGAGTCCGTGCCGCTGCTGACGCCCGAGGCCGACCATGCCTGGCGGCGGGCGACGGCGGGCCTGCCGACGGACGACGGTGCGGCGCTGTCGTTCCGGGCCAAACGGGCGCAGGACCCGGAGCGGCAGGTGGGGACGGTCAACTTCATCGCCCGCGACGGGCTGGGGCACGTCGCCTCCGCCGTCAGCACGTCCGGCTGGGCCTTCAAGTATCCGGGCCGCGTCGGCGACAGCCCGGTGATCGGCGCGGGCAACTACTGCGATGACCGCTTCGGGGCCTGCTGCTGTACGGGCCTGGGCGAGTGGGCCATCCGGGCCGGGACGGCCCGCGCCGTCGTCATGGGCATGGAACACGGCCTGGGACTGGCCGACGCCTGTGCGCGGGCGATGCGCGACCTGTTCACCCTGCCCCTGCCCCCCGGCGTCGAGCCGGTGATGAACCTGATCGCCCTGGACAAAGACGGCGGCCACGCCGCCTACACGACGGCCGAAGGCCGTGCCTACGTCTGGCAGACGCCGGACATGGCCGCGCATGAGACGACCCCGCGCATCCGTCTGACGCTGTGACTGAAGCCAAACAAAAGCCGCCCGCCTCTGGAAACAGAGACGGGCGGCTGTTTTGTCCGAAAGCTAATCAGCGGCGGCGTCCAGCCCGGTCGGGGCGACGGGGGGAGGCGTGGGGTAGACCGAGATGCGCCGGGTCTGCTTGCTCTTGCCCTCGAACTTGACGTAGCCGGCGATCAGCGAGTACAGCGTGTGGTCGCGGCCCATGCCGACGTTGGTGCCCGGATCGAACTGTGTCCCGCGCTGACGAATCAGAATGCTGCCGGGCTTGACGATCTCGCCGGCGAACTCTTTGACGCCGAGCATCTTGGGCTTGCTGTCGCGGCCATTGCGGGTCGAGCCGACGCCCTTTTTGTGTGCCATTTCGTGTTCCTTGTTTGAGAGTGAGTGGGGATCAGCCCGCCGAAATGGACTCGACGCGCACACGGGTGAGCTGCTGCCGGTGCCCCCAGTGCTTGCGGATGTTCTTCTTGGCCTTGAACGTGAAGGCGTCGATCTTCTTGCCCTTGACCTGGCCCAAGACCGTGACGACAACGCTCGCGCCCGCGACGGTCGGCTTGCCCCACTGCGGGTTGTCCACGCCGCCGAGATAAAGCACCTCGCCCAGGGTCGTCGTCGCGCCCTCCTCGGCCTCGAACTTGTCCACGTTCAGGATGTTCTTTTCTTCCACCCGGTACTGCTTGCCGCCGGACCGAACAATAGCGTACATAAAACTGCGTATCCTTTCACACTCGGGAAACAACGGGGTCAAGTATGACACAGCCGCGCCGCGTTTGTCAAGGCGTTCGCTTGTGTTGCGGGGGCGCGGATTGACAGCCGGCCCGCCGATGTGCTATCCTAGAGGCTGTTTTAGGGCCTGGAGCATCCTCCCGGTATCGGAGGAAAGCAATCATGACTGACGCCACCCCGGCTCAAACCACCGACGAACCCAAAGACGAACTCGGAGATCAAGACGGCATGATCGAGGAACAGACCGACGATCTCGATCAGGCGGACCTGGACGCCGCCCCCGCCGCCCCCCTTGATGAGGCGGAGGAAGACGCGCCGGAGCGGCCTGCCCAGTACCACTTCGTCCCCAAGCCCCTCGTCGCCATCGTCGGGCGGCCCAACGTCGGCAAGTCCACGCTCTTCAACCGGCTGGTCGGGCGGCGCGTCGCCATCGTCGAGGATACGCCCGGCATCACCCGTGACCGTCTCTACGCCGACGGCGATTGGAGTGGGCGCGAGTACACCTTGGTGGACACGGGCGGCATCCAGATGTTCGACCCCGACCCGCTCAAGGCGCAGGTGCGGACCCAGGCCGAGATCGCCATGGAGGAGGCCGACGTCATCGTGCTCGTCGTGGACACCACGACCGGGCTGACCTCGGACGACCAGGAACTCGCCAACACCCTGCGCCGCTCGCCCAAGCCGCTGCTGGTGATCGCCAACAAGGTTGACAACGGCGACCAGGAGAACCGCAACGTCGCCGACGTGTACGCCCTGGGCCTGCCCAACGTCCACGCCGTCTCGGCCCTGTCCGGGCGCGGCGTCGGCGACGCCCTGGACGCCATCGTCGCCCAGTTCCCGCCGCCCCCCGAGCACGACTCGGAGGCCATCGAAGACGACCGGATCAAGATCGCCATCATCGGCAGGCCCAACGTCGGCAAGTCATCGATCCTGAATGCCATCTTGGGCGAGGAGCGCGTCATCGTCTCGCCGGTCGCGGGCACGACGCGCGACGCCATCGACACGTCGTTTTCGCTCCCGACGGCGGGCGGCGCGGACCGCGAGATCGTGCTGATCGACACGGCGGGCATCCGGCGCGCGGGCAAGATACAAGGCAGCGTCGAGTATTACACTGTTTTGCGGGCGCAGCGGGCCATTGAGCGGGCCGACGTCGTGATGCTCGTCATCGACTCGGTGGACGGCCTGACCGACGGCGACAAGCGTGTCGGCGGCTACGCGCACGAGGCCGGCCGCGCGGGCGTGATCGTGGTCAACAAGTGGGACCTGGGCCGCAAGGACGTGATCGGCGACCGGCCCGGCGAGAACCCGATGAAGATCTTTTCGGACGAGCTGCGCGACGAGATGCACTTCATGGCCTACGCGCCGCTTGCCTTCACCTCCGCCGTGACGGGCAAGGGCGTCTCCGCCGCCGTCGAGGCCGCGCTGGACGCCGCCGAGGCCCACTCGATGCGCATCCCGACGGGCGAGCTGAACCGGATCGTGCGCGACGCCGTGGACGCCCACCCCTACGCCGAAAAGGGCCGCTCGCTGCGCGTCAAGTACGCGACGATGCCCACGGTCAAGCCGCCCACCATCGTGCTGTTCGTCAACGACCCCGAGCTGATGCACTTCTCCTATTTACGCTACCTGGAGAACCGCATCCGCGAGGCGTACTCGTTCGAGGGGACGCCGCTGCGCCTCCAGGTCCGCAAGGCCGCCAAAGAGAAGACGGACAAGGATTAGGGGACGTAAGTTTAGGAGATTCGCACTTGACCGAGATCGCGCGGATGCGATTCGTCCGCCTGAACAAGCCCACCGAGCGCGGCATCCTGTCGCTCTCCGACGATGGCATCTTCCAGGTCCACCCGAGCGAAGAGCTGCGGGACGAGATGGCTCGGCTGGAGGGTGTGGCTTTAGACAGGGCGCACACCTTCGGGACGCGGCTCGGAGTCGCCCTCGCCCTCGCGGGCGGCGTGGCCCTGGGCGCGGGCTGGCTGGTGGGGCGGATATTCGGCAAGCTCGGGCACACGCTGGCCATGCCGCGCCCCCTCGACGAGGTCGGCCTGACGCGCGACGCGGGGGGCGTCCTCCACCTGACGCTGCGCGGGGGCGGTCGGCTCCAGGTCATCCAGATGCGCTGGAACAGCGACGAAGTTTTACAAGACGAGGCGGATAATTTTGTGGCAAAGTTCAACGAGATGCGTCCGACGCCTTAGCCGTACGAGCAGGGCCGCCGCGATGCTGCCGGCCCTGCTCCTCGTGTTTATGGCCGTTTTCGCCCCTGCCGTCCGCGCCGCGGACCCGGTCGGGGCGGCGGCCTCGACCGACGCCCCGTTCTACCTGCGCGACGGCGACACCGTGGTTTTCTACGGCGACTCGATCACGCTCCAGCAGGGGTACACGCGCGACATCGAGACCTACGTGCTTACCCGCTACCCGTCGTGGCACGTCAAGTTCATCAACTCGGGCTGGAACGGCGACCTGGTCAGCGGCGGGCGGGGCGGGACCATCGAGACGCGGATCAAGCGCGACATCCTGCCCTACCATCCTACCGTCGTGACGATTCTGCTGGGCATGAACGACGGCGGCTACACGCGCTTCAACCGTGCGAACTACGACGCCTACTGCGAGGGGATGACGCGCCTGGTGAACTCGGTCGCGAAGCAGATACCCGGCGTCCGCCTGACCCTGCTGTCGCCGACGCTTTATGACGAGAACGCGCTCTATTCGCACCACATCCACGGCTACAACGCCGTCATGGAGCGCTACAAAGACTTCGTCAAGAAGCTGGGCGGCCAGCGTGACATCCCCGCCGTGGACCTCAACTCACCCATGGCGGACGCCACACGCCGGGGACGGCTGACTGATCCCCGCTTCACGATCGTGCCGGACGGCGTCCACCCCGACGACGCCGGACACCTGCTGATGGCGGCGGTTATCTTGAAAGCGTGGCACGCCTCGCTCGAAGGCACCGAGATCACCCTGGACCCCACCAATCCCACCCAGGAGACCACACCGCTGCCCTGGCCGCTCCCGGACCGGGCGAAAGCCGCCTTCGCCGTTTCCCCCCTGCCCGGCGCGCTGACCGCGGTGCAGGCACGTGCCCCGGACCTGCCCGGCGACCGCTACGACCTGCTGGTGGATAACCGGCGCGTCGGGACCGCCACCGCCCAGCAGCTTGCGGCCGGCGTGGACCTGACGCACCTAGCCGCGATGCCGCAGAGCCGCCAGGCCGATCAGGTGCGCGACCTGGTGCAGAAACGGCTTGACGCCTGGCGATACCTCTGGAACGGCGGCCCCAACGCCGTCGCCCACCGCAGCGACGCGCCCACGGAGGCCGAGGACGATGCGCTGCTCGCCCTGGACCGCTGGCTGGACACCTGGCGCGACCAGGCGCGCGATGCCGCCCAGCCGCAGACGCACACTTTCGCCCTGCGCCCCCTGCCGACGCGGATCGATACCGCACAGCGGACAACCTCCCAAAGGACTAATCCGTGACCCGTCTGCGGTTCGGCATCGTCGGCTGCGGCACCATCTCCGAAACCCACGGGGATGTCTTAAGCACTCTTAAAGCTGAAGGGCTGGCCGAACTCGTGGCCGCCACCGACGTCCGCCCTGACCGCGCCCAGGCGTTCACGGCCCGCTTCGGCGGAGTCGCCGTGCCGACGCTGGACGCCCTGCTGGCCCGGCCCGACGTGGACGCCGTCACCCTCTGCACCCCGTCCGGCCTGCACGGGCGGATGGCCGTTCAGGCCGCACGGGCGGGCAAACACGTGCTGTCTGAGAAGCCACTGGACGTCTGGATCGGGGCCGTGGACGAGGCGATAGCCGCCGCGACCGAGGCCGGGGTCGTCTACGGCGGCATCTTCCAGGAGCGGTTCTCGCCCGCCGCGCGCCGAGTCAAGCGGGCCGCTGATGCGGGCGCGTTCGGCGAGATCGTCCTGGCCTGCGCCGAAACCAAGTGGTATCGTTCCCAGGGCTACTACGACAGCGGCGATTGGCGCGGGACGTGGGACCTGGACGCGGGCGTGTTCTCGAACCAGGGCATCCACAGCCTGGACAAAGTGCAGTGGCTGGCCGGCCCCGTCGCCGAAGTGCTGTCGGCGACGCTCCGCCCCGGCCTACACCGGGCCGTCGAGGGCGAGACGCTGGGCGTCGTCACCGTGCGCTTCGCGAGCGGCGCGCTGGGGACGCTGACCATGACCACGCTGGCCTTCGACGGCTTCCCGGAGCGCGTGGATGTGTCGGGGACGCGCGGCTGCGCCATGCTCGTCGGCGACACCCTGGCCCACTTCAAGACCCAGGAGCCGTTCGAGGGCGACACGGATGTCCCGCCGACAGCCCCGGCGGACTCGGGCGAAAACAAGGCCAGCGACCCGCGCGCCCTCTCCGTGGACGGACACTTGGGCAACGTCCGCGACTTCGTCCTCGCCGTCCGCGACGGTCGCCCGCCCCTGGTTTCGGCTCAAAGCGCCCGCCCCGCCGTAGCCCTGCTGAACATGATCTATGAAAAGGCCCGCGTCGGGCCTTATGCGTGAAGGTGTCGCGCGGGATCAGGGTCTAACGGAGCAAATCCCGTCCCAGGAGCGCCCCGTGACCAAGAATCACTTTGCCATCGCCCTCACCGCCTTGCCCCTCTCCCTGTCCGCCCCCCTCCACGCGAAACCTCCCAAAGAAGCGCCTCAGCCTAGCCTCCTGGTGACCACGCCGCTTACTCCAGAGGACCGTCAGCACCTGCTTAACGACACCTTCACCGTCGTCAAAACAGTTAACGAGCTTCCCGCCTCTGTCCACGATCTGCTTTTTCAGCACGTGACCAGTTCCCTGGATGGTATGGCAGACCCTGGGGAGGAGTGGCAAGAGGGTGATGTCGTTGGGCCGAAGCTGCTGCCGTTCCGGCGTCTCGTCCTGGCGGCGAACTCGGCCCAGTACAGTCTCGTTTACAGTGAACAGGGAGGCTTCGCCTACCAGCAGAGGATCTTCCTTTATCGCCTTGCCGGTGGCCACGCCCGGCTCATCTTGCAAGCCTGGATCGCCCCGTCGGCACGCCTGCTCGACTTCAACCAACTGCGCTCCTTCATCCGTGACGGCAAGTACCGCACGCTGGAGCAGCCGTAACCGGCCGGCGCTCACTCCTCCGCCTTCATCTCTTCATACCGTGCCAGCGTCTCGCGCCGGAACGGCTCATAGCGGTCTTCGGTGATCGCCTCGCGGATGCCCGCCATGAGCTGCGCGTAGTGGGCGAGGTTGTGATACGTCGCCAGCCGCGAGGCCAAAATCTCGTCGCACTTGTACAGGTGGCGGATGTAGGCGGCGGAGTAGCGCTGGCAGACGCGGCAGGGGCAGTCCGGGTCCACGGGGCCGAAGTTTTCGGCGAAGCGACTGCCCTTGATGTTGATCCGGCCCCGCGTCGTGTACAGCGTCCCGTTGCGCCCCAGGCGCGTCGGCAGGACGCAGTCGAACATGTCTATCCCCTGCGCCACGGCGTCCAGGAGGTCGCGCGGCGTTCCCACCCCCATCAGGTAACGCGGCTTGTGCGCGGGCAGGTGCGGTACGCTCCAGCCGACCGCGGCTTGCATCACGTCCGGCGGCTCGCCCACCGAGACGCCGCCGATGGCGATGCCCGGCGTGTCCTGGGCCGCCACGAACTGCGCGCTCTCGGCCCGCAGGTGTTCATAAACGCCTCCCTGCGCGATGCCGAACAGCAATTGCCCCGTCCCCGTTCTGTCCTTGTGCTCGCGATGATAGGCCGTGCAGCGCGTCAGCCACCGGTGGGTCCGCTCCGTCGCCGCCCGCGTGTCGTCCGCCGAACAGGGATACGGGGGGCATTCGTCGAAGGCCATGACCACATCCGCACCCAGCGCGTGCTGCACTTCGAGCGACCGCTCGGGGCTGAAGAAGTGCATCGAGCCGTCCAAGTGGGACTTGAACGTGACGCCGTCGTCGGTGATCCGGCGCAGCTCTTCCAGCGAGAAGACCTGGAAGCCGCCGCTGTCGGTCAGCATCGCCCCGTCCCACGCGATGAACTCGTGGAGACCGCCCGCCCGCGCGACGAGTTCGTGGCCGGGCCGCAGGTACAGGTGGTAGGTGTTGCCCAGGATCAGCCGGTAGCCCAGGTCCCAGACTTCCTCCTGGGTCATGGCCTTGACCGTCCCGCGCGTACCGACGGGCATGAAGACGGGGGTTTGGATCGGCTGGGGGGCGTGGGGGAGGCGCAGCAGTCCGCACCGCGCGCCGGTCTCGGACGAGCGGTGGGTGACGGAGAAGACGGTCGTGTCGGTCATGCCAGGGATTATACCCGCCGGCTAGGCGGCGATCTCTGCGTGACGGCCGATCGCCTTCAGGGTCAGATCCAGGTTGGTGCGGGCCTCCGCATAGCGCGGGTTGATCTCCAGCGCGGTCTCGAACGCACGGGCGGCCTCGGCATAGAGTTCCTGGGCGTGGAGCGTGATGCCCAGGTGGTTGTGCAGGTCGGCGTAGCGCGGGTTCAAGGCCAGCGCCGCCCGGAACTCGCCCGCCGCCTCGGCATGCATCCCGCGCCGGTAGAGGTCGGCCCCGAGCCGCGTGTGGAACGTGATGTCGTCCACGTCGGTCTCGGCGATGCGGGCGAACAGGGCCTGGGCGGCCTGGAAGTCGCCGCCCGCGTGGGCCGCGCGGGCGGCTTCGGAATGTCCCGTCTCGAAGGCCGCATCCAGCGCGACGGCCTCCCCGATGGTCGTATAAGCCTCCTCGGGCCGGTCCAGCGCGTACAGCGTCAGCCCACGGCAGAAGTGCGCGCGGGCGTAGCGCGGGTTTAAGGCGATGGCGGCCTCAAAGCAGGCCAGCGCTTCGGCGTGTTCCCCTACGCCGCGCGCGGCCTGCCCCGCCTGAAAACGGAGGTCAGCGAAGTGCGGGTTCATCTCCACGGCCCGTGCCAGCGCTTCGCGCGCCTCGGCATAACGGTGCGCCCCCAGTGCGATTTCTCCCAGCTTGGCGTGGGCCTCACAGGTGTAGAAGCGCGCCAGCCGCTCGGTCAGCTCGTCCGGGTCGGCGCGCAGCGCCCTGTCCAGGTCGAGGATCGCCTCTGCGTATAGCCCTTGATCGAAGAGGCGCAGGCCCTGGTCATAGAATTCGTTACGGTTCAGCCCGAACATCCGGCCCAGCAAAGACATGAGCGACTTCCTCCGGCCACGAGGGTGGCCCCGTAAAATTATCGGCATCCGTGCGGCGCATCACCAGGGTTCACCAGTAGGTGTCGAACAGGGCGCTGACGCTCTCGTCGCGGTGGATGCGGGTGATGGCGCTCGCGAGCAGCGGCGCGACCGAGATCACGGTCGTCTTGGTGCTGCGGGCGCGCTTGCCGTCGTCGAAGGGGATGGTGTCGGTGATGACAAGCTCGGTGATGGGCGACTCCTCGATGCGGTCCACCGCCGGCTCGGACAGGACCGGGTGGGTGCAGCAGGCGAAGACGCGCCGCGCGCCCCGCTCCATCAAGGCGCAGGCCCCCGAGACCGTGCTGCCGCCCGTGTCGATCATGTCGTCCACCATCACGCACGTCTTGCCGCGCACGTCGCCGATGATCTCCATGATGTCCACTTTGTTCGGCTCGGGCCGGCGCTTGGCGATGATCACGATGGGCGCATGGAGCATCTCGGCCATGCCCCGCGCCCGGCCCACGCCGCCGACGTCGGGCGAGACCACGACCGTGTCACCGTCAACCAGACCCTTTTCGGCAAAGTACGCTCCCAGCAGCGGCCCGGCGTACAGGTGGTCGAGCGGCAACTGGAAAAAGCCCTGGATCTGCCCCGCGTGGAGGTCCACGGCCAGCACCCGCGACGCCCCCGCCGTGGTGATCAGGTCGGCGACCAGCCGGGCGGTCACGGGTTCACGCGGCTTTACTTTTTTGTCCTGCCGCGAGTAGCCGTAGTAGGGGATGACCAGCGTGATGCGCCGAGCCGACGCCCGCCGGAAGGCGTCCACGAGGATCAGCAGCTCCATCAGCGTATCGTTTGCCGGCGCGCAGGTCGGCTGGACGATGAACACGTCCTTGCCGCGCACGCTCTCCTCGATTTTGACCCGGATCTCGCCGTCGGCGAAGCGCGTGCAGTGGATGCGTCCCACGGCTTGCCCCAGGTGCCCGGCGATGTCCGCCGCCAATGCCGGGTTGGCGTTCCCGCTGAAGATACGAAGCGTGTCTGTCTCGGCTGGCATCGGCGTGATCCCCTTATAAGCGCAGTCGCCGCTCCGTCAGCGGCTCGGTCGTCTGTTTCTACTGCCTGCGGAGACAAAGACACCCACCGGCCCGTAAGCCGGAAGATCACGCGGCTGCGCGTCCACCCAGAGTCGAAACTAACCCGATCCCGCGCCCGGAGGCTTCGCCGCTGATGGCGCGGCGGCCCCCGCCGCCACTGACACGATGTTCACGCCTTGTGCCGCTTCTTGGGGCGCGCCCAGCCGTCTTTGTTGACCTGCCGCGCGCGGCCTATGCCCAGGCCGCCGGCGGGCACGTCTTCGGTGATGGCCGAGCCGGCCGCCGTCCACGCCCCCTCGCCCAGGGTGACGGGGGCGACCAAGGTTGTGTGGGTGCCGATGAAAGAGTCCGCACCGATGACAGTACGGTGCTTGTCCATGCCGTCATAGTTGCAGGTGATGGTGCCGGCCCCGATGTTGGTGCGCGGGCCGATCTCGGCGTCGCCCAGGTAAGACAGGTGCCCCGCTGAGACGCCGTCGCCCAGTGTCGCGTTCTTGGTTTCCACGAAGTCGCCGATCTTGACGTCCTTGCCCAGCACGGTGCCGGGCCGGAGGTTGGCGAACGGCCCGATCTTGCAGCCGTCGCCCACCTCGCTGGCGGTGACGTGCGAATCGCGGACCGACACGCCGCCGCCCAGGCGGGAATCGGAGATGCGCGCACCCGGCCCGATCTCGCAGTCCTCGCCGATGTCGGTCACGCCGCTCAGGAGCGTGAAGGGGTGGATGGTGGTGTCCGGGCCGATCTTCACCGTGGCGTCGATGTGCGTACTCAGCGGGTCCAGGATGGTCACGCCCGCCAGGCCCAAACCCCGCAGCACTCGCGCCTGCATGATCTGGCGCAAGGCGGTCAGCTCCGGGCGGGTGTTGACGCCACGCACCGCGTCGGCATCGGGCGAGACCAGCGCCTCGATGATCCGGCCCTGGCCCGCGAGCAGGGCGACGGCGTCGGTCAGATAGTATTCGCCCTGGGCGTTCTGCGGCGTGATCTGGGCGAGTGCGCCGAACAGGGCGCGCGGCTCGAAGGCGTACACGGACGTGTTGATCTCGGTGATAAGGAGCTGTTCGGGCGTGGCGTCGCGCGCCTCGACGATGGCACGGACGCGGCCCGTCTCGCCGTCCCGCACGACGCGGCCATAGGCCCCGGCGTCGTCCAGCGTCGCCGTCAGCAGCGTCGCCGCCGCCCCCGAGCGGACGTGGTGGGCGACGAGCGCCTCCAGCAACGAATCGGACAGCAGCGGGGCGTCGCCCGGCAGGACCAGCAGCGGCCCGTCCCAGTCGCCCAGCAGGTCGGCGGCCATTTGCACGGCGTGGCCGGTGCCCTTCTGCTCGGCCTGCAAGACGTATTCGAGTTCCGGCCCCATCGCCACGCGGACGGACTCGGCCTCGTGCCCGACGACCACGACCGTGCGGCTCGCCCCGGCCCCGGATGCGGCCTCGACGGCCCAGCCAAGCAGCGGCTTGCCCAGCAGCGTGTGCAGGGCCTTGGGCCGCTTGGACTTCATGCGCGTACTCTTGCCGGCGGCCAGGATCAGCGCGGCGACGTTGCCCGCGCGGGCGCTCCCCACGTGAGTTTCGGACGGTGACTCGGGCATAAAACGGTTCTCCCAGACAAGGCCGGCGGGCGGGTGCCCGCGACGCCCTATTATAGCCCCTTGCTCTGGGCGAGTCAAGCAAGGCCAGGGCGTTTCGGGAACCCGCCGCGCACACACGGCGTCTGACCGGATGAGGTCTGTTCGCCGTGATGTCCGATACCCGCCGTTTCCAGTTCAGCCTGGCCGCCTCGCTGCTGGTCAACGCCTTGCTGCTGCCGCTGGCCGGCTGGCTCTGGCGGCCCCTGCCCCTTGCCCCCCCGCCGGTCCGCCTCGCGCGTATCAAGCTGGTCACGCTGGCGCTGCGCCCCGCCCCCCGTGTCCCGCCGCTGCGGGTCGTCGTGCCGCCGCCGCGCCCGCTCGTGCTGCACGTCCCGCCGCCCCCGCCCCAGCCGCCGCGCCCTCGGCCCCGGCACCGGCCCGGCGCGCACGTCCGCGCCGCCACACCCGCCCCGCCCGCGCAGCCGACGGGCGGGGCCGAGGCCGGAGCACCCGCGCCGACCGCCGTGGCTCCAGCTCTCCCCCTCAAAGTCGTCACGACGACGCGCCCCGCCAAGCGCGTCGTGCCCCACATCGAGACGCCGGTCCCGGCCCTGGTCGCTGCGCCGCCCTCCCTCGTGCTCGCGCCCATGACGATCAGCGCCCCCGCCCTGCCCGCCCCGGTCGTCGCGGCGGGGCCGGGAGGTGGGGCAAAGGCCGGCAAAGAAGTCGGGGCCGGGGCGGGCAGCGGACAGGGCAGCGGGGCGGGGCCGGGGGCCGGCAAAGCCGGGGCGGGGCCGTTCGGCGTCGGGGCCGGACTGCCCGGCGACGGTGCGCCGCGCCATGTCGTCTACGTTCTGGACATCTCGGGCAGCATGACCAGCCGCGTCGGGCGGGCCGATCAAGAACTTGCGCGCGCCCTGGACGGCCTGCGGCCTGGGGAGACGTTCAACATTGTGGTCTTCAGCGACGATGCGCGGGCTTTCACGCGGGACATGGCCCCGGCCACGCCGCCCGAGATCCGGCGGGCGAAGGCGTTCCTCGCAACGCTCGAAGTCATCGGCGGCACGAATCTGGAGGCGGCCATGCGGCTCGCACTGCGCCAGGCCGACGTGAACGAGGTCATGCTGCTGACGGACGGCGTGCCGACGGGACCCGATGGCCCTTACCCGCCGGAAGAGTTCCCGCGGATCGCACACGACATCGACGGCTTCAACACCCACCGGGCGCGTATCTCCACCGTGGGGCTGGTCGGCGTCAGTCCCGATGGCGAAGACCAATCTTTCGAGGCGGCCTTGCTGCTCAAACAGATCGCCCGCGACAGCGGCGGCGCGTCGGAACTCGTCCCCCTGGGCACCGCCGACCCCTAAAGGGGTGAACGCAGGCAATACGTAAAGAGCGGAACTCACCTGCCACTCCGTCGCGTTTCCTTTACGGATGACAGCCAAGGATACATCGGACACGCACCGCTTTCGTTTCAGCCTGGCGGTCTCACTGTTACTGAACACGGGCCTGCTCCTGCTGGCCGGCTGGCGTGTGCCGCCCGACCGGCCTGTCCTGCCGCAGGCACGGCCCCACATCCGGCTGGTCACGCTTGCCCCAACCCCCGCGCCGCCCGCGTCGGCCCGCCGGGGCCTTGCTGCCGCGCGGACACTGACCCAGCGGCAGACACCGCAGGCCCGCTCCAGGCCGATGCAGGCCCGCCCAACGGCCTTGCCACGCCCGCGCGTCAAGCCGGTCCCAACCCAACCCGCGCCCCAAACTGTGGAGGTGCAGGAACCCGGAGCGCTGCCCGCCCCGCAAGCCTTCAAGATTGTCACCGCCCACACCCGCTCGGCGCTGGTCGTGCCCCGTCTCCACGTGCCTGCACCGCCCCCCAGAGCTATGCAGGCGAATCCCTTGCCTCTGATACCCAGCCCCGCTGCGCCGACGCATCAACCAACACCGGCCCATCAACCAACACCCGCCGCTGCGACTCCAGAACCCGCCGCTGCCGCACCAGGCGGCGAGGAGGCCGGCCGGGGTGAGCCGGCGGGCGAGGGCGTGGGGCTGACCGGCGGCGCGGGGGTTGAAGCCAACCAGAAAGCCGGGGGGCCGTTCGGCATCGGGGATGGCCTCAAGTCGAGCGGCAAGGTGCGCCACATCGTCTACGTCCTGGACATTTCGGGCAGCATGGGCAGCCGCATCGACCGGGCGGACGACGAGCTGCGCGGGGCGATGCGCGGCCTGCGGCCCGGCGAGACCTTCAACATCGTCGCCTTCAGCGGCGGGAGCGTGCTGTTCGACCCGGACATGGCCGAGGCGACGCCGTGGATGGTCCAGAGGGCGTCCATCTTCCTGGACACGCTCAAGATCGGCGGCGGCACGAACCTCGGGGCGGCCGTTGCGCGGGCGCTGATGCTGCGTGACGTCAACGAGGTCGTGGTCATGACCGACGGCGTCCCGACCGCAGGCGAACTGGATTTCCGAAGGCTGGCCCAGGTCATCCGCCAATTCAACACCCGCCACGCGCGCATATCCACGGTCGGCATGGTCGGCAGGAACCCGGACAACACCGACAACAGCTTCGAGGCGGCGGGCCTGCTGCGCGAGATCGCCGATGACAGCGGCGGCGCGTCAAAGCTCGTAGCGGTCGGCGGCAGCAACCCTTGATGTCCGTGCGCGCAGGGCGAGGGCCTCCCGTCCTGTGCTATACTACTCCCTCGTAAGCAACGCTGCGGAGGAAGAACATTTGGAAGCGCTGATCCTGGAAGAGACCAAGAAACTCCGGCTGGGGGAGATCGCCCTCGACGAGACGCTCGGGCCGCGCGACGTGCGGGTGGCGCTGAAGACCGTGGGCATCTGCGGGTCCGACGTGCATTACTACGAGACGGGGCGGATCGGGCCGTTCGTCGTTTCGGCCCCGATGATTCTGGGGCACGAGGCGTCCGGCATCGTCGAAGAAGTCGGCGGGGCGGTCACGACCCTCCGAGTCGGCGACCGGGTGTGCATGGAGCCGGGCATCCCCGATCCGAACAGCCCGGCGTCGCGGCTCGGCCTCTACAATCTAGACCCCGCCGTCCGGTTCTGGGCGACGCCGCCCCACCACGGCGTCCTGCGCCCCTCCGTCGTCCACCCCGCCGATTTCACCTTCAAGGTCCCCGACAACGTCTCCTTCGGCGAGGCCGCCATGGTGGAGCCGCTGGCGGTCGGGATGCAGGCGGCCAAAAAGGCGCGGATCGAGGCAGGCGACCTGGCCGTTGTCATGGGGGCGGGGCCGATCGGCATGGTCACGGCCCTGGCTGCCCTCGCCGCGGGGTGCAGCCGCGTCCTGCTCACCGACACGCAGCAGCCCAAACTCGATCTGGGCGCGACACTCGGCCCGATCACCCCGGTCAACGTGAAATCTGAGAGCGTGGCGGAGATCGTCCACGCCATGACCGACGGCTGGGGCGCGGACGTGGTCTTCGAGTGCAGCGGCAGCGCGCCCGCCATTGCAAATGTGTTCGAGCCGCTGCGGCCCGGCGGGTGTGCGGTTTTAGTCGGGATGCCGGGCGGCCCGGTCGCCTACGACGTGGTCGGGGCGCAGATCAAAGAAGCGCGCGTCGAGCACGTCTTCCGCTACGCCCACGTCTTCCCCCGCGCCCTCGCCTTGATGGGCAGCGGGAGCATCGACGTCAAGCCGCTCATCACCGACACGTTCCCCTTCGCCGACAGCGTCCGGGCCTTCGAGTACGCCGCCAACCTGCCGCCGACCTCGGTAAAAGCCCAGATCGAGCTTGGGTAATGGACACACCTACTCATCCCAGCCCCACAAAGCTCATCGTCGGCTTGGGCAATCCCGGAAAAGAGTACGACCGGACGCGGCACAACATCGGGTTCGCGGTCGTGGACGCCTTCGCAAGTCTGCACGGCATCGCGGTGGGCAAGCGCGGCGGACAGGCCCTTACGGGGGACGGGCGTGTGGGCGAAACGCGCGTCTTCCTGATGAAGCCGCAGACCTTTATGAACTTATCCGGGCAGGCCGTGGCGGCGTTCCTCAAGCAGAAGCCCCTGGAAGTCGCCGATATTCTGGTCGTAACGGACGATATTGCGCTCCCCCTGGGGAAGCTGCGGCTGCGCGGGGAAGGCTTGGCGGGGGGACACAACGGGCTGAAGTCGCTGATCGCACACCTGCACGGGTCGGCGTTCCCGCGCCTGCGCTTCGGCGTGGGGGCACCGCGCGAGCCGTCCGCCCAGATCGACTTCGTGCTCGGCCAGTTCAGCCGCGCCGAGCAGCGCGAGGTGGACGAAGCCACGGGCCGGGCCGTGGCCGCCCTCGACACGTGGCTCGCCGAGGGCATTCAGCCTGCGATGAACAAGTTCAACGGCTAGAGATGCCCCAGGCTACGGCTCACGGCCCCGGTGGGGCAGGCGAAGGCTGAGGGGGGGCGGGGCGACGGTTGACCAGGCCGACCGCCAGCAGCACGAGCAGGGCACCGAACACGGTGAACGGGGTGACTCTATCCCCCAGGAGGAACGCCCCCAAGAACGCACCGGCCACAGGCTGGACGAACAGGAACACGGACATCTCGCTGGCCTGGTACTTGTCCAGGACCGTGAACCAGATCAAATAGCCGAGCACGGTGCAGGGGAGAACAAGATAGGCCAGGCTCCACAAGGCGGGTGCGGGAGGGAGCGTCATCAAATGGCCGTGCGCGCTCTGCCGCAGCAGTTCGAAGAGGCAGAACGGGGCCAGCGCGACCGCCCCGCTCAACATCTGGTAGGTGACGACCGAGAGGATGGGGTAACGGGCGACCAAGCCCTTGCCCACGATGCTGGAGCCGGCCTCGAACGCCAATGCCACCGCGATCAGCAGGTTGCCCTCCGTCGCGCCCGAGAACGACGGCAGCCGCCAGCCGTTGGCGATGATCAGGTAAACGCCGACTAGGCCGACGATGATGCCGGCTACTTTCACACGCGGCATGGCCTCGCGCAGGAACACAAAGGCCAGGATCGACAGGAACACCGTTTCCGTGGCATGGAGCAGCGCGGCGTTTGAGACCGTCGTCAGCGACAGCCCCAGATATTGCAGCAGGTAGGTCAGGGCCAGGCCCAGGATACCCATCGCCCAGAACGCGCCCCAGTCGCGCCGGGCGACGCTCAGGTCTACGCCGCGCCAGAGTGCGACCGCGTACATCAGCAGGGCCGCGATCGCGAACCGGGTGAAGGCCAGGGTCATCGGTGGGATGCTGGACAGCGCGACCTTGGCGGCCAGCGATGAGCCGGCCCAGAGCAGGTTGATGCCGACCAGAAGGATCAGGACCGGGAGAGGCATCCGCGCCGGGTGCGCCGCCAAGCCGCTTACTGCTTGTGGGGGCGCGGGGCGTTTCATGCCACTGAATAGACCTCTTGCATAAGTAGCGTATACTGACCTCTTGCATAAGTAGCGTATACTGACCTCTTGCATAAGTAGCGTATACTGACCTCTTGCATAAGTAGC
>JAABUV010000495.1_pt1 | contig 59511 bp, 51 predicted proteins | sample 5559971 | NCBI WGS metagenome assembly JAABUV01 (sample SAMN10711881, study PRJNA513362) | rock metagenome | isolation source: Antarctica rocks | place: Antarctica: Victoria Land, Knobhead nord | collected 2015-12-19 | reverse complement strand
GGGGCAAGCGGGAGCTGGCCCAGCTCAACAGCTTCGACCTTGTCGTGGTGCTGCTGTTGTCCAACGTGGTGCAGAACGCGGTGATCGGCAACGACCAGAGCCTGGCCGGTGGGCTGCTGGGCGCACTAGTGCTGGTGACGGTGAACAGCGCCACCGTGCGCTTGGTCAACCGACACCCCGCGCTGGAGCGGCTCTTCGAAGGCACCCCGACCCTGCTCGTCGAACGAGGGCAGATGTTGCGGGACAAGATCCGGAACCTGGGTCTGCGTGAGGGGGACATTGCCGTGGCTCTGCGCCGCCAGGGGGCCGCGGACATGCACGACGTCGAGCGCGCCACGCTGGCGCCCGGGGGATCCATCGTCGTGACGCTGACCGAGGAGGCACGGGACATCACCAATTCCGAGATGCTGCGCGCCAACGACGCCATCGTGGCCGACATCCGCGCGCAGCTTGCCGCGATGGAGCAACGGCTGACCGAACGACTGGACGCCCTCCATTGACCCTCGCCGTTTGGGCACGCTGAGCCACATCCGGTGTGGGTGAGCGTGCCCAACCGCGGCTCAGCGGTCCAGCTCGTGGCGAACCTGGGTGACCACCGCGTCTGGTCGCCCCGTGAGGTCGTGCCAGGTGAAGCGCAGCACCCGCCAGCCCTCGTTGATCAGCGTGTTCTGCCGCGTCCGGTCGCCCTGAAACCTGTCGGCATCAGAGTGAAACGCCCAACCATCCACCTCTATGGCCAACTTTTCCGCAGGAAATGCGAAGTCCAACAGGTAGCTGTGCACTCGATACCCGGTGCGCCAACCACCGATCCCCGCTTCGCGAAACAGCCGGATGAGCAATCGCTCGGCGTGCGATCCGGCACGGTCCGCCGCCACCACGAGCAGCTCACCTGCCGCGCGCGAGCCGTGGCGGCCGAGGTTGCGCCGATGGGCACTGTGCAACGCCGTCAATGTGGTCCGGCGCTGCAACGCGCGGTCGAGCAAGGCTGATCCATCGGGCGTGGCCACGGCGGCCTCCAGCACGGTGAGCGCCAAGTCGGTCACCCATAGCTCGCGGATACTCACCAGGTCCGACGCGTGCAGGTTGCGCCGGCGCACCACACACCTATCCACTCTTGTCGGCCGACGAGCCCGCGGCACAGTCACTGTCACTGTCCCCGGAAGCCGGTCCACCAGCCCGAGCCACCACGCGGCTTGCCAGTCCGTCCGCAGCCGCACCTGTACCCGCCGAATAGACGGCAGTGCGCAATCGGGCCCGGTCGCCGAACACCCGGTCGGCGGTGAAGTACACCTGCGGGCCGACCCGTAGCCAGCTACCGGTGGCCTTGCGGTGTTCGATCTGCCGTCCGCTCAACCCGCACTCGAGCGCCTGGGCGTAGGTAATCACCCCGTCCTGGCGACGGAGGACATGCGTGAGCAACACAGCGATGTGACGCGTACGGGGGCAAGCCGGTTCCCACCCCGCTTGGGCACGCTGAGCCACATCCGGTGTGGGTGAGCGTGCCCAAGCGAAGGCACGGTGGTTTCTGCGGACCCAACCCAATGGGCTAAGGTGAGGCAACCCTAACCGCGCGAGTAAGGTGCCCCGCATGACACTGAGTAGACGCGGACTGATCCGTGCGACCGTCGCGGCCAGCCTGGTGGTGGCCGTCGCCGCTGCGACGGCGGCCTGCGGAAGCTCCAGCGGCGGAGACAGTCAGAGCATCACGGTGTACAACGCCCAACACGAGGACTTGACCAAGCTGGAGGCGGACGCGTTCACCGCGCAGACCGGCATCAAGGTCACCCTGCGCAACGGTGACGACTCCGAGCTGTCCAATCAGCTCGTGCAGGAAGGCTCAGCCTCACCCGCGGACGTCTTTCTCACCGAGAACTCGCCCGGTATGACGCTGGTGGACGGCAAGGGCTTGTTCACCAGTGTCGACCAGGCCACTCGCGCCCAGGTCCCCGACCAGTACGCCGCCAAGGACGGCAACTGGGTGGGTTGGGCCGCGCGGTCCACGGTGCTGCCCTACAACCCGACCAAGCTCACCCCGGAACAGCTGCCCGCATCCATCATGGATCTCGCCCAGCCGCAGTGGAAGGGCAAGATCGGCATCTCCCCGTCCGGGGCGGACTTCCAGGCCATCGTCAGCGCCGTCGTCCAGCTCAAGGGTGACGATGTTGCCGCCGCCTGGTTGAAGGGTCTCAAGGAGAACGCCAAGATCTACCAGGGCAACACTTCGGTGATGAAGGCCGTGAACACCGGAGAGGTCGAGGCCGGGGTCATCTACCACTACTACTGGTTCGGGGACCAGGCCGAGAGCGGAGCCAACAGCAAAAACGTCCAGCTGAAGTATTTCAAAAACCAAGACCCCGGCGCCTTTGCGAGTGTGTCCGGCGCTGGTGTATTGAAGTCCAGCAAGCATTCCGACGCTGCCCAGAAGTTCGTGGCGTTCCTGACCAGTCAGCAGGGCCAGCAGGTTCTCTCCAACAGCAACGCCTTCGAGTACAGCATCGCCAGCGGTGTCCCCGCGAACCCGAAGCTGGTTCCCCTTGCCGTGCTCAACCCGCCCAAGGTCGACGTGGCCGCGCTCAACGGACCGAAGGTCGTCGACCTGATGCGCCAGGCGAGCCTGATCTGAGGTGATCGCCCTTCGCGCACGTGCGAGCAGGAGCACGGTGATTCCCGCTGGGCTCCTGCTCCGCGTGGGTGCTACCGCGGTGGCGCTCCTGGCGCTACTGCCGCTGTTCTACGTCGTCGGCTACACCATCGGCGCCGGCTGGGACGAGGTGTCGCAGCTCGTCTTTCGCGCGCGAACCGGTGAGCTGCTGTGGAACACCGCCCGGCTCACGGCGCTGACCATTCTGTCCTGCGCGGCGTTGGGCCTCGGCTCGGCCTGGTTGGTGGAGCGCACCAACCTGCCGGGACGGCGCATCTGGAACATCCTGCTGGTTGCTCCGCTGGCGGTGCCCGCCTTCGTGAACAGCTACGCCTGGGTGTCCCTTGCGCCGTCGATGCAGCACCTGGGCGGGGCCTGGCTCATCGTCACGCTGTCCTACTTTCCGTTGGTGTACCTGCCGGTGGCGGCGATGCTGCGCGGGCTGGACCCGGCACTGGAGGAGACCGCGTACGCCCTGGGACTGGGGCAGTGGGCAACGTTTCGACGGGTGGTGCTGCCGCAGCTGCGTCCGGCCCTGTTCGGCGGGTGCCTGCTGGTCGGTCTGCACCTGCTGGCGGAGTTCGGCGCCCTGCAGATGCTGCAGTTCCCCACCTTCACCACCGCCATCTACGACCAGTACCAATCCTCGTTCAACGGTCCGGCCGCCAACGCCCTGGCCGCGGTGCTGGTGCTCGCCTGCCTCGTGTTGTTGCTGGGCGAGCTGAAGCTGCGCGGGCGCGCCCGATACGCCAGGGTGGGCGGCGGCGCAGCCCGACCCCTACCCAGACTGGAGCTGCGCGGCGCGACGCTGGGAGCGTTGGCGTTCATGGCGGCGTTGATCGTCCTCGCGCTGGTGGTGCCGCTGGGCAGCCTGGTTCGCTGGCTGGTCACCGGAACGTCCACCGCGTTTCCGGGCGCCACCCTGGTCTCCACCCTGCTCAGCTCGCTCGGCCTCGGGGTGAGCGCCGCAGTGCTCACCACGCTGCTTGCGGTGCCGGTGGCCTGGCTCAGCGTCCGGCACCACGGCCGGGCGGCGACATCGCTGGAGCGCAGCACGTACTTCGCGAGTGCCCTGCCGGGCATCGTCGTGGCCCTGGCGTTGGTAACCATCACCATTCGCTTCGCGCCGGCGTTGTACCAGACCGGCCCGGTGCTGGTGGCGGCCTACGTCATCCTCTTCCTGCCGCTGGCCATGGTGAATGTCCGTGCCGCCTTCGAGCAGGCACCGCCGCTCTACGACGAGGTGGCCACCGGGCTCGGTGTGGGAGCACTGTCCCGGTTTGTCCGCGTGACCTTGCCCCTGATCGGCCGTGGGCTCGGCGCCGGCATGGCGTTGGTATTCCTCTCGGTGGTCACCGAGTTGACGGCCACGCTCCTGCTAGCCCCCATCGGGACCGAGACTTTGGCCACCAAGTTCTGGAGCTACAGCAGCAGTCTGTCCTACGGCGCAGCTGCTCCCTACGCTGCACTCATGGTCCTGATCTCCCTGCCCGCCACTTACTTGCTCACCAGGGCGGCCGACGAAGGTCTGCCCACGTGAGCACGCTGACCGTGCGCGGCGTGCACAAGAGCTTCGGGGCCACCCCGGTGCTCAACGGCGTCGACCTCGAGGTCGCTGACGGGTCCCTCACCGCCCTGCTCGGCGAGTCCGGCTGCGGCAAGACCACCCTGTTGCGCCTGGTCGCCGGATTTGATGACCCCGACGCGGGCACCATCGGATTCGGCGAACAACTGGTGTTCGGGCACGGGCGCTCGGTCAAGGCCCGCCGCCGCCATGTGGGCTACGTGCCCCAGGAGGGCGCGCTGTTCCCGCATCTGGACGTGGCCCACAACATCGCCTTCGGCCTGCCCCGCCAACAACGGCGCGCTGGGCAGCGGGTGACCGAGCTGCTCGAGCTGGTCGGGCTGAGCGCTGCGCACGCCTTCAGGTTGCCGCACCAGCTCTCCGGCGGGCAGCAGCAGCGCGTGGCACTGGCCAGAGCGTTGGCCCCGCAGCCCACCCTGGTGCTGCTCGACGAGCCGTTCTCCTCCTTGGACGCGAGCCTGCGCGCGGAAACCCGCCGGGCCGTGTCCGACGCGCTGCGCACCGCGGGCGCTACCGCCGTGCTGGTGACCCACGACCAGACCGAGGCACTGTCCATGGCCGATCACGTCGCGGTGATGCACGCCGGGCGCGTGACCCAGTTCGCCACGCCAACGCAGGTCTACGAGGCGCCCACCGACACCGCGACCGCTGCCTTCGTCGGCGAGGCGGTGTTGCTTCCCGCGACCGCCCACAGCGACCGGGCCGAGTGCGCCCTTGGCTCGTTGGCTTTGCAGGGAGCCGCGCAGGACGGGCCGATCACCGTGCTCATTCGACCCGAGCAGATCGTGCTCAGCGAGGATCCTGCGGCCACACCGGCGTGCGTCGAGCGGCTCAACTACTACGGACACGACGCGACGATCGCGCTGCGCCTGCTGCCGGCGGGGCCCGCGGTGCTGGCGCGCACCACCTCCCGCGCGCTACCGCCGCTGCAAAGCACGGTTGGGCTAGCGGTCACTGGCTCCGTGCATCACTACGCAAGCTGATTTCGTCATCACGCTGCGTCAGTACCTCATTACAATTCCCATTGTTCGCGCCTTTCGCTTGCAATCAATGGGGCTCTTCCCGGCTCGCTCGGGCCTGCGGTGATCGTGGGACACGTCGACTCCTATAAGGGTCCAGGAGTGTTCTTCACCCTGGGGGCCATGAGGCCGGGCGCGATGATCGACGTCACCCGCGCCGACGCGACCGTCGCGCACTTCCGCGTGGACGCCGTCAACAGCTACGCTAAGAACCAGTTCCCGACGGCGGCAGTCTACGGGCCCATCGACTACGCCGGTCTGCGCGTCATCACCTGTGGCGGCGTGTTCGACCAGACGACAAAGAGCTGCGAGTCGAACACCGTCGTCTTCGCTTCCCTGGTCCGAGGCTGATCGGATTACGCGATTGCTGCTACCCCAGCGGGAACATCGAACCGTTAACCCTGCGCTGCGCGATAGTAGAGTGCCAGCAGCGAGGCCGGCGGCACGGATCCTCGGAAGGATGCCAGTGGATTCCGTTTCAGAGCAACACGATCGAGTGATTGGTGCGCCACCAACAGCGCCAGCGGCTGGCGCCGCGCCCTCGGTTGATCGGAGCTCGGCTGCCCCGCCCGCTGAGGCGACTGTCGAACGCCGCAACTGGGTCTCGCAGGCCCGGCGCACGTCGGTCTTGATCTTCCTCGGCGATCTCCTGCTCACCGTGGCGGTGCTCTACGCCTCTGACTCTGATCTGGACGACGTCGCCTTAGCCGCCCTCATCACCGTCACCACGCTCGGCCTGCAGCGCGCCTACCGGCGCAAGCTGACGTTGTCGGTACTGGACGACCTACCGAAGCTGGCCTTCGCGGGCGCGGCGGGCGTGTTTCTCGGTGCAGCGGCAAGCCACCGGTACGCCCAGCTGCTTCCGGTCGTCATCATCGCCGCCGCCCTCCTCGTGGCGCTCACGGTCGGCCGGATCGTCACCTACGCATTGATTCGCCAGCTGCGCACGCGCGGACGCCTGTCCTCGCGCACGCTGGTGATCGGCGGCGGCACCATTGGCGCCCGGTTGACCAGCAACGCCCTCCAACACCGTGGACTCGGACTGGACCCGGTCGGCATCGTGGACGCCAACCCGGTCCCCGAGACACAGACCCTGGACGTGCAGCTCTTTTCTCCTGCGCTTGAACTGTCCGGCGTGATCACCACCCTGCAGGTGGACACCGTCGTGGTCGCCTTCTCCGAGGTCAACGAGCTCGAACTGCTCGACACGCTGCGTACCTGCGACCGGCTGGACTGCGAGCTGCTGGTGGTTCCGCGGCTGTTCGAGCTGGCCAGCCTCACCGACGACATGCAGCTCGTACGGGACGTGCCGCTCACCCGAATCCGGCGCGCCCCCTACCGGAGCCTGGAGTGGCGGTTCAAGCGGATCTTCGACATCGCCTTCAGTGCCTTCGCGCTGCTCGCGCTTTCGCCGCTTCTCGCCGTCATCGCTGTCATGGTCTGGCTCACCGACCGCTCCGCTCCGGTCTTCTACCGCCAGGATCGCATCGGCGTCGACGGCGCCCAGTTCACTGTGGTCAAGTTTCGCTCGCTCAAGCCCGTCGACGAGGCCAAGCCGAGCACCCAGTGGAGTGCCTACCAAGACGACCGGCTGGGCAAGGTGGGCAGGTTCCTGCGCGCCACCTCGCTCGACGAGCTGCCCCAGTTCTGGAACGTGCTCATCGGCGACATGAGCGTGGTGGGCCCCCGCCCGGAGCGGCCACATTTTGCCGCAGAGTTCGAGGAAGCCATGCGGCACTACGGTGCCCGCCACCGTGTTCCGGCCGGTCTGACGGGCTGGGCCGCGGTGCACGGCCTGCGGGGCGACACCTCGGTCCGCGAGCGCGCCGCCTACGACAACTACTACATCGAGAACTGGAGCCTGTGGCTGGACTGCAAGATCATCTTGCGCACCGTGCTCGCGGTCCTGCGGCGCAGCGGTGGCTGAGCGCCGGTACGCCCGACGACGGTGACGATGCCGTCGCTGCGCCTGCGTCTCGGATTGCTCGTGTTGTCCGTCTTTCTGTTGGCCGCCGTCTTGATCGGCCGCGCTGCCCAGCGGGACTCCTCGCTGTCGGGCTGTGGCCGACTGGGGGGCTCGGACATCGGCATTGCCGGGGACGCCGACGTCCTGGGGTACGACGAGCCGACCTTGGATCGCTACATGTCCGAAGTCAGTGCATCGGGCGCATCGTGGTTTCGGGTAGGCATCGACTGGTCTTTGGCCGAGCCCGAACAGGGGGGATTCGACTGGTCACGCAGCGACCGATTGTTCAACGCCGCCGTCCGGCACGGCCTGCATCCGCTGGTGCTGCTCACCTACTCCCCGGCGTGGGCACGCGCGGGCGGAGTCGAGGTGGGCAACGATCACGGCTACCCGGCCGATCCGCGGACCTTCGGTGACTTCGCGAGTGCGGCCGCCAGCCGATACTCCACCCATGCGCAAGCCTGGGAGATCTGGAACGAGCCGAACCTCGTCCAGTTCTTCGCTCCGGCACCTGACGTTGCCGTCTATGGCTCCCTGCTGCGCGCGGCCTACGAGGCGATTCATGCCGTACAGCCGAACGCGACGGTGATCAGTGGGGGTCTGGCCCCGGCAGGCGACACCCAGTCCAACATCGCGCCCGTGACGTTCGTCGATCAGCTGTACCGACTGGGCGCAAATCGGTACCTCGACGCGATTGGCATGCATCCTTACACCTATCCCGCGCTGCCCACCGACCCCGCATCGGTGAGCTACAACGCATTTCAGCGTATGCAACTCATGCGTACCCGAATGGTGGACGGCGGGGACGCGGCGAAGGCGATCTGGATCACCGAGTTCGGCGCGCCCACCACCGGGTCGGCGCCAGGGGTGTCCGAGAAGGCGCAGGCCGACACTCTGACCGAAGGGATCCGGCTGGCACGGCAGTTCAGTTTTGTGGCGAAGGTCTTCGTCTACACGTTGCTGGACCGCGGACGCGATCCTACCGACGTGGAGCAGCATTTCGGACTGCTGCGCACCGACCGGACGCCCAAGCCTGCCTACCTCGCTCTGCAACAGATCACCCGGCAGAGTTGCAACTGAACGTCGGTGGGCCGGCACCCAAACCGACCGTCGGCTACGGCGACCGACGCGCCGAGTACACCGCCAGGTAGTCCCGCGCCATGCGCTGCACCGAGTAACGCTCGACCCCCGTGCGCGAGCGGGCGGTCAGCTCCCTGACCCGCGCGGGGTCGTCAAGGACGGCGGCCAGCTGATGGGCCAGTTCGGCCGGATCATCGACGGGCACAAGCACACCCGCACGACCCTCATCGAGTGCTTCGGGTACACCATCGACAGCGCTGGCAACGATCGCTGCACCCACCTCGCGCGCTTCGGCCAGCACCAGCGGGAACGGATCCCGCCGCGAGGCCAGGACGAACGCAGTAGCGGATTTCAGGTACCGGGCGGGCTCCCGCTCGAGCCCGGGAAAATGGATGCGCTCAGCGGATGCCAGGCGTCCCGCACGGAGCGGGATGTCCGGCCAGTCAACATTTCCTACGTACCACAAGTGTAGGTCGGGACGATCCGGGGCCAGTTGCGCGAATGCCTCGAGCAACACGTCTGCCCCCTTTCGCTCCGACACTGCGCCCAGTGCCACGATCGCGCGCCCCCCCAGTGGCAGAGGGGCGATCTCCGCGACAGGCCGCCTACGTGGTGTGCCGAGCGTGCCGTTGAGCACGACTCGCACCTTTCCCGCGGGAACGCCTCGCTTGCGCATTTCGGCCGCGACCGCCTGACTGACCGCGACGGTAACGTCGGCCAGGCCCATGAGCACGACACCACGCTGGTATTCGTTGTGCACAGTGGTCACCAGCAGGAATGCTCGGCGGGATGAGCCGCGCCACCGACCGGCGGCTCGCAACACCCGCAGCAGCACCACCGGAGTCATCGTATGGGCGTGCACGACGCTCGGATGCTCCGCGGTCACCACCTCGCCCAGCACCCGAAATGCCGACCGCAGCACCCTGGGGGTGCGGGTAAAACTCGCACGATGATGGGTGACCCCGTGCGCGGCCAGCAGCGGCTCGAACGCGCCGCCGGAGGAAACCACCGATACCTCGTGTCCGAGGTCAGCCTGGGTGCACGCAAGATCGACGGTGACGTTGACGATGCCGTCGCCGAAGTTGTCGAGTTCGTTGACCACGTGCAGGATCCGCAACGATCTCTCCCCTCAGACGACCCCGGGTGCGGCGGCAGTAGAGTAAACAGGAGCCGACGTCGAGGGTATACCCGGGGGTGCACGTGGATCACCCGCCTGATGTTGGCTGAACCGATGGTGATTGTGGGCGTCCTGGCCGCCGCCGCGGCCGGCGCACTGGGTTTGTGGCTGCTGTACCAGCGACCGCAACGAGGCTTGCTCGCCCTGGCCGCCGTAGTGCCGTTCAACGGGCTGTTGGCGCTCGTGCCGGGCGGGGCGTCGGCGGCCTACTGGAAAGAGGCTCTGCTCGGTCTCACGCTCCTGGCCACCTTGGTCGCGCCCCGCACCGCGCTGCGCGGGGTCCTGCGTCCTGCGCCCAAAGCGCCCTGGTTGCCCGCCTTGCTCGCGCTTGCCGTGTTCGGCAGCGTCTCCGCGCTGACGACTGCGGGCGTACTAGGCCTGTATGCCATCAAGATCACCTTTTTCTACGTCCTGATCGTCCTGGCGCTGTGGCGCACGCCGTTCACCGCGCGCGATCGCGACCACCTGGTCAGCGTCCTGATGCTCGACGGCGCGGTCTGCGCCCTGGTCGGGCTCTGGCAGCAGCTCGTGGGGCCGGACTATTTGGTGCAACTCGGTTACGCCTACAACGATCAAGTGCGCACGGCCAATGGGCTGCTGCGTTCCTTCAGCACCTTCGACCAGCCTTTCCCTTTCGGTCTCTACGTCATGACCAGCCTGCTCGTCGGCGGTGCGGTAGCCCTGGCGGAGCCTCGCCGCCTTCGGAACACGCTGTTTCTCTGCACAGTCCCGGTCTTGATCGCCGGCATGGGGGTGTCGATCGTGCGGGCGAGCTATCTCGGACTGATTGTCGGCTTGCTCTGGCTGGCCATCTATCGCTACCGCCCGCTGCTCGTCGCGTTCGGTGTTGCCGCCATCGGAACGGCGGTGTCCATCACGTTCATTTCCCCGAAGGTGCTGGGCTCACTGTTTTCCTCCACCAGTCTCGGTCAGCGCAGCACCGGCTGGTCCGAGATAATCAGCGACGTGCTCACGCATCCCTTGGGGCTGGGGCTCGGTACTTCCGGCTCCGCCGCCGAGCGAATCGCGAAAGCCACGGGGCGGCCCGCGAGCTCGACCTACCAACCGGACAACTACTACGTGAAGATGCTCCTCGAATTGGGGCCCATCGGATTGTGGCTCTTTCTGCTCGTACTGGTGAGCGCGGTATTGTCCACGTTGCGGGCAGCACGCATCCTCACCGGGCGTGACGCGGCCCTGGCCCTCGGAGTCAGTGCCTCGGTGGTCGCTGCTGCGGTGGCGTCATTGGTCGCCACCTATCTCGAGATCTTTCCGTTGGACGTCTACTTTTGGCTGCTTCTGGGGGTGGTGGGGTGCGCAGTGTCCCAAGAAGCGGCCCGGAAGCACTCAGCCGAGCGCGTACCGGCCGTCCACTCCGCATCCGCTTCGGCGCGCTCGCGCTGCGCCCCGGCGGAAGTGGAGTCCAAACCTACGCCCGCGAACTCATGACGGCGCTGGCTCCACTGCTACCCACGGCTGATTTGTCGGCGATGGTGCAGCGCGATTCCACGGGCGAGCTGCCCGCAGGTATCCGTCCGGTACGCAGGCCCGTCGCGGCGGGAGCCCGGCGGGCCGCCTTCGCCTTGGTGCCGCAACGCGCGGTGGACGTCGTGCACGCCCTGGACGTCGACCTGCCGCTCGGGTGCGGCGCACTACGCGTCGCCACCGTGCACGACATGTCGGTCTTCGACACACCGTGGGCGCACAGCCGCGTGCGCGGTTCCGGCGAGCGCGCACTGCTGCGCAGCTCGATACACCGCGCCGACGTCCTGCTCGCCGTATCGGAGTTCACCGCCGAACGGGTGCACGGGCTGCTGGGCCGCGACTGTGTGGTGACTTCCCTGGCGCCGGCGCCGTGGGCGGTCCCGCCCTCCGCAGCGCAGGTCATGGCGCTTCGTGCGAAATACGGACTACCGAAGCGCTTCCTGGTGCAGGTGGGCACCGTGGAGCCCCGTAAGGATGTCGCCATGGTCGCCGCGGTGGCGCGCGAGCTCGACGTGCCCTGTGTACTCGCCGGGGCCGGTAGCCAGGGACCCAATGCGCCGGCCGGGACCATCGGACTGGGCTACCTCGATGTCGCCGACCTGCCTGCGCTCTACCGTGCGGCGACGATCGTCGTCTACGCCTCTCGGTACGAGGGCTTCGGTCTGCCCCCGGTGGAGGCCATGGCCTGCGGCGGCGCCGTGGTAGCCAGCGCCGTCGGTGCGCTGCCGCAGGTCGTGGGAGACGGCGCCATCCTCGTCACCACCCACACCCCAGCCGCGTGGACGCGGGCCGTGCGACCGCTGCTGCACGACGACGCGCTTCGGCAGTCGCTGCGCCGACGCGCCGTCACCGCTGCGTCCCGGTTGAGCTGGCGGAGCACGGCAGCGCAGACCATCGCCGCCTACCGATCCGCCGGTGTCCAGACGTGAGCCAGGCAGAGCAGGCCGCGGCGGAGACGGCATCCTCGGAGCAAGCTGCCGCGCGTAACTCCAGTGCGATCGTCCTCGGGCGCTTGCTGGTGGCGGCCTTGGGCTGGGGCGGCAGTGTGCTCATCGCCCGCGCATTGTCCCCGCAGGACTGGGGGCAGTTTTCCTTCGTCTTCGGCCTCCTCGGCCTACTCGCCATCATCACTGACCTGGGTGTCGGACGAGTGGTGCTGGGGCGCCTGCTCGATTCCGATGAAGCCGAGGTCAGCCGCTTGGCTTCGTCGTTCATCGCGCTGCGGGCCACGCTGGGTCTGCTCGGTTACGTCGCCGCTGTGGCCTATGTAGCACTGATGGGCTATCCGAGCACAGTGCTCCGCGCCACCGTGGTCGCCGGACTCGTCGTGGTGGTGGCGACCCCCAGCCATGCGCTGACCGTGCTCTACCAAAGCCGGCTGCGGCTGACGCTGGTCGCCGTCGGGGAGGTTTGCGCCCAAGCGGTGCAGCTGGCGCTCACGGTTGTGGCCGCACTGTTCGCGCCGGTGCTGCTGATATTTGTCCTACCTGCCCTTGCCAACGAGCTGGTGGCCTTGGCCTGGAAGGTACTGGGCCTCCGCCGGGGTAACGCCGGTCCCCGGCCCACGCGGACTATCAGTCTTCGGCTGTGGCGAAGCATGCTCACCGAGGCAGTTCCGCTGACCATTGGCGCTGCGATGGTCACGATGTTGAGCAAGTTGGACGTGCTCATGCTCAGTCGCCTGGACACGTTCGACTCCGTCGGCCTGTACTCGGTCGGGTACAAGTTCTCCGACGTGCTCATCGTGGTGGCGCTCGCGGTGGTTCTCCCGATCAATACTCTGCTGGTCCAGTCCTGGCCGGATGCGCCGAAGATCTTCCGTCGTCAGGTACGCCAGGCGACGATTACGCTCGGGCTGCTCGCCACGGTCGCGGTGGTGGCTTTCTGGGCGGCGGCGACGCCCATCTTGACCCTGCTCTACGGCGACCGATTCGCGGTCGCGGCGTCAGCGGCCCGCCTCTTGGTCGCCGGTGGCGGCCTGGCGATGCTGACCCAGCTGGGCTTCATCGTCCTGGTGTCGGCCAACCGCTCACGCGTCTATCCCTGGCTCGGTCTCGCTGCCCTCAGTCTGAACATCGGCTTGAACCTCGTGCTCATTCCGCACATGTCCTACAACGGTGCCGCGGTGGCTACCATAATCACCGAGTCGGTACTGGTGGTGATGGTGTGGGTAATGATCGGGCGGACCATCCCGGTCCGGGGCCTGATGCCGCTACGTGAGATCGTCGGCCTCGCCCTGCTCGGTGCCGCGATGATCGCGCTGAGCACGGTGGTCCTGCGCTGGGTGCCATGGCCGGTGGTCACGCTCGGTTGTGTCCTCGTGGTACCGCTCGCCTCCCACGGGCTGCGCCTGACCCGTGATGTGCCCCTACGCGACTTCTTGCCGCGAGGGAGAAAGACATGAGCGCAGGTGGTGAGCACGGCCCCGCGCAGGTGCTCTTCGTGAACGGCACCGGCGACGTCTCGGGTGCGGAAAAGGTGCTGCTGTCCTTGGTGGAACTTTCCGTCCACAATGGATACCAGGTGATGGTGGCCTGCCCGGACGGACCACTTGTCCACCGACTGCCTGCCGCCGTGGCGCACCTTGCACTGCCTGCGCTCGTATTGGAGTCGAGCTCGCGACTGCTGATCCGTCGCCTCAGCACGATCCGGCTGGCCTACCGCTATCTGAGCGCTGCCCAACTGCTCCGCGGGGCAACACGGGAGCACGATACCCGCATCGTAGTGAACTCCCTACGCGCCCTTCCGATCATCCGACTAACCCCGCGCCGCTGCCGGTCGAGCTGGCTGGCGCACGACACCGTGCATACCCGCAAGCAGCGGGCTCTTGTTCGCGCGGGGGCCGCCCGCCTGCGGCGGGTGGTGGCGGTTTCCGAACCGACGGCGGCCCCGCTGCGCGTGCTGGGGCTGCCGGTGGTGACCGCAGCCAACGGCGTTCCCTGGCCGGTTGCTCCGGCAGACCTAACCACGCACGATCCCCCTGTCGTCGGGTGTTTGGCGCTGCTGACTCCCTGGAAGGGGCACGCAGTCCTGCTGGACGCGGTCGCCCGGCTACCCGACGTGCGGCTCGAGCTGGCCGGCGGAGCGTTCACCGCGGACGCCGAGTACGTCCAGACACTGCACCGCCGCGCCGAAGAGCCCGACCTCCGCGGACGCGTGCGGTTTCTCGGCCACGTCGACGCCGTGCGCGCGTTGCGGGGCTGGGACGTCGCCGTATCCGCGAGCATTGCCCCCGAGGCCGCACCGTTGTCGGTGCTGGAAGCGATGAGCCTCGGCGTTCCCGTCGTCGGCACCGATCACGGCGGCACGAGCGACATCCTCGCCGGAGACGTAGGGCTGCTAATCCCCCCCGGCGACGTCGCGGCGCTCACTGACGCGCTGCGCCACGCACTGAGCGACAACGACTTTCGCCGGGTGAGCCATACAGCGGGCCGTGCGGCGGTAGCCGCCGACCATGACTTGGCCACGACGCTGCCTGCCATGCTGACTACGCTTCTTGCCGGCTGAGGCACTATCGTGGCGGTGCCCAGCTGAGGGTCAGCGAGTGGAGGCGGGATGCGACGACGACGCGTCGACCGTGGCCCACTGCTGCGGGCGCTTCTTGTGGTGTGCGCCGCCAGCCTGCTGACGGTCGGTTCCGCATGCGCCGGCGCCGTCGATACGTCGAGTAGCCCGCGGTCGGCGGCCGGCGCCATATCAGGGACGACAACGTACCCACCCGCCAAGCCGGTGCGGGTGCCCGTGGGTATCTCCCCGGGTGCAGCGTTTCTCGCCCAGTCGAGCGCGATGCAGAATCGCGAACTCGACGCGGCTGTCCGCGCCGGCATCACGTGGTTGCGCATCGACCTGGACTGGTCGGTGATCGAGCCGGTCGAAGGTCGGATGAACTTCGCGCAGACTGACGGACTCGTCGCCGCCGCTCGGGCCAGAGGCTTCTCCGTGCTCGGCGTTTTGGACTACACGCCCCGCTGGGCCCAGGACCCGACAGTGCGCGCGGGGACCACACACGGGCGCCCGTCTACCCCTGAGGTGTTTGCTGCGTTCGCCAGCAAGGCGGCCAACCACTACGCCCAGCAGATCACCACGTACGAGATCTGGAACGAGCCGAATCTCGCGTTGTTCTTCCTCCCCCGCCCCGACGCGGCCTACTACACACGAATGGTGCAGGCCAGCTATCAGCGCATCCACGCCGCCATTCCCGGTGCGACGGTGCTGGCGGGCAGCCTCGCCCCCGGTGGCGACAATGCGGACGGAACATCGGTCGCGCCAACGACTTTCGCGGAGCGAATGTACGGAGCAGGCGTCGAGGGCAGCCTCGATGCCTTCTCCGACCATCCCTACAGCTACCCGGCGTCGCCGAATGATCCACGTACCGCCGCCTACAACGCGTTCTACCGTCTTCGATACATATTCGGGACGCTGCAGCGTCATGGCGACGGGGCACGGCAGATCTGGCTCACCGAGATCGGCGCCCCCAGTGCCGCGGTGACCACCGGCGAGGGTGTGGTGCCCATCGACGAGAAGCGCCAAGCCGAGATCATCGGTGAAACTCTTATGGCGGCAGGCCAACTCGGCTACTCAGGCCCGGCCTTCATCTACACCCTTCGCGACGACCAGACGGGCAGCTCCGACATCGGGAAGAACTTCGGCCTGTTGCGCTCGGACTTCTCCCCCAAGCCTGCCTACGCCGTGGTCCAGCAGTACACCGGGGCGAAGTAGCGGTTGGTTTTGCCAACTCGCTGCTGTTGCGTCTGATCTTTACGTCACTTACAGTTCGCGATGTTGACCCACGGTAATTGCTTCTACCGACGATCATTGGTTCCCTCAACGACCGTCGCCGCAGTCCTGTGTTCCATTCGCCACTCAGAAGGCACGCCCATGCGCAAGGTGTCCCTGTTGCTCGCCATTCTGGCCGTCGTGCTCACGGGCGCGACCATGGTCAGTGCCGCACCCGCCTCCGCCGCTCCGACAGCCTCCGCCGACATCGGTATCTCCCCAGGCGCCCCGCTGATGGGGGAGTCGGACACCGACTTGGCGCGCGATCTGGATGCGATACGAGCCAGCGGTGCCGGATGGATCCGGGTGGGCTCGGACTGGTCGATCATCGAAGGGACACGTGGGGCATTCAACTGGGCAAGCACCGACCGCGTTGTCGATGCCGCCCGCGCGCGGGGGTTACAAGTTCTTGGCCTGGTGCTCTTCACGCCTCGCTGGGCGCAGGATCCGTCCGTGCCCGCCGGCAACACACACGGCCGGCCGGCCAGCGCCACCGCCTTCGGCACATTCGCCGGCCAAGCAGCAGCGCACTTCGCCGGGCGAATCTCCAACTGGGAGATTTGGAACGAGCCAAACCTGAGCAGCTTCTTTGCGCCGCGGGTCGATGCGCCGTTCTACACCAGCATGCTGAGCGCAAGCTACAGCGCGATCCATGCCGCCTTGCCCGGCGCCACGGTGATGAGCGGTGGCCTCGCGCCCGCCGGGGACACCACCGACGGCTCGGCCACCTCACCGCTGACCTTCTTGACCCAGATGTATGCGGGGGGCGCCCACACCAGCATGGATGCGGTGGCAATGCATCCCTACTGCTATCCCGCGATGGCCGACGACGCGAGCACCGCGAGTTGGAACGCCTTCTACCGGCTGCGCAACATGCATGACGTGATGGCGAGCAACGGTGACGGAGCCAAGAAGATCTGGCTCACCGAGTTCGGCGCCCCCACGGCGACGGTGCAGACGGGCATCGGTCCGGTGGTGATCAACGAGCAGACGCAGGCGAGCATGATCAGTAACGGTGTCGCCTCCGCGCGCACCTTGCCCTACGTTGGCCCAACGTTCGTCTACACCATCCGGGACTACGGCACCGGCAACGCCGACCCCGAGCAGAACTACGGCATGCTGCGCACGGACTTCTCGGCCAAACCTGCCTATGCAGCCTTGCAGAGCGCGGCAGCCACGGCCAGCAGCACTCCCCCGCCAGTGGTGGTCGCTCCGCCAGCGCCACCGCCGGCACCACTCACGATTCAGCAGATTGTCGAACAGTTTTGGCAGTGGCTGCTGCAGTTCTTTCTCCCGCTGTTCCACTAGCGGGTAACGGAGTCGACCACGCCCCGCATCGCAGCCCGGAACGCCCGCTGAGAGAACCGCTCGGCATGCCGACGAATCGCGCTGGGGTCATACGCGCTCGCCTTGAACGAGACCATCGCCTCGGCGAACCCGTCCACCACAGCCTCATCCGTACCGTGCGGGATCAGCTGGCCGGTGACGCCCGGGCGCACCGTGTCCAGCGCGCCGCCCTGGTCGAGGGCAAGGACCGGGCTGCCGCAGGCCATGGCCTCCACCGGCACGATGCCGAAGTCCTCCACGCCCGGCATCAACAATGCCCGACTTGCGCGGTGCAACTCACGTAGGCGCGCATCCGACACCCGACCGAGGAACCGCGTGCGGGGCCCGGCCAGTGCCCGACACCGTTGCACAAACCGTCCATCACCGGCGACGACCAACGGCACGCCCGCGAGTTTGGCAGCGCGGACCGCGAGATCGGCCCGCTTGTAAGGCACCAGCCGCCCCGCGAGCAGAAAATAGTCTTGGCGATCCACCTCGTAGTTCGCTTGGTAGAACTCGGTGTCAACCGGCGGGTGGACGACCTCGGCGGATTCTCCCCAGCAGCTCTCAATGCGTGCGGCTACTGCCGTCGAGTTGGCGACGATGCGTGCCAGTCGCGGTGCGGCAGCGAGCTCGTCGCGGCGAGTGCGCGAGGCCAACGCGGTCAGCGCATGCTCACCGATCCGTCCACCGGCTTCGCCCGCACGAAGTTCCGCGTCCCACGCCCAGCGGGCTGGGCTGTGCACATAGGCCACAACCGGCGCCTGCGTGGCGAACACGACCTGTGTGGCAAAGGCGTGGTGACTGGCCAGCACCACGTCGGCCTCGCCCAACGGCATGCGTCGAAAGGTCTGCGGCAACAGGGGGAGCAACGGCGCATAGCTGCGGCGACCGCTCAGCCGATACAGCCGGTCGAGGACGGGCGCCGTGCGTGGCGGCGTCGACAGGTGGGTGGGAACGCCACTGGGTCGGGCGATCGGTACCCGAATGCTGGCGTCGGGCCACTCAAGCGACAGCTGCTCGACCACATTCTCTGAACCGGCGACCTCAGTGAACCGCTCGTGGACGAGCGCAACCCGAGCCTCGTTCACTGCACGATCTGCCAACCCGATGAACCGGTAGAACTCGGATCACGCTCCGTACTGGGCGCGTGCGGGTCAAGGGATTCGGGTTCAGCAGTGTCGGGTTCGGCAATGTTGGGTTCGGTGGAGTCGTCCTGAACTTCTCGCCCCGCGGTGTCCCCCCCGTCCGGGGCTGACCCTGTCTCGATCAGCATCAGCAGTGGGGGCACATCCGCCAACGCCAGTGCAGCCAACTGCGCCTCGGTCGCGCGCCGTTCATGTGCACCACGATCTGCGACCACGACTGCGGACACGGCATGCTCTAGCGCGGAGCTCCGCCACCAGGAGTCATCGGTGGACAGCTCGACCAGCTGCCCGTTGCCGTCCGATTCCACTTGAGCTGCGTGCACCAGCGCGGCGGTAGCAGCAGCGTCGGTCGTGGCGCCATCGTGCAGCAGCAGGACGTCCGCACCGGACCGCAGGCGAGCAAGCACCACGGTCTCCACCCGCACGGTTCCCGGCCCGGTGACCCCGTCCGTGCAGTCCACGAACTCCGCCCCGTGCTTGCGAGCTATCCGTCTCGCCCAAGTCGGCGTCATCGCGCGGCCCCAGCGACCCCGCAACGCCACCAGGAGCTCCGCGGCCACGATCAACACCACGAGCAGCGCCAGCGCGGCGTCCCGCAGGGGTTGCGGAGAAACCGGGCTTCCGGACGTCAGCGGATCGGACAGCGCTGCGAGACGCGCCGAGACCGACCCCCGTACTTGATTGATCTGATCCAAGGCCGCCTGATACTGGGTCTGCAGCGCCGCGCGCTTGGGATCGAGTACCGACAGCGACTGCAGCTGGTCGTTCAACGCGGACGCGTCGGCCTGCATCTGCGCCGACTGGGCTGCGATCGCCTCCCGCGCGCGAGCCCGCCCGTCGGTGTCCAGCGTCACCACGGCCTGCTTGGCGACCGCCGACGCCTGCTCGGCAGAGTCACCCAAAACCTGCACGGTCAGTAAGCCAGGCGTCTGTCCATCGGTCACAGTGATCCGGGACCGCGCGTCGGCATCGCTCCACGGCACCTTGGCCGCGGTCACGATGTCGTGCAAGACGCCGGTATCGGTACCGAGGGCGACATAGGGCGCCGTGAGCAGTGCGGCGGACGTCGAGTCGGTGCTCGACTGAGTGGCGGTCGTGGAGGTCTGAGCGCTGGCCGACACCGTCGCAGACCATCGAGCCGGAGCCGCCGCGCGTACACCGTAGACAATGCCTGCGATCACTATTGCCACCAATAGCGCGGGCAAGACAACTCGACGCAGCTCTCGGAAATGGCGGCCCAGATCCAGAGTTGAGGGCACCCCGGGCTCGGCCGACGACCCCAGTTCGCCACTACTCACCTGTGCCATCACCCAGCCCCTTACTAGACGCCTGTACGTCCAGGTCAGAGTCTAGTGTCGCGCGGGCACGCGGTCGGAGCGTCGGTGACCCTGGCTGACGGGTCGCCACGCGGGTCACCGTGGCCATCGCCGTCTGGCGCGTGCCTCGATGCAAAAGACTGTGGTCACCGTTCTCGGTGAGCACCAGCTCAGGTCGCATGCCCTTGTGCTGCAACCGGCGGAGCCCCTCCGCGCCCCGCTGGTCGAGGAACCACGTGTGGTCGGCGGGCGGCATCACCGCGGTGACCTGCACGCCCCGACGCAGCAAGGCGGAGAGGGTGACCTCCGGCACTTGGGTCACCCCGCGCCCGCCCAGCCAACGCCACAGCACATAGGGCAGGCGACGTCGCAAGGTGTCCTTGATCCGCTGTCGCCGCGAGAGCCGGGCGTTTTCGGCCTCGGTGCGGTCGAGGGTGAGCTGAGCCGCCGCGACCTTGCGATCCCGCGTCTGCAGCGCCCAGATGATCGGACTCAACATGACGATGGAGCCGGCGTCGTGCCGCAGGGCGACATTCACGGCCAGCCATGCGCCTGCGCACAGCCCCACCACTGTCGTCTCCGCCGGCGCCGAACGCACCAGATCCAACACATTGGCGGCATCGACGACGGACTCCGCCGAATACATGGGGGTCAGCTCATCCCACGCTACAACGCCGCTGTCACCGGTACCGCGACGATCGAAGCGAATCGTCTGAACCGACGCCTCTGCCAGTGTCCGCGCGAGCTCGACATGCATGCGGGCCGGGCCGACGCGGTGCTCCTTGGCGGGGCTGTACAGCACCAGCGAACTCCGGGAGTGCAGCACACCGGTCTCGATCGCGAACAGCGCGTCGGGCCCGCTTCGACGCAGGGTCTCGACCACGGGCCGCCCGTCGGAGGTGCACGCAACGCGTGCCCGCTCGCGTAAGACGGGCACGGCGACCGGGAGTTTGTCCGGCGGGAAGCTCGCGGAAAGCCAGGTGGTGATCTGCTGGATGCTGCGGCTCGGGATGCGGAAATGTGAACTCGGTCGTTCGAGGAACTCCTCCTGCCGGTCCAAGCTGAGGTGCGTGGATCCGCCGTCGATCAGCTCGCACAGCACAGGGTCCGACTGCGCACCCTCGCGCACGGCGCACAGCAACGGCTGCAGCGCGAGGGTGGACGCGAAGGCGCTCAGCCGCAGGGAACCGAGAGCCTTCGCGGTCTCGGCAGCGAGGACGCCGGCGGGAATCGACACTGCGCCGTCCTGCTCACGGTCGGCGCCCACCGACATTCGGTAGAGCGTGGTCTGCTGCCGGAGGTAGGCGCGCCCGTTGACCACCGGATCCCACAGCGCAACCGAGTTGAGCGGCCCGCAACGGTCGGCGGCGGCGGCGGCCAGCAGCGCGCCCGCCCGAAGACCCGCCAGCGACACGCACTGCACACCCGTGGCTCTGGCCAGCTGCACAGCTGTGACGATGCTGCGTATCCATCGCTCGACGGCGTCGGGCGCCAACTGGGCACCGGCGGAGTCGCCGGTGCCCTCGTAGTCGAAGCGCACCGCGACCACGCCTGCCGCGCAGAGTTGCTGCGCGGCCAAGACGACGCCTCGGTAGGAATCGATGTGCTCCTGGCCGAGCGGCGGACACAGCACGACAGCCCCGCGGGCTTGACCGTCCTCGGGGATATGCACGAATCCGAGTAGCGACGCGGCTTCCGGACCGAACCAGGTGGCGTGCGCGGTCATTGGCTGCTCACCACCGAAGCCTCCCCCACCGAGTTGAGCGCCCGGACCACGCCGACCGGACGTGCCGGGCCCGCGCCGCTCCTCGCTCTCGGGTACAGGGCGAGCGAACGCTGGGTTCCCCCCGCCAGATGGAACCACGAGTCCTCGGGGCAGTAGCCCTCGACATCAATACAGACATATTGCGCCGTGTCCCTGGTGGCCACCACCAGTGTCCACCGACCATCGCCGGCATCGGTGACCGTCGCGGTCAGGCCTACATCCGGCTGCAGCGCGCGTCCGTGCTCGCCGAGCAGATGCACCGCCGCCGCGATCTCCCTGCCCTCGACGTCCATCAAGCGCAGGGTGAGCGCGTCGTAGGTCTGCGGACCGAACATGTACGCGTGGTTGAGGTCGAGAAAGGCACCCGCCAGCTCATCGACGGACCAGTGCTGCGACGACCGCGCCGCCACCTCCACCGACACCTCGGCGAGCGCTGATTGGGCACCTCCCAGCCGGTGCCCCTTCACTGTCAAGGTCCCAGTCAGCTCCTCCGAGTGTTCGTTGACCAGATCAACCCGCATGCCGTCAAGGCCCTCGTCGGCGACCAGCACCGCCACCGGCTGGCACAACCGACCCAGCACGTAGTACGGCGCCTTGGGTTCGCCGGCAGCGTCCAACAGCCCCCAACCGGCGCCGGGTTCGAGGTCACGCAGGCTCAGCACCAGGGCACCACCGCAGCGCGGGTCGCGGCGCCAGTAGCCGAGGGCCGCGCCCATGGCCTCGCAGACCGCGGCGCGCCCGAGGTCGAGGTAGCGCTGCGGGTCGGCGCGGCGAACGGTGGCGGGCTCGACTCCAAATAGCGTGCGTAGGTAGTGATCCCGCACATCCTCGAAGTCCCAGGACGCGCCGTGGTCGCGGGGAACGGCCGCTTTCCACAGTGGATGGTGCCCGGCCACGGCGGCCGAGCCGAAGAACTCCTCGACCGCGTGCCGCTCGGGTGGGATGGCGAAGGCCAGGCACTCCGCGGCGAAGCGGACCCCGCTGGTGCGCAGATCGCTGAGCGGGCGCAGGTACGCGCCAACGCCGAAGTAGTGCGCGACCCCCGTACCCACGTGGGTGGGCAGCGCGCCGCCGGACGGGCTGGAGGTGACGTATGGCGTCCCCGGCACCATGCGCGCGACGATCGCGGGGATCAACTGGTGGATTGCGTCGATCGCCCGGCGCTCCGGCGGAAGCCCGAGTAGCGCCGGCTGCTGCTCGGTCTCGCTGCCGCCGCTGAACACGGCCAAAGCCGGGTTGCCTTGCAGAGCGGCGCACAACTGCTCGATCTCGGCGCTCAACAGCGCATTGAACTGCGGGTCGTCGGGCGGATCGAGGGTGGTCAGCATCGCGTCCTGCCACACCAGCAGGCCGAGCTCAGCGCAGGCCGACCAGAACTCGGTGTCCTCATAGAGCGTGGTGCCGGTGACCCTGATCATGATGAATCCGGCCTCGCGCGCGCGGACCAGGGTGGCCCGCACCTCGCCGGGCTCGGGCACCAGTCCGAGCGGATCCACCGGGGTCCAGCACGCGCCACGGCAGAACACCTCGACGCCGTTGACCGACAGCGCGAACCCGCCACCAGACCGGTCCACCGCGATGTCCCGGAAGCCGACCGTGCCCCAGTCCAGCCGGTGTCCGGCGACCTCGACAGCTAGCGGATACAACGGCTGCCTACCGTGGGTGTGCGGCCACCACAACGCCACGTCGGCGACGCTGATCTCGGCCTGCAGGACCAGCTCCTCGCCCTCTGCATGAAGGTCCACAGTGGTCATGACGGAACCGACAGACACCTGAACGGGGCCAGCGACAACAATATGCGTCCGCAGTCGCGCCGATAGCTGCAAGACCCCGGCAGAGCCACGCACGCTCGTGCGCACCGAGCAACTGACCACCTCGACGGGCTCCCGGGCACACAAGCGGACGGCGCGGTAGGGGCCGACGGGTGCCGCGGTGCCGGTGAACAGCGGCGCGCGCCCCAGCAGGCTGGTCCGCCACCAGCGCAGGCCCTGCTCCCGGACCAGCGCGGTGCGCCAGCGGGCCCGCGGCCGTCGACGCTGCGCCAGCAGTGGCCCCAACGCGGCGAACCGCAGCGCCACGATGCACTCGGCAGGCAGCTCGCCCAGCGCCACCGTAGTGGTCAGGAACATCGACTCCGAGCGGGCCACCAATATCCCGTCCACCCAGACTTCGGCGACCGTGGCCAGCCCCTCGGCGGTGAGCAGCCACGGCCCGCTTCCGCTGACCTGGACCGTAGTGAGGAACCACCAGTCCTCGGCGTCGAAGTCCCGCGCAAGGGCGGCGGCTCTCCCCAGCGCGGCGCGGACGGCAGCAGCGGCGGTACCCGGCACTGCGGCGGGATACCACTGCGCGCCAAAGGCTTTCACCTCATCTGGCGTCGAGGCGGCGCCCGCGGCTACGGCAGTACAGGCCCAATCGGCGTCGCGAAGAAGGTCCGCGCTCACCCGCTGTCCGCCAACGTCTGCACCGCCAACTCCCAGGCTGCGGCCATCGCAGACAATTCCTGGTCGACGGAGACGGTGCGCCCCCGCGCCGCCCGCGCCAGCCGGAACTGCACGCTTTTCGCCCCCTGGGCCACCGCGTGGAAGGACTCGGCCGCGGCCGCAGCACCAACGACGCCCCGACCATCGAGGTGCCGGCTGAGGTCGGCGCCCAGCTCTGCGCTGGCCCCACACTGGCGCAGCACACCAAACGACCAGCGATGAAACGAATCCAGTCCCGAGGCGCTGATCGACGGCAACGCCGCACGCACGCCCTCGGCCAGCGCCGCGACCGGGTTGCGCGCTGGCCGCCGGGAAAGGTGCTCGCGCACCAGGTCCAGCTCGGCCGCGGCGTCCGGCGCATGCAGCCGGTCCAGGCGCACCACCTCGACGTAGGGCAGCAGCACCTCCGGCGCTACCCCGCCCAGCCGGAACACGCCGCGGAAGTCGTCCCCGCCGAGCCGGTAGTAGCCGCTGTTGTGGAAGTACTCCATCGTCATCGCCACCGCGTCGATGTTGTTGGGGACGATGGTCGTCTTGGTGTGCTCGGTGCGGTAGCTGGTGCCCGCGGTGTCGGGCAGCCAGAATGCGTCGACCTCCACCGTCAACAGCCTGCCCTGCTGCAGCTCCTGCACGGCGTGCTCCAGCACCGTCTGCCAGATGTTCAGCTCGTTGACATCGATGCCGTACAGCAGACGCAGGTCCTCGGCCGCGAACTTGAGAAAGCTCCACTGGCGCCCGTCGAAGTCCGTGCTCAGCACCGCGGCAGCGGCCGGAATGGGGTTGTGCCCCAACGCGTGCAGCACCTCCACCCACAGGTCGACGTAGCAGTTGGTCTCTGCCCAGACACGGTCCGTCGCGTGCACCGGATGACACCGGTAGGTATCCGGGTCGATCTCCATCAGCCTCACAGCCGCATCCGACCCCGCAGCTGCGCAGACCACTGCCGCGGGTCCAGCCCATGGGTACGCAGCATGCTCAGCGCGATCCGTTCCATCCCAAATCCGACGCAGGCGCTGTGGGCCACCGCGCCGTCGGCGGTGCGGATGTCGAAGTTCACGCCGAAGTGATCCCGATGACAGTTGCAGGACACGACGGCGGTAGCGTCGTCGAGGTCGCCGTAGAGGCGCACTACCAGCTCGGTCTTGAGGTTCTCCGCGCGTTGGTTGGCCGAGAGCATTCGCCCGGCCCGCCCGAAGAACGGGTCGTTGGCCACGACTGCCTCGGCGGTCAAACCCAGGTCGGCGAGTACTTGCAGCCCGCGCTCGACCCAGGCCTCCCGGTGCGCCACGGCCTGGGCTGCGTCGCCGACCACGACGAACTCGTGCATGCGGAAGGCCTGCATGCGCGCGGGGTCGATCGCAGGCTCGTGCCGGAAGCAGTAGCCGTAGATGTCCAGCATCCGGCCGTGCTCCGGCAGGGTTCCGTTCAACATGGCGTAGGCCGGGTGGCAGGCGGCGGACGTCAACATCGTGTCGGCGGGCGTCAGCCACCTGTCCCACTCCTGCCCGTCGGCCCGCGCGGCCAGCAGTGCGGCGTGCGCGCGGTTGTCCCCGGTGAAGGTGTTGATGGCGCCGGTCAGGTGCGGGAAGGAGGCGATGTAGTCGGTGTGTTCGAAGGCCTGCCGCGGAAACACCGGCGGAAACCGGTACCGGTCGGCGGCGTCCCCGGGCCCGGCCGCGCGGACCACGGTGTCGATGCCCTCGACGATGTCCTCGAAAACACCCGAGCGCCCATACAGACCCGGAACGGCCGTGGGGATCAGCAGTCCGGCGTCGATCAGCTCCCGCTGAAACTGCTGGTGGGCGGTCGCGAGGGCAGCAGCCGGCTGCATCAGTTTCCCCGGTGCACCAGCACCAGCTGCGCGTTGTGGGTCAGAATCCGGTCGTTGTTGACCATCAGCGCCGCACCGTGGGCGTCGCGCAGCTGCCGGCCGAGGCGGTACTCGTTGTCCTCTCGATACGCGGAGATGCCACAGATGAGCATGGCCTTGCCGACGGCGTCGACGACGAGGCCCGATGCGGTGACCTTGAGGTTGTTCATGGCCAAGGAGAACCCGATACTCGTCAACACGTCCGAGCCCAGCGGCGCCTCGTCGAAGCGTTGCGCCGCGCCGCCGACCAGGTCACTGAACTGCTGGATGAGCCCGGTGAGCTCCACGAGACGAACCGCGCCGGGGGGGACGACGCCGGGCTTGTGCCGTGCGGCGGACTGCACGTACTTGCGGGCCTTGGCGGTTGCCGCCATGGCGATGCCCAGCCAGACGTGGCCCCAGAGCACGTGCGAGACCGGCAGCATGGTCTGCGCCGAGATGTCCGCGTACGGCACGCTCAGCACCATCTCCGCCGGTGCGTCGGCGCGGAGGATGAAGCCGGGGCTGCAGGTCCCGCGAAACCCGAGAGTGTCCCAGGTACTGGTGGGTTCCAGGGTCAGGTCCTCGCGGCGACAGACGACGAGAACCTGGTCGCTGGCCGGGCTGTCTTTGGCGCGCCGGGCCGTGGCCAGCACCGCGTCCGCGTACTCGCCGTAGGAGATCACCGGCGCGTTCTTCACCAGCGCGATGCGATCACCGGCAGGCTCGACGAAGCAGCTGCTGGAGCGGACGTCCCCGCCGATGCCGATCTCCGTGGTCGCCGAGGCCAGCAGGCTCTGCTCGGCCACAATTCTGCGCAGCAGGTCCTGGATCGGTGTTGCGCAGCCGTGGCGTACCAGACACAGCACCTGGATCTGGTGCATGGCGAAGATCATCGCGGTCGAGGCACAGTGCTCGGCCAGGACCCGCACCACCTCGGCGACCTCGCGCAGCGAGCAACCCGCACCACCGAGTGCTTCCGGAACGGCGCAGGAGAGCAGACCCTCCTGCCGCAGCGCTGTGATCGCCTCGTGCGGGAACCGGGCTGCGGCGTCCACGTCCTCCGCCCATTGCTGCACCACGCCCGCAGCGATGACGCGAACGCGTTCGTCCACTGTGCTCACGGCGTGCTTCCGGCGGTCACTTCACGTACCGCTTCGGCAACGGCGCGCACACTGGAGAACGTCGACTTGTGCAACAGGCGATCGGGAAACTCGATGTCGAAGGCGTCCTCGAGAGCCAACATCACATTGACGCTGGCGTGCGAGGTGAGACCGGCGGCATAAAGATCATCGCTGCCGTCGACCGTCTCCGCGTCTACCGCAAGCTTCGCGTGCTCACGAAGGACTCCTCGAATGATCGATTCATCCGTCACAATGTCCCCTTTGTCTCGGCCCGACTGGTCTCCATGAAAACGGTTGCATGAACGACGGCGATGGCGTAGTCGGCCTCGTGGGAGAGCGAGACCTGGAAGTCGCCGAGCGCCTGGTCCTCGGCCAACGCCGCCGCGGGTCCGGACAATCTGACCTCGCACCACCCGCCCTCGCGGCGCTGCACCTCGATGGCATTGAGCGGTACCGCGGTGTCGGCGGGGCGCAGTACCTTGATGACGGCTTCCTTTGCGGCAAACCTGGCGGCCAACTGGTGCGGCCTGCGGCCAGAGCTACTGACCTCGTGCGGGGTGTACACCCGACGCAGGTAATGATCGCCGAATCGGTCGAGGCTGTTGCGCACCTCGGCCACCGCAAGGAGGTCGCAGCCGATTCGGCAGCTCATCGACCCGCGCCCCTTCCCTGCGCAACGCCCAATCTGGCGCTGTAACAGAGCAATCTAACACTGGGGTGCTGCGACAGGGGATTTCCTGGCACAATACTGAGTGCTACTGAATGGACGCGCTCGGATATCGGTCGCAACCAGAAGTGGAACGGCAGCCGGAAGCGAGCTGATTGGTAGGTGCGGCGATCGTGAGCGAGCCCGGCCCGCCCGCGCCAGCTGGCGCCCGCGCTGACGATCCCCACGCCGCCCTCACCCAGTTGGGCATCGGGATCAAAGCGTCGGACATCTTCGTGTTCCGCCGGGTGGCCAACGCGCGCTTTGTGCACGTTGGCGGACTCGGGCGCGGCGAGTCCTGGGCCGGTGACATCGAGCTGGATGCCGACACCGACCCACTGGCCTCGCAGGTCCGGGTCGAACGTCCCGTGCGTATCCGGCACCAGGAGACCCAGCACGTCTTCGGCCCCTATTACGCGGTGGCCGCCGCCGCGGTGCGGCTCAGCCACGATGTCCTCGTCATCTTCGGTGCGACCGCGCCAGAGTCCGACTTCGATCGCTCCGCCACGGAGCTCTCGGAGGCCGCCAAGCAGGCCACGGAGCTCGTTGATGCCGCGACGCCCGCCAAGCAATTGGCCGACGAGCTCGAGGTGTTGCACGCCTGCCAGGACTTGGCCACCCGCAATCGTCCCGGGGGCAGCGTCGAGGACGCCATGAGTCACGCGGCAACGGTGGCGGCCGACGTGCTGGGCTGCGAGATCGCGCTGACGTGGCTACCGGACGGGCGCCTGCACCGGCACGTCACCGCCGAACTACCCGCTCGCGACGCGCCCGTCGAGCACTTCGCACCGATCATGCGCCGGCTGTGGGAGGAGCGCGAGACGTTGCCCCGGTGTGCGCAAGATGCCACCGAGCAACCGCTGGCCGCGCCGCTGGATCCCGCCTCCGGGGTGCGCTCGTACTTCGTGGTGCCGATCGATGATCCCCCGACTGCACTGCTCTTGGTGGCCCACACGCGCGTGCGGCCCCGTGGCTTCACCGGGCTCTGCGTCGGCCTCGGCACGCGGCTGGCCGCCACCGCGGGCGCAGGGCTGGCCACCGCCACCCTCCGGGAGCAGCTGCTGCACGCCGTGGCGGAGGAAACCAGTGCCCGCGAAGAACTCGCCCGGGTCAACACCGAGCTCGGCCGAGCCGCGCTGCACGACCCGCTCACCGGGTTGCCCAATCGGGTCCTGCTGCAGCGCCACGTGGAGCGGCTCGGCTGCGGCCGGCCACCCGCCCGGTCGGCGGTCACCCAGTCCCAACCCGGACCGGTGCTGCTGTACATCGACTTGGACGACTTCAAGTCGGTGAACGACGAGCACGGCCATGCCGTCGGCGACGGCGTATTGGTGGAGTTCGCGCGCCGGCTCCGTGAGTCGTGTCGCCCCAACGATGTGGCGGCCCGGCTGGCTGGTGACGAGTTCGCACTGCTCATGGTCGACCCGCTCACGGAGGAACATGCCGTAGCCGTGGCCAATCGAGTCGTGCGGGCAGCGTCGCTACCCTTCCTCGTCGCGGACCGGGTTGTCGCCATCGGGGCAAGTGTCGGGGTGGCCGCTGCCGCCACCGTCAGACGCGGCGAGGACGACCAGCCGGCGCTGGAAACCCTGCTGCACAGCGCAGACCTCGCGATGTACCGCGCGAAGACCCGCGGGCGCGGGCGCGCAGAGATTTACACGCCACGCACCGTCGCACCCAACGGCACCCAGAGCCGGCGGGGGACCGACGACCCGGCGTTGGGCCGAGGCCTGCGAGATGCACTGAACGAGGGCGGCCTCCGATTGCGCTACCGCCCCAAGGTCGACCTGCTCAGTGGCGAGGTGCTCGAGCTCGAAGCCCTCATCCAGTGGCCCCAACCGTCCGGGGCGACGTTGGGCACCGTTGAGCTCGCCGCGCTGGCCGAACGCACGGGCTTGATCGGTCCGCTCGACGAGTGGGCCTTGCACGAGGCCTGCCGCCAGGCCGGTCGTTGGGACCGCCACGCCACCGATGGCACTCCGGGACCGGTCGTGGCCGTCAACATCCGTCCCGCTGAACTCGTCGACCCGGATTTCTTCGCGGCGCTGGCCGACATCATGTCGACCTCGGGGCTACAACCCGCCCGCCTGAGCCTGGAGATCGCCGAGACAGGCATGAAGTCCGATCGTACCGAGCTCGTCTCGGCGCTACACCGCTTGCACGACACCGGGTTGCATTTGACGATGGACGGATTCGGGGCAGGCGCCTCGTCGTTGACGCTGATGCGTCGCCTCCCGCTGGACTGGGTGAAGATCGATGAGGAGCTCATCGGGCGGGTGGATGTGGAACCGGCGGACGCAGTGTTGGTCCGGCTGGTGATCGAGTCGGCGCACAGTTTGGGTTTGCAGGTCTGCGCCGAGGGCGTGCACCGCCACGCCCAGCTCGAGCAGCTCGCCGCCATCGGCTGTGATGCCGCCCAAGGGGACTTGCTGGGGGCCGCCGTAGAGCCTGCCCTGGTGGACAACCGCACACGGGTGGTCAACACCATCATCACCCCTGCGCAGACGCGTCCCTTGCTCGGCAGCCGCGGACAGCTCACCACACTGGTCGATGCAGCAGGCAAATTCACCTACGTGTGCGCGGAATCCATTTCGATGCTTGGGTACCACCCGTCCGAGCTCGTGGGTACCGCGGCGATGGACCTGGTCGCCCCGGAGTATCGCGACCGCGTCCTCGGCCCCTTCCTCAGCAACGACGGATCGGGGATCACTCCTTCTCACCCCCTGCTGCACAAGAACGGCACCGCGGTGTGGATGGAGTCGACGCACCAGACGATCCGCGACCCGGAAACGCGCCGCATGCGACAGGTGATCGCCACCTCGGTCGACGTCAGTGCACGCGTACGCGCCGAGGCAGAGCTTGCCGACCGGGCACAGCGCCTGCAGGGCGCCTTCGATTCCGCTCCGCACGGTGCTGTTGTGCTCACCCCCCAGGGCACGGTGCTGGAGGTCAACACCGCCTTGCTGCAGCTGCTCGACCAGACCAAGGCGGAGATGCTCGGCAGCAGCTTCCACGACTTCATCGACGGTGGCGGTGCCCCCGCACTCGGGGCGATGTTCCAGGGCGGTGCCACCGAGAACCACGACGAGTACACCGTCACGGAGAAGCTTGTGCGTGCCGACGGGCAGCCGGTGGCCGCGGAGTTCGCCCTCCGGGCCGTCCGCGCAAACGGTCGGCCCGCGTACGTGGTCGGCCAGGTTAAAAGTCAAGCTTCTGCTCCCGACTAGCTGGCGGGGCTCCCACTGGGGCATTCTGCTGCGGGCATCGGCATCCTGCTGTGGGCATCGTCGAGGCTCTTGCGCATCGCCTTCGCGACGTCATCAATCTGTGGCTGATCGAGTACCGTCCAGTGGTCCCCCGCCAGTTCGCACACGTCCAGTGGACCAGGGTGAAACTCCGCCCAGCCCAGCGAAGGATCGTCGACCTCTTCGGCTGAGCCCGCCGTGGCGAACAGGTGAACGATGCCCGGATATGATCGGGCGTATCGCCGTGAGATGTCGAGCGCGCCGAGGTAGTCGAACGCCTCGACGGACCTGAACGCCTGCGGGCCCCCGCGCGCAGTCCGCATCAGCACTTCACGGTACTTCGCCCGGCGCTCCGCCCGGCTACGTCCCCGCAGGCGGCGGTAGCGCTGCCGGAGAGTGACCGGCACCTCTTCATAGAGCGCACCTGCGACACGCGGCGTCGGACAATCGACCACGCCCGTCCAATCGACCTGGTGGCCTGCTTCGGCGAGCTGGCGGGCGATGTCATAGGTCAAGAGGCCGCCGAGGGAGAACCCCGCAAGCAGATAGGGCCCGGAAGGCTGAACTTGGCGAATTTCTGCCAACAGTGGACGCACGAGCCCCTCAACACCGCCGGAGCGGTCAAACTGCCCGCCCGGCTGGCCCGGGATGAGCGGGTAAATTGGTCGCTCAGCACCCCACGCACGGATCAGATGGCGCGCGCTGACCGCGGAGTTCATGTCGGGGTAGACGAAGAACAACGGCGTGACCGGTCGCCCAGAGGGGGTGCTGGTTGGATCGACGACCCCTTCGATGCGAGCGGCGAGCCCGGCAACCGTCACATCGCTTTCCAGGAACTCGATCAGGCTGACGCTTGCACCAAAGCTCTCCCGCAGCCCGTCGATCAGTCGCGCGGCCAACAACGAGTGGCCGCCGAGGTCGAAGAAGTTGGCCGTGACATCGGTAACTTCCACGTTCAACAGGCTTGACCACAGTACCGCCATGCGTCTCTCAGTCGTTGTGCGTGCCAGCTGCCTCGAAGACACGGGTGCCGGACGCAGGCCGACCGCAGGTAATGCCGACCTGTCCACTTTTCCACTGAGCATGACCGGGAGGGCAGGCAGGTGCACGATGGTCTGCGGGACCATGTAGTCGGGTAGCCGTGAGCGCGCCCATGCCCGCAGCGCGGTGTCCTGAACGGACTCTGCTACCACGTAGGCGACGAGTCGGCGTCCCCCTTGGGGATCATCACGAGCCACGACAACGCACTCCGAGACCGCTGGATGCCGGCCGAGCGTGGCTTCGATCTCGGCCGGCTCGATGCGGAAACCGCGCACCTTCACCTGCGCATCCAGTCGGCCGAGGAGCTGCACTCGGCCGTCGAGAAGCACGCGTCCGCGATCACCGGTGCGGTAGACGCGCTGCCCTGGATGAAAGGGGTCATCGATGAAGCGGGTGGCCGTCTGCTCGGGGCGATTCAGGTAACCGCGCGCCACCCCGGGTCCGCCGAGAACAATTTCCCCCGGTATGCCAGTCGGCAAAAGTTGGTATTGCCCGCCGACGACGTACACCGCTACGTCGTCCAGCGGCCGGCCTACCGTGATGGGCTCGTTGGGGTGCACTTCGCCACAGAGCGCGGTGATAGTTGCCTCGGTGGGGCCATACGCATTCCACACGGAGGCGCTGCGCTCGATGAGTGCTGCCGCCAACGACTCTGTGAGCGGTTCTCCCCCAGATACCGCGGTGAGGTGGCTGCCGCCGCTCCAGCCCGCGCTCACCAGCGCTGACCACGTTGTTGGGGTCGCGTGCAGCAGCGTCGCCTTCGAGTTTTCCAGCAGTGCGATCAAGGCGTGCAGGTCTGCAACCTGCCTCTCCGCGGCGATCACCAGGGTGGCGCCGAGAGCGAGAGAGCCGAATATGTCTTCAACTGAGGCATCAAAAGTGTAGGAGGCGACGGTAACAACATTGTCCGACGGGCTCACTCCAAACCGTCGAAACGCCGATGTCACGATGTGGCTGACGCCGCGATGCTCGACGATCACCCCTTTCGGCAGTCCCGTGGATCCGGACGTATAAATGATGTAAGCCGGATCGTGCGGCGCCGTTCGGGTCCGCTGTACGTGGTTGAAATCGAGCGCGGCAACATCATCGATCTTTAGCACGGGCAAATCCGCGTCCGGCAATCGCGAGAGTAGCGCCGTCCGAGTGAGCAGCACATCGGCCTCGGCGTCGGCGAGCATAAAGGTTGCGCGCTGCTTGGGTTGGGTCGGATCGATGGGCAGGTAAGCCGCACCAGACATCAGTACTCCGAGCAGTCCGACGGCCAGATCGACGGTACGGTCCAGCACCGTGGCCACGACTGCACCCGGCCCGGCACCCAGCGCGACAAGTTGCTGCGCGACACCTGCAGCGCGGTCCGCCAGCTCCCGATAGCTGAGTTGGGCATCGTTGGCCACCACGGCCACGGCCTCGGGGGTCCGGGCTACCTGCGCGAGAATCACCTCGTGAATGCAGCGCTCAGGTGCGGATGACACCAACGGCGAGCTCCATTCGAGAAGATGGCGCTGTCGGTCCTGCGCGTCGAGCAACTCCAGTGCTGCGAGCGGTGCGTCGAAGGCATCGGCGAGCACCTCGAGCAAACGGGTCCAGTGCCGGCCCATCACCTCGGCTGTCCCGCGCTCGAACAGGTCGGCGTCAAAAATTAGCCGGCCCGCGATGTGGCCTTCCGGGCGCTCGTCCAACTCGACGTTCAGGTCGAACTTCGCATGGCCGATGGCGTCTCCGACGGCTGTCTCCATCTGGTGTAGTGACCAGCTCGGGTCGGTCGTCAGAATTGGGGGTTCGAGCACCAGCATCGCCTGGAACACCGGGTTGCGCCGCGGGTCGCGAGGTACGTCCAGCTCGCGTAACAACTGCTCGAACGGCAGCGCGTTGTCCAACGCGTCCGCCACCTCCCCCCGCATCCGATCGATCAGTTGCAGAAAGGTAGGGCCGTCGGAGACATCGACACGCAGCACAACCGGCGTGAGGCAGTAGCCGACCAGCGAAGCCAGCTCCGGTCTTCCGCGGAGATCGTTGGCCGTCGCGAAAACAACGTCCTCTTGGCCGGTGTAGGAATGCAGCCACCAGGCATACGCCGCCGCCAGCACCTGGAAAAGGCTCGCGCCCTGACGCGAGCCGATCGCCCGCAGGCGAGTCACCGTCGACGGCGCGATGTGCAGGGCGACCATGCCTCCGCGAAAGCGCTGCCGGGCGGGCCGCGCATGGTCCAGCGGCAGCTCAAGCGGCGCCACTCCCGAGAGCCGTTCCCGCCAGCGTTGCACTCGCGCGGCGACCGCGGGTTGCTGCGCAGCCTCCAGCTCCCAGACGGCGTAGCCGCCGTACTGGATCGGCGGCTCCGCCAAGGGGCTCGGCAGGCCGGCCGCGTAGGCGTTGTAGAGGGTGACCAACTCGGGCAGCACCACGCGGTAGAGGCTCACCCCGTCGAATACGAGATGGTGCAAGCCGAGATAGAGGCGATGATGTTCGGGCGCGAGCCGCACCAGACGTGGGCGAAGCAACGGACCGGCCGCCAGGTCGTAAGGGCGGCGGGTGTCCCCGGCGGCCAGCTCGACGGCAGCTCGCTCGGCCTCGGCGAAGGTTTGGTCCGTGAGGTCCAGCACGGGCAGGTCGAAGGACGGCGGCGCGTTCACCACCTGCCGTGGCTCGCCGTCGATCACCTGGAAGGTCGTGCGCCACATCTCGTGCCGCCGCACGATCTCGGTGAACGCCCGGCGCAGCGCATCTGTGTCCAGCGGCCCGGTCTTTCGGATCGTGACGAGCTCGTTGTAGGCGGCCGAGTCCGGGGCGAGCTGGTTCAGGTACCAGAGCTGTCGCTGACAGAGCGACAGTGGCGCGGATTCGGCGGCGCGGCGGCGGGTGACAGGCGGCACAGCCCCAGCTCGGGGGACGCCGCGCAGGCGCTGGCGCAACAGGGCCTGGCGAGCCTCGTGGAGCCGGTCCGCGTCCGTCGACGTCACGGCGACCACGTGATCGGTAGCGCCGTGAGCCCACGCAGACCCAGATTCGCCCGCCAGGACACCGGCTCGGAAACAAGTTCCAGTTCAGGTAGCCGACGCAGCATCGTCTCGAACGCAATGTGGGCTTCCATGCGGGCCAGCGGAGCACCGAAGCAGAAGTGCCCGGCCCACCCGAACGCCAGATGTCGGTTGTCCTTGCGGGCAAGGTCGAGCACGTCCGGGTCGGCAAACCGCTCGGGATCGCGATTGGCCGCGCCCATCACGGCGATCACCGCCTGGCCCTTGCCGATGGCTTGACCACCGAGCACCACATCGTCCGGGGCCAGGCGCGCCGTGTGCTGACTCGGGCTCTCGTAGCGCAGCAGCTCCTCGATGGCCGTGGGGATGGCGCTCGGGTCCGCGCGCAGTCGCTCGAGTGCGCCGGGAGTGCGGAGCAGGGTGAGTAGCCCGTTACCGATCAGGTTCGTCGTCGTCTCCTGGCCACCCACCATGGTCACGATGACGTTGGCAATCACCTCGTCCTCGGTCAGCCGGTCGCCGTCGACTTCGGCGTTCGCCAGCGCGTTCAGCAGGCCCTCGGTAGGCTCGGCGGGCTGCCGGGTCAGGGCATCACGGAAGTAGCTCGTCATCCCCTCGACGCTGCGCAGCACCTTTTCCACACGGCCCGGGTTGTGCTGGAAGTTGCCGAGCATCTCCGCGAAATCCTGCGACCAGTCCTTGAGCTGCTCGTGGTCGGCGGTGGGCACACCGAGCAGCTCGGCGGTGACGATCGCGGGCAGCGGACCCGCCAGCTCCTGCATGACATCCATCTGGCCCCGCGCGGCGACAGCATCCACCAGGGTATTGGTGATGTCCTGGATGTGCTCACGCAGGCGCTCGATGCGCCGGGGAGTGAACGCCGCGGCCGCCAGCGCGCGGACACGGCTGTGTTGCGGGGGGTCCAGGAACAGCATCTGACGCACCATGACCTGCGCGAGCGGCGTCAGCTGCTGCATGCCGAGCTCGACCAGCTTGTCCGGCGTCGGTGTGCGGTCGGCACGGAAGCGGGTGAGCACCTCGGCCACGTCGGCGTAGCGGGTGACGACCCAGGTGTGCAGATAGGGATCCCAGTGCACCGGCGACTCCGCGCGCAGCTGCGCGTAGAGCGGGTACGGGTCGGCCAGCACCTCGGGGTCGAGCAGATGAAACAAGCTCAGCGGTTTGCTGGTAGCCGTCATCACGCCTCGACCTCGTCGTCGAGCTGCGCGGTGGCCGCCAGCAACTCGTCCTCGTCCATCGCCGAGATCTCCGCGAGCAGCAGGCGTTCGACCTCCTCGGCAATTTCGGCCACGGTCGGGTGCTCGAACAGCGCGCGCAGCGACATCTCGATGCCGTACTGCTCACCGATCCGGGTGATCAGCTGCGCACCCAGCATCGAGTGACCGCCGAGCAGAAAGAAATTCTCGTCGATGCCCACCTGGGGCAACCCGAGCCGCTCCGCCACCATTGCGGCGATGGCTACCTCGAGGTCGTTGCGTGGTTCTGCGGCGCTGCCACCGGATGCAGGGGGTGCCGTCCAAGCGAGCAGGGCCGTCCGGTCCACCTTGCCGTTGGCCATCGTGGGAAGGTCGGTGAGGGTGACGATCTCGGCAGGCACCATGTGCTGCGGTAGTTGCGCCAGGAGGTACTCCCCCAGCCCGGCGTCATCCTCGTGCGCCTCCCACACGACGAACGCCCGGAGAGACTGCGCACCACCGGCTCCGTTGCCATCCTCGACCGCCACCACCGCGCTGGACCGGACGGCGGGATGGTGGTCGAGCGTCGTGATGACCTCCCCGAGCTCGACGCGGAAGCCGCGGATCTGTACCTGGTCGTCCAGGCGACCCAAATACTCCAGCTCCCCGTCGGTCCGTAGCCGCACCAGATCACCGGTTCGATAGCTCCGAACGCCGGCGGCGTCGGTGCGAAATTGCGCGCGGTCGAGGTCTGGTCGGCCGACATATCCGCGCGCAACGGAGATCCCGCTGACCACGAGCTCACCGACGGCACCCTCGGAAACGGCCTGACCACCGTCATCCAACACGCTGAGCTGCACTCCGTCGATCGCCGATCCCAAGGTCGGGACCGTGCCCGGCGAACCGTCATCGGCGGCAGGCGCGACGACGCCCGAGGTGGAGACCACCGCAGCCTCGGACACGCCGTAGTTGTTGATGACAATGAACGGCAAGCCCGGCTTTGGTCGCCGAACCAGCCGGTCGCCACCGGTCAGCAGGTAGCGCAATGGCGCCTGATCTGGCCAGTTCAGCGAAAACATCGTTTCCGCCAGTGGGGTCGGTACAAAGGACACGGTGATGCTTTCGGAGAGCAGCCAGTCCCGCAAGCCCGCAGGGTCGGTTTTCAGCGACTCCGGAGGCACGTGCAGCGACGCACCCGCGGCCAAACACGGCCAGATCTCCCAAACCGCCGCATCGAACCCGGGGCTGGCCAACAGCGTGCAGCGGTCGCCCGGGCCGATCTCGAACGCACGCCGATGCCAGGCGATCAGGTTGAGCACGCTGGCGTGCTCCACCACTACCCCCTTGGGCGTGCCGGTGGAGCCAGAGGTGTAGACGAGATACGCGGCGCTGTTGCCGCTGCTCGCATGCGGAGCAACGAACTCGCCGACCACGTCGTCATTAGCTGGTGGTGTCAACGTCGCTGCGACTCGAAGACGACTTCCGTCCTCAGGCCCGGCTACGGCGACTCGGGCGCCAGCATCAACGAGCACGAACTGCAGTCGATCGTCCGGCAACACCGGGTCCAGGGCCACGTAGCAACCGCCCGCCGCGAGCACGGCGAGCGCACCGACGACCAGGCCGCACGAACGTGGCAGGCATAGTCCTACCGGGTCGCCGGGGCGGACACCCACCGAGCGCAATTCCTCCGCCAGCGAAGCGGCCCTGCACCAGAGCTCACGATAGGAGAGTGCGCCGTCGAAAGCCTCCACCGCGAGCGCGTCCGGATGTAGTTCGGCACGGGCCTCCAACTGGGCGAGCAGCCCGGCGCGCGTTTCAGTCGCCGATGGGGCGTCGCCGCTTGTGGTCACCGGTGCCACCCTCGCCTTTTGCGCACGTGTCTTCAGCTGAGAACTACCCTCAGTAATAGCCGATTCTTCGCGTCCCGGCAAATATTCGGACAATTCGATCGTCGACGTCAGCTCGGCGCAGTCACTGGTTGCTCGCGAGTCACTACATGCCGTGAGTTTGATCTGGCCCCCATCGGCCGCGTTGATCATCGCGTGCGGTTCTCATTCAGCGGGAGGTGATCAACCACGGGGGTGTCGTCCTCCGTAGATTCGCCAGCGACACACCCTAAGCGAAAGGCAGTTGCGCATGTCCACCTCGGAGCGTTTCCTCGGCAAGGTCGCGTTCATCACCGGCGCCGCACGCGGGCAGGGTCGGGCCGAGGCGCTCCGATTGGCCCAGGAGGGCGCCGACATCATCGCGGTCGACATCTGCCGCAAGCTCGACTCCACCATCTACCCGGGCACGACGCCGGAAGACCTGAAGGAGACGGTCCGCCTGATCGAGGCCCTTGGCCGGCGCATCATCGCCACCGAGGCCGACGTGCGCGACTTCGACGGCCTGTCCGCGGCGTTGCACGCCGGGGTCGCCGAGCTCGGCCGGCTGGACGTGGTGATCGCCAACGCCGGCATCTGCTCGGCGAACATGTCCTGGGAGATCACGCCAGCGCAGTGGCAGGAGACCATCGACGTCAATCTCACCGGCGCCTTCCACACCGCCAAGGCCGCCATCCCCCTCCTCATCGAGCAGGGCACCGGCGGCTGCATCATCATGACCAGCTCGACCGCAGGCCTGAAGGGGCTGCCGTTCACCGGGCACTATGTGGCCAGCAAGCACGGCATGGTCGGTCTGGCCAAGACGATGGCCAACGAGCTGGGCCAGTACAACATCCGGGTGAACACCATTCATCCCAACGGGGTGGCGACCGGCATGACGCCCACCGACATGCTGCCGTTCATGGTCGAGCACGCCCACACCCTGGCGCCGATGTTCATGAACCCGCTGCCCGAGGCGATCAGTCAGCCCGAGGACATCGCCAACGCCGTGGCCTGGCTCGCCTCCGACGAGGCCCGCCACGTCACAGGTATCCAGCTACCGCTGGACCTGGGCAACTCGATCCGCTGATCGCCCTCAGCGCGCCGTGCTCACCCGGTGGAAGTTGAGGTACGCCTTGGACGGGGTCGGCCCTCGCTGGTTTTGGTACCGGGAACCGGCCGCCGCACTGCCGTAGGGGTTCTCGGCCGGACTGGACAGCCTGATCAGGCAGAGCTGACCGATCTTCATCCCCGGCCAGAGCGTGATGGGCAGGTTGGCCACATTGGACAGCTCCAGGGTGATGTGGCCGGAGAACCCCGGGTCGATGAATCCGGCGGTGGAATGCGTCAGCAGACCGAGGCGCCCCAGCGACGACTTACCCTCCAGCCGCCCGGCCAGGTCGTCGGGCAGCGAGCAGACCTCCAGCGTGGAGCCCAAAACAAACTCCCCCGGGTGCAGCACGAACGGCTCGTCGCCGTCGGCCTCCACCAGCGAGGTCAGCTCGTCCTGCTGCTCGGCCGGGTCGATGTGGGTGTAGCGGGTGTTGTTGAACACTCGGAAGAAGCGGTCGAGACGAACGTCCACGCTGGACGGTTGCACCATCGCGTCGTCAAAGGGGTCCACCCCCAGACGTCCTCCGGTGATCTCGGCCCGGATGTCGCGATCGGAGAGCAGCACACGGCGAGGGTAGCCGAGGCCCGATCATGAGCCAGGATGTGCCAGCGTGGACAACAGCTCGCCGAAGCCGAGCAGGACCGTCCGCGCAGCCGCCGCGTCGTCATCGACAAGCCAGCCCAGTACTGCGCCGTCGATCGCCGTCAGCAGCATCCGGGACAACACCTCCAGCGGCAGCGTCCAGGCCCACCCGGTCGCGGTCGCCACGCCGTCCAGGATCCGCGCGCACTCGGCGTAGTACAGCTCGTATTGCCAGCGGGCCAGATCGGCGAGGTCGGGCTCGCGCAGGGCGAACTGAGTGAGCTCGTAGGTCAGGCGCTGCCGTTTGGGCTCGCTCTCGATCACCGACCACAGGCCCTCCAGCAGCTCCTGCACCACGCTCGGCAGGTCTCGCTCGGCGGGCAGCTCGAGCGTGGAGGCGCCCGCCAGCTGGCTCACGATTGTGGTGATCACCTCGCGCAGGAGGGTCTGTTTGGACTCGAAGCAGTAGTGCACGGTGGCGAGGGTCGTATTGGCCTCAGCCGCGATGCGCCGGGTGGTTGCGGCAGCCACCCCGTGCTCGGCCATCACCCTGATCGTGGCGTCCACCAACTGCACGCGCCGATCCGCTGCCGCGATGCGCGCCACGGGAATCCTCTCATCCGGCGAACTGGTACCGGTGAGCGTAGCGGGCACGATCGTGCGCGGCCCCAGGCCGACACCGCGCAATCCTCCGCTAGACTTGGACAGTTGACTCACACGAAAGAGGCGTCGGCGTGGCATGGACCAACTGGGCGGGCAATCAGCGGGCGACGCCCAGTACGGTCGCCACCCCGCGCAACGTCGACGAGCTCGCCGCGATCGTGCAGGCGGCCGCTGCTGAGCGTCAACGTGTGAAGGCGATCGGGTCGGGACACTCGTTCACCGCGATCGGCGTCACCGACGGCGTCCAGGTGGATCTATCGCAGATGGCGCAGCTCGTCGCCGCGGACCGGCGCTCGCACCTGGTCACCGTGCAGGCCGGCATGCCGCTCCGCCTGCTCAATCCCGCCCTCGCCGCGCTGGGGCTCGCCTTGAGCAACCTCGGCGACATCGACGTGCAGACGGTGGCCGGCGCCCTTTCCACCGGCACCCACGGCACCGGCGGGCGGATCGGGGGTCTCGCCACCCAGGTGCGGGGCATGGAGCTGGTACTCGCCGACGGATCGGTGGTCAACACCAGTGCTACCGAGCGTCCCGAGCTGTTCAGCGCGGCGCGGGTGGGACTCGGCGCGCTGGGTGTGCTCAGCACGCTCACCCTGCAGGTCGAGGACGCCTTCGCGCTGCGTGCGCAGGAGCAGCCGATGGCGCTGCCCGACGTGCTCGCGCAGCTGGACGAGCTGATCGGCACCAACGAGCACTTCGAGTTCTACTGGTTCCCGCACACCAGCCGTACGCTGACCAAGCGCAACAATCGGTTGCCTGTCGAGCAGGCACCGCAGCCGCTACCCCGGATACGGGCGCTGCTGGAGGACGAAGTGCTCAGCAACGGCGCATTCGAGCTCACCTGCCGGCTCGGCGCGGTGCTGCCCAGTCTCATTCCGCGGATCAACAACGCCGCCGCTCGGCTCCTCGGCGCCCGCGACTACTCCGACACCTCGCACCGCGTGTTGGTCTCCCCGCGTCGGGTTCGCTTCGTGGAAATGGAATACGCGGTGCCTGCCGACGCGGTGCGCGCCGCACTGGCCGGCATCGAAGCGGCGATCATGCGGCACCAGCTGGCCGTCTCCTTCCCGGTGGAGGTGCGCTTCGCCGCCGCGGACGACATCCCGCTGTCCACCGCGTCCGGGCGGGACACCGCGTACCTGGCCGTGCACATGTTCCGCGGACAGCCTTACGAGCGATACTTTCGTGCAGTGGAGGACGTGATGAACGACCTGGCCGGCCGGCCGCACTGGGGGAAAGTGCACTACCAGGACGTGGGGACGTTGCGCGGGCGCTACCCCCGCTTCGAGGAGTTCTCTGCGGTGCGCGAGGCCGTCGACCCGGAGCGGCGCTTCGGTAATGACTACCTCACGCGGGTGCTCGGATGAGGATCGACGAGCTGCAGACCCCGGCCCTGCTCGTCGAGCGCGAGATACTTCAGTCCAATGTAGACTTCATGGCTTCGGCGCTGCCAGGAACCCGTCTGCGCCCGCACGTCAAGGCGCACAAGTGCACCGAGCTGGCCCGGGTGCAGCATGCTGCCGGGCACCACGGCTTTACCTGCGCGACCATCCGGGAGGTCGAAGGCATGGCAAAGGCAGGCCTCGGCACCGACCTGCTGCTGGCCAACGAGGTGCTCGCCGCCCACCGGCTCGGCGCCCTGGTGGAGCAGGGACACCGGGTGACGGTCGCCGTGGACTCGCCGGAAACCGTGGCAGCAGCGGCCGGCGGCGGCGTGCACGAGGTGGTGGTGGACGTGAACATCGGCCTGCCCCGGTGCGGCTGCCCACCCGCCGAGGCCGGGCGCATCGCCGAGTTGGCGCGCGCCCGCGGGCTGACGGTGCGCGGAGTGATGGGCTACGAGGGCCACCTGATGATGATGCAGCCCCCCGATGAGCAGCGACGCCTTACCGAAGAGGCCATGGGCCGGTTGCTGGCCGCGCGCACCGACGTCGGCGGGGACCTGGTCAGCGCCGGCGGCACCGGCACCTACGCCATCAACACCTGGGCCACCGAGATCCAGGCCGGCTCCTACGCGCTGATGGACACCTCGTACGCGACGCTGGGCTACCCGTTCGGCCACGCACTGTCGATCCTGGCCACCGTCATCTCGGTAAGCCCGGACTACGCCGTCGCCGACGTGGGGTTGAAGTCGTTGGGCATGGACCACGGCAACCCCACCATTGCCGATGCACAGGTGTGGTTCTGCAGCGACGAGCACACCACCTTCGCCCCTGCTGAGCCGCTTTCGGTCGGGGCTCGCGTCCGCGTGCTGCCCGCACACGTCGATCCGACGGTGGCGCTGCACGAGGCGATGTGGCTGGTGGACGGAGACCAGGTGCGGCAACGCTGGGCGGTGGACCTGCGCGGGTGGTAGTCGCGTTATGCTCTGCCGCGGCGCTGACGAGGCGCGGTACCGATGAGGTGCCATGCGGATGTAGTTCAATGGCAGAACATCAGCTTCCCAAGCTGAACACGCGGGTTCGATTCCCGTCATCCGCTCGGCTCGTGACCGACAGAACACGGCAGCGCCGCTGTCGCTCGAGGGTATGGCAGCGGATACTCCACGGCGTCTATGCCACCACCTCTGGACCGCTGATCCGCCCGGCGCTTCTGACCGCGGCGCTGCCCTATGGGATGTCGGCCGTCAGCCAGCCGGCTGTACCAGGGCAGTACGGTGTGCTGCACCCAGGGGTTGTGGTGCACCGCTCCCGCGCGTACAGACACATCGTGGTGTCGACCGAGCCGCCGCGTACCTCGCGCGCAGACACGGTGCTCGACATGGCCGTTGCGGAACCCACTGCACAACAAGTCGGGGGGTCCCCGGCGTGAAAGCCACAGGCCACGTTCGCTGGTGACGGCGGTCAGTACTGCCTCATCGTCGCCGAGCACCCAGCGACCGAACGACTCACCCCCATCGCTGTCGAGGTCCGTGGACCTCGGTGTGCTCGCCCATGGCACTATCGAGACTGTGACTCCACTGCGCAAATTGGCCATTGCTCTCACCGCTCTGGGCTGTGCCGGCCTGCTCGGCTGCAGCTCGAGCAGCAAGACTCCGGTCGCTCCGGCACTTCCACCGGCTGCGGTGAGCGCCTCGGCGAGCAGCGGTTCCACAGCCCCGTCCGCGCCGTCCGCGCCGGCCGCGCCGTCCGGATCCGCGGCAGCGCCGTCGACCGCACCGAATGCCAGCGCCATCCCCACCTCCGGTGTCGCCGTGCCACCGACTCCAGCGAAAACGACCGGCGCGCAGGCCAATCCGACTGGAGCGGCCCAGCCTCCCGCGGCCCAGCCTCCCGCGGCCAAGCCTCCCGCGGCGCAGCCCACCGCGACCAAGCCCGGCTCGGTGCCGCTCCCCTCGGGCGGCGACCCGGCCAAGGCGGTCGCCGACGCCGGGCCGAAGGGCCAGGACTACCTCCAGGCTCTGCGGGCTGCCGGGGTACCGGTCCAACCGGGCCTCGAAGGGATCTACATCCTGTTCGCGAAGGCCACCTGCGACGCCAAGGCCAAGGGCACGTCGCGGCAGGACATCCTCAGTCAGTTCAGCCAGATCGGTTCCATGCTTGCGCCCGGCTCGAAGTTGTCGCAGGACCAGATCGCCGAGGCTTTCGTCTCCTCCGCCGAGCGCACACTCTGCTGACACGAGGATCGCGCGCGTTACGGTCGCACCATGGATGCCGCCGACTGGGACGCCCGTTACACCGACAGTGAGCTGGTCTGGGGTGCACCGCCCAACCGCTACGTGGTGGAGCACACGACCGCGCTGCCGATGGGGCGCGCGCTCGACCTGGCTTGCGGTGAGGGGCGTAACGCGCTGTGGTTGGCCACCCGCGGCTGGCAGGTGACCGGTCTCGACTACTCCGCTGTCGCCCTAGGCAAGGGCGCCGAGGTGGCTGCGCGGGCGCCCCAAGCGGTGATCTCACGACTGGACTGGCAGCATGCGGACGTCACTACCGCCGAATTCGACGACGAGTACGACCTTGCTCTGGTCATCTACCTGCATCTGCCTGCCGCCGATCGTCGCGCACTCATCCCCCGCGTCTGCTCCGCGCTGGCTCCCGGCGGGCGCCTTGTGGTCGTCGCCCACGACCTCATCAATCTCACGGAGGGCTACGGCGGCCCTCCTGAGCCAAGCATCCTGTTCACGCCCGATGACGTGCTGGCCGAGTTGCCCGCCTGCATGACGCCGGTCACGGCTGGACGGCCGCACCGCGACGTCGAGACGCCCGAAGGCACCCGAACCGCCATCGACGCCGTGGTGGTTGCCACAAAGATGAGTCCGCTCTAGCGCTTGCCGAAGTTACCGACCAGTAATATCCTCGTTGTTACCGGCGGGTAGGCAGTGATGTCTGCGCGCACCGACGAGTGGAAGAGCAACACGATGGGTCACTACAAGAGCAACCTTCGCGACATCGAGTTCAACCTCTTCGAGGTGCTCGGCATCGGTGACCGCCTGGGCCAGGGCCAGTTCGCCGACCTCGACGAGGAGACCGCGCGCGACATGCTCGCGCAGGTACGGACCCTCGCGGAAGGCCCGCTGGCCGAGTCGTTCGCCGACGCCGACCGGCACCCTCCGGTGTTCGATGCGGCCACCAACACGGTGACGCTGCCCGAGTCGTTTAAAAAGTCGTTCAAGGCACTGTGGGACGGCGAGTGGTACCGGATGGGCTTGTCCGAGGAAATCGGCGGCATCCCGGCCACCCGCACCCTGGTCTGGGCCATCGGCGAGTTGATTCTCGGCTCCAACCCCGCCGCGCACATGTACATGGCCGGGCCCAGCTTCGCCCAGATCGCTTACGACTGCGGTACTGACGAGCAGAAGCAGTGGGCCGCGCTGGCCGTGGAGCAGGGCTGGGGCGCCACCATGGTGCTCACCGAGCCGGATGCCGGGTCGGACGTGGGGGCCGGACGTACCAAGGCGATCAAGCAGGACGACGGCTCGTGGCACATCGAGGGCGTCAAGCGTTTCATCACCTCGGCGGAGAACGACCTGTTCGACAACATCTTTCACCTCGTACTCGCCCGACCGGAGGGCGCGAAGGCCGGCACCAAGGGCCTGTCGCTGTTCTTCGTGCCCAAGTTCCACTTCGACGCCGAGACCGGCGCGCTCGGTGAGCGCAACGGCGTGTACGTGACCAACGTCGAGCACAAGATGGGCCTCAAGGTTTCCACAACCTGCGAGCTCACCTTCGGCGCCACCGACGTCCCGGCGCAAGGCTGGCTGGTCGGCGACGTGCACGACGGCATCGCGCAGATGTTCAAGGTCATCGAGAACGCACGGATGATGGTGGGCACCAAGGCGATTGCCACCCTGTCCACCGGCTACCTGAATGCGCTGGACTACGCGAAGGAGCGGGTGCAGGGTGCCGACCTGACGCAGATGACGGACAAGACGGCGCCGCGCGTCACCATCACCCACCACCCCGACGTCCGCCGCAGCCTGATGATGCAGAAGGCCTACGCCGAGGGCCTTCGCGCGGTGTATTTGTACACCGCGTCCTTCCAAGATCAGATCATCTCCGGCGAGGGCGACATCAGCCTGGCCGAGAAGGTGAATGACCTGCTACTGCCCGTGGTCAAGGGCGTCGGTTCCGAGCGGGCCTACGAGCAGCTGGCGCAAAGCCTGCAGACCTTGGGTGGGTCCGGCTACCTGCAGGACTACCCGATCGAGCAGTACATCCGCGACGCCAAGATCGACACCCTCTACGAGGGCACCACGGCGATCCAGGCGCAGGACTTCTTCTTCCGCAAGATCATCCGCGACAAGGGCGCCGCACTCGGTTACATCGCCGGCGAGGTGCAGAAGTTCATCGAGTCCGAGGCGGGCAACGGCCGGCTCAAGGTCGAGCGCACCCACCTGGCCACGGCGCTGGGTGACGTGCAGGCGATGTTGGCGGCGATGACCAACGACCTGATGGCTTCGCAGGAAGACGCAACAAACCTGTACAAAGTCGGGCTGTCCAGCGTTCGGCTGCTGATGAGCGTGGGCGACCTGCTGATCGGCTGGCAGCTGCTGCGCCAGGCCGAGGTTGCCCTGCGCGCCCTCGGTGGCGAGGTCGGCGCCAAGGACACCGCGTTCTACAACGGGAAGGTGGCCGTGGCGTCGTTTTTTGCGAAGAACGTGCTGCCGGAGCTGTCCGCCAGCCGGACGATCGTGGAGAACGTGGACAACGCGGTCATGGAGCTGGACGAAGCCTCCTTCTGACGCTCCCAAGGGGCGTTCCGGTCACGGGGCGCCCCCTTTTCGGGGGTCAGCGTGGTGTTCGGGTCACGGAACGCCCCTTCCCGCAGCCAGGCACCACCCACACATTGAAAAGCTCCGCGTTGCTACCAAGTCGGGGTAGGTAGTAACGCGGAGCTGTGGTGTCTATCGGAGCCGATCTCGAAACTGTTACAACCTCAGCGCAGGTTCGCGAACGCGGCGCCGCGGCTGAGCGCGACGAGCTCCTGGCGGTGGGACGGCGTTGCCGCACCGGCCAGCGCTCGCTCGAACGCGTGGCGCGCGCGGGCGTTGTCGCGGTAGACGCGGATACGGGACGTGACCTTCATGGGGTGCCTCACATGTGTTGTCTGAGTGATCGTTTGGTACAACTCATTATTGCTCAGTTAGCGCCGCTAAGCATCCAAAACGGCGGTGATTCCCCACACCCCTCGGCCCGCACCGAGTCACAACCTCGGCGTTACGCATAGCAGGCGTCGGGCGATGCGCAATTCTCAGGCCGACCCCGCCGTGCAGCACCACGGCAGGTTTGCGCTCGGGGTTGCCGCACACCGCCCAGTGGATCGACTGCCCATCACCGACGTCGAGCATTCCTTCCTCGTGTTGCTCGATCTCGCGGTAGAAGGCCATTTCGGTCATCTCCCCATCCTGGCCGACAGGACCAGCGATAGGGCCGGCAGCGTGGACACCAGACCTCTACGCTTTCGTCATGGGCAAGGTGTTCGAGGGGATCGATGAGGGCTTGGCCCAGTGGATCGCGGCGCAGCCGGTGTGGTTCGTTGCCACCGCGCCGCTCTCGGCCGACGGGCACGTCAACGTCTCGCCCCGAGGCCACGACAGCCTGGTCATTCTCGGGCCGCACCAAGTGGCCTGGGTTGACTACACGGGTAGCGGCGTCGAGACGATCGCGCACGTGCGCGAGAACGGTCGCATCTGTCTGATGTTCGCCTCCTTCGACCGCCGGCCCCGCATCGTGCGGCTGCACGGCCGCGGCCGCATCGCATTGCCCGGCGAGGCGGCGTATGACGACGTGGTCGCCCGGTGCCCCGCCCATCCCAGCACCCGCGCCGTGGTCGTCGTGGATGTGCAGCGGGTCAGCGAGTCCTGCGGGTGGGGCGTGCCGGTCATGGACCTGGTCGAAGAGCGCGACCTGCTACGGCTGACCGCGGACAAGAAGGGGCCCAAGGGCATGGACTCCTATCGCGCACTCAAGAACGCGAGCAGTATCGACGGGCTGCCCGGCCTTTGATGCCCGCAGCCGCAGGGCGGACACCGTGGAGATAGGGCTGCAGCGGGTCGATAAGCGGTACTCCCGACGTGGCCCGTGGGTGTTGCGCGACGTCGAGATGCGCGTGCCCGCGGGCGCGCTGGTCTACCTGGAGGGCGGGAACGGCTGCGGGAAGAGCACGCTGTTGCGCATTCTGGCCCGGGTCACGGTGCCCACCCGCGGCCGCGTCACCGGTGTGCCAGCGCAGGTGGGTTACGTGCCGGAGCGTTTCCCGCCGAGCCTGTCGTTCAGCCCGAGCCAGTACCTGGGACACCTCGGTCGGATCCGAGGCATGTCGAAGCGCGTTGTGGTGGCACGCAGCGCCGAGCTCTTGGAGAACATCGGTGCCGCCGCGGTCGCTGACACACCGCTTACGGAGTTGTCCAAGGGCACCTGCCAGAAGGTGGCCGTGGCACAGGCCCTGCTCGGCGACCCGGCGCTGCTGGTTCTCGATGAGACGTTCGCCGGGCTGGATGCGACAGCACAAGCCGTGGTGATGGAGCACGTGCGAGCGCGCCGGGACGCCGGTGTGGCCGTGGTTTCACCGATCACGGCGGGCGGGCTCGAGCATTGACACCTGATGTGCGCCTGCTGCTGGCCGCGGGTGCCCTCCAGTTCGCGGCGGCCCCCGACCAGTTGCGGATGGTGGTGCTCGTTGGCCGCCCCGGCGCGTTTGACGCCGCCCGCCACGACGGTGTGCGCAGCGTCGTGTGCTCCGCCGAGGGGATGCGCCTGCACGTCGACGCCGCGGCCTGCGACGCGGTTCTCGCTGCGGCGTTGGCGGCCGGGCTGTCTGTTCGACGGGTGGGGTCGGGCGGGTGAACGCTTTGTGTCGTTACCAGCTGGCAGACTTCGTCCGGTCGCAACGCTGGGTGCCGCCGCTGCTGGTCTATCTCATCGTGCTCGGGTTGGTCTATTCCCTCGACGCGGGCCCGGCAGTGCCCGCCTACGGGGCGACTGCGGTCGCGTTGTTCCCGATCGTGGCATGGCTGACTCGCATGATGCTGAGCGCCGAGGACCCGGTAGCCCGGGAGATCACTGCGGCCACCGCCCGTGGTCAGCTGCGGGTCCAGGCGGCGCTGCTGGTCTCAGCCGGCGTCGCGACCCTGCCGTTCGTTGTCCTGTCCATCGGTTGGGCGGGGGTGGCCAACCACCACAACATCCACGGCTGGCACGCCTGGCTGGGTGGTGTGGGTATTCATCTGGTCTTCGTCCTGCTCGGGGTGGGGCTGGGAGCGCTGCTCGCACCACCGATCCTGAACCGCCCCGGGCCGGCGGTGCTCGGCATCGTGGCGGTCAGCCTGCTCAGCGTCATCATCCGTGTCTCGCCCGTTGCCGGGGCGCTGGACGTCCTCACCCGCAACCCGCGACAGGGATTCACCGCCGCAATCGCTGCGCCGGTCACCGTGCTGTGCGGTCTCGCCGCCGTCGCCATCCTCGCCTCCCTCGCCACCGCCCGCCGTAGCTGAACAGCGGCCGACCCACCTAGCCGGCGATGTGGTCGGACACCGCGGCGAGAACCTCGTCCGGGCACTCCTCGGCAAGGAAATGCCCGGCCGCGACCGCAGCTCCCGTCACGCGAGGGAAGTGGCCGCGCCAGACCTCCAGCGGGCCACGCTGTCGCGCCGACAACTCCCCTGTCGCCCCAGAGCCGGGACGTCCAACGTGCGGCCCAGATCGGCGCGGTCGTGCGCGAGGTCGTCGCGCGCCGCGAACCAGTAGTCCTTGCACCATGCGGCGACGACTTCCGGGCGTTGGGCCACACGGTCGTACGCGACGAGCGCGCGGGAGTCGAAGACATTCAGCGCACCGCTGGGGCCACCGAGCGTCTGGTGCAGGAAGTAGAAGACCGGATCGTGGTTGATGAGGCGCGCGGGGAACTCATCGCGGGAGAGGAAAGCCCAGTGGTAGTAGCGCTGCGCGAGCCAGTCGTCCATCAGCCGCCAGACCTCGAGCGGGGGGAGGATGTCGAGGGGCGCCACCGCGGCGACGCGATGCGGGTGATCCAGCGCCATCCGATGTGCGATACGGGCGCCGCGCCGCGGGTAGGTGTTGTCGCGGGTCGCGCAAGGGACCTACGACCGTATAGGTTGCAGCCTCCCCGCGTGGCCAGTCCCGGATGCGGCATACCTACTGGTCGCCACCGCTGAACACGGCCCGGATTGCACCTGCTTGCGGGAGGCTTCGATCTTCGAGCTCTCGCTCCGGGGCAACGGGGCGCTCAGCGAGCCGTTGTGTCTTGTCGGCTTCTTCAGATGGCCACCTCAGCAGGAGCATGCCGCCGACCCGATTGGCCGTGACAGGGCTTCCGATGTGTCGCAGGACGCTCGGGAAGGTGTTGCTTCGGTCGGCGGCGCGACTCAGCCGGTGTGGGCGTTATGCGGCCGGCGGGGGCAGCGGGCCGCCGAGGAGCCGGCTGAGGAAGTCGGCGAGAGGTCAGCAGGCCGCTGAGGAACCCTCCGGGGTTGAGCAGACCGTCGATGGCGCACACCAGGTTGCCCAGCAGGTTCCCGGTCCGCGCACGGCGACGATGACGAGCTTGAATTCCTGCAGGGTGATGGTCCGCCCGAGCGGGTTCAGGCTCAGCGGCTGCAGGTCGAGGTTAAGCACATTGCACCCCTCCGGCATCAACGCCGAACGCTCAGCCTGGCGCGACCACGGGTCAGCTCGTGGCGGCGACGAGAGGGCATTACCAGGCACGACGGCCCGTCGGGCGCCTGACCGCTATCTCAGAATCGCTCGGGCCGGACAAGAGTCATGTCCGGCAAGCGACATTTTGAGACTCGCTCCTGCATGAACGTCGATTCTGAGGCACCTTCTGAACGACGATTCTGAGACTGTGTCAGGGGCGCGCTTGTCGCGCGGTAGATCCGGTACTCGTGACACCGCACATCAGCGCCTGGCTCGCCGAGCATCGCCGCTAGCGTGCCGGAGACTTCGATGGCCCATCCCAGCACACGCCCGTTCCCGGTGCCCGACCCTCTGCCCTGCGAACCGGCTTGGGGTGATACTTGCCGGTCGATTCCCGGGGCTGGCCGACCGAGTTGATAGCCGGCGCAGTCACTCGGAGAGGCCGAGGGTGCCGACGTGCCGCTCGAGGATGGCCGCATAGAGACCGTCCGCGGGATCGGCGGTTCCCACGAAATGGCCGGCGAGCTCCAGACTGACAAAACCGACCAGGGCGGCTAGTTCAGCCAGTACGGCAGCGAACCCGGACGGATCCGCGCCCGGGACCTGGGATGAGGCTGGTTGCATCTGGTCCGTGAGTGCCGCCGCAGCAAAAAAGTCCACCGGTTGCCGGGCCCCGACGTCAAGGAAGTGGCGTGCCACCGCGGCGGCCGCGGGAACGGTCTCAGCAGGGGCGGTGTACCCGCGGATCGGTGTTCCATAGATGAGTTGGAACTCCGCGGGGTTCCCTCGCGCCCACGCCCGGAAGGCGTGGGCCAGGTTGCGCCACCCCCCGGCGCCTGCGGCCGACTCGATGCCGCTCAGCGCGTCGTCGAGGTCTCGGTAGCTGTCGATGATCATTGCGCTCAGCAAGGCGTCGCGGCTGGGGAAATGTCGATAGACAGCAGAGGACACCAGGCCGACCTTCCGGGCGATCGCCCGCATCGACAAGCCGCTGCCGCCCTTTTCCGCCACTTCTTCTCGCGCAGCGGCCAGAATCGCTGCGCCTGTCTGGGCGCTGGCCTGCTGTCTCGTCTGTACCACCGGGTTCCTCCTCGACCAACGTCCTGAGGCCACGATCCCACACTTCAGTGAGCGGTGCTCTTGCAACTCAGTGAGCAGTGCTCTATCGTTCTTCTTAGTGAGCACTGCTCACTGAGAGTCTCTAACCGGCAACCAAAGGAGTCGACATGCGATCTGGGCGGTACTTGATGGTCCCGGCCGTGGCCACCGGTGGTCTCGTCGCGGCCTATCTTCTCGTGCGCCCCTACGGAGATTCCGATCCAGGGGCCGCCATGGCGATCGCTTTTGCCTCTCCATGGTGGGTGGTCGCGCACATGTGCGGTGCGCTGGGGCTGGCCGCTTTCGCGTGGTTGTCCCTGAGGCTGGCCGACGTCAATCCCTCCGGTGCGGCACGCTGGGCGCGAGGCGGGGGCCTGGTAGGGACTGCGCTGGTTCTTCCCTACTTCGGTGCAGAGAGTTTCGGGTTGCATGCGCTGGGGGCCGCGGCGCTTGGTGGGGACGGACATGTGCTGACGTTGGTCGATCAAGTCCGTTACCAACCGCTCGCCGTCACGATGTTCGGTGTCGGACTGGTCGCTCTTGGCGTCTCCGGCGTCTCTTTCGCGCTGGCGTGGGCTCGCCTCGGCGGCGTTTCTCGGCGACGGTGGACCGCGTGGCCCTTGGGTGCGCTGATGGCCCTGTTCCTGCCGCAGTTCTTCCTTCCCGAGTGGGCGCGAATGGTGTTCGGCGTTGTCTTCCTCGGTGCGGCATGCCTGGTGACCGCGTCGTGTCCCAACGCGGCGCCGCGACGTGATCCCAGCGCGAGGGTGCCCCCAGTGGCGGGTCGCTCACTCCCGCGGCGGCAGCAGCGTCAACCGGAACGCAGGCGTTCAACGAATCTCGTCGACGGGCCGGGCGGTCCCGGCCGATGACCGTGACCGGGAGGGATGTCGCGTGGTTTGGCGCCGAGCTCGCGGCATACCTGGGCGTCGCCTGGTGGGGCGCGACACGGGAGCTGCCCCTGGCCGGCCGGATCATTCTTGCCGTGCTTGCGGTAACGCTGATGGCTGTGCCCTGGGGAGCCTTTGCCGCACCGAACGCATCACACCCCCTGTCCGGCTCGGCAAACATTCTCTTTCGCGTGGTGTGGTTCTCGCTCGGCGCACTGGCACTGGTGGCGGTCGCGACCGGCCGGTGATGACGTCGTGGGCCTGCGCCGTGATGCGAGGCAGCTCGGGCCAAGCGCTTGCGTGCCGGACCGCACGTCAAGCGGCTTTTCGGAAGCCGCACTGGGCCAAGGGTGGCTCTGGTCGCGGCTGTTCAGGTGATTCATGAGGTCTCGATCCCGGGGCCGGCGGTGGGAGCCGGTGATCCGGTCCGGCGGGACGACGCAGGTGTTCCCGTCGGTGATCGGGTGAAGGGTGGGGTGCCGGCCAGCTTGCCGCCGTCGACGGGCAGCACGGCGCCGGTGATGAACGAGGCCGCGTCGGAGCACAACCAGACGACGGCGGCGGCGACCTCGTCGACCTCGCCGATGCGGCGCATCGGCATGGCCAGTGCGGCCGCGGCCCGGCCTTGCTCGCCGGCCTGCTCGAGGTGGTGGGTGCGGATCGGCCCAGGGGCCAGAGCGTTAACGCGGATGCCGTGATCGGCATAGTCGAGGGCAGCCACTCGGGTCAGGCCGCAGATCCCGTGTTTGCTGGTGGCGTAGCCGGCCAGGCCGGCCACGGCCTGCAGGCCGGCGGTGGAGCCCATGTTGACGATGGCTCCGCCCCCGCCGGCGAGCATCGCGGGGATGGCGTATTTCATGCCGAGGAACACGCTGCGCAAGGTCGCCGCGATCGCCGAGTCGAACTCGGCGACGGTGACCTCGGCCAGCGGGGTGGGTGGGTGCCCGCCCTCGGCGGCGTTGTTCACTGCGATGTCGAGGTGCCCGAACGTGTCCATCGCGTGCTGGATCAGGGCGGCGACGGCGTCGGCGTTGGTGACGTCGGTGGGCACGACCAGCGCCGTCCCGGGGTTGGTGTGGTTGATCTCCGCAGCGACCTGGTCGAGTCGGGTCTGGTCGCGAGCGGCCAGCACGACGTGGGCGCCGGCCGCGGCTAGAGCGCGTGCGGTGGCAGCGCCGATGCCCCGGCTGGCCCCGGTGACCACGGCTACCCGGCCGCGCAGCGGCTGGGCCGGATCGATCAGGGCGCGGGCGTCGTCGATGGTCGTGGTCGTGGTCGTGGGGGTGGTCATGCCATCTCCTCGTGGTCCGGTGGGGCCGCTGTCGTCGTTGGGCGGGTCTGGGCGAGGTCCCCGAAGCGGGGGTGCACCGGACATGGTGGGGGTCCTTTCGGTGGGCGGGTGGGGGTCCGGCGTGCGGTTCACGGGTTTTCAGGGGCGGCGCTGCACGGAGGGCGGGAGCAGGGCGGCGGTGGCGATGAGGAACAGCACCCCGCCGAAGCGGCCGATCGGCAGCAGCGGGTAGAGCACGTCGCTGATCAGGGCGAACGTGGTGAGCATCGCGAGGACGGCGACGACGAGTCCGGCCCAGGCCAGCGCTCTGGGTAGCAGCCGTCCGATCAGTGCGGGGACGGCGATCCCGGCGATGAGCAGGCCGAAGGGGGCGACGAAGCCGATGCCGCCGGTGGCGAAGGACAGGGTGGTCAGCGCTCGGGCGAGTGCAGGGTCCCCTAGTTCGGCGGTCTGGGTGGCGGTCCAGGAGAACAGGGCGCTGGCGGCCAGCGCGGTGGCGGCCAACAGGGCGCCCGCGACGCCCATCAGCGGTCCCGGTGCGAGCACGCCGAGTCGACGCAGCCGCCGGTACAGGGTGACTGCGCAGATGACGAGGGGGAACGTCGAGCCCAGCAGCAGCGCGGCGGCCACGTTGATCACGGTGGTGTGGCCGGTGTCGTAGGCCAGGACCTCGGTCGCGGTCGCCGCGGGTCGGGGCACACCCGCACCGAGGACGGCGCCGGCGACGGTGAGCACCCCGAAGGCCAGCGCGGGGACCAGCAGCGGCGGCCCTCCCTCCCGGTTGCGGCGAGATGCGGTATCGGCTGCGGGTTGTACGGGTGGGGTGGTCATAGGAACCTCCGGGTCTGAGATCAAGGGCCGTTTCATATCGTAATCGTTTACTGCTGTTTATGGTCTGTCAAGGTATATTGTTTCCGCATGGAAATCACGCATGCTCACGAAGCGGGCGCAGAGCCCTTCCAGGCAGCGGTGTCGCCTGCGGGGCCCGGTGTCGCGTTCCTGCTGGCCCAGCTCGGGTCCTACGCCGCGACCCGGTTCGCCGAGCGGGTCGCGGAACTGGATCTCGTCCCGGCCCAGACCGGGTTGCTCCGTGCCGTCGCGGCCAGTCCTGGGCAGTCCCAGCAGGCCCTGGCCCAGCTACTGGGCACACCACCGAGCCGGCTCGTCGCCCTCCTCGACGCCCTCGAAGAGCGCGGCATCCTGGAACGGCGACGTAACCCCACCGACCGGCGCCTGCACGCGCTGCACCTCACCGAAGCCGGACACCAGCTGCTGCGAAGGATCGGGAAGGCCGCGCGTGCGCACAACGACACCCTCTGCCACGCCCTCGACCCCACCGAACGCGACCAGCTCCGCGCCCTGCTCACCCGGATCGCCGACGACCACAACCTCACCCCCGGTGTGCACCCGGGCTATCGCAACCTCTGACCGGCCGTCAACGGATCGCCGTCGCCGAGGGTGGACACTCGTCGTGTGATTACCCCGAATGCTCCAGCTAGACCCAGGCACGGGTCCGAGCGCGAGCAGCCGATGAACCCGCCGGGCAGCTGTCTGCGAACTCGAACGCACTACCTGCGCCCTGCACTGTGAACTGGGGTGGGGTTGTCACCGAGCCCGGCCGTGAAGTTGGCGCCGAACACGAGTTAGGCACTTGGGCGCTGACTGGCAGCACTCACTGGCATCGTGCTGGCTTCTGGGGTTGTTCACCTTGCTGCCGGTGGGGCTGCGACCGGCGGTTTCAGGTCGCGTGGCGAGGGTTGGGGTGGTGACTTACCCAGTGGTGCTGGCCACCACATCCAGCGGCCGATGTCGAGGCTGAGCGCGGGCACCAGGATGGAGCGCACGACGAGGGTGCCGAAGGTTGGCGATCCCCAGGCGGACACAGTTGCAGATGCCCTAGCAAGCTGGGATTCCGCTAAATTATCCGGATGGTGACCACCAAAACGCCGGTGCGCCCGGAGGGAAGTACTGCCGCGTCACCGCTGCGCACTGTCCTGCCATCGATCGGCGTAGATGTTCAGGTGCTGCGAGGCGTAAGTGGTGCGCAGTTGATCTCTGTTGGCTGCTTCATCTGTACGAATCAAGCTTTCGTGTCACCACTTCAGTTTTGTCTCATCCTCCGTGTTACTTGCGTGTGCCTCCGTTCCATCTTCATGTCACCACGCAACGGTGGTGACATCGTCCGCGGTACTTGTTGAAGATCTAGGTGCGCTGGTTTACGACGAAGACCGATAGAAAGGGAGGTGCTGGATGGCGCTCAGCATCGAGTTCGATCGAGGCCTGCGCCGCCCTGCGGACCTAGCCGAGCTGGTCGAGGCGGTCGTTGCGGGCCAAGATGAGGATGAGGCCGATTGGATCGAATGGAAGTCCACGCTGGATCTAACAACGCCGGCGGGGACCTTTAACCTCTCCCGCCAGATCTTAGGCTTGGCCAACCGACACCCTGAGCAGGCAGCGCGGTTCATGGAGGGCCTTGGGTACGTGATTGTGGGGGCAGAGCCGGATTCTGTAGAGGGCGTGACGACCGTTGATCTTGCCAAACTCGACGCCTCGTTAGCGAGGTATCTCGGAATCCTTGGGCCGGTGTGGGGCGGCGTCTATGTCGACGTCCACGGCAGGGACGTCCTTGTGGTGACCGTCGAGGCCCCACGCTGGGGCGACCACTTTTATACGCTGGCCAGGACATACCAGGGTACGGGCAAGGCCCAGGGCGCCGACGCTGGTGTGATTTTCGTCCGTAAGCAGGCTCGAACGGTTCCTGCCGGACCAGGTGACATCCAAATGCTTCAGGACCGGTTGATCCGGGGTCGCCAGGAAGTGCCGACGTTGGACCTGCTCGTGGACTGGCCTGCTGAGCCGGCGGAGTTGGTACCCCTCGACATGCGCCCCGAGGCCTTTGACGAGTGGATCGATCACCGTCGCCAGGCCGTGCTCGCGATGAAGCCGCCGAGGCGAGAGCCGAAGGAAGGCGAAACCACCCTGCAATCGATAATGGGCGACATCTGGACCCATGATCGACGCACTCAAGAGGTCTATCTCCAGGAGGTCCAGGCGCACCTGGATGAGTGCCGGGAGATACTCGAGGGCGGCATGCTAGACGAGTTCGTAAAGCGCCGCCTCAACCGCGTCGCCCTCCGAGTCACTAACCCAACTGCGCGGAACTTGGCCGGGGTTGAGCTGACACTGCGCGTCGACACTTGGGCCTTGGCCTTTGAGGAGGACGATGTACACGATTGGACACTGCCGAAGCCGCCCACTGCTTTTGGGACCCCCAGCAAGGGCGGCATGTGGGGCCTGCAGCCCGATGCGCTACTCGGTCACGCTCCGCGGTTCAACGCGGGTCTGTTTCCGTCGCCGCCGCTGCCGCGCTTCAATCGATGCATCAGCATCGACAACGGTGACACCACCACGATCCGGGTGTCCCTCGGTGACGTAAGGCCCTACGGGGTGCGCGTCGCCGAGCCGTTCCTGCTGCTGGTGGCCGAGGATCTCGGGTCCACGGTCGGTATCGCTTGGAGCGCCACATCGACCCGGGTCGACGCGCGCCAGGAAGGCGTGCTTTCGCTGTCGACAGGCGGCAAGGCGCTGACGCCGCTTAACCTCGTCCCACCTGCGCTCAGTGACGCTATGACCACCTACGACTAGCCTCTCAGCGGCTGGCCCGTGAGCAATCACGGAGCCGTGCGTCGGTCACGTGTTGGCGCCAATGGAGGCGGATTCGGCGCGGCCGCTCAGCCGGGGGCTATCGCGGGTCAGCTCGTGGCGGCGACGAGAAGATCTTCCCAGCCACGACGGCCCGTCGGGCGCCTGACCGCTATCTCAGAATCCTCGAAATCTGTCTCAGAATCGTCGCTCATTCGGCCGTTTGTCTCACGCTGTCTCAAAATCCTCGCTCATGTCTCAGAATCACTCGGGCCGGACAAGTCAACTGGGCCGGCTGGCGAGGAAACGCCCGAAGTGAGGCACCGTGTACGCGACGAAACCGCGCTCGGTGGCGTACACGAGGCCCTTCTTCAGCAGGCTGTCCCGCGCGGGGGACAACGATGACGCCTTGCGACCCAGGTGCTCGGCTACCTGAGCGGTCGGTACGGCACGGTCCGCCTCCCCCGCCAGATCGGCCAACTCGGCCATGCCGTAGAGGTATTCCCGTTCGGCGGGGGTCGCGCGTTCCAACCGCGAACCGAAGAAGCCGACGGCCAGCTCTGCCTCCGCCTCGGGGCCGGCGATAGCAACATCAGCCGCAGTGATCCGCTCCCCCGGTGCCGCGTCCCACGCTGCCTTGCCGTAGGCCTGAACGAAATACGGGTAGCCCCCCGACGTCTCGTATAGCGCGGCCAACGCGTCGTCATCGATCTCTGCATCCTCCCGCTGCACCGGCGTCCGGATGGCCTGCTCCGCGGCCGCCGGGTCGAGCTTGTCGATGCGCAGGTAGCGAAACAACCGCTCGGAGTAGGACTTGCTCGCCGCCAGCACGCTCGGCACATGGGGTAGGCCCGCACCCACCACCACCAATGGCGCACCGGACTGGCTGAGCTCATGACACGAGGCGCACATCGCGGACACGTCGTCGGGACCCAGATCTTGCATCTCGTCGAGCAGCAAGACCAGGCCGGTGCCGACATCGGCGGCCAGCTCGGCCACGCACGTGAACAGCTCGACGAGGTCGATTTCCATGTCCCCGGAATCGGCGCGGCCGCGGGTAGCCGGCACATCGATGCCGGGTTGCCACTTGTCGCGCATGCCGGTGCCCTCGGGATTGGCCTTGAGCGCGAACGCCTTCAGCACACCGAGTACGTCGTCCACCCGGTCGGGTGCGCGGTGGCGGACGGCCAGATCCCGCACCGCACGATGCAGGGCCGCCGAGAGCGGACGTCGCAGCGACGTACCGGCTTTCGCCTCGACCTTGCCCGTCGCCCAACCGCGCCGCAACGCCCGCGAGCGCAACTCACCGAGCAACACGGTCTTGCCTACTCCGCGCAGACCGGTGAGCACCAGGCTGCGCTCCGGGCGCCCATGCGACACCCGCTCGATCAAGACATCGAACGCAGCCAGCTCACGGTCGCGGCCGGCGAGTTCCGGCGGGCGCTGCCCGGCGCCGGGGGCAAACGGGTTACGTACTGGATCCACTCTCGGACCGTATCGAGGTTTCTAGGACGCGACCGATAGGCGCGCAGACAGCGGTAGGCCGCGGCTCCATATTGGGCGAAAGCCGCATTCGCACGCGATTGTTGGGTGAATGCGGCTTTCGCGCAGCATGAGCTCAGCGCTCCAGGATCGCCGTCACACCCTGTCCGCCAGCGGCACAGATGGAGATGAGGCCGCGGCCGGACCCCTTCTCCGCCAATTGCTTGGCCAAGCTCGCCACAATGCGCCCGCCGGTAGCCGCGAAGGGGTGCCCGGACGCCAGCGAAGACCCGTTGACGTTGAGTCTGGACCGGTCGATCGCACCCAGCGCGCCGTCGAGCCCCAGGTGCTCACGGCAGTACGTCTCGTCCTCCCAGGCAGCCAGCGTGGCCAGCACCTGCGACGCAAATGCCTCGTGGATCTCGAAGAAGTCGAAGTCGGCGAAGGTCAAACCGGCACGGGCCAACATTCGCGGCACCGCGTACGTAGGCGCCATCAGCAAGCCGTCCGCCCCGTGCACATAGTCAACGGCGGCGGTCTCGGAGTACGTCATCCAGGCCTGCACCGGCATCGAGTGCTCGGCCGCCCACTCCTCGCTGGCCAGCAACACCGCGGACGCACCGTCGGACAGCGGCGTGGAGTTGCCCGCGGTCATCGTCATCTTGGGCCCGTTGCCGAAGACGGGCTTCAGCTTGGACAGCTTCTCCACGGTGGAACCCGGACGTAGGTTTTCGTCGCGGGACAGCCCGAGGTAGGGCGTGAGGAGGTCGTCGAAGAAACCCTGCTCGTACGCGGCGGCCATCTTCTGGTGGCTCTCCGCGGCGAGCTGATCCTGATCGGCCCGCGAGATGTTGAACTTCAGCGCAGTCTGCGCGGCGTGATCGCCCATC
>JAABUV010000491.1_pt1 | contig 59620 bp, 95 predicted proteins | sample 5559971 | NCBI WGS metagenome assembly JAABUV01 (sample SAMN10711881, study PRJNA513362) | rock metagenome | isolation source: Antarctica rocks | place: Antarctica: Victoria Land, Knobhead nord | collected 2015-12-19 | reverse complement strand
CCCGCGCAGGCGCGCGGCCGGCGCGCCGGCGGCCGACCGCGGCCCCTGGGACTCTGCATGGGACCGCGCGCGCGCCGCGCCGCCCGCCGCGCCCAAGCCGGAGCGCGGCGGCGGCGCGGCGGGGCCGCGGCGCCGGGCGGCGCCCGCCGGCGGGCCCGGCCGCCCCTCCGATCCGTCCGACGACGAGCACGGCGGCGGCGGGCCGGCGGCGCGCCTCGTCGCGGAGCTGCGCCGGGCGGAGCTGCGCCGGGGCGCGCCGGGGCGCGCCGAGCGCGGCCACGAGGCGGCGCTCTGGCAGGACCGCGCAGGCTCGCGCGCCGAGCCCGCGGGCCGCAGCCGCGGCCCGCGCGGGAGCGGCTTGGACGGCGAGCTGCTGCGCGACATCAGCCCGCTGCGCGCGTTCCGCGCCGCGCGCGGCGGCGATGCAGAGGCGCAGCGGCCTTTCGGCGTGCGTGAGGAGCGCGCCGCGGGCGACGGCCGCGGGGGCGCACGGGCAGCCTACGGCTACCACGGCGCCCGCGGAGCAGAGCCCGCCGCGGGGTATCATGGGGTCCCTGAGGACCTTGGCGCCTGGCGCGGCGTGAGCCCCCTCAGCGGCTTGCGGATGGGCGAGCAGGCGCACTATGGCTGAGCTGCATACGAATGGAGTACAAAGACTAGGCGCGCTGCATTATTGTGCAGCCCCTTGGGAAATTTGATGAGTGAAGCAATGTCATGACATTGCTTCTAGCAAGGGCTGGCATGCACATGCATAGTCACACCTGTGGGTCAACGGAGTCTGTCTAAACGCAAGGAATGACTTTTACCTGAAGAACAACAGTGGGGAAAGTTCTGAACATGAGGCGGCTTGCGTTGGTGGGTGTATTACTGACTTTCATGGCTTAAGCAACTGCATACTCGCACATATCTAAGAAAGCTGCCGCTGCCCCACGTGTGCTTTGGTATGGCCAAGTCTGGCAGGACAGAGAAGCCTCGAGGCCGCGGGCCGCTCACCAGAGCGTCGTCACAAGGGCGCAGCGGTCCCGCCACAACAGCGCAACTGCTTGAAGGCACGCGCCACGGCTTTCGTGATTTCACCGTCAGCTTTGTTAAAAACGAAGCTAGAAAAGGACATCGTGCTCATTGGTAACACTGCGAGCGCAGAGGCGGAGGCGCTCCAGCAGCGAGCAGAGCGCAAGCGTGGGGAGGACGCAGTCCGAGCGCATGGGCAGGCCGCGGTGACCGCCTTGGTCACGCATACACGTCTGCCAGACACTGTTTGGTGCCAAACCAATAGCTGGCTGACCGTGTCAGCGAAACGGCTTGTTGCTCGCAACATGCGAGCGTCACTGGCCGAGTGTTGCGCTGCACAGGCTGCCTTCCAGCGCGCCCTGGACGCGGAGCAGGCCCAGGCGCTGCCCTACGAGCGGCACCTGGACGCCTGCTTCGGCCTGGTAAGCTTGCAGCCGCTGGCGGGCCACAGCACGCCAAGGCTCCCACAGGGGAGCGCCTACAGACCTGCGGCCGTGGACCCTGCACTGACGTGGCGCGGCGTTGGCGCTACAGGGCGAGAGCCTGCAGGGCTGGGCAGAGGCGCTGGCCGCAACAGCCGCGGCGCTGCCGGACGCGCTGCTCACGCCGGCGGCCGAGGTGGCCACGCGCGAGCAGGGCCTGGCGCTGTTCGAGCGCGCGGTGCAGGCGTACCAGCAGGCACGTCCGCCTGCCCCGCTGCCGCAAGGCACAAGAGCTCTGAGCTCCTAGAGCGGCCGCGCGCGCCACGTTGTGGACCCCTGTCGTTCCCTGCTATTACATGGTGCAAGCTCTGCTTCAGGAGGGATTCACAGCAGCATGCGTGCAGCAGAAGGGCATACATACTGATGGCGATCATGACAACTTGGACAGGGGGCCAGGTTGGCACCATTGCCTTGGTGTGCCAAAGGCGCCTCGTGCCCTTCTCTGATGCAAGCTGCACCTTGACTCCGCGGAGCTCTAAGTGGAGCTCGGACACGCGGGCCCGCTGGGCGCTCGCAGCGCAAATTACACCCTCTTCACAAGCCCTGCCCATGCGCAGGTGCGCGCCGGCGACGGGCGCGTGCGCGCTGACGCGGCGGTCAACTCCGGCAACGCGTTGGCGGCCGCCGCGGAGGCGGAGCGCGCGGCCGGCGGCGGCGCTGGCCGCCCGCACAGCCTGCTGGCGGCGGCCGCGTACGCGTACCGCGCGGCGCTGGCGCAGGAGGAGGACGCCCTGGTGGGCCCCGAGCGGCGGTCTGCCAGCCTCACCTTTTGCCTGCCTGCTGTGTCGAGACAAAGGGAAGCACCCAGTCCAGATGTGCTCTTGTCCCTAAGTTTGTGTGCTGCTCCCCCCTCTTGGAGTGTGACTGAGCAGCCCCAGCTACTCACAGCGTCTGGGGCAGTCGGGACATGCTGGTGGGCGGGTCCCGGCCTGCAGAGGTGACAACAGCGCGTGTTTGCATGAGGAGGCCTGAAGAGCAAAATGAAAATGAAAATGATGCGGCAACTCTGATGTGCGACGCGGCGGACAGCCAGCTGAATGGCTTTCTGGAATCTTTGTCCTGCATTCTGGCCTGCTAAGCATGCTGCGGGCCTGCCTGGCAGACCTGGAGCAACCTGGCGGACACGCTGGTTGCCGCCGCGGAGTTGGCAGCTGACGGGGCGGCATGCCCAGCGGCCGCGCACGCGCCGGGGGCTCCGCCCGCGGCCGGGACTCACCCAGGTCTGCACCCCTAGCTCGTTTCCCGCCCATCACTCGCACGCACGCGCACACGTCACGCACGACACACTTGCTGCGGCCGGTCAGGCAAGCGCGGCAGTACTAGCGGCCCTCTGGTAGTCCTTGCTGAGCACGTCTCTGCTTAGCAGGACAGGCTATCTCATCTGTGAGATCCTTGATGGTAATGCCCGCAGTTGACGGCTCCGCTGGCGGTCTTCATTCATTAGGTCCTCGAGGGTGATGCCACTGCTTGGCGAAATCGCTGCAGAGCTGCCAAGTGCAGGCATTATCATCAAGGACCTGATAAGCGCGAAAGACTGTTATGCCGGGCAGAGGTGTGCTGAGCATGGAGTACCAGGGGCCCGCAAATACTGCCACGCTTGCCTGACCGAGCGCACCGAGTGTCTGGTGCATGTCCTATGCTCACGCATTTGCAGACGCTGCGCTTGCTTCTTGCAGTGGTCAAAGCTACATGTAGCAGCCATACTTGTCATCGGGGCAAAGTATTCACATGAAGACACTTCACGTATGGCAAGGGCGGCCTGCATCGTCTGTCCCCGCCGCGCCCGCCACTGTGCTCACCGGTGCAAGGCTCAGGGCGCGGGCAGGCGGCGGCGGCGGCAGCGGCAGAGGCGGGGCGGCTGTACGCGGAGGCCATGGCCGCTTACTCTGCGGCCTGCGGCCTGAGCAGCAGCGAGGCCGGCGACGACCTGCCGGCGCTGCTCTTCAACTGGGGCGTCGGGCTGCACTCGCTCGGCACGCATGCGCCGGTGCGGCCCGCCGGCGCGCTGCGCCCCGCTGCGCGGGCCTGGCCGCCAGGCACGCTGAGTGCTTTCTCTGATGCGGACGTGGTGTATGGTCGGTCGCTCGAGGCAGCGTGCCCTCCGCACACATGTCAGTTTTCACGGCGCTAGCCGCCCAGCTGCAGCGGCTTTGGCCAGGACAAGCTGGGAGAGCATGCGCGCCACCTTTGAGCTGCAGGAGAATACACCAGGTCTGTGGTGAACATGCACTTGGAAACACGCAGCTGCACAGCTGCAGAGTGATCACGTTTGGAGTGTGGGCTATTAACGCTAGTTGACGCCGAAGCGGATTCGCTCTGTCAAGGATGTCTGGAGGGGGCTGGCGCTGCACAGTCTTGCGCCGTATACACCCAATGACAGGACACGTCACGAGCACGCTGGCCGCGCAGACGCCGGAGGCGGCCGAGGCCGCACTGGCGGAGGCGGGCCGGCGGCTGGGCGAGGCCGCCGGCTTCGCCAAGGGCGACCCCGCGGTGCTGGTGGCGGCCGGCGAGGCGCTGGTCGCGCGCGCCGAGCTGCGCGTGGCGGCCGCCGCCGAGGCGGCGGCAGGTGCGGGGCGGGCGCGGCGCTTGCTTCTCAGTGGGCGCGGCTGCCCTTGCACCAGCTGGCCGCTCCCGGACCTGTTGCATTCGGCCACGTTGCAGTCCACTTTTGCTTCACCTGTTCTCGCTGATCTGTCTTAAGGTTCGATATGTACGGGGCGGCGATGAATGAGTGCCATACTGAATTGACGCCACGCATATGGTGTGACATGCGATTTGAAAGCTCCAGGTTAATCTGCGACACAGGCTGAGGATACTGTCTGAATAACGGGGCCAGAGTTGCGGGGCTCACGGGCTTGGCGCCGCAGGCGTGGCTGAGGGCCTGCTGGCGGAGGCGCGCGCGCTGTATGCGGAGGCCCTGGAGGCCGGCTACGCGCGCGCGCTGCGCCTGCACGCCGGCAGCGCGGACGCGCGCGTGGGCGCCGCCGAGACGCACGTCGCGCTGGGCAAGCTGGCTGCCGCGGGTGCGTGACGTCCGTGCCTGTGTTGCCTGCTTGGGAGCGCACGCCTTTGATTTCTGAATTAGAACGCAGCCGCCCCTGTTGATGAGCGTCATTGTCTGACTGTACTGTGGGTCCTGTGCTGTACAGTGCTGCCTGCGACGGGCTGATCGGGGGCGGGCTATGACTCCCTGAGCCGTCCTGTGCGCACGCTTGCCTTGGTGTGGCTTCTGAAATATGCGTTGCTTGTAAGCATGGAAGTGCGCGCAAGACAGCAGTGACGCCCGCCCTTGCGCACCAGGCTCGCGGAACGAGGCAGCGCAGCACTTTGCCGCGGCAGCCGCGGAGTACCGTGCGGCGCTGCAGCGGCCCGAGGCGCTCGGCACGCTGGCGGACCGCTGCGCCGTGCGCTTCAACTTTGCGTGCGCGTGCGTGCTGGCGGCCGGCGGCGCGGAGGAGTGTCTCGGTCTGCTGCAGGCGCGTGGGCCCCAGCGTGCTTCACATTTTGTGCTTGTGTGGTGGGAGGCAAGTCATAGTTGCACAGCTGGTGTGCACGCTCTTCAGCTGCTGCTTGCGGCCAGGCGTGACAAGCAGGTCTGGCCTTGTTCCTTGCCACAGAACCAGGTAGAAATATGTCTCCTGACTTGGTTGTGACCATTGCCTTCCAGCTGCTTGCCTGGTGACGTGGGACACGGTGAGAAGCTGCGTGCCTGACACTCCACTTTTCTACAGGAGGCAGCGGCTGTGCTCCAGCAGCTTCTTGCCGGTGGGGCCACCAGCAAGTCTGCGCTTGCTGCCGACTCTGATATGGACGGCGCGCGGGAGTGGCTCGCCTGGCTGCTCGCTGGCAGCCCGGGGTCCGCGCCCGCGGTCAGCGCGCTGCCAGGCTGCCTGACAGGCAGCTGGGTGGCGCCCGGTGCCGCGGCCGCCCTGGCTGCCTCGCTGCTGGCATGATGAAAGGAGAGGAAAGGCTGTGGGTGCGTGCGCCCTTCGGCGCACCCAGGCGTGTGGAAGCTTTTAAATTTCACGCCTGTTTCGGCCAGCTAGGGCTGCTCAGGCAACGGGGTAGTCAGGCAAGCAAGTACTCATTACCTACGTACAAGTAGTGAAAGGAAGGAAAGGGGCTGGAGTGCCTGGCTCTTGAGGGAACTTGGTGAAGCCCAGGCCAGTTTCATGCCGTTGCCGAAAAAAAAACCCCTAGGGTCAGGCAAGGTAGGCCGTCGATGCTCGCAAGCAGCGACGAGGTCCTCGCGCTTGGCGCGACTAATACTAGCACGTTACAGGCAATTTTACGAGTACATCGGCTCTGTGGGACTCATCATGTAGACCCCCAGACGCTCAGCTATCGTACGAGTGTGGTGTGATTCCTCATAGTACACTCCGGCAGTCACTGGACAGGTGCTCAGCTTTGACCAGTGCACAAGTGCTATTGCAAATCGTTGCGCACTTGCTGTCTTCTGTAGCAAGTGCGCAAAGCTAGGGAGTGGGTACAGGGCGCTAGCATCAGGCTGAGCACCCACACGCCAGCTTTCACACCGTTCAAGCAGGCTCGTGCTTGGTTGTAAACATTCAACGCGCTCAAGCGCAGAGACTGAGCAGCGGGTGTGCCGTTAGGCGCTCTGGTGTCACCAGCGAGAGGCTACGACGCTGTCCCTACTGTGGGGTGCCCAAGGCGCCCTGCTGCCTCGCTCTGGCTCTGGTGCGTCTGCCGGCAACCCCTGGTCTGTGCGCTGAACCAGGTTTGGACAACGGCACTGGGAGCGCCCACGTGCGTATTCCCTGAGGGACCTGTGCTCACCCAGGCCTGTGCGGAGCTGCACAGGTCAAGATGGCGGACTGGAACAAGCTGGCAAAGTACATGCCCACCGGCGTGTTCCTGACCTTCCAGAGCCTGGTCACGCTGACGACGCACAAGCCTGACGCATCCGGGTGCGCTCCCTGCTGCAGCCCTGCTGCACTGCCGCGCTGTCTGCCCTACTCTGCCAGTGCTTGCACCAGCCTCGCATACCCACTCCTCCCGCAGACCTGATATGGCCCATGCCATGCATGCGCTCACGTTGTCTTGCCTCCTCAACGGCATGCTCAGCAGCAGTACCTACAGGAAGCTGTGCAATGCATCAGCCTCACAAGCGGCCCTCGCGCACAGTAACACGGGGACCTGCACCCACGGCGAGCGCGTGGCCACGGCCGTGCTGCTCGCGCTCACAGCCGCAGCGAGCTTCGTCATGGCCTTCACCGACAGCTACACCGACCCCGACACCAAGGCGACGTTCTACGGCGTGGTCACGCCCAGGGGGCTCTGCAGCCCGACCATCAGTCACGTCGTGAGAGCACGAGAAGATGACCCCGAGGCGGACGGCCAACTTCTACTCGGGGACACGCTACGCGAACGCCTAGATGCTGCCCGCTACAAGCCCCAGTTCGGCGACTTTGCACATGCAATGGTCACGTGCGCGCACGAGCTCTCCGCTGCCATGTAGCCAGATGTGCGGTGCAGCAACTCGCGACATGCGCCACTGCCAGGTTGTGAGTCGCCAAATGGCACAACCTATATCCTGGCACATCCTGTGTGCGTCCACCTAGATGTCCGTACCCATATCATTAATATGGACTTCCATCTGCAGTATGGGAGTATTTCCCTCAGCGCGACCCTGCAGTAACGTTATTTATGCCTCTGCAGCGTGGCGGTGTTCCTGACGCTGTCGATGCTGACCGAGCCGGTCGTGAGCTGCTTCTTCGCAAACACGCTGGACCCCGTCGTCCCCCGCGCCGTCCCCGCGCTGGTCACCACCTTCGCAGGGCTCTGTGCGCGCCCGCCGTGTCCCTGTCGCCTGCATCATGTCGTGTCATCTCTTGACGCGCATATCTGCATGCTCCCCGGGCAGCAGGGCTGCCATGGCCGCTGTTGCTGCAATATCTTCCGTAGGTGTTTCACAGTAATGTGCCGTCATGACAATAGCATCATGTCCTATCATATGGGACAGCCCTATGCATGCACGGGGTTGTCACCAGCAACTGACGTCCGGCGCCAGCGTGCAGTCTTTTCATTCTTCGCGCCGCCACGCGCTTCCGTTGGCACTGCCAGCAGCCGCAAAGACCCTTCCTCCGCAGCACAGGCAAATGCGCCGGGGCAAAATGACCAAACGCGCAATGGCAACGGGGGTGCAGGGGTGCACCACCCACTGCAGGGCACGCCATCTGCGTCCAGCCCGGCCGATGCTACACCTTTACAGAAGACAAGTTCACATGGCTGGAGCAATGCAGGGGGCCGGCCAGAGACCCGGGGCGCCCCGACTGTTGTGCAACCTGTTACACCTGACTGAGCTGGGGCCAATTGGCAGGCCAACAACTTGGCAGTCGGTTAAAGAAAGTGGGATGTCGCTCACACCAGGCTGATTAAATTGCGAATCCAGCATTTTGGGCATGGCTCTACGCTTCCTGTAGTGTTGATGAGCAGCTCGTGTCCCATGCGCAGTACAAGTTACTCCGCTCAATATGTACACCAGGAGACAGTGCTAGACGTTCGTGCACTGCACAGCACACTCCATGATAAAAAAGTGTGGGAATGTACAAGTGCGTATGTAGAGGTATGCCTTTACAACTGCACCATGCGTGCCTGTGATCACCTGCCCAGGGGCACCCATGGCGGGGCCGCGGCCGACGGCACCCCTTGGTGGCCGCGCCATGCATGAGCTGCCCTTACTGGGCGCAGGTGCCGCAGCGCCCGCCAGGCGCACGCTGTATGGGGGGCGACCGGCAACTGTGCACACCCGCCCGCTTCCAGGCAGCCGTGACATGCCTAGTCATTTGCCTGCTGGGTGCCCTGGGCACGCTCCCAAAACGTAGAGAATTGCAAGAAGCAGACTTCATGGTGTGTGGGCAGGTGATGCCGTCGCTCTGGTGTGTTTGACAGAGGGAGTAATGTAGTCTAGTAGGTGCAAAAGCAGGCAGATGCAGTTATACAGACATGCTTCGAAAGCCTGTCTATGCCACCAGCATGTGGCCACTCGCTTAGGCTGGGATGCGACGAGCTACTAGTCTAGCACCCTGCACGGCATGCGCCGCATGTCACCTCACGCTCGCAGCTTGCGCCGCACGTGGTTGTCCCGGGAAACAAGCAACGCCTGCTGCTCGAGACTCTCGAGTCGAGAGGCGTGTTGGCCTCGTAGTCAAGCTGCACGCACACAAATTCCCTGGAGCCCAATTGGGGCGACCTACAGAGCTTATGCGCATGCCATCACACAGGAATCGCCCGCATGCATTGTAGGAGTGTGCTGGCTGACTCCTGCCTATGCCCTAAGCAAGCCCTAAGTGGCAGCCGGCTGCATCTAATCTTGCCTGCGCTGGGCCAGCTAACACTACACACACTTAGGTTGCCGTGTCACATCGCTGTTCACTGCAACCTCACAAGTCTTTCAACCACCGCAGCTATGAGCAACCAGGTGCGCAGCGAGGACGGTGGCTGCTGCTTGCAGTGTTACGGCTGAGGGTGTGCCTGGGTTTTTCCTGCAGCAGTGTGTTCTTGTGCAAGTACGCAGGCGGATGAGAGTGTCTGTGCTACATGTCATCCTTTGTGCAGACCAACCCACACTGCACAGGCTAGACAGGCTGTGACGTATGCATTGCTATCCTGATCCTGACTGGCGGCAGAAGAGAAAGTACGCAGGCAATGCAAAACGCGTGACACAAGTGCGCGTCTGCACTGCAGGCAGACCTGGCTGATGCGGCTCGCAACAAGGTGAAGACCCCTGATGAGCTGGCAAGCCACGACGGTTTGGCGGCTGCCACCTCGCACATTGTGGCTGCTGCAAACCAGGGTGCGCAAACCAGTGGCTCAGTACTTGTCCTCTGTTTTGTTTGGGAATAGGCGTTCAAAAGGGGATAATCGCAGGAAGGGCCTTGCGCACTGAGCTTCGTCTGAGTTTCTGTGGATGAACGCTGCCATGGTAAAAGATATATTGTGGTTTGCGAAGCTCAGTCATAGAGGAGCATCCGGTGCTCCGTGTGTAGGGCGTTTGGCAGGCGCAGGTTCCCTGCAGTATTGTCGTGAACTGCGCTCAGCAGAGCGTGGTGGCTGCCCAGACGCTTCGCGTTGCGAGCGGGGCCGGCGGCGCACCGCAGGGGAGGCCGCGCCGGTGAACGACGGCGCGCCCGGCGGCGCGGAGCAGTCTGAGGTCGCGGCGGCCGTGGCCGAGGCGCGCGCGGAGGGTGAGAAGCAGCGCGTCGGCGACGGGGAGGACGACTTTGACGACGTGCGCGCCGAGATAGACGCTCACGGGGAGGACCCGCCGGTGCACCTGAGCGCTGCCAAGGAGAAGCGGCTCGAGAAGCGCGGCCTGAAGAAGCCGGTGCGCTTCTGAGTGCGCTTTTGGGTGGGGTGTGCGCTCCGGCTGCAGGGCAAGTCTTCAGTTCACGACATATATACATTTCGTTTCATCTCTCTTGTGAGGTGTGAGCTCCGGCTGCAGGGCAAGTTGACGATGCATGTACATCTCCCTCTTCTCTCTTTGTGAAAGGCCTGTTCATGTTCTGTGGGTGTTGTCGTCTTCTTTGCAGCTGGTGGACCGTTCGGCAAGATACCGGTTCAAGGTACCAATTGCGCAGGACGTTGCGCTGCCGACATATATGGAAGCAGTTGCAGAAACCTGACATGCACTTGTGGGGGAGCAGGCCACCGCGGCGGAGAAGGAGGCGGAGAGGAAGGAGGCTGCTTCATCCTATTCTAATGACCTGTGAGCTGCACAGTACTGTGTATACGTTGTGCTGTAAATGATATTCAGTTTTCCTAATAAATAGACACTGCTGATGTGCCTGCCAGAGCCACCTCGCCCAGCACCGCTTGCCACCCAAGTGTGTGCTTAGCAGGTTTCAGGGGTACAGCTTCATATCAGTCCAAACAGGATGTATAAGACACCAGAAGGTGACACCGTAAGCTTTAGGAAGCTCTGAGTGCGGCACAGCGGGACACTCAGGGAGGTCCACAACACCAATGGCAGGCACGCAAGTTGTCCTGAGCTCTCAGCGATGCCCAGCGTGTTCTTCTCGTGCGCAGCAGCGCGCACTGTGTGTGCTACACCTGCACCGCCCAGCACGGCCGACGCATGCTAGGAGAGCTAGCGTGGTAGCGCGGGCCAGCTTTTTTGGCAACCTGTTTAGCGGACAAACGCATGCCAAGGAAGCGCCGCAGCTTGTGCCCATAAATCGTGACGCAGACGGAAGCATAGACGGCAGCAGTGACGAGCTGTTTGGCCCGCTGGTGCGCTGCTTTTCTCTTAAGCTTTATATAACAATACGCATGAGCTTGGACTTCGACTCCCTGGTCAACACCTTGAAGGCGGTGAACCATGCGTGTTGGCACGCAGGCGGTGCTGCTTATCGGCTTCCTGCAGTCTGAGGTGGACGCTTTCAGAGCAGTGATGCAGGCCATGGACGCAGACATCGTGCGGTTGATATGCTGCAACACCGCACTGCTGCGCGGCCCGTTGAACAAAGCGCTCGAGGTCGAGGCTGTGCCCGACTATGAAAAGGTGTGTGTGGCAAGCAAGCACCGTTTTTTTTCTGCGTTGGTGTTGTGTGGTGGTGTGTCTCTGACACGGGAGCTGCTGCAGCCGGGACTCGGCGTGCGAAGGGCCGTGATACTGTCAGGCATGTCCAGCGCAGAGGTGGGGGCCTTTGCTGCAGGAGCCTTCCTGGCAGTGTATGCTCTTGCCCAAAGCTCTCATGCTGTGCTTTGCTGCAGGTGCTGGAAGTGATCGACGCATACTATGATGCAGGTCTGGCCCCCAACCTTGTTGGCTGAAGACTGTGCATGGGTAGACAACAGTGAAGCAATCTCATGACAAGGCAAGCACAACCCGCTGAGATACTGACATGCTCTGCACAGGGCTACCGACCACGCTGTGGGCTGCGGCGGTCCCCATGAACTATGAGCGCCCCGTTAGGGACCTGCTGCAAGACATCGCGGGAGATGATGCATACATGAAGCAGCAGCGAGGGCAGCAAGTGTAAATCACATGGCAAGCAGCACATCTGCATGTTATCTGCAGCCTTTTCAGCTTTTGCGACCTATTGCAGCCAGGGCCATGCATGCATTGTATACATTGTGGATTATGTTTTCACTATTTTCAAATAGCACATGCGTGCAGTGATGTTTTGTGCATGTTCCCTCACTTCCCATCTAGATGTTTGGGCAGAGTGCTTACAGTTCAGTAAGTATAGCCTACTCTAGTCAACACATCATCACACAACACGCTCAGCACACATCACGATGCCGCAAAGTTGCGCAGCGCAATGGCAGGAGGCAACCGCGGCGCATTTGTTGTCGGGGCCGGCGCCGAGGTGGCCGCAGATGCTTTGAGCGCACCCTGCGCACCGGCATACACCTCCCACGCTTTATTCACTATCATTACTTGCAGGCAGGAAAGCTCAGGCAGATGCAGATTAGGGTGAATTCTTACGGCAGAAGCATAATCAGGCCAAAGAGGTGCAGCGCTGTAGCAGCAGAGCTGACCTGGAGCTAAAGCATGTCTGGCTTATTTTGGGCGCGGCGCCTATCTCTGCTGGAGTCCTTCACTCCTCCTTGAGGGCCGCGGCAACAGGGTTATGGCTACTCTGGGGCGCCAGGCGCGCCTGCAAGCGCAGCTTGGCCTCGACCGGGAGCGCAGCCAGCGCCGCGCGGACAGCCGCGGCGGACCCGCCGGCTGCCAGCGCGCCCACCAGCCGCAGCGCCAGCGCCGCCAGCGCGGGCTGCGGCCGCGCGGCGTCCGGCGGCGCCGCCGCCGCGACCTGCCGCGCCCGGCAGCAGGGCCGCTGGACTGCGCGGACTGAGGCCACGCGCAAGCACCGACTCAAGCCGCACGAGGAAGCTGAGTGCCGAACAGGCTCAGCGGCTCCCGCCAGTCAGGACCCGCATGGCAGGGCAACTGAGGCGAGCTGCACATATGACGCTGAGCGGCATGCGGCCCCGCTGCATGGGGAGCGCCAGGGAGCGCATGCAACGCACCAGCAGGGGCGCCAGCACGGACGCGATGGCGGCCTGCGCGGGCTCGCCGCCGGCCGTCGCTGCGGCCGGCAGCGCCGCCGCGAGCAGCTTCAGCGCCTCGGCCACGACCTGGCCGCGCCCAGACCGCGTCAGAACAAGGCCATGTGCTGCGTCATGCTGGTTCATCTGCTGCTCCTTGCAGCAACCTGAAGCATCAGACAGGGGCTGAAAGGCCATAAGGAAGGCGCGCGTTTGCTGTTCCAAGCTCACTGGCCAAGCAGGGGGCATCAGGCCATGTCGAAAGTGCGCTGCGCTTGCCACCTGGTGGGGCCAACCTGGACTTCACTCTCGGGCATGGCTTCAACGCTGCCCGCCCCGCCGCCGCCGCCAGCCAGCAGCCGCCGCGCGGTCGCCGCGGCGTGCGGGGCGGCGCTCGCGAGGCATGCCAGCGCCCAGCCGGCCGGCGCGCCGCCGCCACTGCCCGCAGCGCCCGCGCCGGCCGCGCCGCCGGCGGCCTGCAGCGCGCTGCGCAGCGCCTGCAGTGCCGCCAGCTGCACGGCCGGCGCCGCGCCGGGCGCGCAGGCGGCCGCCAGCACCTGCGGGATGCGAGCCAGCGGTGAGCGGCCCGGCTCCGGCCAGGCCGGGCCTGCCCCCGCATGCACCCCAGCACATTGCGGCGGCGCATGGCCTGCGAGCTGCTCATCAGAAGTGCAGTGCAAGCGCTACGGTCAGACCTAAGGGCGCCAGCTGCGCTGCCTCCATGTTGCTCAACAGAGAGTCATTGCCTGTCACGGTTATGGCCTGACCTAACAGCTAAAACATTCCTGATGGAGGGTGAAGATTGGAAATGGGGTGGGCATTGCCTGAAGACAGCGCTCCTGCGCCGCCAGCAGCCCATGCGCGCCAGCCTGCCGCCCGACAGGCTCGCCGTCCTCGGGCTCGGCGCGCGCGCCGCCAGACCCCTCGCCCTGCCGCCCGCTGCGCTCGCTGCCGCCGTCGCTGCGCAGCGCGGCGCCGTTCGCGGTGGCCGCGCTGGGCGCCTCAGCCGCTTGGAAGCCCCCGTCATCCGAGGCCTCCTCCCAGTCGTCGGCCTCTATGTCCGCCGGCGGGCCCGCCCCCTTATCATCTGCCACGTTCGGGTCCGCCCGGGCAGGGGCCTCCCCACCGCAGCTGCCGCTCGCTGCAAGCGCACGCAACGCAGCCACGAGCGTGGAGAAAACCAGGCCGAGCCGGGCGCCGGGCGGCAGCTCCTTGCCGCCGCCGCCGGCCCCGGCGCGGCCGTCCGCAGCACCGCCGGCGGCGCCCTCCGAGCAGTCCCCGCGCTCTGTGCGCTCGGCGTGCGCTCGGGCAGCCAGCCGCTCCGCCATGGCCGCCAGGCTGGCGGCCGTGGCTGCCAGCATGTCCGAGTCGCCCATACCTTCTTGCTCGAGGCCGTCCCCGTCCGGCTCTGGTGCAGCCGCACCCTGGGCGTGCAGACCCTGCAGGTCTTGCGCGCGCGCACCCCCGCCTGCGTCCCCGTCGCCCGCTGCGCCGTCGGGGCGGCCGACCGCGCCGCCGCTGCGCGTCGCGCCCGCGGCTCCGCTGTCGTGCGCCGCGCCGGCGGCCTCGCCAGCGGGTGCGTCGCGCGCAGGGTAAGCGCCGGCGTGCGCATTGCACGGTGACTGTGCGGCGGCGGCGGCGCGTATACGCCGCGCGGCCGCAGAGACGGCGTCATCCAGGAAGTCCCGCGCAGCTGCAGCCTGGGCACCTGTGCGCATGTGAGCTTCTGTCAGGGTGCCCTTGCACGACCTGCGGTTTGCAGGCAGTGCTGATGCGCTTTACCCGGACTTGCCACATGCTATTCACCGAGACCCAAGCGCGTAGGCCATCCGCAGTGTTGAGCAGAACATTTGACAGACATGCTGGGCGTGACAGTCCGGAACAAGGGCAGTGTGATCTCACGGCGACAGTAGGACAGCATATGAACCCTCCTCAGTTCCAGCACATCGCCCGGGGTTCTGCACTGCAAGGCGGTAAGCCACAGAGCTCCCCGAGCAGCCTGCATGCAGCAGCCGGGACAGCAGCAGGCACATGCTGCCGGCCCAGGGGCCTGGGCGCGCACCGCGCGGCGCGGCTTCCAGCAGCGCCGCGCCCGCGCGCAGCAGCGGCAGGCGCTGCGGCGGGTGCGCGGCGAGCAGGCGCCCGGCCGCCGCCAGCGCGCTGCGCAGCGCGCCGTCTAGCTGCGCGACGGCGGACCCGTCCAGGCCCTGCAGCGCAGAAGGTCATGGGCGGCGGGGTATCAGGCCATGCTCCCGGCGGCTCTAATTGATCAAGAGCAGGAGCAGGAAGAGCAGCACCGATCAGGCCGATGGCGAGACATCCCGGAGAAGCCTTTGACTTGAGCATGTGGGGTATCATGCAAATTGCTGTGTACGTGTGCACATCACCCTCATGACAGCTCAGGGTCAGGAACCGCGTTTTGGATGCTTTGAGAGCGCAGCGTTTGAGATGCACTTTGGCGCGCCTGCGGCGCAGCGCCCGTCGCAGTGGTATCATCAACCGTCACCGCCGACGCAGCCGCCGCCGCCGCCGACAGAATGCCAACCGTCAGCCGCTCAGCCAGGCGGGCGTCGTCGGCGCGGCACGCCTTCAAGCCCTCCCCGGGGGCCTGGGACCCTGAGCTCGACCCCTGCTGGTCGCAGCCGCTGGCTGCTTCAGCCAGGCTGCGCAGTAAGCCCGCCACATCCGCGAGCACGCCGGCGAGCGCGCCGGTCATGGCTCCATCAGCCGCCGCCGGCTGTAGCACCTGCAAGGAGACAGCGCGCATCATTTAATGCAGAAACCGGCACGCATGCACGCTGCCGAAGATCAAGCAGCTGCGGTTCAGGCAAATGCAGCTTTGGCAGAAGAGTAGCAGCTGCTGGAACTGAGAATGTGGGCCCGGCGCGCCTGCAGCAGCAGCTGCTCCAGCGCATCCGCTAGCTCCAGGCGTGTCGCCGCGCCCGTCGTGCCCCCCCAGCGGTCCTCCGCCTGTGGCTGTCCAGGCCCCGGCGCGGGCGCCATCGCTGGCTGCGCCAGGCCCGCTGATGGCGGCACACCCTCCCTGTCCTTTGCGTCTGGCGCTGCCAGCCCCGCCGAGCCCGTCGCTGTCAGCTTGCCGGACGCCGCCGACGCCTCAACGGCCAGCCGCAGGGCACCCACGGCTGCAGCGAGCGCGGGGAGCGGCGAGGCGCCCTCAGGCGGGCCGCGCGTTAGGCCCAGGCGCGCGGGCCTGCCAGCTGTGTGGTCCCTCGCAGCCGTGGGACCCGGGTAGGGCCCGCCCGCGCCGCCGCAGCCTCCGCTGCTGCTGCTGGTCCGTCGGCGTCCGCTTGCGAGGTCGGGCTGCTCCTGCTCAGGGTCCAGGGCGGCGCCCGCCCCTGCAGGCTCATGCGTGGCGGGCCAGGCGCCGCCCGCTGCGGCGGCCGCGGCGGCGCGCTCTGCCGCGAGCGAGGCGGTCGCGTCGCGCATGACGGCCAGCGCCATGCGCAGCAGCAGCGCAAGCGTGTCCCCGTCCAGCAGGACGCCCCTGCCGGCGTCCTCGGCCGCGAGCGCGCCAAGCGCGCGCAGCGCCGGCGGCGCCGCGCGCGCGAGGTATGGCAGGACCGCGGGCAGCAGCGGGCCGACCGGCGCCGGCAGCAGGCGCGGCGCGTAGCCGCCGGGCGGCGCGCCGCCGGCGCCCAGCGCCGCCCAGTCGGCCAGCAGCGCCGCCCACAGGCGCGCCAGGCGCGGCCAGTGCGGCGCCTGCGCGGCGCGCACGGCGGCGGCCGCGGCGGCGTCCTCGGCGACGCCAGCCGCGAAGGCGGCGCAGTGCGCATGCGCCTCGAGCAGCGCGGCGCGCGCGCGCACGCCCACCCATTCTGCGTACACCTGGCGGTGGGCCCAGCAGCACGGCAGGTTTGAATCCTGACCAGCGCTCTGCAGCACAAGCAGCCCAGAACAGGCAGGCATGCGAAGGAGACAGCACGCCGACACAGGCGGGCGCCGGCTGAGGTTACAGGTGCGCCTAACACACAAGGGTATGGGACGTCAGCTTCGTGCTGCCGCAGTGAATGTGCTGAGGCAGCCAACATCGCAGGCGGCAGTCTGAGCAGATAGCACAAAGCCGTGCATGGCCTTCTGACAGCGTGTGCATCAGAGAGACATCGACAGCGGTGCCAGGCAGGCGCACCTCGGTCACAGACGAGCCGAGTCCATCCCATGGCTGAGGCGGGCGCATGCCATGCCATGCACTTGGCCCTTCCCAGAACAAGCCGCGCCTGCCCGGCAAGCTGCTCAGTTTGAGGAGGGCGCGCCTCCTCGCGCGGCGCGTCCCAGGCGGCGAGCGGCGCGCACAGCAGGCCGAGCAGGCGCGCGAGCACGGCCGCATCGCCGCCGGCCAGCCCCGCGGCCAGGAAGGCGGCCGCCAGGCCCGCGCCCGCGGCCGCCGCCACGGGCGCGCCGCCCGGCGCGAGCGCGCCGCGCAGCGCGGCCACGAACTGCGCCTGGTGCTGCGCCAGCAGCAGGCCGCCGCCCTCGGCGAGCGGGTCGGGCGCGGCGCCAAAGCGCCGCAGCACGCCGCGCAGCAGGCGCAGGCCCAGCGGGCGCAGCGCCTCGACCTGCGCGCGCCGCGCGCGGCTCGCGCCCTGATAGGGCTTGTATTGGGAGTGCGCCAAGCGCGCCACGCGCTTGTCAGGGCGGAGTTAAGCATTCAGATGCGTGCTTTTGCTCACTGCACGAAGAACGCACCCACAGCAAGAGCAAGACCAAGCAGTCTGTGGACGAGCTTATCAGAATCAAATGCATCGCCTGTGTTACAACCTACCCTATATAACTGGAGGGTAAACTTCCCAACGGTCAAAGGGGCACTGAAAGCCCCCACATCCACCGCCTCGTGTTGCGCGCCGTGCGAGCAAAGCCTGCTGTGCATGTCGGGCACGGCGGCGGCCGCGCGCCTGCCCCGTGGCCATGCGGAAGCCGGCATCTACCAGCGCGGGCAGCTGCGACACCAGCCAGTCGCCGCCCGGCTCGCGCGCCGCGGCCGCCGCGTCCCAGTGCCGCCCGTCCGCGCCCATTGCGCCCAGCAGCTCCAGCGCGCAGCGCGCTGCGAACAGGCGCGTGCGCAGGCGTGGCGCGGCGTGCGGCGCGCCCCCGGCCGCCGCCGCCGGGGTTTGAGGAGAAGCCTGTGGGGCGGCTGCGGCCGGCGCGCCACCTGCGCCGCCCAGGCTGCCCTCCTCGTCGGCGTCAGCCTCCTGCGCGGCCCGGGCGGCAGGGCCTACACGCTTGGGGTTGTCCAGGTGCATGAGCACCGTCTGTGCATGCAGCGATGAATGCGCAGGCGCTGCAAGCATGCGGCTGCGCTCCAGGCACCCCGCGCCCATGTGCAGGCCCGCCCAGCGCACCCTGTGCCTCCTGATCCCAACCCTCTAAATCGTGCTGTGTGCAGGGGCGCCGAGCGCACCTCCTGGGCGCCGCCGGCGCCGCCCGCGCCGCCAGGCCCCGCGCCGGCGGGGGCGCGGTCGGGCGCGGCGAGCGCCACGCGCGTGCAGGCGGCGAGCCAGCGGCTGGGCGCCGCGCCCGCGCCCGCGCGCAGCAGCGTGCGCAGCGCGGCCTGCAGCTGCGCCGCGATGCGCGCGTCGCCCTCGCCGTCCAGCGCGGCGAAGAGCGCGCCCTCCAGGCGCGCCGGAAGCACGCCCTCGGGGTCCCGCTCTGCGGCGTCATCCCCCCGCAGGCCGTGGGCTGTGCTGGCAGATTGGTATGGTCGGGGGCCTGCTGCTGCATGGTCGGGCGCCGCACAGCCCGTCACAACCTAGCGCTCAGAAGCACTTCTGCAAGGCCACGATGCCACCCATGGTGCAGCGTCCAGACTGCAGCACAACGCTGCAAGTCTCTGCAAGCGTGCATGTAATATCTAGCCCTGTGCAGCAGACCCGCGCATGCTCCTGCCATACCTGCAGCAGGTACCTGGACCCCGACATGCGCCGTACAGCACCCGGCGTTTGCGGCACCGCGGTTCATGCCTAGGCGCTGCCAGCATCACTCAATGCGCGCCACGGGGCAAGTGACCCTTATTATGCCCGAAACGCGCGCGCAGCAACAGGGGTGCTGCAGCGCAGCAGCGCTGCGCTGCTCGGGCGTTTTCCCCGCGGCCCAGGCCGGCACCGGCCAGGTGGCGCAGCGTGGCGGCGGCCGCGCGGCGCAGCGCCGGCTGCCGCGAGCGCAGCGTGGCCAGCAGCAGCGGCAGGTGCGCGGCCGCGGGCGCGGCGTGCGGCGCGAAGAGCGCCAGCTGCTGCGCGTACAGCACGCGCTCCAGCTCGGCCGCCGGGCCGTCGCCCGCGTCCGCGCCGGCGGCCTGTCGGCGCCGGCCAGCATGCGCTCGCAAGCCATGCATACATATCTAAGGGCAGTCTAGTGTTGAAGTTATAGTAAGGTAGCCATTGAAGGCCCACTTTGCGCACCATTAGCATGCCGGCGGCCTGAGTCACGTAAGGGAGTACGTGCGGACGGCCGCAGCCCGCGGCCGCGCTTCCCGTGACACTTGGCAGGCGCGCATCAGGGCCCCCGGCATCGGCAGCCCAGCTCCGCTGGTGCCACAACCGACCGAGCGCGGCGGCCGCGCGTCCGGCGGTGCCAGGCCCCGCCTGCTGCGGGCGCCGACAGGGCGCGTCTGGGCGGGCGCCGCGGGCGCGGGCGCGCGCACCTGCATCTCGCGGATCAGCGCGCGGCAGCGCGCGTACTCGCGCGAGCCCAGGCGCAGCTCCGGCCCGAGCACCGCCACCATCGCGTTGGCCAGCCTGCGCGCTGCTGCCAGCGCTCGGAGCTCCCAGAGCTCTCGCACATCGATGCACACTACAGCTCCCAGCACATGTCAGACAGCCCTCCCGCACCGGTTACTGTGAGCTGGCCTGTCCCCAAGCGCACGCCAAGGGCATGGCGGCCCTGCCCATGCGAGCACTTCGCCGAGCTTTTCTTCAGCGCGGTGCCTAATGGATTGCGTTGAGTGGTACTTCCATATGTGTGGCATCAGAGATGCGGAGGACGCGGCGCGCCTTCCGGCTGCCGGGCGCAGGCCGGGCACGGACGCGCTGCCCTCCGCGAGCAGCACGGCGAGCGCGAGGTCCAGCGCCGGCCGCACGTGCGGCATGAAGCCCAGCCCGGCCGCGCGCGCGAGCAGCCACAGGCCGTGCAGCAGCCACAGGTGCACGCCCGGCGGCGAGCTGGGCGCCAGCGCGAGCAGCGTGCCGGCCGCGCCATCCGCGGCGGCCGCCAGCGCGATGCCGCCCTTGGCGCGGAAGATGGCGCCGGCCGCCAGCGCCAGCGCGCCGCGCCTGCGCGGGCGGGGCCACGCCTGCGGGCTGGGCGCCGCCGTTCTGAGCCTGTGCCTGGCCGACTTTTCTCGCCGGTGTGAGGCAGCGCGGTGCCGCGCTGCCCGCCATGGACGCAGCGTCAGCAGGAGCACCACACGCCTAGCGAGGAAAACGCCCCTTGGCCCCAGCGGCTTGGCACGCGCATTGGACCCCAGGTTGAGAGCCCGCAAAGGGGTGGCGCCGCAGTCGCGCACCGCGCCGGCGACGGCGTCTCGCCCGCGGCGCGGCACACGCCGCGCACCAGGCCGACCGCGAACGCGTCGCCGCCGATGCAGGCGGCGGCCGCATACGCCTCCGCGGCCGCGCGCTGCAGCGCCGCGTCGCCCTGCTCGGCCGCCTCGGCCAGCACCGCGTCCGCCAGGCCGCGCGCGCGCTCCGCCAGGTCGTCGCGGTCGCCGGGTTCGCCTGCACATGACACAGGGTTGGCCCTGCATAGGGTTAGTCTGCACTTGACATGGGGTATCCCTACATCCACAGGCTGTGAACTGCTGGAGCTCGACGCTCATTTGCACCGTCCCTCGGCGCTGCCTGAAGCGCCCAAGCAGCTGTGCGTATCATCACGTCATCACCCGCAACACCGCCGCAAGCTGCTGGGCCCTGCGCAGATAGGGGCACTCCAGCGGCCACTGCTGCGTCGGGCCAGGCCGCGCACTGCGGCCTCGCTGCGCCAGCGCGTCCAGGCCGGCGAGCGCGGCCGCGGCCGCGCACGCCACGGCAGCGCGCCGCGCGGCGGCGTCCCGCTCTCGCCGCCGGCCCGCCCCGCCGCTGCCGCTGCCGCCGCCGCCGCCGCCAGGCCCGGGCGCGGCGTCGCCCGCCGCGGCGGTTAATAGCAGCTCCAGGATGGCTGCCTGGTCGTGTTGCAGGCCCGAAAGCAGCAGTGAATGCAGTCAGTCTGTTGGAGGCTGTGTACCAGCCCTTGTGAGCATGTGAAATGCAGACAACTGCCGCACATCGCTTGGCCAATGCCCCCACTACAAACAGACGGCCGCACTTCAACAAACGCCTCCAATATCGTCAGGAAAGACATACTCACATGACAGGTTAAATTATTTGTAAAAGGGAGTCGGGGAGGCCGGTGCACCTGGTTCGCAGGCGACACTGCCGCCAGCAGCCCGCCCAGCAGGCGCAGCTGCGCGCCGAGCAGCGCGGCGCCCAGCGCGGCCGGCTGCGGGAAGCTCTCAGGGGCGGGGTCGGGGCCGCCGGGCGTGCCCGCCACACGATCAGGCAGGCCGCCGTCGTCGGCGCCGCCGCCGCCAGCGCTGGCGCAGTACAGCACGCCGGCCTCCCAGGGCAGGGCCGGCGGACCGCCCGGCGCGCCCGCGAACGCCGCCAGAGCATCGCCGAGCGGGTCACGCCCCGGCGGCCATGGCCCCAGCACCTGCCCCGCGGTGGCAGCCGCTGTTCAAGCCTGCATGTTCGAGGCTAACAGTGCCTATTTTTGCGCAACTTGGTTGAATATCATCATCTATGCACATACACAGCATCTATCACGTGATTGTTGTGCACATGCACAGCGTTTTTACACGTGAGGTGTGCACAAACATGCCGTGATTCTTTGCGGCTCTGTTTGGACGCGCACGCACCGCGTCCTGCAGGTTAAGCGCAGCGTGCAGCGCGACCGCGGCGGCGGGCGCGGCGGCGGGCGCAGGGCGCAGCGCGCGCACGCAGAGCCGCGTCAGCGCCTCATGCTGCTCGGCGAACGCGGCCGGCGCCGGCAGCGCCGCGTACGCTCCCAGCAGGCGCAGCTGCGCGCCCGCAGTCCGGACTACGTGCGGGGCCGACGTCCCACTGCGTTGTGAGCTGACTGCAGCGTCCTACTGGCGGGACAGCATGAAACAGATCAATGTGGCCTCAGCAAGAGCCTTCCAAGCTTGTAACGAGGCCAGGCTCCGCTCCCAGCAGCCACCGACAAGGCAGCGCCGCGCGGGCGCGCACCTGCAGCATCGCGGCGGCGGCGGCGTAGACGGCGCCGGGGCCGGCGCGCGCGCCTGTGCGCGCGGGGTCCTGCAGCGATGGCGTGCTGCTAATCGCATCCAGCGTTCCGGCGAGCAGGCCGGCCGCGGCGCGGTGCAGCGCGGCGCCCTCGGCGCGCGGCGCGGCCGCGGCCGGGCCGACCGTGAATGCGGCCAGCGCGGCCAGCGCGCCCGCGCGCCACCAGGCCTCCGCTGCCACCAGCGCCTCGCCGCCGGCCTGCCGGATAGTCGGCGCTGGTCTGCATGTGGATCTAGAAGGCGCATGACGCTGCAAGATGAGCTGCTCCTCAGAGCTTTGCTGTCCTACCACAGTGACTACTTCCTACTTCCGCCCTTGATGCGTCATAGACAGACTCCCTGGCAGGTGCGGGGTGCCTGCAACAGCCTGTAGCGCAATGTTCCGGGGCGCCGGCACAGACGTCTTTCCAGCAGCATGCAGCCCCTGTGAGGTGCGACATGCAGGTGGACGTTTTACTCGGCGTGACCGGCCAAATATGTCACCACTGGGCCTGCACCATGCGCATGTGAAGCCGTGGCAAGGGTGCCGCGCAGGGCGCACCTGGTCGGGCGCGCCGGGCGCGGCGTACTTAGTGAGGTCCAGCGCGGCGGCCGCGCCGGGCCCCAGCGCGGGCGCCCACAGCGCCGGCATCGCCCCGCGCCGCGCGGCCAGCTGCTCCGGCGGCAGCGCGGCGCACAGCGCGCCCAGCAGCGCATAGCCGGCCTCGCGTTCGACGCCCGCGCCCGGCGCGGCCGCGCACGCGGGCGCCAGCAGCAGGCGCGCCGCCAGTGCATCGGCGTCGTGCACCAGCCGCGCTGGCACGCCCAGCGGCAGCCTGGGTCGTCCGGCCAGCACGGAGCTTTACTTATAGGCCCAGCAAGACTCCTAGACCCAGGTGGACAAAGCGCAAAAGGTATGATGCCTGCAAACCACTCTGTGCTTTACGGCAGTGCAGGCGCTGCGCCGGTCGGGAGTGTGCAAGCACAGCATCTTGCCTGCCCGCAAAGGCAGTGAACATCGTCCTCTGGCCCGGCTTGAGGGCTCAACCTGCAGCGGGTGGCAGCACATCGCGCCAGGCTGTTCAGACGGGCGCACCGCGTGGAGGCGACCAGCAGCGCCGACGCGCCCAGCGCGAAGCCATGCACCGCATCCATCGCCGGCTTCATGCCCGCGAGCTCGCCGGGCGCCAGCCCGCGCGGCGTGGACCCTAGGTCCTCGTCGGGGCCCCGCGCTGCGCCGCCCGCGGCGGGCGGCGGCGCGAGCGCGGCTGGCGGCGCCTGCGGCGCAGCCGGCTGCGCTATTGGCCCCAAGCTGTGCCCGAGCTGCGCGGTGCACCTTTACGAAGTGACCAAGGGGGAGGCATGCCTGCGCGGGCTGGGGCGGGGCGGCGCCGTTAGCCGGCGGAGCAGCAGCGGGCGCGGCGGCGGCCGCCAGGCGGGCGATCGCGGTGGACAGCGCGGCCAGCTGGGCGGCGAGCAGGCGGGCGGCTGAGGACGGCTCCGTCGCGGCCATGGCCGCCAGCACCGCCGCCGCCTGGCGCCCTCCCCAGTGTCAGTGTGTATACTGGGTTACCAAAGGAGCGTGGGTGTCAAAGAGCGTGATGCGGCCTCTTGCGCGGGTCAGAGGTCAGCACCATGTCACCTGCACTCGGAGCATTTGACCTGCTGTTTTGCGCCAGGATGGAGAGCAGCTCCGCAGAGTGTTCTGCTTAGACCGCACTCGAGTGGCCCTGATGCCAAGTGCCGTTGAGGGAAACAGACATGCGCATGCATCGCAGGCGGCTTTAGGAGGGGCGAGCGAGTCGGTGGGCGCGCCTGCACGCGCAGCGCGGAGTGCGGCGCCAGCAGCTTCCACACGATGGGCGCCTCCAGGCCGCGGACCACCTGGCGTTTGCGCCCGCACCCTGAGCGCAGGATGCCGTCCAAGCTGCTATTTGCGCAGCTCATGACCAATGCATGCATACTACGATGCAAACATCCTGCCACGCACCCCTGGTGCGAGGGGCGCGCAAGCGCCAAGTACTGTCGTGCATGCACAGAGCCTCTATCTGCCCACCGCCAGTAGCCAGTCAAGCACTTATCACTGTGCGGGCGCCGTGGCGCGCCTCTGGCGAGACCTCGCCCAGGACCTCCAGCAGCCGCCCGACGGCGTCGAGCGCAACCACGGCCAGCGGCACGTGGCCGCCCAGCACGCTGGCCGCCAGCGCCGCCAGCCGCTCCAGCAGCCGCCGCTGCCGCGCGCGCGTCGTGCGTCAGGAAAGGAAGCGCCGATCCGCATGCTGCGCGGGCCGGCTATTGGCGTTCGTGCCAATGCTGCCGCCCACGCACGCTACAGGCAACACATTGTACAGCTGGTCAGGGCGCATCTGGTTTTGTGCGCTGTTAAACAGAAGAACTTCCCGCCCTTAGGATAGCCTCAAGTCCTTGCCAGCCTGCCAACCGCGTGGGACGCCGCATGGCCTACTTCCTGTGAGCCTCCTTTCGCTATTATTCCCATTCGCTATTGCAGTGATGATGGCACCAGCAAGAGCCAACTGCTGGGGCATTGTGCAGTGTCATGCGAGAGTGATCCTCATAATATGTGCATGCATGGGGCAGCAGAGCGTGGGGAGCGCACTTGTCCAGACTCGCCCAAGCGCTCAATGATGCCAACGCGCAGGACATAGAGGACGGCAGCCTGCGCGCAAGCCCCCATCCTCTGATTGCATGATTGCAAAACAGCAGGCATAGCAGCAAAGTCCATAAACCTTTTATTTTCTTCTAACATGTCCAAAAAGTTGTTGGCTATATATTCACCTGGGCCGCCGGCAGCTCGCCGCCGCTGACCGCGGCGCCCAGCTCAGCGCCCGCCGCGTCGGCGCCGCCGCCGGCGGCCAGCGCAGCCCCGCCGCCGCCGTGCCTGCCTGCTGCCGCGGCGGCGGCAGCCGACGCCGTAGCCAGCATCTCGACCGCGCGCACCGCGATGTCCACCAGCGCTGCTTCCCGATCCGCCGTGCGCCGCTGCACTCGGACCCCATGGGACTTAGGGTCCCACGCATTTTGAGTAGAAACAAGATAGATTTGGGGTAGACATGTGTATGTAGTTGACACACAGGCACAGCCTCCGCAGGGTCACCACAGCCCGCACATCCTCTGCCTCACCTGAGCGTCTGCCCAACCTCACTGCGCGCCAGCCGAGTCTGTCCCAGACAGGCCGGCGCGGGTCCAGCGGCGCCGCGCGCCTCTACACTCGCGATGTAGGTGAGCCAGGCCTGCGCCAGTGCGCGCAGCGCGGGCCGCCGGCCCGCCGCAGCGGCCTCCACGAAGGGCGACACTAGGCACGCGTTCACCGCGTCCGCCTGCAGCCGCTCCAGCGCGGCCTTGCGCGCGGGCTTGCGCTCCAGCGCGCGCGCCTGCCGCGCCCGCGCCGGCCCCCAGCTGCAGCGGCTGCGTCTGCGGCGAGAGGCGCGCGCACGAGCGCGCGCCAGGGGCCGCCTTGGTTGACGCACCGAGGCGCAGTGCTGCCGCGCAGCCCGAGAGCGTCCAGCGCCGCGCCCCAGGCATGGTCAACAGGGCGCGCCCCCCCCCCCGGCCGGCCCCGCTGCGCGCCCGCGGCGCCTCCCAGAGCCGCAGCCGCGCCTGTCCCTCCGCTTTGACCGCCGCAGCCGGGCGCGCACCGCTTCAGTGGCCGCGGCGGACAACCCGGCCGACGCGAGCGCGCCCAGCGCCTCGCCCCAGGCGTCGCCGACGGCGCGGCCAGGGTCGGCCAGCGCGCCGACGCACGCGCGCAGCGCCTCCTCGAAGCCGGCGCCGGCGGCGGCCCACAGCGCCGCGCCGCCGGCGTCGGCCACGGCGCGCACGACGCGCGCGGCCGCCGCGCTGGCGCCCGCGTCCGCGCCGTCGCGCACGGCGCGCAGCGCGACGCGCAGCGCGTCGGCCTGCGCCGCTGGCGCAGCGCAGTCAGCAACGCCCAGGCGGAGACGCAAACGAGCATCATATTGCCCTGCAGCTACCATGTGGCACTCGGGCGCCATGTGGTCGAGTGCAGCCGGTGAGGGCACCTGCACCGCGGGCGCGGCGCGATCGGCGTCGCCCAGGCCGGAGACAACCGCAGCCGCCGTGGCCAGCGCCTGCGCTCGCACCGCCGGCTCCGAGCCCCTGCGCGCCCGCTTAGCGGTGGCTGCGCCGCGGGCGCACAGGAACGGCCCTGCACAGCCCCATGCGACACCTGCCAACAGCTTTCCGTGCCAGGTGCGGCCTCATGCATGCCGGCCGGCGTGGCTGGTATGGCACTTTTATGCACAAGCATAACCATAACAAGCAATGGTGGATGCGGCATGCGAGAAAGCTCCCAGCAAGACAGGGCAGCAGCCGCCCACGGCAGCTGGCCTGCAGGGCACGCCTGGCGGCGTGCTTGAGGGCGAGCGACAGGGTCTCGGGGGCGCCAGAAGCCAGCGTGCGGCCGTGGGCGGCAGTCAGCGCAGTCAGTGCCTGCGCGCCATCTATTTATATGCGGAGGCCCTTCCTCGCCCGCACCCTCGCCTGGCATTGACCAGGCGCTCTTTCTGCATGCTGAGCATGTCCGCAAGGTGCGCGCAGGACAAGGACTCGGGCTCGCCAGCGCCCTGACGCCAGTTCATAGCAGGCCCTTGCTGCATGCACCTGTTCGATCTTCCGCCGCATGACCGTATGGCAATGAGAGATGCACCCCCTTCAGCCTCTCCGCTGTGCAAGCACAAAATGCGAGCGCCAGGCCCATCTGGGCCCGCGCCTGCAGGAGGCCCGCGCGGACAGGCGCGAGCAGGGCGCGCGTGAGCGCCTCGCGCGAGCCCAGGCTGGCCTGGAAGGCCGCTACGCGCGCGAAGAGCGGCAGCACGTCGCCGACCAGGAAGAGGCGCGCTAGGCACGCGCTCGCGAGCCGGCGCACCTGGCCGCCGCCGCCGCGGCCCGGCCCCTCAGCTCCGCCCAATGCGGAATGCGGGCGCGCAGTCTGGGCGGTGCAGCTCAGCTGCGGCGCCTGGCAGGCTCGCAGATCGCATGTTCTCTTCCCTTGTTGGCTTTGACTCGCATGCGAGTGCATGGCTGGCTGATGAGCATGGCAGCAGTCGCGTGAGCAGTCCTATGACCAGACCACCTGCCAACTGCAGACAAGGACATGCAAGGCCGTGGCCACAGGAGCATCAGAGACACGGCGGCAGCCCCTGCGGAGCGTTTGCGTCAGCAAGCCTTGCACAGCAAGCCAGGCGGAGCTGGCAGGTCTACATGCGTCTGCATGTCCATCTCATGCAGGTATCAGGGACCGCTGGCGCTGCGGCTTGATGCAGGGCATGCATGCCCCACGCGCTCGCAAGTTCCCTCAAGTGCACCACCCATTCAACATGCATTCACATGCACTCCTGCACCAGCCCGGCCTCTGTCAGGGCGCACGGGCGGCGCGGCGCCCTTGAGCAGCAGCTCCGCCAGCGCGTCCTCGCAGCGGCGCTGGTACTCGCGCACGCGCGCCACGCCGCCGCCGCCGCCGCCGCCGCCCTCCAGCGTGGCCTGCAGCTTCTGCAGCAGCTCCAGGCAGGCGGCGCCGTCCGCGGCCTGGCCGGGCGCGCGCGCGGTGCCGACCAGCAGCTCCAGCTCGGCGACCCACACGTGGAAGCCGAGCGCCTGGCGCGTGGGTGAGAGCGTCAGCGCCTGGCCGCTCGCACCAGCCGCGTGGCGCCAGTGAGGCGGGGTGCGAGCGGCTTCCCAGGCGCGCTCATGCTTGCCTTTGATGAAGGGCATCTGGCGTGACACCGGCCTCTTTCAAAACTGGTAAATAAGGCGCTCGAGTATGGACCAGCGCAATGGGGAACTGGCTGGAACAGACACTGTGCAGAGAGTGCATGCAAATATATTGACAGCGGAGATGGTGGTGAGCACACTGTTTTGTGACGCCGAGCATGCAAGTATACAGCCATACGGTCTTTATATCTGATTGTACGTTGATTGGCCACGAGCGTGATTGACACTTGACACATCACTGTCTGCAGCGTTGAAGGGGAGCGGTGTCACCTCCTCCTCCTCCACATAATACTCCGTAGCATCAATGCTTGACATTGGTTCTTGCTGTGCAGCACTCAGACAGCTGGTGCGCTTCTGCGACTTAAGTGTGCAACATGCCAATAGCGCACTTGCTTTACAACGTGTCCACAAAGCATACGCAAGCAAGGCTAGGCACTGGTGCCATCACGGCGCAGCTAGCAGTATCGAGCTCGCTGCCAACACAACAACCCACCAACGCTATAAAAAGAATTTGCAACCAAACTATTTTAATAGTGTACAAAATTGGATGGATGAGACATGTTTCTAAGCAGACAAAGACATGCCAGAGCAGATGTTCACGTTGCTGGGGCTGGCAACACCATTCGGTAACCCGTTTACGCCGACAGAGCCACCTGTGTATTGACAAACGCTGACCGATGTGAAAGGCAGGACACAACACTCGGAGCACGTGGTGCCCCGTCTCAAAACTCAGGCGGACGAGCCCTTGTTGGAGAGCTTGCGCGTCACCAGCAGCTCCAGCCTGCGGACCAGGCCCTGCGCGCAGGGCCTCTTGGCAGGGTCGACATCGATGCACTCTCGCCACAGGTCCACCACCGCCTCTGGGCACTCCTCGGGCGCCCTGCGCAACGACCACAGGGCAGTCTGACTTGGACGAGCGTGTGCACTGGACCAGCATGGGAAAGCAAGAGCTCAAAAGCCCTGCCGAACCTCAAGGCGACAGCTCCTGTTCCGGGCACCATTATGCCAAGGAGCGGGACCTCTCGACACACACAAGTATGACCAGTGAGCGGCTCTGCGCCAGCTCTTGTGCGAAGAGGTGTGCAACAACACTACACATGCGGTCACCGGAGCCGTTTACCAACGCAGCGTGCCAGCACCTGGGCGGCCGCAGCGGCTTCCTGCCCTCCGCCATCTCGCCAGTAATAACCTGCACCACAGCCCATGGTTACTATAGTGGAGCGCATCATCATGAGCCCAGGAAGCTTCACTGCCAGCCTGAGGCAAGCATGATGAGAGACTTGGCGCTCACCTCCTGCATCACCACGCCAAAGCTGAAGATGTCGCAGTAGTAGCCGACTTCGCCGCCGATGAGCATCTGAGGGCACATGTGGCTCACCGTCCCTGCGCGCGCGCAGCCACACCGCTGTCAAGCTGGACGTGGGCTCCCGCGCCGCCTGCCACAAGCGACGCGATCACAGGCCCCGGGGGCCCCCGCGCCCGCGGTCAGTGCGCCGGCGCGAGCGGCAGGACGAGGGCGCCCAGCCGGCACGATCGCGCGCGCATGCATGGACGCCCCTCCGGGAGGGGGGCGCTGCTGAGCGGCCTCGGCAGCGCACCGCGGAAGGTGTGCGCGGCGACCGACTTGCACATGCACTTGCTCAGGCCGTAGTCCGCCACCTTGGCCACCGTGTGCGACTTGTCCAGGAAGATGTTCCCGGGCTTGATGTCCGCGTGCAGCACCTGCGCGCGCGTCCGCCCCTGGCCTCAGACGCCTCCGCGCGTAGCTTGCAAGAGCGCCCCTTCTGCCCAAAGAGGGGCGCAGCTGATCTTGGCAAAGCTCTGTACCGCGGCCGCACTATTGCACGTGCTTTCACTTTGTCCACAACAGGCCCAATGCAGGTTGTAGACACGAGGGAAGCGCAGGGACGAAGGGCGCTGAGGCGGTGCGCAGCATTGAACGCCGCTGTCCAGAGCACCACACCGCAGCCGAGCCGCATCGGCTGCCGGGAGCGCACCCCTTCGTTGTGGAGGTAGCTGAGCCCGCGCGCGATGCCCAAGCAGATCGCGCCGCCCCGCGCGCCCCACGCAAACCTGCAGCGCGCCCGGCAGGCGCAGGTCAGTCCTGCGGCTGGCGCACAGCCGAGCGAGACATGAGGGGAGAGGGTATGCCCATCATAGGCTTGACATTGGCGCGCAGCTTGCAGGCCGGCAGCATGCCCGCCGCAGAGCGCCCCCTCTGGCGCAGTGCTTGGACGGCCGGGAGCCGCTGCCACAGACCCAGGCGCGCGCGCAGGCCTGAGCAAAAACACTGCCGCTCCCCGCACTGTGAACGCCACCGTCCGCGCGAGCACGCGGGCGAGTGCCGGCGGGCGGCAGCCGGCATGCGCGGCACGGGCGCCGCGGCGGCGGGCAGCCGCGGCACGCAGGACTGGGGGCGGGGCGGGCAGCCGCGCGGCGCGCACCGCCGCGGCTGCGCGCTGTCCAGGAGCAGCGCGCGCGCCAGGTCGCCGCCCGCGCAGTACTCGGTGACCATCATCATCTGTGCGGCGCCCGCGCCGCCACGCTCAGCCCCCCCACGCCATCTTAGCGCCCCACGCCGTCTCAGCCCTGACGCCATCTCGGCGCTGACGACGTCTTAGCCTTGCAGCGCTGCTGAGAAATTAGAGTCTGGGGGCAGGGGTGCGTGCGCTGCTGGCATCCCCGGCGCGCACCGGGATGATGTTCACGTAGGCCGTGAGGAAGGTGAGCACGTTGGGGAAGCGCAGGCCGCACAGCAGGTGCGCCTCCTCGCGCAGGCTGCGCGCCGCCTCGGAGCCCCAGTCGCTGCGCAGCACCTTGACGGCGACCAGCGCGCCGTGCCACCGCCCCAGGAACACCTGCGTGTCCGGTGACAGGTTTAGGTATAGGGTGTCTGGCATCAGGCGTTGGGCAGAACACCTGCACAGTGACAGGTGTTGGTAGGGGACAGAGGCCGGCGCCGAAGCTGCCGCCGGCGCGGCAGGTGTCAGCTGCGGCGCCTTCTGGCTGGAGCGCTGCACGGCAGGGAGAAGGCAGCGGCTGGAGCCGCCGGGCAGCGCTGGCGGGGCCCAGCCGGGGCTGCATCGGGCCTAGCTCCGCCGCACCACCGCCGGTGAGGCACCCCCTGGGCTCCTAAACTATAGAGAGCCCGCCATTCCAGCGTGCAGCTGCCTGCATGTGGCACGGAAGCAGGGCAGCAGCCCTCGCCCCCACTTGTCCCAAACTGCGGGGGCTGCCTTGCCACGGCCGCCATGCAGCCACCCTAGCCTCTTGTGCGCAGCACACGAGAGCAGCACGCGCGCGCCCTGCCCCCGACCGGCTGGCCGCTCTCGGCCGGCGCCGGGGCAGCGGCCGCCGCACGATCCGCACACGGGGGCCGCGCTGGTCGAGCAGACGCGCGGCACTTCGAGCCGCGCAGGTTGGCTGCCGCGCGGCCGGGCGCGCGGCGCGGGCGCGGGCAGGGGCGCGCGCGCCTGGCCGTACGCGCCCTCGCCGAGCAGCCGCGGCGAGCCGTCCTCATTCTCGACCAGCCGCAGGTCCACGCTGAGGCCGCTCATCGGGCCCTCGGCCATCCCCCAGCGCTTGAGCTGCCCGAGCGCGCAGGGCAGCTTGGTGGGCGTGACCGCGCCGCTGTCGTCCACGCGCAGCGTGCCGCCCGCGTCCTTGCCCTCGACCTGCTTGCCGTCATGCTCCTTGCCCTCGGACCCGGGCGCTGACCCCTGCGCCGCGCGCAGGTTTCAGACCGGGGCGCCGGCCCCTGCGCCATGCGTAAGCTTGCCGGGTGAGGCTTGCAGCGAAGGCACGCGATAGCAAGCAGGCGCGCTGGGTACGGAGCTAACGGCCCCTCCCCAGCTTCCATTGCGCTGCCCTTTCCAGCAGCCGCTGGGCTGCCGTTGCAGCATGAGGCGCTGGCGAGCGGGTTGATGCAGAGCACACGCCATGGAACAGCCGGAGCTTGTCCTCGGGGCGGGGCGGCAGGGCGGGCCGCGCACGCTCGGCGCGTGCGCGCTCAGCAGCGCCTGCTTGCTGTAGGCGGAGCCCGGCGCGCGCGCGCGCAGCGCAAAGTACGCCGCAGCCAGCAGCACGGCCGTGAGCAGCACGGCGCCCGCCGCCGCGCCGCCGACCGCCACCGCCACGATGCTGGGGCGCGACAGGCCCCCGGCGCCCGGCGGCGGCGGCGCAGCCGGCGCGCTCGCGGTCATCACGGCCGCGACGGCGGCGGCCGAGCCGCTGTCCGGCACGCAGATCGCCGCGCTGCCCTCGCTGTCCACCTCCAGCGAGCCGGCTGTGCGCCCAGTCGCGTGAAGTTCAGCAAAAGAGAGGCTGGTGAAGTGTAACGCATCATCTGCACGCCGCCAACAACTGCACACGGCCTGCTGCCTTGTGAAGCATATCCCCTAAACCTGTGCATCATATTGACGCAGGTTGGGTAGGGTGATCAACAAGTGTATGTGTGCACCTGGTGGAGAGAGGGGCACGGGGCTGCCGTCGACCATGCTGAAGCGGCTGACGTCGTAGTCTGCATCATAGATACCTGTGTCCCGTACAACTGTGACGCCGTTCTCGCTTGTCGTGGTGCGGTCCTGGCTGCCAGGGCTCAACACCTGCACAGGGGCGCCCTCAGCTGCGTCAGTGCAAAACGGCCACAAGCCGTGATGTCAGTACCATGTCATGAGCAAGCTGGAGCTGCGACGCCCAGCAGCCTGACCATGGCGCCTGGGGGCGCCCCAGCTTGAAAACCCTCAGACAGTCGCTACGGCCGGGCGCCGGGTCACCTGGGCGCCCCCGTCGCGCGGCGGCCCCGCGTGCCGCCAGTCGCAGTCGCCGCGCCCGTAGCGCGCGGACGACCAAAAGAACTGCGTGACGTTGTAGCGGCGCAGCGCGCCGCCCGGCTCTGCCGCTAGCGACGGCCAGGCGAGCAGGCCGCCGGCGTAGAAATAGCTCGTGTTGCTGGCGGCTGAGAGCGGCGCCGAGTTGGTGAGCACCAGGTCGCGCAGCTCCAGGCTGGAGTCGGTGCCGATAACGAGCAGCCACGGCAGCTGCGAGAGGTCCAGCGTCGACGCATTGCCGGACACTGCGCGCGCCCGTGCGCTGCTTGCCGCGGTGGCGCGGGTGTCACTTGTAACCGTGGCACATTACAATATTGCACGCCCGCAGCCGGCGTCCGCATTGCCAGGGCAAGCGCGCCGGTCGCAACCATGGCTGACTTTTCTCAGCAGGTGAGTGCCCCTCTAGCCCAGCACAGCTCCTTCTCCAGAGCATCCACGCCAGGTCGTTCTGCAATCCTCATGTCGGCCCCTTACGGCTCTTGCAGGGAATACCGAACGCGCTCAAGGGCCTCTTGCAAACAGCGCACCAGAGCGCAGCACCACGTTTCGCTGCTGCAGCCGCACAGGCTGGCGCCAGTCCTCCGCGCTCAGCCGGAGGGTCCCGCCACCCACCTGCCGCGCATGCTTGTTGGCGCTTAGTAAGGGCGCGCTGACCACGCTTTGCCGAGCTCAGAGCCGCAGGTGTTTTCTGCGGAGCACTCACGCTCTGGCCGGCCGGGTCGAGCACAACTTGCTCGACGCTCGCATTGCGCAGCGCAGCAGCGAGCTGCGCCGAGGTGCGGGCTATCACTGGCTTTGCTGTACCTGCACCCCGCACGCCTGGTAACATCAGCTGAAGCTACGTGCTGCATGCTCTCCTTGAGCTTCAGCACTGCTTGGAACACAGGCACCCAACGCAAGCAAGCCGCCGCATGAGCCTCACCTTGGCCCCATGCGGTCTCAGAGTAGCCACAGCAAACCACCAGCACAGCTATGAATGTGCTAACACTCCTCATCAGCTTTCTGAGTAAACCGCTCGCGCGTCTGCGCTCCCTGATGACAGCAGAGCCACGCGCGATGCGCTGTGGCCTGCAACGCTCAGCAGCACGCGCTCATGACGGAGCGCCTTTCGGGACGCCTGGCTGGTCCTTCTGTGTCTTCGTTAGGAAAAGGAAAGGCATAAGTAAACTGATTACTTGAGGCTTTGCAGGAGTTACAGAGTGTGCTGACATGCATTGTACATTGTGAAACTTTCAAATTTGAAAAAGTTCAATGCAGCCTGCCGCACAACGTTGATCATCTATCCTGCGTAACCGGTTGAAGATGGTTCCTAGCTTGAAGAATAGCACTGGCATGCACCCAAACTGGAAGACAGTGCGAAGTTACAGCGTCGTGCTGGGGTTGTGTCCAAAAGCAGCACAGCACACAGAGGGCAAGAAGTGTATATGCGTCCCGGAGGCAGTGCAGGGATTGAAGCAGAGCACAGCTCAAATGCGCAGTGAGGAAGAAGTGATGAGGCAGCACACAGGGCACAAAGTAGTGACTTGACTCAAGCCTCAACCCTCACAGTAAAAGCACTGGGTGCCCCGACTGGCAGACCAGGTCGACAACGTGCAGGACCGACACGACATGCAGGACCGTTGGCAAGGGCCGCGCCCCTGCAGGGACGGGGCTGTGAAGCGGTGCTGGATCGCCGCCGCTTGCTGCACAGCCACCCAGCGCCTGGGAGTGGGCGCTGTGCGGGCCGCGCAAAGAATTCACCGAAGCAGACCTGGTAAAAGCACCGTCTGCACCTGGGCCGGCTGTTCGCAAGCAATAGGGTATAGGGTAGGGTAGGGAATTACCCCTGAACCCTTTGCAGAACGCGCCTCAATCAAATTGCTGGCTCAAAATCCCTTCTGGGAGGGCTGACCAGGCAAATTCCAGCTGTGAACAGCTGTGCACGCTGTACGAGTGCAGGGCGGGCCCCAAGCTGCCACCCGTGACCCTAAAACCACGCTTCCCCTAGCCCCACCACCCTTGGCTCGGCCCCCTGCTCCACTTTGCAAGCACAGAAGGTAGGGCGCATGCGGCACGCCCCAGTGCAGGCGTGCGCAAGCCTCTCGCCATGCACGCCGCGCCCTCACGCTGGTTCGCACACAGCGACCCAGCAAAGCGCCGTTGTGCGCGCGCAGGCTATTCATCATTTGGCAGGGCTACATGGCGCACGCCTGCGCAGGCACTCGGGGCGCAGCGCGCCGACGCGACCGCTGCTTTGACTGGGACCGGCATGGGGGGCAGGCGGCGCGGGCGTGGGGGCGCCCAGGGCGGTCTCATACAGGCCTCCCTTTGCACAGCGCCCGGGCGCCAAGCGCTGACATGTACATGCGCTCGCGTCGCCGAATGCTGCGGCGCGCCGCGCTACCGCGCGCCCGTGCAGGCCGACGCGGCCTTGGCGCCCGCGCACGCGCCGCCGCAGTACGCGAGCTCCTCGCCGGAGCTGTCGTCGTCCACGCTGCCGCGCCGCGCCGCGGCGGCGCGCGCGCGGCGCGGGGACCGGAGCGCGGGCGGGCGCTTGGCGGGGCTCGCCGCCAGCGCGCACGTGGGCGCCGCCGCGCCGGGCGCCCGCAGCGCGCCCAGCAGCCAGGCGCCGCGCGGCGACGCCGGGCGCGGCGCGCCGCCGCCAGGGCGCTTGTCGGCCAGCGCCGCGGGCGCGGGATGCACGGCTGGGGCGCCGAACGCGCGCGCCGCGGCGCGCGCGCAGAGCAGGAGCAGGCAGGCGGGCAGCGCGGCGGCCGCGGCCAGGATGAGGGCCACGTCCAGGGAGTGCGCGGCGGGCCAGGACAGCGTGTGCTCGCGCGTCTTGAGGTAGGGCGCGCCGCCGGTGGCCAGCACGTGCTCCACCCAGTCTGCGCGGCCCCGCGCCGCGCTGCTCACCGGCACAGGCCTTCAAGCCCTGTCGTCACCGCAGTTGTGATCCCCGCAGTGATAGCACGCGTCAGTGGAGCGCGGTGACCTGGGGTCAGAATACCGGGGCGATTATTTAACCTTCCTCCTGCCGTCAAGCGTAACAGTGTTGGGTTTGGCAGGGCCGCAAGGCTGCGTTGCCTGCCCTGGCAGCTGCTGAAGGACGCAAGAACGGCTGCTTCGCCAGGAATTTTGCGCCGCCCCCATGTGCTGTAGCGTCCTGCCATGCGCGCAACCAAAGAGCGCCAGGAGCGCGGGCAGGTCGGGTCATGGGTCCGTCCATGGTCTGCGGCGCACCGGCTGCGCGCTGCACGGGCGTGACGCGGTGCGCGCGCATGCGCGCGCCCACCAGCGCGGCCGCCTGCCGGAACGCTGGCTCGCTCGCCACGCGCAGCACCGCCGCGCGCAGCGCCCCCGCCTGCGCGCGCGGGCGCGCGCGTCGGCGCTCCGGGGCGGCGGTGCCGGAACAGTGTAGATATGCATCACGCTTATCGAGCAGGTCATGGACCTGCCCGACCTAATGCATGACGCCCGGGCACATTACAAGCCAACCCCAGTACCTCTGCAAAGCAGCACATTGCTGATGGCGACGCGGTATAGCGCCTGTCAGTAACATATTAGCTGGCATGTGACACCGGCTAACTTGCTTTCAGCGGGGTGTGTATGTACCGCTCCGTCCAAGGACGCCACGCTGCTTGCACTCCCCGCAGCGGGGCGCCCCTGCTTGCGGGCAGACTCGCCTGCAGGTGCTGCGCCGCCACAAGCAGGCCGAAGCCCCGGTGCACGGCCTTGGCCACATTGTCTGGCTGGTCGCCGTACATGGGGATGCCCACCAGCGGCACGCCGTGGTACGCCGCCTGCGCGCGGCGACCGCGCCTCCCTGGCTCGCCTCTCAAGGAGGGCAATCGCGTAATATGCAAGCCTTTGGAGGGCCGTGGCGGCGGTGCACGCTGATGAGCGAGCACCTGCTGAAAGTCATTTTGTCTGCACAGTCTGGCTAAACGTGCAGATGCCCGTTGAGCACTTGACCTGAGAAGGAGAGGGGAGAGCCCGAAACGTGCGACGCGCAGGACGGCCCCAGCAGGCACTAGTAGCTGGGAAGGGGGCGCTGGGCTGCTGCCACAATCATGTAAGTAATGCATGCGAACAGAGCAGGTGAGAACTCCTGTGACTGCATGCCTGGCCGTGCTCTTGCAGGTATTCCACCGCACCTCATACACGCTGTTCAGCCCGCCGTGCGTGACGAAGGCGCACACGCGCGCGTCGCCGAGCAGGTCCTGCTGCGGCGCCCACTCCACCACCTGCCGCCTCACGCGCAAGGCCTTACGCGCCTGGGCACTGCACAGCAGAGGCTGCAGAGAATGCGCTGTCATGCGGCAGGCATGCTCGTGATCATGCCCTCGTGCCCAGTGTGGCCAGTCGTCATTCTCTCATGTTTCGATCAAAGCGCCGGAGGGGCTTTTCAATGGACCGGTCACTAGAGCTGCCGGCAGTTTACAGAATTGACCCAGGGAAAGGAAGGAGTCTTCGTCACAGCATGGTGTCTGCCACACAGGCACCCGTGCATGTGCGCGGCGGGGCGCACGCGCAGGTTGGGCGCCAGGCGCAGCGCGCCCAGCGTGGCGTTGCCGGGCAGGTCGCCGGGCGCGAGCTTCCAGACGACGCGCTGCGGCAGCGCGCCCAGCGCGGCCGCGACGCGCCGGAAGCCCTCCAGCCCGAACGTGCACAGCGTGCCCAGCGACGCGTACACCACGCCGCTGTCCGCGCCCTCCAGCAGCGCCTGCGCGCGGCCGCCCGTGCTAGGGTTGGGGTGTAGGGTATAGGCTTCGCTACAGGCAGCCTTGCAAGGGAGGTTGGGTGGGACACACGGGTTTCCAAAAAAAAACCCCCCACCAAGGTGGAAGACGAGGAAGGAGGTGCGGGGCTGCCACTGCCTGGCGTGCATATCACGGAGCCTTGAAGCGCAGACGCAGTGCGCAGAGCGCAAGCACGAGCTGCGGCACGTCGGGGCTGACCCGCAGAGCTTTGTGCGACCTCGGACGGGCTGGAGCGGGGCTGCGCTTGCGGGGCGCGCACAAGACGGGTGGCCTGTGGGGCTGCCGAGCAGACAAGCGCTGCGGCTCCCGCCGGGGCGGGTCACCTCGAACTGCGGAGGCAGCGGGCGCGCGGGCCGCGGCAGCAGCGCGCCCACCAGCTGCACGTTGGGCGGCAGCGGGCGCGGCCACTCCAGCGCAAAGTCGCTGTTGTACCTGCCGCGCGGGCGCGGCGGCAGGCTATGCGCAGTCCTCGCAGTCACAAACAGCCAGTGTAACCCAGGGCTGCACAACAGGGGCGATGTTGCATCCTTCATGTCCGCTCTTGCGCCAATGGCGCCTAGTTGCCGGCAGGCCTGCCCGGTCACGCGCAAGCCGGCGCGCGCGCAGGCCGCCCGAGTGGCAGGGTCATGATAGGGTTAGCACGCACAGGAGCATGGCCGTGCCGTGCAGCAGCGCGCAGTTGAAGCATTTGACACTGAAGCCGGCGCACAGGCGTGCACACATGGGCAGCACATGCGCAGGCCGTGCAGGTGCTAGGGGTAGGGTAGGGTTAGTGCGCACAGAAACATGGCCGTGCTGTGCAGCAGCTCGCGGTCGAAGCAGTCGACGCTGAAGCCGGCGCACAGGCGCGCATACATCGGCAGCACGCGCGCCTGCTCCACCACCAGGCTGCCAAGGTACACGGCCGCGTTGCGCACGCGGCCCAGCAGGCCCTGCGCGCCGCGGCGGCCCGCGCGGTTTGGGTCTGCCCAGAGCAACAGCCACGCCCACGGGCGAGCTGCGTGCGCGGCCCAGCCGTGTCTGCGAGTCACGGCCCTCTGGCGTTGTGTCCAGTCCGGCGCAGCCGCCGCACCCACATAGGCACGGTGTGCGCATGGGCTCAGCAGGGCCCTGTGAGACGCAGCCGAGCACTCTGGCGGTATGTGCTGTCATGAACCGCAGTCTATGGCCACAGCAGGGCATACAGCAGCACCCGGCACGCCACGGGGGGCATTGGCTGCGGCTGCCGTGGAGCGATTGGCCGCGCCAGGCGCGGGCGACCTGTCCCGGGCCGCCCCGGCCAAGTCAGCAGGGCCAGCAGCCTGACCGGGCGGCCGCACCATGTCGGCGGGCAGGCTGGTGCCAAACTGCGGCACGAAGGCCAGGCGGTTGGGCATGCTCTCCATGCGCCCCGGCACGAGCGGGTCCAGCAGCGGCAGCGCGCTCACCTGCGCGCAGCAGCCCCGGCGGCGCGCCTGGGCAGTGCTCGCGCGCATCTGCGTCCTGGGGTGATGCCTGGCGGCAGGCTCGCACTGGGCGAGGGAGATGCGCAAGCACAGGAGCGGCGCTCTGCACGCCAAGATCGCTCTGGTGGCGACCATGCTGCTTCTTCACAGCACGACCTCCGTCGGCACTGGCGCACTTTCCTGCCACCAGTCCGAGGGCGGCGGCCTTCCAGCCCGTCTCCTCCAGCCCCCTTGTGCTGAGTGAGCAAGCCCGGGACCCAGGCGGCGCACCAGCACGCGCGGCAGGCGCGGCGGCGAGCGCCCCTGCGCGCGGCCCAGCAGCTCGCTCTGGCCCATGGCGCACGCGTAGACCACGTCGCCCAGGACGAGGTCGGGCGCAAAGTCCTGCACCGGCCGGCTGCGTCATGAGCACTTGAAGAGTAACCCCGATCGTGCACATGTACTCGCCGCGCTGGACCTGAGCATACAAACAGGGGCTCTGGCAGCATGCCGTGGCCGCGGCGCCCTGTGCGACCTGCTCCTCCGACTCTCATGCAGGCAAGCGTTCCTGCACAGGCTGTGCGTGAAGCACGCTCGCATCAGCGGCAGCCGGCCATGCCTCGGGAGCTTCAATGCCATGCATGTCAGCCTCAACACGCCAGTCTAAGCGGTGCTCAAGCATGCATGGCAGAGGGACGGTAAACACCGTACTACCCTGCCTTACCACGCTTCAACCCCAGAAGCTTGGCAGTGCGTGTCCAGAACACTGCACGAGCCAGCTAGCTCGCCGGTGCACTAGCAGTGCACCCGCCTCTGCAGTATGGCGGGACGGGGCCGGCGCACCAGCATGGCGGCGGTGGCGGCCTCGTCGCGCGCGAAGCGCTCGCAGAAGTGCATCAGCGTCTGCAGGTACGCCAGGAAGCTCTCCAGGCTGCCCAGGAAGCCCGTGCCCAGCGCGTCGCGCGTGCCGCGCACCAGCTCCTTCACCTCCTGCCGCGCGTCCGTGCGCGCGCGCCTAAAGCGGCGACGATGCACGGCATGGCGCTCTGCAGCGTGCCACTGCGGTGGCTTACACTGTCTCGTGTGTGGGTAGGCCTGCCCTGAGTTGCACACACGAGGTGCACCTTCCACAAGCCACGCGCGCGCGTGGCTGCGCCGTGCTGCACAGCGTGTGCCCCGCGCACGCGCGCGCATCAGCACGCACAGCAGCTGCCCGCGCCTGCTTGCTGTAGGCTGAGTCATAGGTGAGCACGCGCAGGCGCGTGGAGTTGACCCTCGCCAGTGCGGGCAGGTCGCTCTCTGGGATGGCCAGCTGCGCAACAACCCATGGCTGTTTCAGAGGCCGAGCACAGTGGCTCACACGAGCTCTCGCATCAAACAGCAGGCAGGCATGCCTTAAACAGAAGCCCTTGACACCTAGGCAAGGATACAGGGGCCGTGGCCTCACCATCACGCTATGCCCCCTCTGTGCCAGTTCATTGACGATGACGGACATAACGAACAGGTGCGACTCCGCGCCGGGCAGCGGTATGGCCAGCACCTGCGCATGCGCGCGCTCAGCGGCCTTGGGTTGCACAAGACTGCTTAGCATTTCAAACTCGCGCCCTAGCGCGCTTTGCTGAGGCCACAGCGCACAGCTGCTGCCAGCAAGCAGCAAGGTCACTGCGTATACTTGGAGCAGGCACTGCAACGCTCCAGCAGCACAGGTGTGCGCAGGAGAACGACCCTGGTCGGAGCTACGCGCGCATGGGCGCTAGAGGCGGGTCACCTTGCCCGCCAACGTAGGCTCTGCCAGGAGCGGTATGGTTGCTACAGCAAGGGCGGCGGCTATGCGTAGTGAAACCCCTTGCCATCTTGCTGCAGGCTTGCGCATCGCGAGGCCCCCGGGCCCAAAGCGAGCTACCCCTTCACTTTGGGGAGGTACTTGAAAAGTGGTGCTGACGTTTGTCCTGCTGTGATTGCTGGAAATGCACTGAGTACACGTACTCACGAGTGCGTTGCGCTGCTATTGCTTCTGCTGAAGGTGCGGAAGTGCTGTAGCTAGCAGAGGTGCACGCAGATATGCAATCAAGCTAGTACTAAATCATATGCAGACAGGACAGCCTGAGCTTGCTTAGCGTGCAACGGGCATTTTGAGCCCCAGGTGGCGTTCCATCTTGGAAACGGGGTTTTGGGCTGGGGGTAGCCCAAGACCATAATTGCATAGTCAAACATGCATTCCCTTGGAGATTGCACATTCATAACCAGCAACGCTTTGAATTGAACAATGAAGTGTGTTCTATGACATAGAGTGGGCTTGCAATGAAGCTGTGGCAGAGCTGACATGCTCTGCTATCCCCCTGCAGGACCTTGCTAATCAGAGGCACGAGCAAGCCCACGCGCATGACTTTGGCAAGCCAGGCGTGTGGGCTCAGTCATGCTGGGCCGCAGAAACAGGGCCTGGACGCTACACTTGATAGAAACCCTTACAGCGCTACAATACTGCTGTAAGGTTGAGCAAGTAAGTGAACATGGGCCCCAATGGCAGTGTCAAAACAAGGTTTCATGTGTGCAGGTGAAGCAAAGCATAAAGCATTAGAATGCAGGGCTCTGCACACAATTACGTAGCAAAGGTCCTTGAATCAACACACAAGGGCTGCTGGACCGCCACTGGTGAGCGCAACGTCATCAAGCTTGCGCCTGCCCGAAAGCTGCTGTCGTGCAGCGCCATACGCATTGTCGGACATGTGAAGTGCAAGGTTAGACACACTCTGCTTCTGCAGACAACCTGGACACAAGCGCATGGAGCACTGTTGTCAATGTTCTACAGGGGTTCTGGCAGCCAGGAGCCTCACGACCGTCGCCACCGCAGCAGGTAGTACAGAAACAGGACCGCGGCAACTATGCCACCTGAGATGTAGAGCGTTTGCCGCCGCTGCGGAGAGTCAAAGACCTGCGACACAACGCAGCGTTGGCAGCAAACCCATCTTGGGGGCGGACGCAAGGTGCACAGCTGCAGGCGGTGCAGGAATGCAGCTCAGGTAGCGCCCAGGCTGTGCTGTGCTGCTCACTTGCATGTTGTTTAACCCACTGTTCGGCACAGGACGTGACCAGGGTGGTGCTAAACTGGGCGTACAGTGCGGGGCGCACCCGTTTAAACCTGGTGGCGGCTGTGCCAATGCCCACCTGGACGCTGTTCATGCTGTCGCCCTGCCGACAGCGCAGCAACCGGCTTGAGGTTGGAAGCAGGCCACAGGCCGCTGTGCAGCTCTGGCATCACCGGGACATTACCGGGGCCTCACCAGGTTGTCCAGCACGCGGTTGTGTGAGTTGACCTCTGAGTGTATATTAGTGGTCAGCTGCGGGGACAAGTGAACACGCCAGTCAGCATCACAGGCCAAGGGTGCCGAGGTGATGCCAAGGTGTGCGGAGTTGAGAGCACACGCGTTCAGCATTGAGCAACAGCACGGCACTCTGGTGAGCAGGGCCACCTGTCGCAACATGTGCACGCGGTCCCCCAGCGCGTCAACGTCCTTGTTGTTCTCGCGCTCCAGGGACTCCGGGTCCACCTCAGCCTGCAGGACGTGGGCTTGCAAAGTCACCGTGAGCCAGCCTCGGCAAGCAGCTCAGAGGCAAATACAGAACCTGCGCAGACAGTCTGCACGCACCTGTGATGATGGCCCCGCACCGCCAAAGAGCGGGCCACCCCTCGCCCTGCGCGCGGCTCCGCCTCCCGTCCCTACCCGCAAGGAACGTGAACCGATGCAGAGAGTCAGGGTCTGATTAGCTATGCATGGGGCCACGCCTGGCGCCGGGCGCGGCCATGGTGCGCCTGCTGAGGTCAGCGTTGGTTGGCGCCACCTTCCTATGCCGCCCTCGTGCTGTTGCCGAGCGGTACAGGAGCTGCTTCAGAGGTCGCGGGCCACAGCAGAAATCAGTGCCTCCACACCCGCCAAGGACGCGCTGTGACAGCTTGGTAACACAGATATGCTTGTCGTTGAGCTTGCCGGTGCTGCACTGTACCAATGCAGAGAGCACAGAGTGCTGATTTCATCGTTCTCAAGAACACATGCAACGAGCAGCGCCCACCCGCCGGTCCACCCTCTTCAAACATCCTGCCCTGTGCATGTTGACAGATTTGTCAGCTCGACACCAGACCAAGCCATATCAGCTCCGCAACCCTCTTCAAAGCAGGCGCGGACGGTCAGCGGCAGCATCCGTCCCTGCCATCTGGCGGGTGCTCGCGTGCCTGGATGGATGATGAGATCTTCCAGGGCGTCAGCTTCGCGGCGGTCAAGGAGCAGCTGCAGCTGCTGGGGCACGACCTGCCAGATGATGTCATCCTCGCCTATCTGACCGAGGACAGCCCGCCGCACCAGCCCCGGGCAGGCGCGTGGCTGGAGGCCAGCTGCAGCGCGGCAGGCTGCTACGGAGATGCGCACGCAGGCGCCAGCGCCGAGCGGTGCCAGTCGGAGCCCGGGGAGAGCGGCCGGCCGCGGCCCTGGTCAGCCGCGGGAGGGCCGGACGCGCGCTGCACCTCGCAAAGCCATAGCGGCGTGGACCAGCACCCATGCAGCGGTGCTGGCAGCGCCAGCGCGTCCGATCTGGAGGGAACCAGGGCTCGCGAGCCCTACGATGAGGACCAGCTGCTGTCGCTGCTCAGGCTGTCTGAGGTGGGGCGGCCCCTTCGCATGACCGGCCTTGCACGCCGCGGCCATGTGCCTGGTGCTGATGAGTATAGAACAAGATGGCAGGTGCTGCAGCGCCTGGCACGCCACCAGCTCCACCACTCGGTGTGCACGAGACCGCCTCCTGCGCTCAGGCGGACGGCGCGCGCACGGCGGACAGCCTGACCGAGCTTGGTCGTGCAGACTGGAGCAGCTATGAGCGCGCGGACTGCGCGGCAACGCTGCACGTGTCCGCCAGGTGCGCAGGCCGGCGCAGGCTCAGCCCGGCCTGCTTTGGGGGTGACAGCCTTGTCTGGAGAGGAGGTGTTGCACAAAGCGCACTCGCTCTCTGAGACGCAAGTGGGTGGCCAGCAACCCCTCCGGCTGCCAGGGACGACTGCGCAAGCGCTGGGTGCCTTGCTTCGGCAGGTGTGTGCTGTCGCCCGTGGCGCAGCAGCGGCGCAGCGAGCAGCGGCGGCCGGAGAAGGAGCCGCAAGCGCTCAGCAGCCGTGAGCTCAAGCAGCGTGCTGCCGGATATGCTGCTGCTGACCTGCAGGACCCTGGTCAGCCTGGCGGCGAGGGCGGGCGCGTCGTGCAGCTTCCGTGCAGCCCGCCCGGCAACGCTGGCGGGGCCACGGGCGTGCTGTCCCCGCCCTGCGCGGAGGCGACTGCCGCCCACGCGGCGCCGGCAGCAGGGGACTGCGCCAGGCAGGCCAGGAGCCCGCATGCGCATGCGCCCTGTGACCTCGCATGGGGCGGCGTAGTGGCACAGGGACGTGCGTCGAACGCGCAGCGCCACGCTCGCGAGCGAGGCGCAGTGGCGCGTCACACAAGCCTGGACCAGGCGCGCCGCTGGCGCCGCGCTGGCGCCGAGGTCGCGGGCAGCGGCAGCGACAGCGGCGCGGGCGGCGCGGCCGCGCCAGCAGACGAGCAGCCATGGCCGCATGCGGGCCTCCAGCCCGATGCCGTGCCGCTGGCGCGCCCAGGATACTACGACCCGCCGCCGAGCGGCTGGCGCGGGAGCCAGCCGGCGCGGCCGGCGCATGTGCACCGGAGGAAAAGCGAGCCCGCCGCACGCTGCGAGGCCGGCGAGCACTGCTGCAAAGACGAGCTTGACGCGGAGTGCTATGCGGGCCGGGGACGCGAGCGGCGCCCGGCCAGCGGCGCAGCCCCCAGAGGCTGTCACAGCCCTGAGCGCTGGCCGCGTCTGCGCGGCCGCGGCGCTGGGGGCGCATCTGCAGAGAGCTCTGCTGCAGACTGCGCGAGTCACCCTGCGCACGACCCCGCGCGCAACCGCGCGGTGCTGGCTGCCGCCGCGCGGCGGCCGCCGCGGGTCGACCGCGTGGCGCGATACCTGTGCGTCCTTGCCGCTCGCCTGCACTGCCTAATCCTGGCGTAGTTGCACTGTAACACAGACAGCATTGAGTCATGCCATCCTGTGTGCAATTTTGTGCAATCCCTATGCGCGTGTATGCTACAGGCTGAGGAGTGGTGGGGGTTTTTGCTCTCAGCACATTTGCAGCACAAAGCCTTGCGCCTAGCCAGTGCAGACGTGCATGCTGCTGCCAGGGCTGCTGCATTCACTGAAGCCTTGACCTCTACAGGGCACGCTGGAAGGCGAGTGCTGTAGATTGTGTCCGCACAAGCGGACTTTGGAACAGGGCGCGGCCTGTAGCGATGCGCCGCGTCGTGGCCTGCCGCGCGTGTGCAGCGCCCCCCCGCTCACAACACGCACGCTGAGCGCGCCAGGGAGATCAAGCGCATCTGGGACAGCGACCCCTTCCTGCGCGCGGGCGGCGGCGGCGCCATCCCGACTGCGCACCGGCCGCCGGCAGGCTTCCGCGAGGCGTTCGAGGCCGCGCACGCGGCTGAGGCGGAGGAGCGCGCGTACTGGGCGCGCGTGTATGCTGCCGGCGGCGTCGACTGCTCCGGCGGGCACTGGAGCAAGTGAGGCGCCCGGGGCTCGCATGGGGAGCGGTGGTGCGGTATGGAGGGCGCACCGCGTCAGCCAGCAAGCTTATACGAGACGCCGTGCGCTTGTGCATGCAAGCAAGGCGGGAGAGTGCGCCTGGTCCTGGCTTGTGCGTGCTGGCGCCTGGGCTGGCAAGGCTGGCATGGCTGTGCACAGTCATCGGGGGTCGGACGCATCATGCATTTGCCGCAAACGCACGCAGGCATGTCTGTACATGCAAGTCTGCTCTCACCAAGTCGTCATGCGTCTTTACACTATGGCGCCTGAGCATGCCCGCAGCGCGCGGCCATGTTCACGGCGTGCCAGCATCACACAAGCTGGTGAGCTTTGCCAGCACCAGCACTTATGTGACCCTCCGCAGCGGCCCCCACACAGCAAACACTTACTGTTGCGAAAGCTCAGTAATGGACTATTGTCACCGCTCTGTAAGTACACCCTCGCACCCTCAACTCACTCAAACCGCACAAGGCCGGCACGCAGCCTCAGTTCTCGAAGGGCGCAAACACCACCACCGAGTTGTGGCCGCCAAAGCCGAACGAGTTGGAGATGCCGGCGGTAATCTTGTGCGCCTGCTTCACGTTGGGCACGGTGTCGATGTCCGCCACCTCGTCCACCAGGTTGTCCTGCGCGCGCGGGGCATGCTGATCAGATCAAACCAAAATCGCTGGTGCTGCGCTGTGGTGGCAGTCATGGTCCACCAGGCTGTCCTGCGCGCACGGGGCATGCTGGAAAATCAGACCTTTATTCCTGGTGCTGCATTGGGGTGGCAGTCATGTTTGCTGCTCGACCACCAGCCTTTTTGCATACAGAATGGCATGCATGTCAGTGCGGGTGATGATGGATCCTCGGCGCGGGCCTGCACGAGGTACGGCTGAGCGCGCCTGGTTGAGCGTGGGGTGCACGTAGCCGGTGCGGATGGCCTGGATGGTCGCGATGGCCTCCATGCCGCCGGCCGCGCCCAGGCAGTGCCCGATCAGCGACTTGGTGCCGTTGATCTTCATGTGGCTCACGTCGCTGAACACGGCCTTGATCGCCTTGACCTCGGCCACGTCGCCCACCAGCGTGCTGGTCGCGTGCGCGTTGATGTAGTTGACCTGCCGCCCGCGCCGCATGCGCTCATGCACAGCTCACGCCCTCCGCATGCAGGCCACGTTATCCACAGCTTCCCCGGACCACCCGCCCATGGCAGCGCCAGCCCGTGAGGAGACCACAGGCGCTCCCCTCGCCCTGGACCCTCGGTGGGCGCGCCTGGTCGCGCTCGATGCCGGAGTTCTTGAGCGCGAGGTTGATGCAGGTGGACACGCCCAGGCCGTCCGCGCGCGGGTCGGTCATGTGGTACGCGTCGCACGTCACCGCGCCGCCCAGGTACTCTGCCAGGATCGGCGCGCCGCGCGCCTGCGCGCGCAGCGCCCGCGGTGCTGCCCTGGCTCGCACGTGCCTCGGCAAATGCTGCACTTGCGCACAGACACGCTTCAGGCACGAAACCTTGACATGCATGCGCAGAAGTGTTTTGCACCTGTGCAGACAACTTGCAAGATTGGCAGTGTGCCCATCGTATCTTGTACGGCACATGAGATCAGAGGCCCAGCTCATGCGCTTTTCAAGGGCCAGCAGCAAAACTGTACTAGGCATGGAGCACGCACATGCTGAATCACACAGGACTGCTCATGCAAGTGCAGGCAGCAGAGAGGCGCGGTAGAGAGGCGCAGGTGCGCGGCCGCACCTGCGCGTGTGCGAGCGACTCGAACACGAGCACGCCGGCGCCCTCGCCCATGACAAAGCCGTCGCGGCCGGTGTCCCAGGGCCGCGACGCCTTCTCCGGCTCGCTGCTGCGCGACGACAGCGCCCTGCGCGCCAGGGTTTGCTCTCCTGGATCAGCGTCGCGTGGCGGCGCGCACCGGCAGGCCATGGAGCGGCTTTGCACGTAGCGCATGAGCGTTGCAACGGTGTGCGCACGCATTCATGCATGCACTGTGAGAAGTGCAGGTGCGACGAATGGGCTGATGCATGCCCTGCTTCAGCGCGCCCCTGCTGACAAACTGCCAATGCTGGTGTGCGTATGAGAGGGCGCACCGGCACGCAACAAAGCCGCCCAGGCCGACGGGGATGATGGGCGCCTCGGAGCCGCCCACGATCATGACGTCGGCCTCGTTCTGGCGGATGTGGTTGGCGGCGGCCACAAACGCGTAGTTCGCCGTCGCGCACGCGGTAGAGATGGAGTAGTTGGGGCCCATGAAGCCCGTCTCGATGCCCACCAGTGCGCCCCCCCTGCCGAGCAGCGCATACCTTCGAAACGCTCAAATGGCAGCATGCACCGGTGCAGCCTCGGCGTGACCGGCTCCGGCACGAACGCGCGTGTCTGCATGCCTGCAGAGCGCCGGGACTCTGGCAGCGCCTCCACCTACTTAATTGCCAACGCACCCGCCAGCCAGAAAATTCGTTCATGCGGGGCCACGGCTGCGCGTGGCGCGCGGCGCGGGCGCACATGTTGGTGATGGCGTAGGGGATGAAGAAGGGCGTGATCTTCTTGTAGCCCTTCTCCACCAGGTTCTTGACGCCGTCCTGGAAGATGGTCAGCCCGCCCATGCCCGACCCGATCAGCACGCCTGCGCGCGCGGCGCAGCGAGCCTCGCCCTGCTGCATGTCCGTGCCGCATGCCGGAGCCTGGGCTGCACACAACGGTTGTGACAGCGCCCGGCGTCAGAACGGCGCCTCCGCCACAGCATCGCTTGGACTGCATATCCTGAACATGCCCACTGTGCGTGGCACCACTCCAAAGCTGACACGCTCGGCGCTGGAGAGACAACGCCTGAGCACAGCACACCACGCGTGGCTCCTACAGGTCATGTCAAGTGCGCGCAACCACGCCCCGCGCACACCCGCACGCGTCTTGTCCAGCTTTGCGACCGCGTCAGGGTTGTCATCCTGGCACAGGCCCGCCGCTTTGAGCGCCTTCTTGGCGCTGACCAGCGAGTAGGAGATGCAGTCGTCGTACCGCCGCGCATTCTTCTTGTCTATCAACCTGGGTGCAAAACACCCATGGACGTACTCACCAGCTGTTGAGGAGCGTTGCCGCCAAGGGGGGCAGTTCGCTGGTCAGATCGCACTTTAAGCAAGGGAGGTGCATGCTGTGACCATCAGGGCAGACCGTAAGAAGCCAGCAGCGGCTGCACAACGTCTACGCACAGCAGCGCCGGCCAAGCCGACCGGGTGGGCGGCGCACCCCTCGTTGTCAAAGTCCTTGATCTGTGCCGCAAACGTGGTGGGGAACTCAGACGCGTCAAAGCGCGTGATTTGGGACACGCCGGTCTTGCCCTCCAGCAAGCTGCGTGCACAGAGAACACACCCATCAAACACACGAGCTTGGCAGCCCTGCACAAAGGAAGTTATTAATGAATCTTGTTCGACAGAAAGGGGGGTGTTGCAGCTCGAAACACTCAAATGCATGGGCTCACATGCATGCGATGCGCATGCATGACCATCCAGCACTGGGCACCGAACACGCCACCAGGCACCCTCAAACAAAACAATTATTGGCTGTAACTGCCATGATTTGTGGTAGGAAAAAGGAACAGGCAAAATGTATACATCCGATTGATGCAAAAGTCCTGATGGATTTTTAGCAGAAACCTGTCATCCATGCAGCAGGTGCACGCCTCCCATACAGAAAGCAATGACCATGTCGAGCAATACAGCGTTGCAGCACTTAGCAAGAGCCTTCCTTGCCCCCCAAACACAACCAGCGGCGCGCCTGTTGTAAAACTGCTCGACATCGTTCCCGAACACCGATGCCACGCCCATCCCAGTGATGACCACACGCTTGTGAGGGTCAGTTTCCTTTACGGCCGCCCGCACGACCACCGCTCCTGCCGCAGCCACTCAAGCCGTCTGCAAGGTCAGGTGAGCTCGTCTAGCACAACAAGGCACGCCTACATAGAAGCTGTGCAGTGTGCACTTGACACTCTGGTCAATCTGACCTGGTGCGCTCACCCGTGAGCCCTGAGCTCAGCATTCAGCTGGACTTGAAACTGAGGTCCTGCACAGCCTACAGCGAGTTCCCACTCCCACCAATGCGCATAGTGTAACTGACAAGCAAGCATGCTCTCACTCTGAACTACCAATACGGATTTCGCCAAGATACGGCACTTGCTTTTGCATAGCAGTTGCTATAAGCAACTAAACTCCTCTAGGACTCCTGTAAGCATGCACTCCTTGCCAAAGCTCGCTTTGATATGCTCGGCAATACTAAGGGCGTGCCTCTGCGTGATGCGCCGCACTGAGCGCTGCCAGCCGCAGGTGCGGACCGCCAGCATTGCCTATCCAACCTGCACAAACCTGTGTAGGCGGCCATGCCGCTGTGCAGCGTGTGTGCAGGCATGCTATTGACGAACGCCCTGTGCCAGATGTGATGGCCTTGCCCAGGACAATCCAGGGAAGTACCTACAACCTGGCTCAAGCGCTATAGTACAAGCTTTGTTTCAGTGAGATCAATGCGCTTGTCAGGTGCAAGGTGTGCGGTGTGCGCCACAGCCATTGGGCCTCGAGCGGCCCAGAGCAATTGGCAGGCCCTGGGAGTAGCACTGGGTGGTCCCTCCTCAATGGCCTGTCAACTCACATCCTGGCATAGTGTTGTACTAGCGACGACACTCCACTGAACAGACACACAGAAGCTTAACAAAAAGCAGAATACAGCTGCATTGTACACTTTCACAGTCTACTGACTCAGAACTTCAGCCACTTCTTGTGGCGCTCGCGCGAGTGTACGGCCTGCTCTGCGCTCGCGCCGGCCGTCTCCGCATCTTCCAAACTCCGCTCTGCTTCCACCAGCTTGCGTGCAATCTGCAGGCCGTGCAAATCTCGTCACGTCAGCACTGCTCATCACTTGCATCTGGCGTTGTTGTTTTTTTATGATTCACATTACAGCCCGCCTCTGGCACACAAACACAGAGTAAGCAATCAATGCGACAAGCGTGCAGCAACTGAGTGCTGCACCACTCTTGGTACATCAAAGCCAACGTCAACAAGTTGCATGCTCTTAGTAAGAAGTCAGCACGAACCTGAGCAGACATGGCCTTGTCTTTCACGTTCCGCACAGCCATGGCCTTCAGGCGAGCGACCTGCTGCCGCAGCGCAAGCATGACGTCCTGCACCCCACCCGCGCACCAGGCACCACAAATCAGAGCTACTCATGCATTCCAGATGCATCACATGCCACATGTTTGCATAGCGCCCTGCCTTTATTCCCTAGTTCAGGCCTGAAACATGCAGAGTGGAAGACTGCATGTAGTTCTGCACTCGACAGCGCATGCATGGTCAGCAACATGGCCTGTCTGATCTACTGGCCGCAGGATGCAAACGTTGGCATTAACCATTGCCGCAGCACTGTAGGACCCTGTTTTACATACCAAAGCATGGCATGCCTGCTAGAAACCTGACATACAACACCGAACACTGGCCCGCAGTCTCGCGTCCGCGCCTGCTGCGCGGCCAGCGCCTGCCGGCTCGGCGGCGCAGCCTTCGCTGCGCCGCCGCTCGTGGCGCCAAAGTACCTGCCGGCCGCGGCAGCGCCGCCACCGCCATTGCCACTGCCGCCAAGCGCGCGCCGGTGCACGGCGGCGGCGGCAGAGCCGTCGCCCAGGCTGGCGTTAATGAAGGCAAACAGTCCCGGCGCGTCAGGGTTTGCGCAGTCGACTGCATTCTGCGCATCGCGCGCGGCCTCGCGCGCCCCGCGCGCGGCCTCCGCGCCCCGCCTGGCGCGGGCCGCCGTGTGAGCGCCAGCACTGCTGAACTGGTCTGCAAAGTTTCATGCACAACTTGACGCGGTACCCTGTCTTGAGCAAGCTCACAAACGCTGCACCATGACGTCAGTCCTACAAAGCTTTGCCTGCAACATGCATCTTTGCATGAGCTGCGCATTTGAGGACTGCATGCCGCTCACCTGTCCAGCGCCCATGCTCCCACATGGCGAGAAAGAAGGGCCACTCTGCGGGGTGCGCCCGTGCAGATGTGGCGGAGCCAGCGGCGGCACCGCCGACCTTGCCATGGTGCAGGTCCAAGGCGTCAAGGTCACAGTATGCGGCGCGAGCGCACCGCCTGCGGCTCCGCTCCCCGCCGCGCCTCTTCCGCTTCTTGCCTTCAAGGGGGCCGCCGCCACCGCCGACGCCCAGGCCTGCGCCCTTGTGGAGCCTGCCGACCTGCGCCGCAGCATGCCGTTCCATGGCAGCACCACACAACCTTGAACAACTAAAAGGGTTGCTTTGACTTTTACTGGTTTCTCCTTTGCACATCCAGCTGGCTGTGTGTGGGTGCAGGAACAGTCACACGCAATACAGTGTTCCAGTGGTGGCACAACACCTTGGCGCACAAGCAGGCCATGGGGCATGCGCCTTTTTTTTTGGTGTCTTCGGAAGCAGCCAATATCAGCACCACTTGCCAGTAATGTTGCATGCTTCCATACATAAATTCTAATAGCAAAACAGGGCACCGTACATCAAGGATGCAGACAAACGCGTCCCTTCCCTGTAAACAGCAACAGATAGCAAATGCAATTTTGCGAAGTGTATGACGGCGCGCCTCCAGAGGCGCCGACATGCCATTGCCGCGCGGTCCGAGACCGCGCCCGCTGACAAAGCCCCAGCGTGCCAGCAGGCGCGACCCAATCCCGCGCGTGTGAGCCTCAAAGTCTGCAAAATGGGCGGTGTCGCTCTGCGGCCCGGCCTCCGCTGCCTGCCCGCCGCACGCGCCGCAGTCACCATCCCAGAACACACAGGGCAGAGCTGGGGAAGGCGTAACAAGTCTGCTGCACCTGCTAGCCGCTGAGAGCCTAAAAACAACTTGCTCATCCCGCAGTGTGCTGCAGGGCTCCACTGCTGGTCTCTGCCATTCTATGCTGCCTCGGGGGGCTCGCGCCTGCATGATGGCTGCCGCAGACGCGGCGAGCGCCATGGAGGTCCGCCCGTACGCGTCCTCCTCCTCATCCTCCTCGCTGCACCCGCTCCCGCTCTCCTCGCCTGCGCTCGCCGCCGCTTCGGTTCTGCTGCCGACGAGCACGCCGTCATCGTCGCTGCCGTCACTGCCGTCGGGACTGCCGCCCTCCGCCATGCCCTCCGCGTAGCCGCTGGCCGCCACGGCCGCGTGCGGCACGCGCGCGCGCGCCCCGCTGGCAAGCAGCACAACGTCGCAGCCGGCGGCGCCGGCCGCGATGATCTCGGCCGCCTGCCAGAGCGCGGGCGCGCCGCTGGGCTCCGCGCCTGCGGCCCTGCGACAGAAGCGCATGCTTACCACGATGCCAGGTTCAATATTGTTGCACGTGTGGTGCATGCGCTACACCGGCGCCAACTCTGCTGCCGGCCTAAGCCGAGCGCGCCGCCGGTTGGCATGCAACGCTTCTCTGCATGCAGCCTGCTGGGTGCATGCAGTCTTGTGCGCACTGGCAGCACTGCCTTCCGCAGTGAATAAGAGACATATTCCTTGCTGAGCCTGGCATGCCAAGCCTGCCATGCGAGCAAGCCTTGGAAGGGAAGGTATGACTGCCAGTAAGATGCTCAGGATGATAAGGAGCGATGATCAAGTGCCAGCACGCCTGCATGCGGGCCTGCACATGGCATGGCTGCCTGCAGCAGCGTGCCCTTGTGGGCGCTGTTTGCACAGCACGACAGCGCAGAACTGGCGTGCTTCCTGGCCACACCAAGCCACAGCCTTGACATGCACCGATTCGTGTATGTCACAATCAGTTGAGTGCGGTCGTGGGTCACTACCCACTGTGCAGGACAATGACTCGGTCTCCAGCCACTGGGAGCGGCGCCGCAGCAGGAGCAGGCAGCGCAGGCAGCAGCGCGGCGGCCGGCACGGGGACGGCCCCGAGCTGGTACGCCTTGGTGGGCCGAGCAAAGCGCAGCAACGCATGGCCGCCCTCCACGCCCACGGCCACGCCATCGTACCAGGCGCCATCCGTGCCGCGGAACCTGTGCAAGCTTTGATGACAGGTGTCAGGCGACACGGCAACGGTGAGCTGTGAATGAAAAGGCGTGTCCGTCCTCAGCTGAGTAACACATATGCGCTCAGGCGCAACACCCTCTCTCAGCTTTGGTGTGACTACGGCTTGTGGGCAGCAAGAATGCTGCGAGGACCAGGCAGAGTGAACACCGGTGCAACAGGTGCACGTTGGAACAGACAGGGTCACGCGCCTGTATGCCTGCCCAACAACAACGCCGCCCTCCCGGCCTGCCCCGGCGTCAGCGGCGCTGCCGCTCCCCGACACGTGCGCCGCAGCGTTGTCGCCAGGCGGCTCCCCGCCTGGCTCAGCCAGCACGCGGTCGCGCTCGAGCTGCGAGAGCGCGCCTTCCAACTCCGCCACGCCCTCTCGCAGCGCCTCGCACACCTGTGCCAGAGTGCCACCGTGCATATTACGCGCAGCTGCCAGCGGGCACAGCCTGCCCTTCACCAGGCACTGATGTGCAACCGCCGGCGGCACAGAGCCTGGGCCTCCGAAGGTTTGGGACGTGCCACGAGGAGCTCCGCGGACTCGGCAGAGTGCGCGCTGCCCGCAGCCTCCAGTGCGCTCCTGACGTCTTCCAGTGCCTGCCGCTGCTCAGCGAGCTGCTGCTGCACCTCGGCCTCGAGGCTCTGGGCATCTCCGGCCATGGGAAGGACGGCGCGCTGGTCTGACACCGCGCAGATCCCTCTTGTCCTATGTAGCAGGCCGGCCTGCCTGGAAGCTCCAGGACACAAACAACTTGTTGCCAAATTGTTCTTTCGTATTTTTCACCTCCATACAGGCCCTATGTTTTAGTACTACCCTATGTTTTCTTAGCTTCAGCGCAAGCGCGGACTTCAACGTACGACTTGTTGATCGTGATTTCAGCACTCTTTACACTACTTGCTTTGGTCTGGTGTGCGTGCAGGAGTATCGAGGTGTGTTTGTCAACACACACGCTTTTTACACCTAGCACGCTTGTTGCACCTAGCACAGCGGGGTGGGAGCAGCTATGTAGGCGCACTCCCAAGGTGCTTCGCAACCCCCTTGCATCAGCGCCCCGCAAGCTTGCGTGCTTGGCTTTGCATATGTTTGTCTGCTGCTGTTCAGTGACCGTGCGCTGTCACGCGGGGATGGTGGTGCTTCTGCTACTTATAGAAGTCTGCCTGGAGGCTGCTTCAGCTCCTGCGCGGCACATCACAGCTGACTTCTGTGTGGACTGCAGCATTCCTCTTCCTTGGGTGGTGCAGCTGCGGCACGCGTGGGCGTGCACACCATGCAAGCCTTCCTCTTCGCCAGCGCTGTGGCGCTGTTCGGCTCAGCACTTTTCATTGCCGCTGCTGAAGGTATGCTGCGCGTCCGGCATGCAAGGCATGGATGTGCGCTTGCGGACGTGGCTGCAGACAAGAAGGACTGGTGTGGTGCAGGCCAGTGCGTCGACGCCGGCCAGGCCATCATCGCCGACGCCTCACCCTGCAAACCCTTTGTTGATGCCGCCGGCCAGGACGCAGCAGGTGGGGCGCTGCTGCTCCCTGCAAGAAGTGGACCGCACCTCCAGGGTCTCCCACTGAACTTCACTGGTGATGCAGTCATCAACGCCACGCCAGACACACAGCTCGCCCAAGACGTGGCTTCACGACCCCAGCCCAGCCCAGCGTGCGCCCCCTAACATTGGCCCTGTGCAGAACCTGACTTGCGACCAAGGGTGGCACACCCTCGGTTGCGTGACCGCTTTGCTGTCGAGGTGAGACTTCCTGAATGGTTGCACGTGCGGCCCTTGGTTGTCCACCCGCACGTCACCACCCGCCCGCAGTCAGCGTGGTTGACTCTTTGTCGCGGTGCTGCAGGTGCTGTCAGATCGCCCGTCCGTTCCTTGTGGGGGTGCGCTCCCCGACTGCTTCTGTGGCGCGCCAGGCAGGCCTGCACGCGTGTTGCACGCACCTGCCTCCGCAGCACGCCGGCTCGATGCGGCGGTCACCTGCGAGCGCGCGCTGAGGGCAGCGGCCTTTGGCCCGCAGGGGTGCGCGTGTGACAGCAGGTTCCTGAACCTCGCAAACACTTTCGGGGGCACGCCGCCCGCTGAGGTCGTCGCTGGTGCGCCCGCCTGCCTGTGTGCAGCTGTTGTGGGCAGGCGCGGGCTCGGACGCGGGGGCTGCAGCATGCGGGCGCTGCGCGCGCAGGCTACCGCGTGCTCCGCCTGAGCGCGTGCGTGAACAGCACCAACGGCGGGCTCATCCCGGAAGCCTGCCCCAACCTGAGCGTCGGCCCCCCTGCGGCACCCGTGTTCCCCGCTCCCGCGCCGGCCTCCGCGGCTGGCTCCGCGACGCCCGCGCCGACCGTTCTGATGGCGGGCAACGGCCCGGCGGGCGCCTACATGTCTGCGCCGGCCGTGCCGGGCGCGGCGGTGCAGCCACCCCGGAACGCGAGCGGCGCTCTGTCTGACATGGCAGGGAGGTAGTGCAGGGCGTCCTGGGGTGCGTGACCTGCTTGGGCCACCAGCCATTGTTGTTGCCCACTCTGTCTGCCGGGAACAGCTATTTTCAGTCGGTGTGTTTGCGAGCTGTTTGGGCGTCCTGTCCTTAGCATTATGAGTATGAATGAGAACGGCAGGTGAGCAGGAACTGTTTCAAAGAGATGCTGGAGGCTGCAGCTTGTGGACGAGCTGACCATGGAGACGCGCCAGCCATCATGTGGCGTATGGAAACTGGCAGTTGGGCACCCTGAGGGTTTTGGCGTCTCGTTACGAGCTTTGTTGTACTCCCGCTACCAGATCAACCAGTTCTACAGCGCTAATTCGCCATCAGCTTCAACACACGGCAAGTTTCAACCCGACTCGCGCCCGAAGTCCTGCGCTCGAGATACTGGTGTGCGGCCTATGTGAAATCAGCTTTGCCACCCTCGCCTGATCTTCTTGCGACGCCGGCCTTCCTGCTTACAAGCTGGTCAAGGCTCTGAGTGCAAGACACTGTCCTTTGTGTCCGTGTGTTGCCGAGTGTTTCGCGACACATTGCGGGTTGTTGTGCCACATAGCCGTTGTGAGCCTGCTGCTGTCATCCGCCGTCGCGGCTTCCAGCTGCAAGTGTACTATCGTTCCTTATTTACATCTGCGAGCACAGTGGCTGCCTGTGCTGCCCGCGCCTCTGGAACACCTGATTGTTGTTGACCCCCGGGCGGTGACGACATTCTGCCCATCAGCTGTCAGCCCGCGATCTACTGAGCACCGGCTGCTGCTGCAACCTCCAGTCCCGCTCGAGCAACAACTACTGCCTGTGACAGGCTTTCGCTCACCTGAATGACCGTCCTGCGCGCACAGGGCTGATCCGGGCTGCTGGCTGCTACATCCGGCACAGCAATGGCACGGGCTGGCAGCATGGCGCGCGCACTCGTGCTGGCCTGCCTGCTGGTCCTTGGCGCCTGCGCGGTGCCTGCGCCTGCGCCCGTGCCTTCCGCGCCGGAGAAGGCTGCAACCGCGACAGCTTTCGCAGCGCCCGGCCCCCGCCGCAGTGCGCCCTTTCTGTCCCTGCCTGCTCTGGCTGGCCCACCAGCCACAGGCCTGCGGCACAGCAGCCAGCAGCAGTTTGTCACCCACACCAGCAAGAGCCGGCTGAGAGGTTGCTTTCAACGCGCAGCGCGGGCTCCCGTGTCACCAAGGCGCGGCTTGCGGCGGCCTCTGCTCACACGCTGCAGAGCGCGGCCGCCTCTGCGGCGCCGCACACGCTGACCGCCGGCCCGCCTGCGCGCAGGCTGCGTGCGCCAGGGCGCTGGCATGGCGACCAGCAGCGGCACCTGCCGGCCGCTCGTGGACGCGCTGCAGCCGCAGGCCGGCGAGCTCGTCTCGGCCGGCGACGACCGCATCCGCCAGGCCGCGCGCTCGGCGCCCACGCCCACCGACGCGTGCGCCGGCGCCCTGCCGCCGCCTGCCTGACAGCTGCAGCAGAGTGCACAACCCCTGCGTCTGACATGCTCTGTCCACTATTGTCATGGCCGCATGCGTGCAGTGGTGCACAGACGTATACAGCCTGTTTGCAGCGCTCAGGCTTAGCAAGCGCGTTGCTCACCTCCCACCCTGCATCAGCCTCAGGAACATGAATGGGCAAGTGGACGCAGACTGGAAGACGCGCAGCTCTGTTGCAGCACGCACTCGCTGACCAGTGTCCGGTGGGGGTCCTGCGCAGGTGCTGCAGCGACATCCGCACCTTCATTGAGCAGGTGCCTGCCCACTGGATGTGTGCTCCATCATCACATATGTCCTTCCGATTGTGTGAGCACTTTGAGCATAGTTACGCCCCCCTCCCCTCAAGATGCTGTGTGCTCAACGTCACTCTCAAGTGCTGTGTATGAAGTTCCAGGTATAGGGCGGCTGCACATGGCCTGACCTGCACGTCGGACAGGGCTGCGCATGCGACAACGCGCTGCTGAACGTCCTCCCGATGGTCAACGCCTCCCCCGACGACATCACCGTCTGTGCGCCTCGCGCTGTGGCAGCGCAAGCATTGTCGTTGCAGCCTGGCCGTAATTCTGTGGCTTCTGCCTTTCATCATGTGGGCACCACACACAATGATCAGACACACTCCACATACTTGACATGACCATTGTCCTGTCTGTGAAGATATGTAGCGAGCACATTGGACAGTGCTTGTGTCGAAGCGCTTGCCGCTCTGCCCACTACCTCCCAATCTCTTTGTAGCCTGAATATTGGAGTGCGCGCAGCGGTGCGTGTGGCGCAAGTCACCACCTGCGCCGACTGGAGCCACGGTGGCAACATGTACGACCCCTGCACCGGCAGCAGCGGCCCAGGGTACTACAACCGCCGCCTGCGCCAGTAGGGGGGCAGCGGGGCAGCGCCTGTATACGCCCGCCGCCACCGGGGGCCCAGGCAGCATGGCAGGCATGGGCAGAGGGGCGTTACAGGGACAGCTGGACTGCGCTGGGTTGTCCTATTGGGCGCTGGCTTGGACCGGGCGTGCCCGCTCTCAAGAACTTTCCATGGAACCACCGCGGGAAGGCGAGTACAACAGCATGTGGCCTCTTGCTTTGGTTGTCCGGCCTTCAGTCACTGCAGTCAGACAAAACTTGACGGGCAGTTTGCATGTGCAATTTTCAATTTTGTGGTTTGCCTCCAGTGTGCTTGTTATCTGCTTTGCTGTAGCAAGCACCCCGGGGTGTGTAATCTGGCTCGGCCAGGCCTGTGCGTCCTGTATGCCGCTTGTAGGGAGGACATAGCCAGACAAACTGCCCTTATGTAAATGATGCAGTGATGAGCATCATGTGTACACTCTCTGCCCCCCGCCCGCCTCCCAACCATGTCCTCGAATGAATCGAGAGCGCTGGTGATTAAACAGTGCAGATTTAACTTAGGCAACTTGAATGTAATTGTACCAGCAAAATGTTTGGCAGCTGAAGCAGCTGAAAGAGGCACAGGCACACCAACAAGCACACCACCGCTTGCCAGGCTGGCTCTGCAAGTAAAAGTTGCGGCGCTGTGTTGTATGCAGAAAAGCACGGGCGATGTAGCTGTTGCAGGGCCTGAAGGGCGCCTGCGCGGAAGCTGCTCCTGTGCCTTGCTGCGCGGCCGGCGAGGCGCAGCAGCGCCATAGGCACACTGGCGGCCAGGGAGCTGCGCCGGATGCATGGAGGAGCTGCCGCCTCCCGCACATCAACAAGGCCGCGTATGTTTACAGGCGCGCTGCGGGTGCAGCGAGCATGCACGCTTGCAGTCCTTGAGTTCTTGGGGAAGACCAGCCGAGGCCAGCATGGTCACCTCTGCGTTGCAGACCGATCTGGGGACATGAGTAGTGTGTTCACACCCTCCTGGGACCGACACGTTCACACTGGGCCGCAGGAGACAGCAACCTGCCGGCGGGGCGCGAGGCCGCAAGCGCGCAAGCCTTCGTCTTTGGCCAGGCTGCGCCGCAGCCCGGCGCGTATGATGCCTCGCACAGCGGCGCCGCCGCAGAGGCTTCCTGCAGCGCTGCGCGGTGGCTCGCCGGCGCGGCGCAGCCGCCGCGCCGCGCGCCGCGTCGGGGCCGCGTGCGCAGCGGCAGCGCTGCCGCCGCCGCCGGCGTCGCGGCAGCGTCGCCGGCCGCGGCATCCCCAGGTTTGCGCTGCGGGCACACTGCACAGCAGGCCTGTTCTACCAGACAGTGAGTGAGCCTGCATGGAGACAGTGCGAATGCCGGCCGTTTCAGGTTCCTCCCTCCAGGGCGACTGGTGATCGACCTGACTGTTGCCTGCGCAGCTGTTGTTAGTTGTCACGGTGTGCAGGCACATACTCACATTTAGGCACCACACAGTGAGTGCGCCGGGCGCGTCGAGCTGACGCGATGGTGTGTGCGACAGGCAGCGAGGCGCACGGCCCGCCTGCCCGCGGCGGCAGCGCTGCGGCAGGGCACGCCGCAGCGGCCTGGCCGCCGCCAGGTGCCGCGCAGCCGCAGGCTGGCGAGCCTGGGGCCGCGCAGGCTGCGGCGGCCCCGC
>JAABUV010000489.1_pt1 | contig 59719 bp, 68 predicted proteins | sample 5559971 | NCBI WGS metagenome assembly JAABUV01 (sample SAMN10711881, study PRJNA513362) | rock metagenome | isolation source: Antarctica rocks | place: Antarctica: Victoria Land, Knobhead nord | collected 2015-12-19 | reverse complement strand
CGCACTGCGCGGACGCGGGCGCGCTGCGGCGCGGCGACGCGTTTGCGCCGGCGGGGATCGGCGCGCCGCGGGACTCCGCCGTGGAGGGCGCCGCGCTCGCGCAGCTGGTGGACCACCTGCGCTCGCGCCTGGCGCGGTGCGCGGCCGGCGCCGCCCTGGCGCCCCGTGACAGGGTAGGGCAGGTCAGAGGTTGAGGGTGGGTACTGCCGGACGGAAGCAGGCTGAGCTCGCGCAGCTGGTGGACCACCTGCGCTCGCGCCTGGCCCGGCGCGGCCGGCGCCGCCCTAGCGCCCCTTGACAGGGTAGGGCAGGTCAAAGGGTGAGTGTATGTACTGCGCAGCTGGTGGACCAGCTGCGCTCGCGGCTGGCGCGGTGCGCGGCCGGCGTCGCCCTGTTGCCCTATGACAGGGTAGGGCAGGTCAAAGGGTGACTGTGTACACTGCGCAGCTGGTAGACCACCTGCGCTCGCAGCTGGCCCGGTGCGCGGCCGGCGCACCGGCGCCGCCCTGGCGCCGCCCTGGCGCCCCGTGACAGGGCAGGGCAGGTCAGATGGTGACGGGGGCTTACTGCACGAAGAGAACAGTCTGAGCTAGTGTTGGTGTACTTGGTACAGTGCGGAGCACATCCATGTGCCTTGCCCGACAAGCGTCTGGACGTGCGTCATGGGGGCTCAGTGTCTGTTTTCCCTGCTTCCCGCCCATACGAGCCCGGCTGGGCGGCGAGCGCCCGGCGCCGCGCGCACGCCAGGTACCGAACAACGGAGGCGGAAGACGACGCGACGATCGCGCGCGCGAGCGCGAGCCCGCGCGAGAAGGTGGCCGCGCGGCTGCTGCGCATCGAGAAGCGCATCCTGCGCGGTGCGGCCGCGCCCGGGCAGCATGCGCGCCTGTCGCCGTGGCATGGAGCGCGGAGCGTCGGCGGGCATGGTAGTTTGTGTGGGCGGGCCTGTCCTCCTGCGCCCTGTCAAAGTGGCCGGAGCCATTGTCAAGGTAGTGTTCATGCAGCTCTGTGCTCCAACAGACATGGGCCAGGCGGGCGGCCAATGGCCGCTCCAGGACAGCCATCCGCGCCGAGGCGCTCACAGGAGCAGCGCCCTACGCGCACCTGTTTCCAGGGTGTCCTTCCTTGCGCAGCGCCCTTGTCTGCGCTGGCGGGCTCACAGTGCGCGCATGACCATGCAAACCTGTGGGCACCCCAGAAGCTGGCGCCTGCGCAGGCGCGCTGGACCGCGTGCTGCAGCTGCCGGGCGCGGAGCAGGCTGCCGCGGTGGAGCCGCGGCCGCAGGTGCCCGGCATCAGGTTGTCGTAGGCGGTCAACGCGCGCGCGGCTGCGCCGGCTCCTGGGGCGCCGGGACGCGGCGCTGGGCGCGGCGGGGGTCTCCTCGACCGGCGTGTATGCTTTATGCCCTACTTTTTCTTTTTGGGTGCGAAATGCAGTTGAGTTGGGGTTTCCTTGTGCGCAAAAGATCCCACGGCATCCCAGGCATCTGACCGCCTGTTGGATTGTCCTTGCACAAGCACTTTTGCTGTGCAAATGTAAAGAGCGCATGTAACTTTAGCGGACACTTTGGCGGTGAACTGCTTGGCCTTGCTCACCAGGCATCAGATGTCCATGCGCGTGTGGGCACGCCCTGTTCATCTAGTTCGGTGAGCATGCTTTTACCTTGAAGGCAAGATCGGTGCTGATGGCCATGGGCCATGGGCTCCATGGAGGAAAGCAATGGGCGTGCATTGCCCCCTACCCTGCAGCTGCCAAGGCCATAAAAACACAATGGCAGAGGCGCTTCCTTGCGTACAGACCGCAAAGTCCTTTGCCTTGCAACTTTGCGTTCATTATTGATCTTGCGTTAGCCGTTTGCTATGTGCGGAACGCGCCAATGAATGCATGTACGCTTTCACCAGTCCTTGCTTATTACTGAGCATATCACTAGTATTGTTTTCTCTCAGAGTGGAAGCAGTATAAGAGGGGGAGCCGAGCCCCTGCCTTGACAAGTAATAAATATGATGTGACGCACTGGCGCGCTTGAAGAGCATGAACTGCGCACTGCTGCAAGCACCCTTGTGCAGGCAGTGCTCCGCAACACGCTGGTCAGGCCTGGCGCCTGCGAGCCTCTGCCAGCGGGGGAGATGTACATACATCTCGCTGCCACGCTTGAGCCTGCGCCACCAGACCCGCGGGGCGAGGCGGAGGCGCCTGCACTGTGCTGCCGCGGACACAGGCCAGCCCGGGACGGCAAACAAGCGGTGAGCGTAAAACACCTCTTTTGCTTGCACTACACATAGCAGCTTGCAAACACTACATAGCAGCTTGCAGCACTGCCAGGTCTCAAACAACTGCCCGTGGACGTGCTTTGACATCTCCACTGCAGGGAGTGCCTGAAAGCTTGCCTGTAGGAGTCAACAGAGAGGCTGCCACTGCTGAGGCTGTAGGCCATGTCCAGTGCAGGGCAAGTGCGTTGTCAAAGCGAGGCGCGGTGCTGCAGGTTCAAGAACGAAGGCAAGAACCCCAAGACGACGCCGCGGCAGGAGGCGGGGCTCGGGCAGGCGCGGCAGCAGCTCCGCGACTGGCTGGGGGACCTGAGCTACCAGTATTTCAACTGGCGCCAGGCGAGTGCAGTCCTGCTCGAGGGGCCGCTCCTTCAGAGGCCACTGGCTGCGCCGGGGTTGCACCCACCTGGTCGCAAAGGTAGACCAACGAAGTTGCAAGCCAAAGTGTCTGCTGGTCCCGGCGTACCTGGCACGACGAGCACTAGGAGGCTGCTAATGCCATCCACGTTATAGCTCCTTTGCTGCTGCTAATGATATAGACAACACACACAACGCCTGCTCCCCATGGCGACATGTGCGAGTGCCTTGTGAGCTCATGCATGCTCCAAGCTGTGACGCCGCGAAATTGCCGCGCAGTGCTGCTTGCAGGGCAGTGCGCCGCATGCGGAGCATGCTCGCAGGGGGCACTGCTGCGCTAGGGGCCGGTGGCAGACAGGCGCTATGGGTGTCACAAGCCGACATGCAAGTGCCGTTTGCTGCGCTCACGGGCCTCCTCGCTCCGCTTGGGGACCAGGGAGAGCGGCATGCGCTGTCGCACGTGCGGCACACGTGCGCAGCGACGCTGCCAGGCATGCGTGCGGCGGGCAGCTGGGCATGACGTGCGGCGTGCGCGGGGGGCAGGACTCCTGGTCGGATGTGCAGCTGCTGGTCGCCATCAACGTGTGCCTCGTCGTGCTGGGCGGCTGGGCCAAGGGGCTGCTGGTTGACCCGCTGGAGCCCGGCGGCGGCGCGCACAACAGCCTGTGGACCAACACGTATGAGGCGCGCGCGCGCCCGACCTCGCGCGCTTGCACGTAGGGCGCAGCGCCGCCGATGGCGTGCCGGCAGCGCACCGGCGGCCGCGACAGCCCCTGGGCCGACACGCTGGCTCACCGCGCCGAGCACTTGAAGGAGGCGCCCCCCCATGCACGCCAAAGGACTGCAGGGCCTCGCAGCGTGCTGCCGCGTCTCGCCACCCGCTCGGAGGCAACTGATAGCCTGCCGGACGTCTGCATGAGGAGCCTGGCGCATCGGGCCGCACCCTGCCTGATGTCTCACGTGGCGCGCAGGGCAGCCCTGCTACAGGCAGGACCGGGCGGCCTGGGGCATGCGGCGCGCACGCTGGTGCTGGTCAGGGTGGGGGTTGACCTGACACCGGACGCGAGCGCTGAGGTGCTGGTCAGGGTTAGGGCTGACCGGGACACGGGGCGCGCGCGCGCAGGTGCTGGTCGTCTGGTTCGGCGCGTTCCCGGAGGGCGCCGAGGACTGGGGCCTGGCGCGCCAGGTGCCGGGCCCGCCGCGGCCGCGCGGCGCGCGGCCTGCTGCGCGCCTCAGGGGCGCTGCAGGCGCAGTGGACTTTTCCCCTTGTTCACCCACGCGATCTGGACTGCCATACGCGTGCATGCCATGCATTGCTTGGCGCCTGTCCCCGGATGCCCCGGTGTAGCTCAAGCCAGACTAAATTGCAGAGCGCTCCTTTTATCTGGTATGCACGCAAGAGGCTTGCCCATGGGTGCCACGCCGGGCGTGGCGCTGCCCGCCGCAGACGCGCAGCGCCGGGGCGGGCCCCTGCCGAGCCACATTGCGCGCGCCCGCGCAGATCTTCTCGCTGGTGGTGGCGTCCGTGGGCCTGGCGGCGTTCGCGATCGTGCTATCGCTGGTGGAGCAGCTGGTCATCCAGGCGCGGGCCAGTCCGAATAGCCCTAACCCTATCCCCAGTCCAGCGCGCGCGCCCGCGCGCCCGCGCCGGCAGCGCCGAGCAAGCGGCCAAGCTGCGGCAGGCGCTCCGGCGCCCGCCCTCCCGCTCGCCCCGCGCCCCGGCCCCCTCCGGACGGACTGTTCTGAGCTTTTTCCGGAGGCAGGGCGCCTGCTCTCCGGCGCGCGCGACGTGACGCCGCGCCCGCGCCGCGCAGGTGCTGCAGGCGAACGTGCAGCGCGGCAGCCGCGTGTACGAGCGCGGCCACCTGCTTGTGCTGGCTTGGGCCGATGCGCAGCGCGACCAGGAGGTCATCTGGAAGATCCTGTCGCAGGCGCGCGGCCGTGGCCAGCCGGCGCCGTCCCCGTGCCCTACACCTAACCTTAACCGACCCTATCCCTCACTTGAAAATCCTGAGGCAGGTGCGCGGCCGCGGCCGGCCGGCGCCTCGTCCCCATGCGCCCCGGCACAGGTGGGCCGCGCAACCATGGTCAGGCGCACGGGCAGGCGCGCACGCGCGGGCGCGCACGCGCGGGCGTGCACGCGCGGGCGCGCATGTGCGGGGGCTAGTTGGGGCCGGCGGGCGCGGGCGCATGCGCCGCCCTGCGCGCTGCGCACCTGCGCCTGGCCCCGGCGGAGGTCGCACCTGAGCCGGTCACTCGTCTTTGGGCGCGCGGCACGCTGTAACACTGGACCGGCGTGGCGTGCCTGGGGCCGCTGCACCTTTGCGAGGCTGGGCTTCGCCCTGCACACCACTGCGGGCGCCCCGATGCATGCCCAGCACCTGAACGCCCGCGGCCGCGCCGCGCGCAGGCGTGCCTCGCGTGGCGCACCGACGGCGGGCGCGTGGTGGTGGTGCTGTCGCAGCGCGACAAGCTGGCCATGGAGGGCGACTTCCGGCGCCTGCTGCCGCCGGCCGCACGCTTCGGGACGCGCTTCGTGTTTCGCCAGGCGCGCGCGGCGGCCGCCGCCCCGCGCCCCGCGCTGCGCCCCCCGCACCGCAGAGCCTCTGCGTTGCACCGCTCACGCTCACAGAGGTTCCGGGTGAGGTCACGCTCTGCTCGGGCGCCTTCTGGGTGCTCTGCGCTGCGGCCCTGCGACAGCGCCGCGCGCCGCGCTCGGCCGCTCGGGCAGCGCCGTCCAGGGCGGCGACAGCGCGGGGTGGCGGCAGCGCGCCACCTGAGGAGCCACCTGGCTGCAGGGATGACAGGGACTGCGCTGCACGCCGCCTCCTCTCAACCTGCCTCCTCTAGTCTGTTGCGCTTCCATCGTGCTCACCAGTCCTCCCGGGCTCGCCTCAGGCGCGGCCGCTCGGCCGCCGTCCCGAGCGCACGCGGCGCGCGCGCAGGGCTCGCCGCTGCTGCCGGACGACCTGCGCATGGTCGCCGCGCCCACCGCCGCGGCCACCATCGTTGTGTCGGACTCCTCGCGGTGCGCGGCGCCTGGCTCCCGCCGCACTCGGCGCGCCGCGCCGCCCTGGGCGCCAGTGCAGAGCTCTCGCCTCGCGCGCGTCTGGGCGTCCCTGAGCGAGCAGACGCGCTGGGGTAAGCGCGGGCGCGCACAGCGCCATGCACTCGCAGCGCTTCAAGCGCATGCTCCTTGGGCGCGCTCTGATGGCGACGGGTTCGCTGTGCCTGGGTGTGGCTGCGAGCAGGGGCGCAGAGAGGCTGAGACCGCTGGCCCGGGTGCCAGCAACACAGCTCCGGCCGCCGGCGCGCGTGCAGCTTCAGCTCATGCTGCATGCGACTTGCATGCAGGGGCCCCGAGGAGGCGGACGCCGAGACGGTGCGCGTGGGCGTGCTGCTGGATGAGCTGGACTTCCCGGGTAGGGCGCCCGCCGCTTTGTAGGGGATGCAGAGGGTATCGTGGAGGGGTTGCCAGCTTGTGCAGTCCTCACCGCGCGCCTGCGCAGCTGCGGGGCATGCGAGGAACGCAGCTGGGTCCCAGCGGCACCGAGCATTGTCAGGAAGCCACCACTGGGGCACAACAGAGCATGTGCGAGCTGCGAGCATGGCTTGTGCTCCAGGCAGCATCGGCGGCGGCAGGTTACCCAGCGCCGCTGCCAGCGGGCGCGCTGCCCGCCAGAGCGCTCTGACGTGCGAAGCCCAGCCCGTCCGTCGCACAGGGTCAGTGCAGGGTCGGGCGCCCGGCGCTCAGCCGCCTGCACCCGCCGCCCTGTGGCGCGGGCTCCACGCCCGCGGCGCTCGGCGCCGGGCTGCCAGCGCGTGCCGCGGGCGACCCCCGCATGCACGCGCGCCGCAGGCTTCGGGCAGCCGGACGCGCGCACGGGGCACGTGGTGGTGCAGCTGCGCACGTCCAGCGCGGTGGACCTGCTGCGCTACGCGTGCTCGCCGCGCATCATCCCCATCTCCACCAGCCAGATTAACTCCAACCGGCGCGCGCATCATCCCAATCCCCACTCATCTTAGGTTAGTGTTAGGGTACTGTACCCTGCCATACACCCTTACGCTTTCCATTGGGCCTGACACGACACGAACAAAGCTTGAGCCGCGCTGGTGTGCTTCATCTGCGACCGCGCCGCGCGTGCGGCCGCGGCCGCGCGCCCTGACGCGCAGGCGGAGCGCGGCCGCGGGTGAGCGCGTCGGGCGGCTGCAGGGCGCAGGTCAGGGGTGGGCATTGGTGCGGACATGTCGGGTAGGGAATGATTGAGATGCAGATAATTAACGACCACCGTTCTCAATGTAGGGCACCCGCCGCTCCTTTCTCTTCCATGCCCAGGTTTTCGGAGGAGCTGCTCCAGCTCGCGCTCAGCGTACCCAGCGGGCGCGGTCGCATGCGCAGGATAGCGCGCTCGGTGCGCCACCCGATCCTGTCGACCATCACCAAGGAGCTGTTCAACTTCCGCTCGCGCGCCCAGGGCTACCTGGCGCTCTTTCCCGAGCTGCAGGCGCGCCGCGCCGGCGCGCGCGCCGCCCTCGCCCAGCCCCAGCCGATGCGCTGTGCTGTGTCGGCGAGCGCAGCTGCGCCGCCCTGCCTGGCGCAGGCAGGAGTCGGTGCTGGAGAGGCCCCGGCTCGTCATGCAGGGGAGGCCGTTTGTGCGCAGCGGGCCTCTGCAGCTTGTCGGCATGCGGCGTTGCCTGGCGTGCCTGCAAGGCTGCGCGTCGGCGCCGTGCGCTGCTCCGGCAGCGCGCAGCGCGCCGCTCCCGCGCGCCCGCTCACGGAGATGGCAGCAGCGCGGCCCGACCTGGGCACCACGGGGCTTCATGGCGGCGCATGCGGAAGTGCGCATGTGTCGCGGCATCACAGAGCCCTACAACGTGCTTGAAAACAGCTCAGCGCAGTGTGGCGCACTAGAGGCTGTCACTAAGAGGCATCCCATGGCGGCGCGCCAACCCTGCCGCGAACCCCGGCAGGGCCTGGCGTTCGGCGACGTGTTCCCGCGCTTCCCCAACGCGATCGTCCTGGGCGTCAGCAACCTGCGCAGCGGCCACACGCGCATCAACCCGCCGGCCGCGCTGCGCCTGGAGGCCGGCGACGCGCTGGCGCGCCCGCGCCCGCCCCCGCGCCCCGCCGCGAACCCTGCCGCGCGGCGTGCCAGCTCAGCATGCGGGCTCTTGGGGCACGCTGCGCCTGCCCGTACAGGTTTGGACATGCTGCGCCTGCCCATATATGGTGGGGACACGCTGCTCCTGCCCGTATAGGTTTGGGGCACGCTGCGCCTGCACGTGCAGGTGGGTGGCAGATGACGACGCTGCCGCTTGGTCCAGAGAGCCGTGAGCGCTTTCCGGCGCACGTTTCCGCCCGCGGTGCAAGGATATATTTTTCTTAAACGAAAAAAAAAAAAGGAAGAGCAGGGGCGGGCGCGCCGCGCAGGTGGTCATGCGGCCGACCAGCCTGTCGGTGCGCGACTTCCGGCCGCTGCCGCGCGCGCTGCCGGCCGACACGGGCGCGCCCCCGGGCGCCCGCAGGACCCTACCCTACCCTAAAAATGAACCTCTGTACGCGCGTGGCGGCGCCAACGCGAGCGCGCGCTGCCCCGCGCGCCCTGCTGGAGCGGCGTGCAGCCGTCCCGTGCAGGGCGTGCGCAGGCCGAGGGGCTTTTTAAATAAAACAAATCGCGCGCACGCCAGGCAGCGGCTGGGAGCCCGGCGCGTACGTGCTGCAGAGCTTTGACAGCGAGGCGGACGGCGGGCCGAGCGCGGCCATCGCCGGCAACTCCACCAAGAGCATCGAGGACACGCTCGCGTCGCCCATCGCCGGGCAGCCGCTGGTGCTGGGGCCGACCGGCGGCAACGTGGCGCCGCAGGCCGCTGGCCTGTACATCATGGCGCGCGCGCCCGGCCGCCCCGCCGACCAGCGCCGCGCTGCTCTTGACCTGCGCTCTTCGGCGCGGGCGCGGCGCCGGCCGCGTCGCTGGCCGCCTGATTCAGGCCTGCCCGTCTGCGTGCGCGCGCCCGCGCTCTGACAGATGCTCTCCTGCCTCTTCCGGGGGTGGCGCAGAGCTTTGCTCAGCCGCTGAGGCGGGCGCGCCGCGCGCAGCCCAACCAGTACGCGGTCAGCAGCGACCGGCCGGTGAGCGTGCTCATCTGCGGCTGGGCGGACGGCAAGTGGATGGTGGACCTGCTGCGCTCGCTGGTGCGGCCCCGCGCCCTGGCACGAGGCCTGCGCGCCGGCCGCCGCCCCCGTCCGGCCGCGCCACGGCGCGGGTTGCGCGGCACTGGCCATGCGCCGCAGGGTCCGGCTGTCAGGCGGCACGTGCAGGCCATGTTGACAGTGCGCGCCTGCGCAGAACGCAGAGGCTCGCAGAGGGCGCTGGCATGGTGCCGCCCTTCTGGACAGTGCCGCCCTTGGCCTGCGCGGCTCTGATGGCGGGGGCTGCCACGATGGCCGGCCAGGATAGGGCAGGTTGGGAACCTACCCTACGCCTACCCCCTGCGACGGTGGCCGGCCGCGGCGCAGGACGCGGAGCTGCCGCGCGGCAGCGAGGTGGTGCTACTGAACGAGCGCGACACGCAGGGCGTCATGGGTGCGCCGCCCCAGCCCCGCGCGCGCCGGTGCCAGCGCGCCCTGGTGTTTCTTGTTGCAGCGCCCTGCCAGGCCTGCCGGGCCTGCTGCAGGGCCTGCTGCCCCTGCAGACCTCCCGCCATCAGTGACCCTGCTGTGAGCTCGGGCATCCTTCCCGCCCCCGAGGGGTCGCGCAGTGTTTCACCCCGGCGCGCGCCGCGCGCGCCGCGAGGTGCGCCCGACGCGCGGCGGCGCGCGCGCGGCAGGCGCCGCGCGCGAGGAGGCCGCGCCGCGCCGCATCTCGCTGCTGCACGTGCGCGGCGACCCGCTGCGCTTCCTGGACCTGTCGGAGAAGGTGGACGTGCGGCGCTTCGCCTGCGCGATCGTGCTGTGCGATGCCGCCTGGGCCGACCCGGACCTGGACGCCGCCAACGGCATCGCGCTGCGCACCAAGCGCGACATGCTGCGCCTGGACGCGCTCATCATGACCGTGCAGCTCAACATCCGGCGCCTGCTGGAGGCGCGCCGCCCGCCCCCGCGCTCCGGGGCGCGAGAGGGGAGCGCGTGCCGCCGGGCTCGGCGACGGGGGCGGCCGGCCGCCTTGGATGCCGGCCAGCCGCTATCAGACGGTGCTGCACGCACTGGCAGGGCCTCGGCAGCGCCCTGGCAGCGTTCGGAGCAGCGGCGCACCTGCAGCACTGCGGGGGGCGGAGGCCGGGGCGCAAGCGCGGGGCCGCGCGCGCGCGCGCAGGGCGCGGGCTACCCGGACATCAACATCATCACAGAGAAGGTGGCGTTCGAGGGCGTGACGCGCTTCGAGGACCGCGCGCGCCTGCCGCTGGGCATCTCGTTCAACTCCACCTCGCTCTCCGCCAGCCTGCTCATCCAGGCCGCGTACGACCCGCTGGTGCGCGCGCGCGCCGGCCCGCGCCCGCCGGCAGCGCCGCTGGCGCGCGCGTCGCCGCCGCTGCTAAAGTGCATAGGGTCTCGACGTCTCTTCTTCTTTTTGTCTGCACTTGCACAGAGAGGTGAACTCCGCTGAGCCCATGTGGGACAGCGTGGCAGCCCCCCGCGCCGGGGCCGTGCGCGCGCCTCGCCAGCGCCCTGTCCATGACCCTCGCCCTCGCCTCGCCGGCGCGCAGTCCATGCGCGCGTACGCGGAGTGGGGCCGCGAGACGGAGATGAAGGTGCAGGACTCGGCCGGCCTGGCGCGCCCGGACGAGCCGCTGTCCTTCCTGCAGCTGCAGGCGCGCGCGAGCTCGGTGGACCAGGTGCTGCTGGGCTGGTACCGCATCCCCAAGTCGGTCGACCAGGCGGTGCAGCTGGCGCGCGGCCCCTTCAGGCCTCACGCCTGCCACGGACCGCCCTTGCCTGCTCAGTCAGGTGCTTTTAGGGCTTGACTCCAAAGTTATTCTGATCGCAATGTCCGTCGACGGCGGGAGCGGGTGGCGAGCGCGCGCGCACGCCCTGCGCTGTGCTGCATCACGTGCTGCAGGCCCTGGGGCCGGCATCGCAGCGCCCTGCTCGGTGCTGTGCAGACGACTCGGATGGTGTGCTGCTCGAACGATGGAGGGAGCCAGTGGGGCTCGCATGCCCGGCATAGCCCCCACTTTGATAAGGTTTGATAAAGCTGGCGTCCGCGCGCAGGTCGTCAACCCGGAGGGCGCGAGCGCGCGCTGCGTGCCGCGCGTGTGGAACCGCGGCGACGGCCGCCTGAAGCTCATCTCGCTGTGCAACAAGGCGCGCCCGGCGGCGCCCGGCGGCGCCGCCGCCGGCGCCGCCGACGAGCTGCCGCTGCTCGTGGCCGCCGGCGCTGCGCGCGCCGCTGCCGCCGGCGGCGCCCCGGACGCTGCTTCTGCCAACGGCGCCGAGTCCGGCGCGGGCACCGCATTCGGCAGCATGGAGGAGGGTGCTGCAGCCGCCCCTGGAGCCCTTGAGCCAGGCCTGTCTTCTGCGCTGGGAGCGCCGGCGGCGGCGATCGCGGAGGCCGCTCTCAGCGCGGCGCCCGCAGCGGCGGCGCCCGCCGACGCCCTCTCCGGTGCAGCACGCAGCGCCGATATGGCGGCGGCGGACGCGGCGGCCGCGCCTTCAGCGAGCGGCAACGGCGCAGCGGCCAGCAACGGCGCGGCGGCCGATGCGGGCGCGCCTGCGGCCGAGGGAGCCGCGAGCAGCTGCGCTGATGCGAGAGCTGCGGTGGGCAGGAGAGGCTTTGGCGGGACAGGCTCGGAGGGGGCGGGCACATCTGCCAATGGCGCCGGGCGGCCGCAGGACTCAGGCGGCCCTGCTGGCCGCTCTGGAGACCAATGTGACGGCGCGAGGCCGGCGCCCGCTGCCGCAGAGCGCGCCGGCAGCAGCGGCAACGGCAGCAGCGCCTCCGGCCCTGCGGGCTTGGCGCCGGCAGGGGAGCGGCGCGATGGCGCAGAGCTCAACAATCCTGCGCAACCTGGGCCAGGCCCCGAGGCAGATGCTGCACCCGGCGGCCGCCGCGGCCTGGATGTCGAGGCGCTGCCGCAGTCCGATGCGGCGTGGGAAGATGGGCCGCGGGACGGCGCAGCCTCGGACGACAGCGGCGACGAGTCCTGGGCCGGCAGCGTCGGCGTGCGCGGCTGGCGCGCCGGGCGGCCCAAACGCCCTGACCCTGGGTAGCAAGGAGGCGAGGGGCGCTATCTGCAGCGGCGACGGGTGCTGAGTTGGCGGCGCGGCCTCAGCGATGCTGCATGCGGCAGAAAGGTGCCCTGGCCTGGCTACCCTGGCTGAGAAATATGCTTCCGCATTCTCTCCTGGGTCTGCGCCATAAACATGCGAGTTCCCGCTGGAGTGCGCGTATGGCTGACGAGCGTCGAATGATTGGTTGGCAAGCGGCCGAATGCCGCAGTCCATGCGCTGAACCTGCAAACATGCAACGGCTGGCAGAGTCGCAGGCCGGCAGGCATGTCATGCTATATCTAGAGGGCTCTCCCTGTCGAGGTCCTGCTGCACCTCTGCAAAGGGTCTCATCGACAGTTTGTCGGCTCCTCGAAGCTTTGTCGCGGCTGTGACAGCGCGCTGCGCATCCCTTCCACTTCCTTGTTATTTTATGGCAGACGGCCACATGGCCGTCTGTGCACCTGATCAGAGCTCTCCTGCGCCATCATCCGGGTACCAGGAGGAGCTCCGCTCCGAATCAGTCCGGCTATGCATGCGCAGGTGTGCTTGATTTTGGTGCTGGCAAACTGCTGCGTGCGTCCATGTTTCGTCTGTTAATAGAGAGTGATTATGGGGTTGTGCTCTTCAGGGCGCGGCCATGCATAGATTCATACCGTTCCTGCTGACACGGTGCAAACAACTGGGGTGCCATCTTCATGATGTCAGACTGCTAGGGCCCTTGCGCGTTGTTTTTGTTGAGGCAGTGCAGCCTGGCCTTGATGCAGCTGGTCTCCATGGTAGCCTGCTGAAGGACGAGGACTACAATGCAAACGGCATGTCCCTGGCCGTTGCGGCGCATGCACGGCCGCTCATGCATAGGGTGATGCATAGTATGTGGCGTCGCAGGTTGACAGCCGCACTGTGCAAGTCCAGCATCATACATCAGAGCGAAGCATTGTTACACTCTGTTGGGTGACAAAGAGCGCTGCAAAGCAGGCCCTGAATCTCCGGACTCAGAGACACGCCAACCTGCACTGCACACATGACCTGGACCACTCGCATCCCTAATCTGGCATACAATCACTGACGCATCACCAGTGTCCTGGCCGCTGTGTGCAAGTAGACCTGCGACTTCTGCGCGGCTGCAACCTGCTGGTAAGCCTACCACACCGCCTCGACTTCAGCACGCCGCGGTTCCTTCAGGGCGCCTTCCGGTGAGGGTATGCAAGGGCGCAGAGCAGAGCCAGCAAGCTCATGCATGCAGAGCCCCACGAATCACACGGGCACAGGGCACGCTGCGCTGCATCGACCTGCTTCTGGCAGACGCAGGGCCTGCCAAAACCACCTTTGCAGCCCGCCAAAAATCCTAGCACGACCGCCTGAAAATAAATAATATCTAAGAGCCAAACTCTTGTCGAGCGACCCCGTATGATGGGCACAAGCAGCTGCCAGCCCCTGGTGCCGGGGCTTCAGCAAATAAGTGCGCTCGCCCATCCCAGCTCGCAGCAGCGCCCCCTCCCTAACTGGCACAGCGTCACAGCTGGTCCCGAGCAAACAAAAGTGTGCAAAAGTGTTGGATGGAGTAGCAGTTCCAAGACCAGACCCACCAGGGTGCAGGCTGGGTGAGCCGCGTGACAGCGCTAGTTCTGCTTGCCATGCGTTTTGTGTTGACTGCCGGTGAGCAGATGCGGGCGCGCCCAGCTGAAGGGGCTGGTTCATGGGCCGCGAACAGGGGCCAAATGGCCCAAAGGGCAGACCTTCTGAGGGGGAGGGGAGCAGTGAACAATGCGCAGCATCGGCTGCGTTAGCGCCGGGCCCGTGCCACCGCCGTGGTCCCCAGCGCTTGCTCGGCGCCTGGCGGGTTTGCAGCTACCGCCCACCCCTGCGCCCACGCTCAGATGGGCTGCAGACGCCACCGCCAGCTAAAGGGCGTGCAGTCCGGGGATGGTTTAGGGTATTGTCAGCTGGAGCTCCAGCGGCGCGCCTGCCCCCGTGCCCAGACGCACGCCAGAGCTAACTACCAAGATGCGCATCAGCAGCCACCCGCCGCCGCGCCGGGGCTCCAGACACCCACACCCCTTGGGCAGAGGGTTTGCTACGGTTTATGCCAGGGTTTCACCAGCCACGCAGTCCCTGCCAGTCGCGCCCCACCGGCTGCGGTCGGGGCGCCGCAAGCCCATTTTGCATGACCGAGCGCGGCCAGGGTCGGCACCAGGGCCCCGCTGGCCGCGCGGTCCGCCTCAGCCGCCGCCCACCGCGGCGCCGAGGCCCAGGCGGCGCAGCGTCTCCGGGGGCGCCGTGGCCGCGCCACCGCCCGCGCCCGCGCCCAGCGAGGGCAGCAGCGTGTCCAGGCGCGACTGCGCCTCCAGCTCCGCCAGCAGGCTGGGCTCGCAGTACGAGAAGCCCTGCGCACCAGGGTCTTGGTCAGGGTTTTGGCCTGAGGATACCAGGCAATGACCAAATTTTGATGACATGCACTCCGGCCATGCCATGACATAAGCCCGACAGTCAGGTGCGCGCGACGCGCAACGGCCGCCGTACCCGGCTCCAGCAGGGACCGGCGCGCTGCTGCAGAGCCGGAGTCAGGCAGCCGGCGCGCGTGTCCGCACCTCGAACGCGGCGTGGGCGGCGGGAAAGCCGTCGGGCACCGGCGGCGTGCCGCACGGCGAGTCCTCGGCCGCCTGGTCGGTCCAGATCTTGTCAAAGTTCTCCACGCTGTCCACGTGGTTGACGCTCGGCCGGAACGGCGACGGCATCTGCGCCGCCGCTCGCCGCTGTCATGCTTCCTGCCTTTTCAGCGCCGTTTGCACCAGGAGCCAGGCAGTGAAAACACGCCTTGCATCATGCCGTCCGCAGGGAGCACAGGACCGGCTGCAAGCCAACCGAAGCAGGCGCGCATCCTTGCGCAACGCTGCGCACGGCTTCTCTGCACAAGCTGCCACACGCGCGCTCGGCGGCCGCCGTCGCAGCACGCCCCGGACTCAAAGCAACAGGTGCCGCATGGCAGTGTGCAGCGCGGCACGGATATAGGGCATAGGGGCCCTGACGCGCCTCGCGGCGCAGCAGGCGCGCCCAGGAGATGGGCCGAAAGAAGGGGTGCGCCATGATGGCCTCGGAGCCCTGCAGGCCCGCGCCCAGCCGCTTGCCCGGCTCGCGCTCCAGCAGCGCGCGCAGCAGGCTCTGCGCGGCGCTGCTCAGGAAGGCTGCGCGCGCGCGCGCGCGCGCGTGAGCAGCGCGTCCAGCGCCCGACAGTCCCTGTGGCATGCAGGCACGCCCCGCGCGCAGCTTGTGGGCGCCCTGGCAGTTTCTGAAGGTAATTATGCACTCACAGTCGCTCTGGTCAGCAGGCAGGCCGCGCCGGGCGCTTCGAGGCACCCGCAGGCCGTGGGGCAGGGCGGCCGCAGGCCACAGGCTGCAGAGCAGGAGCGCCGGGCCGGCCGGGCGCGGCGGGGCGGGCGCGGGCGCGCACGCGGCAGCTTGAGGCGCGCGGTCAGGATCTGGCGCTGCAGCTGCGCGCGGCCCTTGGCGCGGAACGGCGGCGTGCCGCACAGCATCTCGTACAGCAGGATGCCGACGCTCCACCAGTCGACCGCCTTGCCGTGGCCCTTGCCCGACACGATCTGCGCGGCCGTGCAGGGTGGGGGTCGTCGTGCCCCGGGAGCAACTGGACCGCCCTCTGACGAGGCTCGGCCGACGTGGTGCGCGCCCTGAGGGCCAGTCAGCAGGCAGGCTAAGCCACAGGGCAGCCGCGTCGGCTGGCCGAGGCTCAGCCTCGGCGCCGAGCGCCGTGGGACTCAGCCAGCCCGCAGACTCAGCCACAGGGCAGCCAGGTCAGCTGATCATGGTCTGCTAACCGCTCACCACAGCACCCGTCACGCACAGTGGGGCGGCGCGGCGCGCGCGTCGGGCGCCATGCACTCCGTGATAAGGTATAGGGTAGGGCCGTGCGCCTCGGGCGCCACGCACTCCATGGTAGGGTAAAGGGCAGGACCGTGCTCTCGTGCGCCGTGCACTCCATGACAGGACAGGGTAGAGGGTAGAGCCGCGCGCCTGGGCCGCCGTGCACTCCATGACAGGGTATACGGCGGGGCCGCGTGCCTCGGGCGCCATGTACTCCATGGTGCCGATGAAGCTGTTGGTGCGCTCCTCCTCGGCCAGGCCGCCCTTGGCCAGGCCGAAGTCGGTGACCTTGATGTGGCCCTCGCTGTCCAGCAGCACGTTCTCGGGCTTGAGGTCGCGGTGGATGAAGCCCAGCTTGTGCAGGTGCGCGACCGCCAGCACGATCTCGGCCGCGTACAGGCGCGCCAGCTGCGCGCGGCGCGCCCAGCGGCGCCGTCAGCGCCCTCACTTCTCGACTCGCATGGCTGCTTACTTTGGGGGCGCGGCCTCGTCAGCGCGGCCGCGGCCATGCAGGGGCCCGGGAGCGTCGGGGGAGACGCTGCCCGGCGGCAAGCTGTAAACAGCCATGGTGATTTTGGCAGACTGGTGTGCTTTGGCAACTTAATTGCCTTTGTCTCCGCCCGTCAGGAGCTCGGGCCGCTGTCATCGCAGCCTCGGTGCAACCCCCATGTTGCTTCGCAAGGGTGTGCCAGCGTGCACGCCCGTCAACAAGCGGCAGCCGGCAAAGCGGGCGGCGCGCGGCGCGCCTCCTCGTCAAAGATGCCGGCGCGGTACAGGTTGAAGAACAGGTGGCCGCCGTTGATGAAGTCGAGCACCAGGTAGAGCTTGGAGGACGTCTGGAACGAGAAGCGCAGCGTGACGATGTAGGGGTGGAACACGGCGGTCAGCACGTCGCGCTCGGCGCGCACGTAGCCGCCGTGGTCGCGCGCCAGGATGCGCTCCTTGCGCATCACCTTCATCGCGTACACCTTGCGGTTGTCCAGCTTGCGCACCTGGAACACCTGCGGCGCGTTATTTTGGGGTTAGGGTAGGGCTTGCGCCGCTGAACCCTACCCTAGCCGCGGCCCTCTCGCACTCTCCGTGGTCCGCCCCTCCACCGTCCAATCCGTCTTGCTGCACGCCCGCTCGGCAGCAAGCAGGCATGTCCCTGCGTCGGCGGGGTCACGACGCACCCCTTGCACATCGAGCTCGCTGCGTGAGTGCTGCGAGCCCCGCGCGCTGCGCGCCCGGCGCCGGCCGGGGGAGGGAGGGGTGCCGCCGCGCGCCTTGCCGAACGCGCCCTGGCCGACCACGCGCAGCAGCTGGAAGTCGGCCGGGCCGACCCGGCCGGCCGCGTCGCCGCCGCCGCCCTCGCCGCCGCTCTCGCTGCCAGTGCCCTCCGGCACGGCCTGCAGCGCGGGCACGTCGACGCACGGCGACTCCACCACCAGCGTGGCCAGCGGCGGCGGCGTGCGCGGCGCGGGCGGCGCGGCGGCGGCCGCGGGCGCCGGCGCCGGCGCCGGCGCCGGCGACTCGGCCGGTGTCGCCTGCGCGGCCGCAGCGCGGGCGGTCGGCGCGGCGCGAGGCTGCTCGGCCTGCTCCAGGGCGCGCCGCTTGCTGTGAGGCGCGCTTGCAGGCGCCAGCTCTGCTGTGGTCACGCGCATATACGAGCGGCGCCCGTGCAGGCCCGTGCGGCCTTGTGCAAGCAGCCGCGTCCAGCGCCGCTGCAGGAGCGAGAGCGGAGAGCCAGGCAGCAAGCGCGCAGGACGCGAGTCAGGCGGCGTGCGGGCTGCCATGGCGACAGCGCCAGCCTCGCGTGCACAGCAGGCTGCCGGCCTGCGCCCCGCCAGAGCAGGGCAAGGCCCCTGCGTGCGCACACCGCCGTCGGCGTCGCGGCGTCGCTCGGCGGGAACACATCGTCAAACTCCAGCTCGCCGCCGCCAGCGTCGTCTGCAGCGGGCTCCCGCGCGCCGCCCCCGCACTCGCCGGCGCCCCGCTCCTTGCCCCGCTGCCCGACAGCCTCCGAGACCATCGGCACCTTGAGGCTGGTGAGCGCTTGCGTGCACAGCTCCGCGCCGGGCGCCGCGCTGACGTACGCGCGCGGCTGCGCCGCCGGAATGGCCAGCCCGCCGGGCACCCACTCTGGCGCAAACGCGTTGAGCTGTCGGTGCGGCATCGCGCCGCGCCGCGGCCTTGCAGGCCACGCAAGCGCGCGGGGGACGCCGCAGCAGGTGTCGGGCTGCAGCCTTAGCCCTCGCCTGCCGGCAAAGCCGCGCAGCCCAGCAGGAAGCGCTGCGGGGGCAGGCACAGCGGCTGCTGCAGCGACCACGCTCTCATGCTGAGCGGCTCACAGCTGTGACCGGGGCGCCTGGTTCGCCAGAGGTAGCCTGAAACTGGGCGGTGCAGGCTGTGGCATAAAACTGCGGTAACCTGCCAGGGTGTTGCCAGTGGACAGCCACTGTCAGTGCTCCGCGCTCTCTGTCAGCCTCTCCTACCAACCTGTGTGACCATCTAGTAATCAGGGGGCACAGGAGGCCATAGGCACATTGGCTCTGCTCGCACTCCCAGGCTCCTGGACAGCCCGCGTACACCTAGCTGCACGGGAGCCCTGCCCCTCGCACTTGCCTGGCGTGCACACTGCCGCCGGCGTGCCAACGTGCCGGGCAAACACCGCCAATGTAGACTGATGACTCGCCCGCGATGACTCCGTGTGAGCGCCCGCCGCCCACCGCCACCGCATGGCCACACTGCGGCACGTGCTGCTGCTGCAGCGCGACGTGCCGCGCGCGGCGCGCTTCTACAGCGAGGGCCTGGGCCTGCCGGTCGCGGTGGTGACCGAGCGCTGGGCCGAGCTGCGTGCGGGCACCGCGTCGCTGGCGCTCAAGGCCGTGGACGGGTGCGCACGCACGGCTGCCTGAACCCGCACCCCCACCCCGCCTCCCAGCCACCGGGGCACAGCCTCGCTCGCGCTCGAGGCCGTGGGAGGGTGAGCGCGCACGCTGACCGAGCTCTCCTCCCCCGTCCTGTCTGCTGCCTGGCCGCACCACAGGGTGGGGCTGGCTGCTCGCTCACAGAGCTGTGCTGGAGCGCAAGGCTGCGTGCAAGTGCGTGGTGCGCGCCCCACCCCTTCTGCCCTGCTGCTCCCGGCGTGCTAAGGGAGGGTCGATCAGAGCCGGCAGTGTGAGCCGCGTGCTGGACACCACTGAAAGGTGCGTGTGCAGGGGCCTTGCGACGTATCTGCCTCCCCGCCTTCCCCTGTCTCCCCTCAACCCTGCTCGTGGGCCAAATCTGATGCATTGTCCCTCGTGCATGGCAGCGGGCGCCATGCAGGCATGTGCACAGGCGGCCGCCACGTGTCAGGAACTATAGTCATTGCAAGTGACATTTGCAGTGTGACTGATTGACAGGGCATGGTCCACGCAGGGAGGCCTACGCATGCACCGGGTACTCGCCCTTCCTGGCCTTCACGGTGGGCGAGCTGCAGGAGACCGTGCAGCGGCTGCTGCGCCTGGGCGCCACCCTGGACGGGCCCATCCGGCACCTGCCCGACGGCAAGGCGCGCGCGGCCCTCCGCACCGGCGTTCATAGTGCTGTCGTGCGGCAATGCAGTGCTCTGTTTCAGGTTGGCGCGCTGCTGCTCGACAGCAAGGTGCCCGCCTGCTGCGCTTGCGCTGGAGTCTGATGCAAATGTCAAAGCACGCATGTGTCGAGGTGTGTGCCTGCGGGAGCAATGCCTGCACTTGCAGGACCGGGCTGTGCTGATGCATACACACTGAAGTGTAGACGCGTGCCAGACGCGTGCTTGATATTGGCAGGTGGCAGCATTGAGGGCTCCGGACGGCCAGATGCTGAGCCTGTACGAGCCTGACGGCCCTGACGCCGAGTGAAGGCACTTGGCTGGAGGACCATGCAAGCCTGCTGTGGTCTGTTGACGTCATCAATTCGTTTCTGGGAGTGCTCTGCTTGACATGTTGTAATAGCTGTGACTGCGTGAATGCGTGTTCCTGATGAATACCATGATCGCGCACTACACTCACTAGACTTAGAAGAATGCTGTACACGCACGAAGAGCCTTGAGGAGGTTCTTGATACGGCATGCTACTGAGATGTTTCAAGCTGCAGGATGAAGAGCTTTGCATGCTGCTCAGGCTGGTGCAAAGGCTATATGATTATTCGCCTTGCAGGTGAAACTGGTTTGAACTTCAAATGGCGGTGCCGTGACGGAGATAACCGCTGCCGATGTAACGCGGACCACCGTTGGCCAATCGCTAGCATAGCGGTCTCCTGGCGCGGGTGCTTCCCCCGGCACAGCGTCCCACAGGATTGCCCGCTGCTGCACACCATCAATGGCATGAGCCCTGTGCGCGCTGCCAATATAGACGAGCTGCGGAGGAGCCGGAGCTCACAGCCCGGCCGTGCTGCTGACTCACGTAGAAGCGCGGCGGCCATGCCGCAGGCCCGCGCACCAGTAGCACAGGAGCCGCGCGCGCCGGCAAGCACCTGCTGCTCGTGTAGCTAAATACTCAAATCACTGATTGTGCAATTGAGCTTGCCCGTGCTCCAGCGTGCTCCAGCGCGCAATAAGTACGTATACAATAGAGTCCTGCAAGGCCTTTGTGGCTGTGCTGCTGTCTTGCCTGTTTGACACAAGGCCGGGGCGGTGCAGAAACGCGGCAAGGCCGCCAGTGGCGGTGATGGAGGCGGCAAGGGGCGGCCCCAGCATACCAGGAGCGGGGCGGGGGCACCGTGGTGGGTGTACGTCGCCGTGCTGGTTGCGGTGAGCGCCTGGGCGTGGTCGATGCGCGGCCGGGTACGCCGTCCCTCCCGCTCCCCTGGTGGTCTGCGGCACGCAACGTGCACTGCTGCCACCACGCGCCAGTGCTCTCCTCGTCATACGGCACCAGCGCTGTGCTCCGATGCATCCCTGGCCCCTGTGCCCGACTTCGCATCAGTGAACGCGCTGGCACCCCCGTAGCAGCTCACCCATGCAAGAGCACTGCCAGCCTCCTGGCTGTCACCCCGCTCTGGCCTGTGCTTGCGGGTCAGCGACGCAAAGCAGGGCGCTCCTGCAGCGCTACCGGCGCCGCTGCTTTTGCGCTGGTTTCTGTGGAGGAGCGCTGAACCGCACGACGCCGCTGAGCAGGCGCGGGCGGCAGGGCATGGAGGCACTGCGGGGCGGCATGCAGGCGGTGAACACGACACGGCTGGAGCAGGATTACGGCGTGCGCGTGCCGGTGCTGCTCAAGTCGGCGGGCTTGCCGCCGCGGCCGGGGCGGGCGGCGCGCGACCGCGGCCTGCGGCCCAAGCACCCGGTGCGTGGCCGCCCCCGAGTCTGTGTCCAGATGGGCTCCGGGGCCGCCTGCTTGGCAGGGCTCAGTCGCGCGCGCAACCAGCGCTGCGGCAACTGCCGCACCGTGCACGGCGCCGCCGCGCCGCCCAGCAGGCTGACCTGCTTAGCGGTGCTCGGCCGCGTGCGCAGCGAGCCCCGCGGCTGCTGCTGCGCTGAGCACGGCGCCGCGTCGGTTGACAAGCGGGCGCAGGAGTGCGGTCAGGCCCAGGTGCTCATTGCCCTAGCCCTGTCCAGGGCTTTGTGACGAGCGGCGCCTGCATGCGCGCGCGCCCAGGTGCTCATCGTGCCGGGCTTTGTGTCGACGAAGCTGGAGGTCTGGCAGGGCGTCAACTGCTCGACAGAGGCGATGCGGTGCGCCGCCTGGCTATGCGAGTCTGCTGCAGACTTCCTTCAGCATGCTCGCCATTGCTCCGCAAATAAGCGGACAGTGCCTTGCACAGTGGATGAGAGACGGATGTGCGAGTGGCGCTGAAGTAGCAGTGACAAGCGTGTTATGCTGCGGAGTGCATGGTTGCACACTTCTTGTGTCAACTGATAGTGTGCTTGTGTCAAGCCATCGCCTGTGTAACAAGTGAGGGATGCAACATACCTTTCTCGGCCGGGACTCCTGACATGTACGACATGCTCGTGGCATGGCAATGCAAGGCGACCTACGCGCCTGTCCAGAGCCTTGCCAAGCTTCTGCTGCCAGCCAGCGGGTCCGCCCGCTGAAGCACTTCCCGGGCTGCGCGCAGGGCGCGCATCTGGGGCAGCGCAGGCATGCCGCGCGCTCTGATGGCCGACAAGGACTGCTGGCTGCAGCTGATGGCGCTGGACCCGGTCACGGGCGTGGACCCGGAGGGCACCCGCCTGCGCGCGCACGAGGGCCTGGACGGCGTCGACTTCTTCGTGCCGGCGCGGTCCCCCCTCTCCTCCCAAACCCTACTTGTCCCCCCGGGCGCTCAGGCCGGATCGTGCAGGGCCTCCTTGTAGAGAATGTGATGCCGGCGCATGGCCCCTGTGCGTGAGGGGGCAAGGATCGGGCCGGAGGGCGCTGCAAGGGCTGGGCGCAGATGCACCTGGCGGCGACGCGACCGAAGCGAGCGGGGCGCTGTAGTGTGCGCGCGTGCGCAGTCATGATGCGGCCTGCTGCAACGGCTCATCTGTATTTGGGCTGGTGGCTCATCTACGATCGGCCCGGTTGCACGCGGGGACGCACCGAAGCAGGAGCGGTGCAGCAGGTCATGGTCTTGCAGGCTGCGCAGCTCTGGTCGGCGGGGGAAGCAGCACTACGAGGGTGGGCTGCGGCTGACGTTGATAATGGGGAGCCCTGCGCGCGGCAGGGGTACTACGTGTGGGCGCGGCTGATCGAAGCACTGGCCGACCTGGGCTACGGGCCCAACAACCTGGTAAGTGGCCCGAGCCATGCGCTTGCAAGCCGAGCCTGAAGCTATGAGGTGGTGGGTTCTTATTAAGGGCAGGTTTAGGGTTTAGTGGTCGCGGGGCTCTCATGGGCACGATCGCCTTCGTCAGATGCGCGGCGCCGCTGCCGTGCCGCCAGCCTCGTGCCGCCGCTCTGATATGCTCGCTCACCAGGGCCGCGAGCGGCATGCTCCGGACGCCGCTCACTGCGGTCCACCGGCCGGCCGCACCAGGCCGCGCGTGTCGGCTACGTGCACTCGCAGGGCGCACGCGTGCCTGCGCGTGCCGGGGGTGCAGGCGTAGTCCTGCATAATTGCGCAGCGGCACCGCTCGTGCGCACCTTAACCTTATACACCCTGCAGGCTGCGGAGAACTACGACTGGCGGCTGAGCATCGTGGATCTGGAGCGGCGGGACCACTACTTCACCGTCCTGCGCAACCGCGTGGAGCTGCTGCACCAGATGAACGGCGAGAAGGCGCGCCCCGCGCGGTCCGCATTTTCTGGGTAACCCCACCCGCGCGTGATGGAGGACAATGCGTACAATTTGCTTGCCAGCCCAGGTAAGTTCATGTGGTCGATCCAGATTTATTCCTTAGTTGCGTCATGTTTTTTTGGAGACAGCGGCTGTAACCGCTGGTCAAGGACACAGCCTGGGCGCCACCGGCCAGGAGCGGCGGCTCACACAGCGCTGTGGCGCGCGGCTACACCAGGTGGCCGTGCTCGCGCACAGCTGGGGCGACAATGTGTGGCGGACCTTCATGCGCTGGGCGAGCGTGGATGACGCGGGCTGGGTCGAGCGGCACGTGGCGGCGTACGTCAACATCGCGGGCACCATCCTGGGCGTGTCCAAGTCGGTCACGTCGCTGCTGTCCGGTGCGCGCCCGCCGCGCGCCCGCCGCGTCGTGCGCGGTCCCGCCGAGCCTACCCGATCTATCTGACCAGGCGGCGGCGTGCCTGGCGGCGGCGTGCCTGGTGGCGGCGAGCCTGGCGGCGGCGTGCCTGTTGGCCCTGGTGCCCTAGGGTTTACAGTTGACCCTCGACAGGACGCAGGTTTTCCCTGTGACTCTCGACGAATCGCTGGCAGGCGGGTCGCTGACGGCGTGATTGGGGTGCGGCGTGATTGGGTACAGCGCAATAGGAGTCACTTGCGTGTGCGCGCGCCGGCACGGCGCGATAGCGCTTAGGCCGCGGCGAGCTTACGGGGCGTGGCTGCGTTGCGCGCGCGTGCAGGCGAGACGCGCGACACGGCGGTCATGGGCCTGGTCGGCGACTTCCTGACCGACAAGTTCGTGCCGCGCAGCGAGCGCATTGAGCTGTTCCGCACCTGGGGCTCCGGCCTGGGCATGCTGCCCATCGGCGGCGCGCACGCGTGGGGCAACGCGAGCAGCGCGCCCGACGACACGCCCGAAATGATCGCGCGCAACATCACGCACGGGCGCGCGGCCCTGGGGGCCGCCCAGGGAGCCCGCGGGCGCCCACGCACGGCAGCGGGTGTGCTCGGCACTGCACCTCATTGGCGGGCGCTTGTCACTGACGAGCCCATATGTCTCATGTAGGTGTGCCCATGGGCAGCAAAGGCTGGTAATCGAACGCCCTTGCAGGCAGCCCGGCAAGCCTCAATCAGGGCTTTAAGTCGAGAGCGAGTCGAGTTGGGCGATGAGTGGTGGGCTGAGCACTGTGAATACATGGCCGCGCGCGCGACATGCGTCGCCGCCGCGAACGCAGGACGTTCCTGACGGAGGTGCGCCTGACGGAGACGGAGGCCTCCGAGCGGCGGCACAGCAGCCGCTTCTGGCGCGAGAGCCTGCCGGGGCGCCTGCTGGGCTGGGTGCCCGGCGTGAGCGTCGAGCCCAAGGGCGACGTGAAGAAGGCGCGCCGCGCTGCCGCTGAGGTCGCCCAGCGCCGGCCTGCTCCTGGGTGCTTAGATCTGCGTCGCAGGTGGGCTGCTGAATGCCGCGCAGGGCGGCTGTCTGCCTCGGCGGCTGCACTTTGTTGCGCACGGTCGTTGGCGCTGCATGACTGCATTGCATTTTGGTTGCTGGCTCGTTCGCCAAGGCGGCAACATGACGGCTGTCTACCGTCGCGCCATGCGTCACCACATGTTTCGGTCGGCCATGGCCCCAAGGTGCCTGCTGAGACATGTGGGTCGAGGCCGGCCTGGCGCGAGCGGCGGCTGGGCGCCCCAGCGCAGGAGCTGCGGCACCACGACGCGGCGGGCGCGGTGGAGGCGCTGATGGACTCGGCCGGCGACTCGCCGTTCCGGGAGCGCGTGGTCGCGCACGGCGCCGCCTTTGGCGACGCCGCCGACAGCAGGCGCGCGCGCCGCTCGCGGCGAGGCGCGCGCCGTGCAGGTCATGCTGACGTGCTTTTTCATAGAAGGCGGCCCTGCAGAGGTGAAAGGTATGGTTGCTTGACAACTTGGCAAAACATGGTAGTACTGAAAGATCCAAGTAGAAAGCGACTCGCGCGATTGACAAACATGTGTCTGACATGCTTTCAGCGTGCGCATCCGCCGCCGCGCGCCAGGTGCGAGCTGGACAAGGACGATGCGGCGACCTGGCACGTGGACCCGCTGCGCTGCGCGCTGCCGGCCGCGCCCTCGCTGCAGCTGTTCAGCCTGTACGGCGTCGGGCTTCCCACCGAGCGCTCGTACCAGTACATCAACTATGTGACGCCCAGGGCGCGCGCCCTACCCTGCTCTGCTGCCCTGCTGCTGCGTAGAGCAGGGTAGGGCACGGCGCATGCGGACCGCCCCGCTCCTCTGCCTGCGTGAGCCCATGAGATTGGGAGATGAGAGCTGGACTGACTCATGCGTGAGTGGCAGGGAGCGGAATTGCTTCTGCTTGGCCCGGGGTGGGGGTCCTCATGCAGCGGCACAGCAGAAGCCGCTGGACGCAGGCCGGCCTGCGTCCCCAACCTGTGCAGTCAGTCGATCGAGGCTGGCAGGCAAGACGAGAAGGCAGCGAGGCCGCGTGTGCGGCCCTGCGACGACGAGGACACTCGCGCTGGCGTGCACAGTGGCTGTGCCTATCTGGGTCACGCTGCCAGGGTCCGTCGGCGCGCCATTGAGCCGCCCCGCGCCGGCGCGCGCAGATACGGCAGCGCGCGGCACGGCAGGCCGGCGAGTCGGGCGAGAATGCGGTGCCCTGGAAGCTGGACCTGGGCGCGAGCGCGGCGTCCGCCGACGCGTCCGGCCTGGACATGGAGTCTGGCTGCCGCCTGAGCGACGGCGCGCCCGCCCGGCCGCCACCCCCGCGCTGCGCGCCGGGCCGCCCTGGGCCGCCCGGCGCCGGCCAGGCGGGGCCGCGCTGCGGCGGCGGATGCGCGGCCTGAGCCCGGCTGTGGCGCGCGTCGCCCCCGGCATGACCTGGGCTGGTGGCGTGCTTCGGGCGCGGAGGGCCGCTGTGTGGTGTGTTGCTTGCCGGGTTCCCTGCGCATCCGAGCGATCGCATGGCCCGTGAGGCGGGATGCAGGCGGCCTGCGCCCGGCCCCGCTGCTGACAGGGACGTTGTTTGGGCCCAGGCGACGGCTCAGTGCCATGCCTAAGTGGTAGGGTTAGGGTTTCCTACCCTGGCCCAGGCAATGGCGCAGTGCGCGCCTGAGGCCTCGCAGGAGGGCTAGCATAAGCGCCGCGCGGGCCCGCTCGCCGCCCCGGCGCCCGAGCCGCGCGCGCGCGCGCAGGCGACGGCACGGTGCCGCTGCTGAGTCTGGGCGCGCTGCCGGCGCGGCACTGGCGGCGGCCGCGGCTGAACCCGGCCGGCTTGCGCGTGGTGTCGCGCGAGTTCCGCCACGAGCCGCTGCCCAGCCTGGCGGACCCGCGGTGCGCCCGGGGGCATCGACCCTGCAGCGCCTGCGCAGCCCCGCCTGCCTGGCAATCATCTGTGAACTGGTGCCGTCACGCATGTGCGGCGCATGCAACACACTTCCGCCGCAGGGCGGCATCACAGTTGGCGCCCAGTCGTTCTGGCGTCTTCAGGGTGCTGCACGTGTTCTTTGCTGTTGCGATCGCCAGTGTGGCGGCTTCACGGCAGCCAAGTCCTGCGAGAGCGCGCCTGCGGCTGTGGCCTCCTGCTGTCGCAGTCAGCTGCTCTGGCCTGCGGCTGGCCAGAAGCATTCTCTGCAGGGCTGCAGCGGTGCTGCAGCAGGCGCTGCGCGGCGCGCCCGCCCGGCTGCGACGGCCGGCGCTGCGCGCAGGGGCGGGCCCAAGTCGGCGGACCACGTCAACATCCTGGCCAACGCGGACCTGCTGGAGGACGTGCTGCACATCGCGGCCGGGCGCGGCGCCGAGCTGGGCGACCGCTTCCTGTCGGGCGTGCAGGTAGGGGAAAGCACAAAGCCCTCTGCCAATGAGACCTGCTCACAATTGATAGAAAAGCTTTCACAATTGATAGAAAAGCTTTGCACTCTACTTTAAAGACCTGCTCGCACTTGGTTGGAAGACTTTGCCGTCTGCTCGTGAGACCTGCTTCCTGTCGGTCGTGCAGGGCGTGGCCGCGCGCATGCCCGTCAGCGAGTGAGGCATCCAGCTGTGCAGCGGCGGGGGCGCGCGGCTGGCCGCCCTGCGCGAGCGCCGCGGGGGCGACCAGCGGGGCCGCCCGCACCGCAGCGCACAGCATCATGCAGCGCGCCATTGCAGCAGCAGGCGGCAGGGATGCAGGCAGCAAGGATGCGGAGGCGGCTTGGAGGTTCGTGACGCTGGAGCGAGCGAGCGCGCCCGCCGTCTCGCCGGGCTGCCTGCGCCGCAGCGGGCGCCTTGTGCTGCTCGGCCGCGTGCAGCCCCCCGCGCGCGGCTCTGCTCTGCGAGAGGTAATTGCTAGGGGGAGACGTATAATTTCTGTGCCCTGTGCGCATACGTTTGTGCAAGCAGGGCTTAGGACGCACAGCTGGGAGGGTGCTGCTGCTGCATGTCGGGCATGCCCCTCAGTTCCACTCAGAAATGCGACAACCACTGGTTGGGCAGCGCTGAACGATGAAAGAGTGAACGTGTGAGGGAGGCGTAAAGCTTGGTGTGCGGGGCAAGCGGTGCTATGTGCGTGAGGAGGGGCTTTGGCTGACATGAGAGTGGGAAGGAGCTTGCAGCATGGCTGTTGAGCGCGGTCTGGTATGCAAGATTCGCGGTCTGGCATTGTAAGGAGATGCAGGTAGCGTGCATGGTGGGTGATGTGAAAACGGAGGATGCGCTGCAGGCACTGAACGCGAGAGCACTACCCTACACGTGTGCCGCACACGTGCTCTCATCGTTTAGGCAGGTGCAAATGCGCTGCGAGCACTGCAATCGCATCTGAGACTCCCAACATTTTCCAAACATGTGAGCAGTGCAAGATAGTCGATGCGTAGACAGGCAAGGGCCCAGCAATGCGGCATGCGCAGGCTTGACAGGCAGCCTGCAGGGCACGCAGTAGTGCAGTTCAACATCTGGCACGAGGCTGTACGCTGATTGGGGTCGCAAGGCACCGTGATACCAGCAGCGCCGCGCCAGCACTCCCAGCGCCAGCGTCGACCATGAACAGGACAACCGGGTCAGGTTGTCTGGCCGACCATGGTGAGCACGGTCGGGGTTGTCCGCCAGCTGCGCAGATCACTGCGCGGTTGCGAGCAGCGCAGGTCATCCTGTTTGGCGAGCTGGGTGCCACACTCGCCACGTCCTTCAAGCCCTTCGCCAGCATGGGCGTGACTGATGACCCCGTCGTGCTCCTCATGGTCTGCCAGGAAGGCGGCGCCACGGGCGGCGACCACTGCGCGCCGGCGCTGTGGGAGGTCACCGCGCCTGCGTCTAACATGCAAAGGTGGACACTACCTGGGCCTAGGGCGCTGGCATAGCCTGCACGCCGCATTGTGCCGCGCGCGCTTGGGAAGAGGACGCGCCTGCCTGCCGCAGATCTTCAGACACACAGCCAACCGTGCCTGGGTGCGCGGTCCTTGCAGTGGCTGCGCGTGCATATGTCATGCTGCATGCAAAGTGTTCCCCATGTGCACTGGATTTTGCGAGGCATGCTGTCGATCAAGATGCCGAGTGCAGGCCCAATTGAAGCACCCCCAGGTTGCGCTGCGTACTTCTGCATTCAACAATGTACAAGGCAGGACACGCGCTCACACCTGCGCAAGCAAACGCAGCTGGGCAAGGGCCCAGCAATGCGGCGCGCGCAGGGTACGCCAGCGCTCTAGCCGGCGTTCACCTCCACATGTGGGGGGCAGGCGCGGCGAGCGCCCAACGCGCCGGGGCCCAGTTGTCGGCCCCGGCTGCGTCGCCGTCCAGATGACCCATCATGAACAGGACGATAGGGTCGTCCGTGATGGCGATGTCGCCAAAGGGCATGTAGGATGTAGCGAGACTTGCGCCGACCTGTCTGCACACAGCGACCTGCGCGCTCGCCAGCCGCCGGCCCGCGTCAGGCTTCCGCAACCGGCAGGCAGCGCTGGGTGCATGCAAAACGCATGACAGGGATTTATTTTATCAGTAGAGCTCTACAGGTGCTCCACATGTAGGCCTGTGCGCCTTGACAAAGGAGGACCCGGGGCCGCACCACGCTCACATGCGCCCGGCGTGCGGCCGCAGGCGGAGCAGGCGGCGTACCTTTCCATTGGCGGTCGGCATGTCGACTCGCCCACCGCCTGGAACGAGTACATGAGCCTGACCGGCTCGCCGGCCGAGCCGCTCGTTGTCGTGCACCTGCAGTTCTGGGAGCCGGAGGCGGCGCTGGGCGCGTGCACGCCGGCCGGCGTGTGCCCGCCGGCGCCGCCTGCGGCTCCCAGAACAGCAGGTAGGCTACGGCCAGCGGCTCGGCGGCGAGCAGGTCAGTGACATGAACTTGTTCCAGGCGGCGGGCGAGTCCACGTGCCTTCCGCCGATGGAGAGGTAGGTGGCCTGCTCCGCTGCGACCGCACGCTGGGCGCATGTGAGCGCGGTGCGTCCCGGGCCCTTCTTTGGCGACATCGCCATCACGGATTCGCCGATGGAGAGGTAGGCCGCCTGCTCCGCCTGCGGCCGTGTGCCGGGCGCGTGTGATTGCGGCCTGTGCGTCCTGCGCATACAGTAGGCCTTAAACTCCAGATAGTTGGTTGAAAAGGTGGTTCTTTGTTTGAAGCCACATCAAGTATGCAAGTCATCGGCATGAGCATGCGCTGCACTCATCAGCAATGTCAGCAATGACAGCAATGACGCTATCAAGAGGTCAATTGCTTAGTCATTGCGTAGCTGTGATGCATGCAGCATGACGTAAGCATGCGCAGCCACTGCAAGGACACGGGCACCCAGGCGCGCTTGGCGGCGTGCATGAGTTGTGCAGGCGCATTCTCTCCCCGCGCGGCAAGCAGCACGAAACGCCGTTGCTGCATGACACATCTGCCCGTACCAGATCATATAGACCACAGCTGTGGGACTTTCAGGCCTGGAGTATGCACTGGAAAGAGCTTTCTATCAGTAACACGCTACCCTGCAACACGGTCAACACTTTGCATGCAGCATGACGTAAGCTCAGCGACCAGAGAATTTAGCACAACAAGCGCGCGAGGCTTGCAGGCAATCTGTACATGTTGTCTACGATGACAAATACTCAGGCAAAGTAAAGACTGCTCATTTTTAGTTGTCCCATCAACCGTCTTGGACCTGCCTGCCCTAACCCCTGCATCAGATGTAAACTACAGTCTGGAGAGGCTTGGTAGCATTTATAGGACTCAGATGCGGACTATCAAGCGACTCAGGTTGGCAATGTGCTTCTGCCAACGCATGGTGTAGGCTGTTGTGCCTTTAGAAGCCAGAGCGTCACGAGAACCTGGGGTCCATGCAGTCCTGACCTAAAACAGATGACACATGACAATTGCCAAACACGACAAATACCTCTTCTGATGGTTGCATCTGACAAATGTATGAGTCTGCAATTGGCGCGTGGGGCGAGTGGAGCTGTATGCATGTGTAGAGGAGGAGGCCCTCAATGGGCTCATAAGATGGATAGGGGCTGGAGTTTGCTATAGCAGAGCGCTATGAGAACATGCAGCTTGCGCCGCGCGTGACGTGCAAACGATAAGGCGAGGCTGCGCTCACGCGCAGGTGCCACAGCGCAGTAGATGCTACAATGTGCTGTACGACTAACACAGCACGCAGGCGCACTTACTAAGAGCTGCAGCGCTCAGGTGGCTGCGGTAGCGCATGCGGGTGGAGGATTGCCACCATTGCTGATGCAGCAATGACACAATGGCAATCAGCGCCCCTGCTCCTTAGACCATACACTACATGAGTCAGCTGCCCCATACTTAACCTTACAGCATACAATTCATGCACTAGGCCGCACGTGGCCTGGCAGAGGCTCACATGGGCTGCGCCCAAAAGCAGGGTCAGCAGCATGCGCATGACCCAGGGGCTTGCGCTACCCTGCTTTCCAGTTCAAGCACCATCCTGCACGCCCTCAACATGCGAACGGGCAAGCGCCCAGCGGCGCAGGCTGCGCCAGAGCTCTAGGCCCACCCGGCGTCCACCTCCACCATGTCTGGGGCGGGCGCGGCGGCCTCCCAGAGCGCTGGCGCCCAGTGGTCACCGCCGGCGGCATCGCCCTCCTGGCCGGCCATCATCAGGACGACGGGCTCGTCAGTCACAACGATGCCGCCGAAGGGCTCAAACGACGTTGCAACTGTCGCACCGAGCTCCTCAAACATTGTGACCTGCGCAGTTGCCAGTCGCCGGCCTGCGTCAGGTTTCCGCAACTGGCACGCAGCACCGGGTGCATCCTAAACGCATGACAGGGCTTCACCCAATGGATGCAGCCCTTGAGCTGCTGCGCCTGATGGATTCGCGCGCGCCTTGACAGAGGAGGGCCCAGGGCCGCACCGCGATCACGACACGCCCGTACGCGGTGGCCAGCGCGCGCAGCGCGAGCTCGTCGGCCCACGTCCCTGCCCGTGAAGGCGGGCACACGCCGGCCGGCGCGCACGCGCCCAGCGCCGCCTTGGGCTCGAAGAAAAGAAGGTGCGCGACGGCCAGGGGCTCGGCGGGCGAGCCCGTCAGCGCCATGTGCTCCGCCCAGGCGGTGGGCGAATCTACATGCCGGCCGCCGATGCACAAGTAAGCCGCCTGCTCCGCCTGGCGGCCGCGCGACGGGCGTCTGTGAGCGCATGCGCGCGCGCGGGGCAGACCCTGAGGGTGACCTGAGCCGAGGGACAGAATAGACCTGGGACATGGCTGTGACGCCCTGTGGCAGGTGCCGCGCGCACCGTGCCTGCGCTGAGGGCGAATTGCTCTGCTGGGAAGCAGCCAGCCGCCTGTATGCATTATGCAATGCCAATGTGCGCTGCCTGCAGGTTACAACAGGCCGGTTGGGCCGCACATACCTCCGCGCTGGTGAGCCCCTCGGCCGTCAGCGCCGCGACGAGCGCCGGGATGTCCTGCAGCAGCGTGCGCTCCACCAGCAGCGGTACCCTCAGGATACCGTTGCCGTTGCTCAGCGCGGCAGCCTTGTTAACGTCCGGGCTGCGCGGGCCGGAGCAGGCTCAGGCGCGGGCCGGCATGCAGGCGCAGCAGAGGCGCCCGACATGCAGGACGCATGCATGCCATGCTCACGGTACACATGGGTCGCGCGCACGCTGAGTACAAGACCTCACAGCCTCAGCTCACAGCCCTCTGTTGCTGAGCTGGGAGCGCAGGCACATGCTAGGCGCCCATGCGTGTAGAGCGAGGGCGCGGGTGCAGAGAGAGCGCACCGGTACGCGCCCTGGATGTACGCGGTAACATCCTTCGGCAGCACGCCCGCGGCGTGCGCTGCGAGGAACGCCGTCGTGCAGCGCGCCCGCACCTGCGCGGGGCCACGGTCTGATCCAGCAGGTCTGGTGTATGTCCTGCAGAGACGCGCTGTCCTACCGCACTTGCTCGTGGCTCCTGGCGCAACCAACCCCGCTAGGCATGTCTCAAGCCTAGATAGCACACGCACCTATGCTGCTGCCGGGCAAGCGCAGGCGCAGCGCACCTCCGCCGGCGACTCGCCGAGCCCCGACGCGACGGCAAATGCAGCAAAGCCGCAGCTGCCGTCCGGCGCCACCTCGCCTGCGGGCAGCAGGCGCAGGCTGCGCGGCCCGCTGGGCGCGCCCAGCCACAGCAGGCGCAGCGGCTGGAGCGCCTCGCGCTGCCTGCAGTCCCGCTGAGGCTGGTCAGGGCTGAGCGGCAGAGCCCAAGCAGCAGCGTCCGGCAGGGCAGCGCTGAAGCACTTTCTTGATTTACTCCAGGGTTGATTGCCCACCCAGCACAACTTGCTGCTTACGCGTGTTTGGCAGCTGCATTTGCAGGACAGGCGCAAGCACGCAAGTGAAGCAAGTATGCACAGCGTTGCGACGGATGCGGGCGCACCCCGGCGTGAGGTACTGCGGCCACGCGCTGGCTGGGCTCGGCCTGCTGGGTGCCACGAAGGCGCAAGCGCCGTCGGAGGCGGGGCGCGCAGCGGGGATGACCTTGTTGTCAGCAATGGAGACCGGGTCGCCGCGGCCCTGGGCCGCGGGGTACGCCGCAGCAATCTGCCAGGCGGCCGAGGCCGCGCGCGCCTGCCGCAGGAGGAGCGGCCAGGTCAGGGCTGCAGCCAGCGCGAGCACTGGCCTGGCCCTGAGCGTGTTGGTCACAGGCGCTCGACAGGGACGGCGCGGTTCAGCCGGCGCGGCGCTTGTTGGGAATGAGCTTGCTTGCGCTGAGCTCCGGGGGAGCTCGCGGCCAGCAGGCGGCGGGGCGCACGGCGGGGAGCGCGATGGGCTCGGGCGCCTGCTTCTTCAGCACCGGCTGCACCTGCCGCGCGGCAGCCAGCAAGCTTAGGGGCTATGCAGCCCTGCCTCTCTCAAGAGGCCGTCAGCGCGAGGTACGCATGCTGTGCTCCTGCATGCCGGCAGGAGCGCAGCAGGCGGCATGGGCAGCAGGCTACCTGCAGCGCCGGCGCGCCGGACGCGGTCGGCACGTCCAGCTCCTGCGAGGCGCAGTGCTGGGTGAGCGCGCGCCCCTCGTGAGCGTTTGTGCGCTGTTGCCGGCGTGCCAGGCGACGGGGGGCGCACCTGGCCGCCCGCGGGCTGCTGCAGCGCTGCGCCGGCGCCGTCGAGCGCATCGCCGGCGCTGCGCAGGGTAGCGCCGGCGCTGCGCAGAGCCAGGCCGACGCCGACCTGGACGGCCGCCACGCTGTATGCGGCAAGCAGCAGGCAGCCGCCTGTGCCGACCACGGCCGTGGCGCGAGCGGCATGCGCAGCGGTCGCAATGCACTGCATGGCGTGGTTGGCACCTGCGCGGCCTGACGCGCCTCAGAACTGCCTGCACTTGCATACGCGTATGCGCCCAGGAGCTCACCTCGCACACAGACAATGCCCACGGCACCAGCAATCTTATCAAGGGCAGCTGGGCTCGGAGGGCCGTGAGCATGCCCGTTGGCCGAGTCCCTGCCCCTCTTGCCCGCCCAGCCCGCCCAGGCATGCCGCGAGTGCCCATGAGCTAGGAAGCAGCACTGCGGGGCCACACGGGCTCCAGCCATGCAGTCACGATGCCCGGGGCCGGACCCAAACTCATGGGCACTCGCGGCATGCCTGGGCAGGCCTGGCCAGGCGACAGGGGCAGAGACTCGGCCAGCGGACCGCAATGGCTCACCCAGGCTGGGGCATGTCATCGGCACGGCTGCACAGGTGTTGAGAGGGGGCAGGCAGGCATCTCACAACGGCTCAGGACGCCAAGGGGACAATTGGCCGTGGATGTGTGGGCATGCACCTCACAGGCTACTTGCGGCAGCGTCCCTCCGGCTTCTCCGCCCGGATGGCGGACGATCGCAGCCAACGTGCTGCCTGCAGTCCTCGTCCCAACAGGCGCGGCGGGTTGAGCAGGGCTGCTTATCGGTAGTGTGCTGACGGTGGCGTTGGCTCACTGTGCTTGCTTGTTATGTGCGTGAAGTCTGGCCTGGTTTTCCGAAAGACGTCTCGAGCCCTGCGAAGGGCGTCCAGGTTATTGGCATCTCACAAAAATGTGCCTGTGTGGCCCCAATTTGTGGGGCCAAACCTCCCTGAGCAGCCCTTCTGCTTGATGATGCTGCGACATTCACTACTGGCCCTGTACCGGCTAATCTTGCATCCCTGGGCTTGTCCTCTGCGTGTGATCTGAGCTGCGACTGCAGGTACACGGAGCAGGGCGCTGATGACACTGGCATAGGCTGAGCCGCGATGGCCAGGAGCATGCGGCCGGGGCGGGCCGCTGCGGGCGCGCTGTGCGCGTTGGCTGTGTGTGTATTGACTGGTGCAGAGGTGCGCCTCGTGTGATTCCGGCAGCGGTGCCTAAATCACCTTCCAACCTTCACAGATCGCTGCCTCCGCCGCACAGATTGTGCACTACCGATGTGCCCACACTGTGATCAGACGTGACACTGAGGCATCACGCCCACCATGCAGGTCTCCACAGACATCCGCGCCACGGAGCGCTATGTGACCGATCTGGCCAGCAGCAGCGGCGACTTTGGCGGCAGGTGCTTGGCCTGATGCCTAGTGAGCACCAGAGCGTCCTGAAAGGTGTGGCGGGCCTGCCGACAGAGACGCTCACTGTCAACACCCAGATCACGCAGAAGCAAGCGTCTCTGCAGGCAGCGGCGCAAACTTCTTCCTGCAAGCGCCGCGCAGGCCCAGGGACGCGTACCTCGGTGCGGCGGCGCTCAAGCAGCTGGGCGCGGAGGTCGACGCGGGCGCGCTCTGCAAGGCGGCCGCGGCGGCGCTGGCGCCTGACGCGCCCGCGCTCGAGGACACATACTACGCCGCGGAGCTACTCGCGCTTGCGGGGTGCGCCGCCGCGCTGTCAGGAGCGGCCTCGTGTGGGTTTCGCAGCGCGCGCCGTTCCCTGTGACCGCCTCGGGCGCAGCAGCGGAGCCCGCGGTGCGCACAAGCGACGTGCCGGCTGCCGCCGCGAAGCTGCACATGGGAGCCCGGCTGCTGCTTCCTTTAGATTTCCCGTGCAAGCTGACCGTGCAGCTGAAGACGCCGCGTGTGAGCCGCATGCGGCTGCACAGGCCGCACACGGCGTGACCCAGCGCGCCTGCAAAGTTCTGGGAGCCTTGCGCCGGCTGCGCACGCTGGCGAGCGCGGCGCCGGCGCACTCCTGCGGGCCGGGTGCCGCCGCCGGAGCCCGCGCACGCCTGTCCTGGCCCGAGCCCCCGTGCTGCACGCGTGCTCCGGGGCCGTGCAGGTGCTCTGACTTAGGGTTAGGGTGATAGGCAACCCTGCACCGGACGCGCGCTCCGGGGCCGCGCAGGTGCTCTGAGCCGGCGGCGGCGGAGGCCGCCGCGCGCACGGCGCGCCGCGCTGGCCGCCGCAGCGCCGCCCGGCGTGCCGGAGCTGCGCTGGGCGCTGGGCGCGCTGCGTGCGGCGCGCGCGGCCGCGCCCGCCGCCGACGTCGGCCGCGGCGTGGAGGGCCTGCGCCGGCTGCGCGCCGGCGCCGGCAAGCTGCGGCCGGCGGAGGGCGCGCCGGCCAGCGTGGCTGCCACGGGGCTTGCGCTGCAGGTGCTGCCCCGGCTAGCTGGCAACCGTCTGCACTGCCGTCACGCTCTTACTGGCAGGATCCTGCCGTGCCTGCTCGTGCAGCGGTGGGGGTCAGGGTAGCATGGCGACGTGACGGCGACCGCCAGGACATCGCCGGTGCCCGCTTAAGCGCTCGAGGAGCAGGCCCCCGCCACTATTCTGCCACCAAGCAGGCTTTTGTGCGAGGCTGCCTGCAACTAAGCTCGAATGCATCCATTATCCCATGAACGCGGCCATCGCTGACGGCAGCCGCCTGTTGGGTGCAGGCGATCGCTGACGCGCGGCAAGTCGCTGAGCTGAAGGGGCCCGCGGCCGACGCTGCGCAAACCATCATTGATGCTGCTCCGCAGGTGCGGCCAAGCGCCTGACCAGGCTGCACCGGGTTCAGGGGTGGTGTGTTGCCATTGTGTGTCCCAGTGTGCTTGGTCGTGTGAGATGAGCTTCCCTGACTGTCTTGAGCGTGCGACCTGCTGACCTCACTCGGCCGCGTCACCAGCAGCCATGCATGGGTCTAACATTCCTCCGCACGCAAGCCTAACTGTGAAGTCACAGTACTCAGGTTCAAGCTCGACAATGTGCAACTCAAGCTCAGTAGTGTGAAAAAGTCGTGCGCCGACAGGTGCTGGCGCTTGCAAGCGGCCCCTCCGGCCTGGCCGCGCCGGGCGACGACGACGCGGCGGCCGCCGCCGCCGAGCTGCTGGCCGGCCTCGCTGCCACGTGCCCGCCCGAGGCCTGCAGCCTGGACGTGTCCCAGGTGGGCCCTGCATGGACAGCCTGTACCCTGAGAATACCCTACACCCTGCGCGCCACGCACCCAGACGCTGCGCATGTCTTCCTCCTCGAGCATGCCCTGTCAAGGGCATGGGGTTGACTGCATCCTCGCACTTGCTGTGTGAGCGTGCACATGCTGCCCCGTGGCGACGTCGGTGGCACTGCCACTGACAGCAAGGCAGCGGCAATGTGGTAGCATGCAACCGTAACCCGCGAGGGAAAGCAAATAAAGACATCAGTCGCGCGTTGACTGTTCGCGTGAGCAGCAAGCAACATCACTAGCGCAGAAGCCTCGGCCGCGCCGCGCGCAGCTGGCGGCCGCGGGCCAGGCGCTGGCGCGCGCGCTGCCGGCGGGGCGCCTGGAGGACGCCTGCCATGCGCTGGCCGGCCTGCACGCGCTGACGGCTGGGCCCCTGCCGCGCCCGGTCGTGCTGGCGCTGCCGCGGCCGCGCCTGCCCGCGGCCGAGGCGGTGCGGCGCCCTCTCCCATCTCGGCCAGCCCGGGCAGGGCGAGGCCGGCCTGTCCGGGGGGCACGCTGGTCAAAATTCTGCTGTGTGCGCTGCTGGTTGCCGGGCCCGGACGCGGAGCTGCAAGCCGCATACGCGAGCCCATATGGCAGCCTGACAGAGTGCCACCACGGTGCAGCCGGGCGAAACCGCTGTCAGCCTGTCCCACACAAGCACCAATGAGGACCTACAGGCTGGCATTGCAGGGCGGCGGCCACAGAAACCGCCCCTGACTTTGGGTGGTTCCGAGTCTGCTGCACACTGTGTTCATAGACATCAGTGTGTGTGGTGACGAGAGCTGGCTGAGTGACCCCCGATGCTGCCGCGCAGGGCGCGCTGGAGCTGCGCGCGACCGACGTCATGGGCGGCGCGGCGCCCGACGGCGTGACTGTCTCCGGCACGGTCTCGCGCGGCGGCAAGGCGCTCGCTGGCGCGCCGCTGGCGTTTGCCGCGGCCGGCGGCGGCACGTTCCGCGCCGACGCGCAGCGCCTGGGCCTCACGCCCGGCGTGTACACGTGTGCGCCCGCGCTCCAGCGGCGCTGCCCCGTCGCTATCGAGTGCATTGGGGCATGCAAATGCAGACCTGCATGCTGGGGCATGCAAATGCAGACCTCGCAGCGACTAATTCTCATGCTCCACGTGGAGCCGATGCGCGCTGGGCCGCTCGGGGACGCGCCTTCACTGGCGGCCCCAGTCTCACAGTACGCCGGGCGGACATGCCGGGCGGCTCGGAGCGAGCGCAAACATGCTGGCGGCCTTGATTGCGCTCCACGGCGGCCGCGAGGCCGACGCGCCGCCGCGCGCGCGCAGGCTGAACGCGACGGCCAAGGACGCGTCCGGCGCGCGCGTCGGCGCGGCTGAGCTGCCGCTGGTCGTCACGTCGGGCCTGGCGCTGGGCGAGGCGGCCGTGCGCGTGCGCGGCGGCGACGCGGCCGCGCTCAGCAAGACGCTCGCATTCCCGGCCGCGCTGGAGCGGCCGCTCGCGCTGCCGGCCAGCGCCACGCTCGAGGCGCGTCCAAGCTGCCCCGGCTGGCTGACACAGGCTTTTGTCCTCAAATGCCTGGGTGCGCGAAGGGCGCGCGCGCTCGAGAGCGCGCGCCTGTCGGGGCTCCTGACGCCTCCAGCGCCCTCGTACGCACAGGGGTGCAGGCATGCAGACTTGCAGGCGCCGGCCGGCGCCTCTCACAGCACAGGTCCTGCATGCTTGCGGCCTTCGACCCAACTGGGCAATGCGAACGGAGCTCCTGATATGTGGGGGCTGGTCGCACACTGCCCCGCAACTATAATGCTCCGCAGAGCCACGAGGGCGGCGCCGCCCCGCGGCCGCCGGCACCCCCCGAGGCGGCCAGGCGGCGCGCCCTGACACCGCAGCCTGCGCCCGGTGGCTGCACACCGCCCTCCGCCCTGTCACAACTCCCAAAAGCGCCGCTGCTGCTGCACCCTGCTTCCCGTCTGGCGCATGTCAGGGGCATACCTGCTGGCGCCTGGCCCGCGCACGCGCGGACCGCTGGTGAGCCGCGTCTGCCCGCACGCCGCACGGCGGCGCTGTGTCACGCGCGCGGCCTCAGAGGGCTCGCAGCCGCGCAGCCAGGCACTGCCGCAAACCAACGCGGCGCGCGCGCCCAGGTGTCCTTCGCGGCAAGCTACGAGGGTTCGGGCCTGCACGCGACGCCGCACCAGGCGACGCTGCTGCTGCGGCACCGCGCCGGCGGCGGCACGGCCGTCTTTGCGGACCGCGGCGCCAAGGGCCGCGCGCCGGGCAGCTACGTCATCGAGGCCTCGCCCGCCGCCATCGCCAAGCAGCTGGGCCCGCTGGTGCGCCCGGAGTGGCGCGCAATGGGCGTAGGGTTAGGGCGTAGGGTTAGGGCCGGACCCATGAGCGCCTGCGGTGACTGGGCGGCCGGCGCTCGCGAGCGGTGCTGGCGCAGCGCCGGGCCGTGCTTGCCTGCAGCCCACCGCCGCCTGGTGGTGCTGCCAGAGGGACGCGTGACACTCGAGAGACACTCCAGAGTTTTCAGGATAGATGGGGCCCCTCTGCACCTGTGAGCAGCCCGTGAGCGGGGGCGCCCGCTTGCAGGCGGGCGACTTTGACGTGCAGCTGGTCGTCGGGGACGACGCGGCCGACCGCGCGCTCGCGTGGACGCTGGCGCCGGCGCTCACGCTGCCGCCGGGCGCCGCGGGCGCGGCCGCGGCGCCTGTCGCCCTCGCCGCTGCCAGGTGTCGCGCTCTTTCCGGATGCCAAAAGTGGCGAAGTTGCATAGGGCACCCTCCAGAGCAAACGCACTGACGGCCGGGCTGTTAGTGACTGCCAGACTGATTGCCCGACCTGCCCATGATGACGAGGGTTGCTTGCTGTGCTTGTGTGTCTTTACATATCACTGCCATGCCACTTCACATGTGCCTCAGACAAAGCAACGTATGCGGCACACAAAGTCTTGGGAATGTGCAAGTGCGTGATACTGCTCTCAGCCCCGCGCATGACCCTGCCACGGCGCGCGCGCGCGCAGGTATCTGGCGCCGGAGCCTGAGATCGCGCACGTGTTCCGCGCGCCCGGCCGCCGGCCGCCGGCCGTGCTGTCGGTTGCATTTGCGGCGCTCGCGCTCGCGCCGCTGGCGCTGCTCGCGGTCATGCTGCGCTCGCTGGGCGTCAACCTGCGGGTGCGCGTCACACATGCGGGGAAAGTCATTCACCCATGGGGTTCTCTGTTTCCATGCACGCGTAGGTCATCGGCATCCAGGTGCCAAGCGCTGCTGTGGCCCTGGCGCGACGCCCGGAGCCGGCGGGGCTGAAAAGACCCGGCACCGTCGCCAGGGCCGCTCAGCACTGCCTTGCGCTGCTGGCAGCCGCGCCGCATTCGCAGGGCGCCCCGCGGCCGGGCGCCGGCGCGCCTGCACCATGATCTTTGCTAGGCCGGACATGCGTGATGCGTACTTGTGCGAGCGCTGCTGGGCTATGCCTATCCCTCTTTCTGCCATAACCCTACCACACCCTACCTGACCCTACCACAACCCTAAATATGTCTGCCAATGCGCAGGGATTCCCGCGCGGCGGCCTGGCGGCAGCGAGCACGGCCGCGTTCCACGCGGGCGTCGGCGCCGTGCTGGGCCTGTACGCGCTGTTCTGGCTGCGCCTGCGCCTCACCGACACGCTGCCCGCCCTGGCCGCGCTTGTGCTCTTCACCGGCGCCGCGGGCTACCAGGCGCTGTCCGCGCGCGCGTCCGCGCGGCGCAAGCTGGCGTGACCGCGCCGCCGCGCGGTGCCCCGGTCAGCGCCGCTGCGCGTCTAGCGCCTGGCCGGCCCGGCTCGCAGCTGAGCACGGCGCTTGGCGGCTCCGTTCACGAGCCAACCCTAAGCAGCGCGGGGGGCAGTAGGGCCCGCGCTGCCCTGCACCCTTTGGCGCAGGCGCCGGCCGGCGTACGGGGGGCGCCGCAAGCGTGCCGCTGTGCTGCCGCCCACTGTGGACTGGGTTGGCCGCCGGGCTAGGCGCAGTTCGGGGGCAGCTGCTCATGGGAACTGCCACACGCGCTGGGTTAGCCACCTAGGGGTAAGGCGAGGGGTGCGGGGCACCTGTGGGTGCGCAGAGCAGCACATGCTGCTCTGCATGGCTGCGGCTGTGCACTGAATGCTTTACGCCGTAAAGTTTACGGGTCTGCTGGACAGTCTACTTCTGTCTGGGCGCCTTTGTAGCGATGCAGGGATGCGCGGGGACCTTGAGGCTCCGGCTTGCGGACAGGCTGGGTGGCTCTCTGCAGGAGGACGTAGGAGTGGCATGGTGCTGTTAAGACCTTTGGTGTCCTGGCCACATTACTCCCTGAGAAGGTTCGCTACTGCCGCTCACGCGGCTGTAGGAGACTGGTCACCTGGGCGCAAAGCTGTGGTCAGCTAAGCGTTAAGCTGCCAAGCCTGTGGCATTACACGCGGACGCCGCTCCGATAAGCGCCTACTTTGGCGGCCGCGCAGCCTTTTCCGCAATGCCCGAGGTGCCGAAGCGCTTGCGCAGCACGCCCAGCACGTCCGCCACCGCCACGCCCTGCGCGCGGCCGCACGGACCGCCTGAGCACGCTTTAAAGCGCCGACCCCGGGTAGCCTTCCTTCTCCGGACACGGCAGCCTGCTGCGCAGATGGCCGCTCCAGCTGCAGAGCACCTCCAGCTTCAAGAGGGAACCAGGCGCATGATGGCCCCGGTCAAATGACAGGCGGCCGCGCCTGCAGGCTGAGCGGCGCGGACGCCGCGCCTGTCAGGCCTAGGCCCTAACCCTATCACACCCTAGAAGCTAGGCCCGAACCCTACCATCACCCCAATCCTGCGGCCCCAGCCCCGGGCCGGCGCGCGCCTGCAGGTTGAGCAGCACAAGCGCGTGGTAGAGCAGGTCCGCGGCCTCGGACGCCGCGCGCTCGGCGCCCTCGCCCGCCTCCAGCGCCGCCGCCAGCTCGCCCGCCTCCTCGCGCACCTTGGCGCACGCCAGCGCCGGGTCCGCCAGCAGCTTGGCCGTCCAGGACGGCCTGTCACCTGCCGCGCTTGCGCCTCTGTATGACTGTGGCGCAGAATTGTGGCGCGTACAGCATCGCCAGGCATGGACGGCCTCTCTCGCTCACTCCCACGCCGCCCAAACCTGCGCCCGCACCCTGGCGCACACCGCGGGCAGCGGCCATAGCAAGAGAAGATGCGCGCGGCGCGCAGCGCTGCGGACAGGCTGGAGGCCGAGTGGGAAGCCTCCCGCCTGACTGCCAGTGCGGCCTTTTTGCCTGGGAGAGACACAGCGCATCTAGCAACGCACTGAGCAGTGAGCATCCGGCCACTCGACGCGGCTTGCTGCAGGCCCACGGCTGCATGCGCGGCGTACCAACCGTCCTGCGAGGCCGGGCGGGCAGCGCTGCGCGCGCGCGGCGCGGGGGGGCGCGGACCTGGCGGCGCGCTGCGGCGCTGCTGGATCGTGCGCTCCAGCGCGAGCAGCGTGCTGGCGGGCGCGTGCGCGCGCTCCGCCTGCGCGCCCGCCTCGCGCACCGCACCGCCCGCGCCCGCGCCCGCGCGCACCTCCGAGAACCAGCAGCTGGGCGCGCCCTGCGCGTGCGTGCGCCGCCGGCTCTCAAGAAGGCCCTAGGGGGGCCTATCACTCAGAACCCAGAAGGCCTGCCCTGGCCGCTGCCGGGCGCTGGGCGCTGCGCAGTGGTGTGCTGCAGCGCTGGCCGGGACGAGGCTTGCGCACATCCAGTCCGAGGCCTAGCAGTCTTTCTACACGCGGGTGGGGTGACGAGCAGGGCGGGCTCACACCCGCGCTCTGCAAGCTGGTGCGCACACGGAGCAGCGCGGGGCCGCGGCGGGGCGGCCACGGCGGGGCGCGCCGTGTGGCAGGCGGGGCCGATGGGGTCGCTGAGGTAGACGAGGGAGTCGCGGTCGCAGTCCGGGTGCACGCTGAGCACCCTGATGAAGTGGCCGGACGTCTCCCCCTTGCACCAGCGCCCCTTGCGCGAGCGGCTGTAGAATGTCGCCAGCCTGCGGCAGTCGCGCACTTCAGTGCGCGAGCGGAGGCGACCAGGCAGCGCAAAGGAGGCAGAAACAGGCAGCGCACTGCGAGGCGGCGTGCAGGCAGCGCACATTGAGGCGGCATGCAGGCAGCGCGAGGGCGCGCCCGGTCTGCAGCGTTTCGCAGACCGCGTCCCTGTCTGCAAAGGCCTGCATCAGGAGCTCGCCGGTGTCCACGTGCTGCAGCGGGCGACGCAGAGTCACGGACTGCTGCCTGTTGCCACAGCGAGGGTGCTGGGCGATGAGTGCTTTCAACAGACCTGGCAGATTGCGGCGACCATGCCGTTGGCGTCCCATTTCAGGCTGTCAAGAAACTCTGCCATGCCATCTATATCCTGCTCTGGCGCGACGGCGGCCGCGGGCGCCGCAGCGCTGCAGCGCGGAGCGCGAGCCTCTCGCCGCACTACGTGAAGCAGGCGAGCCTGCCTCTTACCGCCTGCAGGCCTTTGCCGCAGCCTGCATTGTACTAGCTGGGCGCTACAGGGGGGTGCAGGTGCGTCGAGCAGCGCCAAGCACTGCCGCGGCAGTGCGGTCATACCGCAGCTGCTGTGCTACTAACTATGTATTACGGCGCTGACAAGACCTTCAGAGTCAAACTTTTACAGAGCTTATTTCCAGGACGTCAAAGCTAATGGGCTTAGCTCTCATGGGCTGAGAATAGTGAACTCCAACGTTGTCTCAGCGCCAGGGACCCTAGGCAATTTGACCAGGCCTGCGCAGTGCTCATCAGCGCTCGCGAAGAGGAAGCCTGTGCAAGGCCTGAGCGCCCTGGTGACAGGTCGACGATGACAGGACGTCCGCTCTTTGAGTGCACTGTGGGCTCTGCTTGCTGACTGAGACCGGCAGTGTTCCTGCTTGACGCTGGACCGCTGGTGTGGCCTGCTCTGGTATTGAACCGAGCGTGCCTTCAGGCCTGGCAAACCTCAGAGGCTGTAACCTGCAATCAGGGCATGGGCGGAGCCGAGGCAGCGGCCGGCGCGCTGTCGCACGGCTGCGGCAGCGCGGGCAGGCGCGCCGCGTGTTGGCGGAGAGACAGGGCGCCGCTGCCGCGCGCGAGGCGGCTGCGATGCAGCGCGCAGGCTGCCAGGAGGGCTACACCGCTCAATGGAGCGCAGGTGTGATGTCTGACGTTTACTTGCCACAGTATGATAGACTGCGTAAAGCAGTTATGCGTCTGCAACAGCTGCTGACGACGTATGGAGCCATGGCCCCACCACGCAGCCTGTTGCAGCTAGTCCATCGCAATGTGCTGCCGTGACTAACGCGACAGGCAGGGCCTGCTTGCGACAGCTCTTGGTGCTTTTGGCACTCGCCGTTCTGTGCTTGCTCAGTCGCTCATTGCTTGCTCAGTGCTGCTCAGCTGGCATGTTGAGCGGCCCAAGCGGCGCCAGGCGCCCAGCGGCGGCGAAGAGCGCCCCGGCCGCGAGATGTTCGTCGCCGATCGCGGCGCCGCAGGGCCCGCGGGCGCGGCCGGGACGCTGCGCGTGGCGCCGCCGCGCACGGCGCCCAGCGCGCCTGTGCAGCAGGCGCGTCGTGCCCACCAGTGACGCACCTGCGCCCGTACGGCACGGTGGCAGTGTGGACGGGCGCCCTGATGTCGAGACTTCTGCCACAAGCCTCGAGCACGCTTTGCTCTGCTCATAGGCTGACGCGATGCACCGTGCACACACCACAGGACCGGCACACTTTACAGCCGGAGCACGGGGGCGCCGCAGGATGCGGCCGCGGCGCCGGACGCGCTGGCGCGGCTGTCCGCCGCGGGCGCCAAGAGCCTGCGCGCGGAGCTGTCGGTGGCGAGCGCCGAGCTGCGCGAGCGGGCGGGCGTGCTGTCGCAGGCGCAGCTGGCCCTGCGGTGCGCGCCCGCGCGGCTCCCTGCAGGGGCCCGGAGCGCGCTCCGCGCCCGCCCGCGGCGTCGGGCGCATGCGGCTCGCGGCCAGCGCTTTGGCTCGCGGCCAGCGCTTTGGCTGGTCAGAGACGGCCAAGTGCATGGGGCGGCGCCCCCTGCATCGTTGCAGGTGGCGAGCAGCGGTGCCGAAGCCCTGCACGTCTGCGCTGGGCGGGCGTCCCTCACGGCGGCTCGCTGGCGCAGCGGGGTCACAGGGTTGGGGCGGCGCGGCGCAGGGCGCGGGACAAGGAGGTGGCGCTGCTGCGCGCGGCGCTGGCGGAGCGCGACCTGTGCCTGCGCCAGGGCAAGGGTGAGCTCATGGGTGCGCCCTAGGGCATCAGGCCCCCAAGGCGAAGGTCGGCTGAGCGGCCCTCAGGACCCCTGAGGGTGGGTCAGATTCCTTTGAAACTGCATTGCATGCCCCAGAGCGCAACAGGCGGGCGTGCACACTCTGCTCTGGCGATGCAAGCGGCGGACGCGCTCACCGCGGCGTTCGCAGCGCTGCGTCCTCGGCTTGAGGGAGCAGCAGCGCGCTGTGCTGCGCGAGGGCTTGCGAGGATGTCCCACACGCCTGATCCATGTGAAGCGAATTTTCGTAAGCGACGCCCGGGGGGCTGCCCTGGCAGGCGCGCGCGCGGAGCTGCACGCCAAGGAAGGCGAGCTAAGGGCCGCGTACGAGCGCCTGGCGGCCGCCGCGCTGGAGCGCGCGGGCGTGCGCGGCGCGCTGGCCGCCGCGCAGGCCGAGCTGGCCGGCGCGCGCGCCGAGCTGGAGGCCTGGGCGCAGGCGGGCCTGTCGGAGTCGCGTGCTGCCGCGGACGATGTGCGCACTGCTCACCCCGTTGCAAAGTATTGGGTTCGCCTGTAAGTGGGAAGGCAGAAGCCACCAACAAAATGTAGGCTGAGAGTGGTTCGGGTGTTTGGTCAGAGGCCCGCGCCACCATTTGTCCAGAAGATGTCATTTTTTTCTGCAGCATGGCCGGCGGCGTGCGACCACGCGCAACTTATGCCGGGGCTGGCTTGCGCTGCCGGCGCTGCTGGCACGCACGCATGCATGGAATGGCGGAGCGCTCCACAGCCAGTGGCTGGTGCTCTCTGAGCACCAGCCAGCGTGTGTATCCTGCTGCCGCGCGCGCTTGCGTGCCTGCCTTGTATGTCCTGGCGGCTCTGTCGGCTGTGATACTGCGAGCCGGGGCCTGGGACGTAGCAAGGCACCGCTGGCGCGCTGAGCCTCAGTGCTCGTCTGCGCAGGGTGCGCCCGGCGAGGCTGCGGCGGCGCATGCGCATGCGGCGGGCGGGCGTGGCCGCGCGCAGCGGGGGCCGGCCGCGGGGGCGGCGACGGGCGCGGCAACCCTGGACCTGCTCCGCGACCTGGCCGCGCTGTCGGGCCAGATGCTGGCCGACGCGCGGGAGGACGCGAACGCGTTTGCGCAGGGCGCCGCCGGCCGGCCGCCGCCCGCGCGGCCCTGATGCTTTGCGGGGCCAGCCGCGGCGCGCCTGCCGGCCGCGGCGCGCCTGCTTGATGCACTGCTTCTGGCACTGATGCGTGTGCATCATGTGTTGCATCATATTTAGCACCGGACTCCCCTCGCGTGAATGTGTGAGGGCGCGCCTACCAAGCCTGGGTGCGCAAATCTGACGTCCTAGGGTGGGTGACTGCGCCAGTTCGCCTGGCCTTACAGGCCAGGCTTAGCTAAGGACTCGAGGAGGCCTATGGTGAACACATCGTCTGTCAACAACGTTGGCCGCCCATTACGGAGGTGTTCCCAGCACAACTTTCACATTCTGAAGCTGTGTAACATGTCAGGTGCCTCGGCATCTAGTTTGCACAGCAACAATTGCACGCTGCGCGCTGGTCACATCAGCTGAACACCCCTAGCAGATTTATGAACTGCGGCAAGGGCTGCCAACACAGGAAGCATACAAACCAATGCCGCCTGCCCTGCGCTGTATGCCGAACGGCAGCTCATAGCACAGGTGTCAGCGCGGGGGCTCTGAGCCTCCGCGCCTGAGACTCAGTCTGACTCCACTCGCTCCAAAACGTGACACTCACTGAAGAGGCAAACTCACTGAGGCACCATGCGCCCTGCCGGCTGGCCCACGCGCAGACGCGCCGCAAGCCCTCCCGGCGCTCCGTGTTTGCTGCGCGCGCCGCTCACTGCGCCGCGGCAAACAGACCGGGCCGCCACACGCCCTGCACGCTGGGCGACGCGCGCACGCGCTCCAAGCCGTCCCGGCGCACCACCGGGTGCACCTGCCGCGGGTTGACGCGCTCGCCCGTCCGCCGCCCGGCCGCGCTGCGCAGGAACACCGCAAAGCGCAGCACCTCGCCCGCAGGCTGGTTCTTCACGCCGACCGACCGCACATTGCCGCTGCCTGCACGTCCCAGCCTGTGCCTCGGTCGCACGCCGCGCTGCCCAGCGCGTGCTGAGGGTGCGGAGAGGCGAGCAGGGGCGCACGGTACTCCGCCTTCAGCCACGGGTGGTGGCCCGGGTTGGTGCGCGTCTCGATAGCCAGCTGCGGGTTCTGCTCGCGGAAGACGGGCAGCACGGCCTCCAGGAACTCTCTGCAAGCGGCCGGCGTGTCAGCTCCGGCGTGACGGCCGTGCTGCCTGCACAAGTAGCAGGCTCTGGTGACGGCGCGGCGCGCCTGGTGCCGCGCGAGCTGCCCGAGAACTCGCAGTAGGTCACTGTCAGCCTGCTGAGCTGCCAGACGCCGTGCCTGGCCATCAGTATGCGTGCGGACGCGCTGGTGCGCTCATGGACAGGCTGCCGGAGAGCTTACAGGGGTGCCTTCCTGTTCTCTTTGCCGGTGCCAAAACGAGCACTCCTCCGCTTTTACTTCCTCATGTATCAGGGGAACACAGTCCTTCTGGGCTGAGGGCGGAGCCAGATAGTGAGCAACAGGAAGGCTTAGGCTCGGGTGTCCAAGTGGGTTCCCTGCCAATTAACACTCCAGGCTTGCTGGAGTGGAAGGGGCAAAGAATAGTCAAGTAGCAAGCTTGTTGAGGAGAGGAGGCCAGTGCCAGCGATGGCAGGGCGAGCAGGCTCCAATGCTGGCGAGAATTACTGACGCGGCCCTTGGCCTGACGATACGCGCCATGCAGTGGCTCTTTCGCGGCGGCAGCACGCTGCCCGCGCCTGGCCCAGGCGTGAAGCAGCCCGTGCGGCAGGGCGCCGACCAGGATGCAGAACTCAACCAGAGGAAGCTGATGCAGTACCACGAACTGGCGCAGGCGTGCACAGGCTTGGAGCACCTACGATACAGCAATATGAGCCGGTTGCGTGCTGCCTCACGCACTTGTGAGTGTGTGACGAGCTAGGTGGGTGGCTCCATCAGATGTGTTTGGCTTTGGGCGACCACTCGGGTGAGGCAAGCTTTGGCTGGGGGTGCACACCTGCCCAGTGGGCTCAATGGACAGCCCAAGCACACCTGCAACACATGCAGGACGCGCTGGAGCGGGCATATAGCAAGGATGTGGAGGGCTGGAGGCTCGACGCCATCAAGCTGTACCGTATCGGGGTGGACGCGATACGGGAGGGCCTCGCGCTGCGCGTGCCGTCGGCGGGCCTGGGCCCCGCCTTCAGCAACGTGGCGCGCTGGCGGGCGGACCTGAAGCAGTGGCTGCAGCGCGCCAACGACAGGCGCGGCGCCGCCCCGTTGCCCGTGACCTTGGCGCAAATGTAGCGCGACCAGAACAGCTTGGTGCAGGCCTGCGCTGGCCTGGCTGGTGTCGCTTGGAGCTGTGCCTTGAGGGTTCACGACCACGATAGAAAAAGCCGCACTCGCAAGGCACGCAGGTGCACCTGCGCATGACGCCTTTGAGGCTGCAATTGTAATGTTACCATATGTTACATGCGTTGTTGGTTGAAAGGCCACCGGCATGCATGCAACTGCCCGCCCGCATATGAGCAGTTCTGTGTTCAGCGCGCAAGGTTTCTGGCGTGCAGCTGCAACGCGGCCCCTCAGCAGGCATGCCTTTGACCTGGCGAACACCCTCTGCGCGCGGGCAGGTTGCGAGACCTGGAGGCGCCGCATGCGAGCACATCCTCGCCGCGCCCCGGCGGCGCGGCGGGCGCAGGCGGCGCGCGGCGCGCGGGCGCGCCCAGCCTGGCGGCGTCCACCACGCTGCTGCGCTCGCGCACCGCGTCGCAGTCGTCGGCGGGCACGCCGCGCGCCGCGCCCGCGCCCGCAGGCGCGCCACTCTCGCCGTGCGTGCATGGCGATGCTCTGGCAAGTCTGTGTGGAGCATGCGCTCGCGCTCGCAGCTTCAATATCACTCCTGCAATTGCACAAGTTCTGGCAGCAGCGTCTCGGCCTGGCTGCAGCGGTGTTGCTGGATGCGGATTGCATCGCGGCGCTGTCGGTACTGGGCGGCCGCACGCCGCGGGCGGAGCTCGAGCGCAGGGCTGTTGGGCTGATGTTCCCCGTTTCACACTCTCCGGCGTGTCTTGTCTGGGCGGAGCGCGTGCGAGCTTGAGCGGCCTTGGCACTGGCGCAGGGCGGCTCGGCGCGGGCACAACGCCGGGCGGCGCTGCCGCCAGGGAGGACGCGCGGCTGCGGGAGACGGTGCTGGGCGAGATCCTGGACGCGCGGCCGAGCACGCGCTGGGACGACGTAGCGGGCCTGGGCGCGGCGAAGCAGGCGCGCCCCGGGCCCCTGAGCCCGTCAGTCGCCTCATGCGGCGTTGCCCCAGCCGGGCTCTGCGCCATGGCTCTGCGCCAGGGCATTCCGTGCTTGCTCCCGGCGTGCAGCTGCTGCGCAGCGGCCCTCCATCAAACGCGTGGCCCGGCTGGTCATGGGGCGCCCTGGGTCGAGCTACACCCAGTCTCTGCAGCTTCCTCGTGTCATCACAGGGGTCTGCTGCGCCAGGCCCCTCGAGGGCTGTCGCGCATGCCTGCAGTCATCAGGTGCTGCTGACGTGGTCACCCTTTCGTGCGCGCCCGCGCACGCACCGCCACCCATGAGTGCGCGTCGGCAACAGCGCCCCGCTGCGCCCGGCGCGCAGGCGCTGCGCGAGATGGTCATCCTGCCCACGCAGCGCGCGGACCTGTTCAACGGCCTCCGCGCGCCCGCGCGCGGCCTGCTGCTGTACGGGCCGCCGGGTGTGCCCCCCTGTAGGGGCCCGACCCTGCGCGCGGGTCGAGCGCACACCTGCAATCCCTATAGTGGCCAAAGGGCGGCGGTGTCCGCGGCGTGCAAGCGCGCGGCTGCCGCCCGGCGCGACGGGAGGCGGGTGCGTCGCGCCTCTCGTTCTAGCCGTGCGCGCGGGGTCGGGCGTTGCGGCGGGTGCGGCGCAGGCCGCGCCGCGCCTGACGTCGGCACGCGCCGCGGTCCGCAGGCAACGGCAAGACGCTGCTGGCCAAGGCGCTGGCGGCCGAGGCCAATGCGACCTTCTTCGCCATCTCGGCCTCCTCGCTCACGTCCAAGTGGCACGGCGAGGCGGAAAAGCTGGCGCGCCCCGGCCTCACCCTTACCTATCCCCAACCCCTAACCTGAGAAGCTGGCACGCTCCGCCTTTGCGGAGCGCAAGGCACACCCACACGCCGTGCCTGTGTCATGGCCTCTTGCTGTTTCAAGTGACGCCTCACGCCTCAGATGACCAAGGGTCACATACTCTCACACACCTACTGATAGGAAATGATAAGTGTGCACACACCTGCAGCAAGGCAGGTCTGAGCGACCCTGCTGGCGCTGTCACGCACAAGGCACAAGGCATGCAGCGCCTCACAGTGCCAGCGCGGGCCGGCGAGCTGCGGGCGCGCCGGCGCGGCGCGCGGCGCAGGTGCGCGCGCTGTTCGCGGTGGCCGCGGAGATGCAGCCGGCGGTCATCTTCATCGACGAGATCGACAGCATCCTGTCGGAGCGCTCGGCGGCCGAGCACGAGGCCAGCCGGCGCCTGAAGACGCAGTTCCTGATCGAGTTCGACGGCGTGTCGGCCGGCAGCGAGCGCGTGGTCGTCGTCGGCGCGACCAACCGCCCGCAGGAGCTGGACGAGGCCGTGCGGCGCGGCCCCGGCCTGAACCCTAAACCCTGCACGCCTGCACCGCCGGCCAGGCCCGCCCGGCGCCTCAAGGCCTGTGGAGTCTCCTCTCTAGCTGCACTGCATGAGGCAAGTCTGCGTGACCTGGGTATCCGGCAAGACCAGGGTACCCAAGTCGAGCGGGCCGCCACCTCGGAGGCGGCAGCCGCTGGTGCTGAGGCCGCAGCATGCAGAGCGTGAGCCGGCGGCGCGCAGGCGGCGGCTGGTCAAGCGCGTGTACATCCCGATGCCCGACGCGGCTGCCCGGCGCGCGCTGCTGGCGCACATGCTGGCCGGGCAGCCGGCGCGGCTGTCGGCGGGCGACGCGGGGGCGCTCGCGCGCCGGACCGAGGGCTACTCCGGCTCGGACCTGGCCGCGCTCTGCCGCGAGGCCGCCATGGTGCCGCTGCGGTGCGGCGCGCGCGCCCCGCGCCCCGCAGTCCCGGGCGCCTGTACTGGCTCAGCTGCGCCGGCCGCCCTGCCTGTTCAGGCGCGGCATGTGCCCCTGGATGAGTGCGAGCGTAGGACGCTGCCATTCGCAAAGCAGCGTGTCTGGGAAGCGCATGCGCGCCTGCGGCCCGCGCTGCTGCGAGGCGAGGCGGCTCTGGGGCTCCGCGCGGCGGCGTGGCGAGCCGAAGGGGCTGCGCGTGGCAGGGAGCTGGGCGCGGCGGTGAGCACGGTGAGCGCGGACCAGGTGCGGCCGATCCAGGCGCGCGACTTCGAGGTCGCGTTGCAGGCCATCCGGCCCTCGGTCGGCCCCGAGCAGCTGTCCGCATTCGAGGAGTGGACGCGCCTGTACGGCTCCGCCGGCTAGGCGCGAGCGCTGCCGCGCCCGGCCGCGCGCACGGCGTGGTGCCGGCGGCGGGCACGTCGAGGGAGGAATGCGCCTGTGCGGGCCGGGCGGGGGCGCGCGCCGAGCCTGGAGACCAGTGTTCCCTGGATCTCCTCCATGGTGAGGCCAGTGACTCCTGCCTGGGAAGGCGCCCATCACAGGTGCGATAGGCTAGCAGCACAGCGCACGTTTGCATATGTCCTTCGCTTACTGTACATCCCAGCTCTGCCATTGCTTCAGTTGCCATGTCCGCTGCAGGTATGTAGGAGCCCCAGTTGCTGCACGGCACATTAAACAGCGGATTCGGCACTTCCTTACGCAAGTGCATGATGATGCCAAATATGGGGATATATCACACAACGGCAGCTGCATGCCACCCAATGACTGATCAAACATGAGCATAGGTTGCCATGCACATCGTCCAGCCTCGACCCTACCTATCAACACACCGGTTGTGCACATGGACTCGACACTAGTGTACATGGCAGTGACAGTGTTGCTGCTCCCTGGCACTTGCTTGCAAGCAGGTCCCATGCTACCTGGGGCACGCGGAAGTGCGCCTTGAGTTTAGGCGTGTTGGGCTGCAGCGCGCCGCAGCGCTGCACTTGTGTACAGGGCAGTGCATAGGGGGCATTGCCGCTCCCTGGCACGCACTTGCAAGCAGTCCCCATGCTACCTGGGGCACGCACTGATATGCGCCTTGAGCTTGGGCATGTTGGCCTGCGCCGCGCCGCAGCGGTTGCATCGCAGCGGCACCTTGAGCAGCGCCTCGGCGGCCGCGCGGTCGACGCCGACGCGCCCGTGCGCCAGCAGGTCGGCGCGCACGGCGGCGAGCGGCAGCAGGAAGGCCGTGGTGAAGCTGTTCCAGTGCTGCTTGGTCTTCAGCCTGTCCGAGTCAAAGTCCTGCGCGGCACACGCGCGGTGGGCCCCGGCGTGCCCGCTCCAGGCTCCTGCGCGGCGCGCGCGCGGCGAGCGCGGCCAGCCGGCAGCGCGGTGACGGTCGCAACTGGCCCGCGAACTGCAAAGCACCGTCGCGCACGCCACAGCAGCAAGGAAGCGTCAGCGCGACGTGGCGCAGCAAGCAGCTGTGCTGCGCATGTTTTGCACTGGCCTGGCTGCATTCTCTGTGTCGAGCTGCGCACATGCAGTCCGCGGCAGCGCGGGTCGAGCCCGATCATGGCCGCCCTCCTCACGCACTCCAACAGCCAGTCACGGCCTCCAGATCACATGATGTGAGAGACAGGGTCACTGTGACCCTCGCGCGCACCGTGGAGACGACGTGCAGGTGCAGGTGCTGCATGCTCGGCACCGCGTGAAAGCCTGCGCCCGGACGCCGCGCGTCAGGCCATGGACGGCGCCTGCGCAGCGCATCAGCCGCCGCCAACCAGCCTCACCAAGACCCGGCAGAGGGGGCAGCCTCTGCCGCACAGGCAGGCAAAAGCAGGGCGCGGCGCGCGCACCCATCACAAAGCTGGGCAGGGCCGGGTCGCTGCTTCGCTGCCGCGCCTCCCACGCCTCCGCCACCGCCTGCAGGCGCGCCCCGCAGGCCGTCGGCTCGTGAGAGTGCACGATCGCGCGCCTCCCCCGGCGCCTCGCGCGCACGGGCACGCCCGTCGCTGCTTGCCACGCGGCTCACCCAGCGCGTGCCACGTGCCCTGGACCAGACTCTGCGCCCCGTGCGCCTGGGGCTGCAGAGCAGAAAGGGTTATGCATCAGAGCGCTCTCAGACCGGCTCGCAAGGCTGCTGACTGTGCAGCAGCAGGCCTGCAACCTTCACAGAACCTCACCCTGCACGCGCAGCGCGCCAGGCATGCGCGCCAGCAGCGGCAGCCGGCACCCCTGCACCCCCGGCCCGCACGCGCGGCGCGCCTGCATGCGCGCCAGCAGCGGCAGGTGCGTGGTCGTCAGGTCCGCGACGCCGTCCAGGCCGGCCGCGCGCGGCAGCACGAGCGCATGCGCGCGCGCCTTGGGGAACGCGTCGCGGATGAGCACGCACTCCTCGTCCAGCGCGAGCACCGCCTCCGGGTGCCTGCGCAGGGCAGGGCGCTCTTATATTCGCTCGCGTCTGCTCCCCATGTGCTCGCCCGCTGGCGCCCACAAAGCGCTCGGGCGGCCCAGCTGCGGTCGGTGCCCTACGCAGGCACGCCTGGCACCCAGCCCCGCGCGCGCGCTGCCGCTGTCTGGGCCGGGGTTGAGCGGCGCCTGCATGCATGAGGCACTAACAAGTGCGCTCGACGGGTCAGCGGCAGGCATGTCGCCGCGCCCGTTGAGCGGACGTGCGCCAAAGCCCCGACCTCTTGTCAGGCGAGGCGTTGCATGCTCACACGCAAACGCGTCTGCTGTGGCGCGGGCCCCGTGCAGACGAGCCGCACACCATGCTTGGTGGGCGGAGCCGCACAGGGTGCACGCTGCGCCGCAGCGCCGTGCAACCAGGTGCCTGTCTTGCACTCTGGCGAGCAGAAGGCCGAATCCAAAACCTTGAGCAAAAAAGGGGTCACCGCACAGTAAGGACTGCCGGCACGCCCGCTGTCATCTCCCGCTGTAACGGCATCGTGGCTCGGCATGCACGCCACGCTGCCGCAGGCAAGCGCAGCCGCAGCGACGTGCTTGGCCCCCGCGCCCGCACCGCTCCGGGTGGAGCGCAATGTCGCGCAGCGCGGCGTTCCAGGCGCCGCCGCCGCCGCGCGGCCGAGCGGCGCCCCGCCCCGCCTGCCCTGGGCCCGGCCCTGGAGCGGCTCCCGGCGCGGCCGCGGCCGGTGCGCGCGCGGCCGCCATCAGCGCCTGCAGCGCGTTCTTGCCGCCGCCGCCGGCCCCACTGCTGCCACCGCCGCCGCCGCCGCCGCCGCCCGCGGCGCCGCTTCTGCTGCCGCCGCCGCCGTCGCCGCCACCGCCGTCGCCCGCCGCTGCGCTGAAGGGCCGCCCTGCTTGCAGGAGAGCGGCGGCACGCGCACTAGTCATATAGGCGCCGGCGGGCCCGCCGCCCGGCTGCTCCGGCCCGGAGCCCGGGCCTCCGGCATGCGACTGCGCGGCGCAATCGTCCTCGTCCTCTGGCGAGACCGGCGGCGGCTGCCCGAGCTGCATCCACAGAGGCGGCCGCGGCTGGGAGCCCGGAGGCCCGGGGCCGCGGCGGGGGACGACGAGGCCGGGCTCGGTTGCCTGTGCCCAGGCGCCGGGGCCGCCCCCCCGCGCGGCGCCCTCCTCCGGCGGGGCTCTCCAAACGAAGGTTGGGACCCGCCCGCCATAGTCTGCCGCCACTGAGTCCAGGGTCGCCTGAAGCATCTCTGCTCGGGTGAAAAGGCCCCGAGGTGCAGGCGCCTGGGCCTGCGGCGGCTCGGGGGGCTCCGGGCAGCCGGGGCGCGGCGCCTTGGCGGGGGGCGCGGGCGCCGCGGCCGCAGGGTCGAGTTCGCGCTTCGGGGCGGCGGCGCGCTGCGCGGGTGCGCGACCTGCAGCGGCCGAGGCGGGCGGCGCGGGCGCCGCGACCGCAGGGTCGACTTCGCGCTTTGGGGCGGCGGCACCCTGTGCGGATGCGCGACCTGCGGCGGCCAAACCGCACGCGTGAGGGGTCGGCTGAAGCATCTGTCCACAGGGAGCGGCCTCCCAGGCGTGCTCTGGGCTTGCGCGCAATACCGCCACAGAATCGCACAGCTCCACACTAGAGTGCGACCATGCAGGACTCTGCGTTTAGATCATGCTTACTCATGCAGACACCATGATGACATCGTGCCTGCGGGCGCGCACCCCAGAGGCGCTCGAGCGGGTTTGGGGGCAGCGCGGCGGCGGGGTTCGGCACTTCGATTGTCCCAAAGCAGACCCACGAATGCAGCGCGGCAGCCACCTCGGCGTCTGTGTTGCACACCTGCCCATGGAGGCAGCGGCTGTGTTTCAGCATCGGGGAGCGGGCCTGATACAACAGGCATAACGAAGTGTGCGGCGGGTCTGCAGGCGGCTGCTGTGAGGCGTGTCACCAATGTGAACCTGGCACAGACACCACGGCCCACCACCGCAGCAGAGCACTGCAGCCAGAAACGAAGATCTGAGCAATGCAAGGAGGCTAGGCACGTCAGCGGCGCTGACATGCCACACAGGCAGCACATGTACTCTCGCACCCTGATGCTCGCCAGGCCCTCATGCAGCCGCGGGGGCGCCGCCGCCAGCATTCGGTGCATGCGCAGCGACGCCGTCCTGAGCAGGCGCACACGCTCACCGGGCTGCTATGTGGTGCAGGTGCGCCGCTCGCTGCTGCCGCCTCTGCTCGGCATTCCGGTGCGCATGCGGGGGCGAGCGCGGCGCGCGGGGCACACTGCCTGGTCACCGTGCGTGAGTGCACAGTCAAGGGATTGAGGGACGCAGTGCGACTGCTGCCCGGCACAGCTTTGCCAGGGACCTTGCGCGCGGCGCACAGAGCCTGCCAGGTCCCATGAGCCAGCAGCCGCTCTCAAACCCCGCACAGAGCTTATAGGGTACGATAAGTTTCATACAGGCTAGGTTCATACAGGGTAGGTTTCATATAGGGTAGGTTTCTCATTTGCGCGGACCTGGCAGCGGGCCCCTGCAGGCCGCCCTCGTGGTCCACGCGCGCCGCCGCCCGCATGGCGCACACCGCCGCCGGCAGGTTCAGCCACACCGCATGCACCTGCCAGCGCGTGTGCAGCCCATCAGCCCCTCAGGCTTGTAGCCCGGGCATGGCGTGCGAGGAGGCGCACCGCGCGCGCTCGCAGGCGCACGCGCGCAGTCCAGGCAAAAGCCCGCCAGCCCCAGCATTGGCATGCGGGACAGGCAGGTTTGCCGCGGCTCCGCATCGCATCTCGATGGCAGGGGCCGTGTGCCCCAGGTAGCCGGAGCAGCTCTGTGAGCCACCACGGGCACACCGAAGTGCGCCCGCTACCAGCGCCATCCAAACCCTTATGCCGGCAAAGACCTGGACATCGTCAGGGCTCATGCGCATGCAAGCATGGTGCGGTTTCGTGCAATGCGCGCAAGCGAGCCCCCGGCCGCGTGCTGAGGCCAGGCCAGGCGCCCAGCTGCGCTGCAAGCGCCCGAGCGTGGCGGCCTGTGAGCGCCGCGCCTGGTGGTGGAGAGCGGCCGCTGCAGCGATGAAGTCCGCGCGCTGGTCCGCGTCGAAGTTGCAGCGGTCGATGGCCACGCAGGCGCCCTCCTCCAGCGCCCGTTGCAGCGCCGCCACGCACGCGCGCCGGGTGCCTCGGCTGCAGCGCGTCACCGCTTTATGAGCTGCATGGCTGTCGCTTGCACACGCACACGTTGTCTAAATCTCTGCTGCATGGATATGGGTGGAGCATGTTAGTCTAGCGCAGCTGGGCCACGCCCCTCCAGAACAGGCGTACAGGCGGACACGCCAAGACGCGCCGCTGAGCACCCGCGAGTGCACCCGGCATGCGCTCGGCGCAAGCCAGGCACTGGCAAGTTGCGCGCGCCACACCTGCCGTCCGCGATGGTGTCCTGGTTCACGCGCTCCCACATCAGATGCGAGCGCTGCATCAGGCTCTGGCAGAACGTTGACTTCCCGCTGCCTGGCCGCGCCGCGCGCGAGTCACAGTGCTGCAGAGCAGCCTTCACTGGCAGCGGCCTGTGCACTGTGAGAACGCAAACCACTCATGGTTGCTGTGAGAGCCCAACCAGGGCGCAACTCTGACGCGCAGGAAACAAGTCCCTCACACCTGCAGCAGGTGTGGCGCGCAAAGCTCTCAGCATCAATTTCAGAGCCTCTGGCGCGCGCCTGGTGGCCCGACGAGGAGCAGCACGGCTTGGGGCTCCGGCTCAAGCTCCTCATAGTCGTCAAACTTGTTAAAGTCCTCATAGTCCTCAACCTCCCCAAAGTCCTCGGGCTCTTCATCCTGGTCAAACTCATCGACCCAGATCATGTCCCCGGCGCCAGCGCCCAGGTCCACGCTGATAGCGTCAGCAGCGTCGCCCGCCAGCAGCAGCAGCTTGTCATTGTGGCGCAGCTCGGTGCTCTCCTCTGAGAGTGAACAAGGCAGTCGTCAGAGCAATGCGCCCGTAGCTAAGGTGGCACTTTTGTCCATGCGCCTTGCCCAGGTGCACCAAGGGCGCACTGCAGGCGATACACTGCAGCTGAGCAATTAAAAAGGTACACTTTCAAGCAGGCACAGGCGCACGCCTTGTCGAAGGAGTCTCTGACCGGCCGGTGACCAAACTGCCGTTGGGTTGGTCCCCTTGCTGGTTGCGTGCACTGCGCCGCCGTGACTGGCTGAAACCTCACACTGGCAGCGCGCCACGGCTGCAGCTGCTGGGTGGATGCGCACATGCTGCCTCCCCAGCGTCACGGTGGTACCCGGCACCAGCCACACTTTGTCGCCATTGCCCAGCTTCAGGTGCCCGAGCACCGGCAGAAACATCTTGATGCAACACCACTTGGGAACTCCTCGGACATTGCATTGAGCATGCTGCGCTGAGCATGCTGCGCGCTTTTGTAAATAGTGTCTGCCTCCCCCATGCACAGGACTAGGTGAGTGCCCGATTGGGGGGCTGTGAATGTGCTGTGATAATGTGCTGTTTGAGAGTGAGGAGAGCCGGGCGGGATGAGAGTGGGGAAGAGCCGAGCAGGGAGGCGCAGAGCACAGAAAGAAAAGCCGTTTTTCTGTATCGTACAGGGGGACACCCCGAACTGAAACACGACTGCACAGGACGCTGCTGGTGCTCACTGGATGTGCTCCTGGAACGCCGCGTTCGCAGTGTGCACGTCCTCCAAGCCGTCCACACGCCCGCCGGGCACCAGGAACCTGACGCGGTCCTCCGCGCCGACAGGTTGCGCGCACTCCGAGCCTCGCAGAGGCAGAGGACGCGCAGCCCGGCGCCGCGCAGGCGGTGCTGCTCTTCTGCCGGCGCGCGCGCGCCGGGGACCGCGGCGGCCGCATGGCGCCGTGCGCACCGTGCGGGCGCCTGGGCGCGCCGGCGGAGGACTGGGCGGCGGCGGGCGGCCAGGCAGGGTCATCTGGGCGCTACTGGTGCGGCGGCCGCGGGCCAGCGCAAGCGTCTGTCCTGCCTGCTGGGGGTGGGATGGTAAGCATCGCTGCTGGGACTGACACCGCGCGTGTGGTCTAAAGCGCTCGAAGACTGCGAGCAATGCCCGAGGGCCGCCGAGCGTCGACTGCCAGTGCAGCTGCACAGCAGGGCGGGCCTGCACATGCCCACTCGCCCGCTCAGCGCATGCGCATGGCGCGGGGCCGCCAGGGCCACGAGCAGCTGGCCGGCGGCGCGCACTTCATTCTGGCTACCGGTGAAGCCCCCCGGGCGCAGCGCCTCTGCATGAAAAGTGGCTGCGGCGCCCGGGGACGATGAGCAGATGCCTTCCAAGCGCCCTTCGGTCGCCTGCATTTGTGCTGAGTTTATGCACATGTTCACGCCTGGGTGCACCATGCTGGAATGCATGCAGCAGCAGGACGTTTATGGCTTTGCCTGCTTCATCCTGGCGTGCCTCAAGGTTTACTTGGCAAAACGCAATGCTGTGCCGACATGACCTGCCTACCTGTGGGTATGATGATGCTGGCCTAACACCGCGCCTAAGCAGCCCTAGCTGGCTGAGACAGGCTTCCAACCTAGCACGCCTGGGTGCGCCGAGGGGCACGAGCACTCTGAGCGTTTCCTTCGGAGCCAGCCCGCAGATACATGCACAAAGCCAGCTCATGCACACGCCGATCGGGGCTGGCAGTAGAGCGGCACAATCGCGAATGCAAGCGGCACAGGACCACAGTACAGGATGCATTTGTAAACGGCCTTGCAATGTGCCCTAGGGATTACGCATGTACTTCCGGAGGGGTTGCGGAGGTCGAGTTGTCGTACCAAGCTTAACATGTAAAATACAAAATAAAGCAATGCTGCGCTGCGCACAGGGCCAGGTCACAGCTGCAGGTTGCCAGCCAGTCAATGCGCGCATGGGTCATGACCGGCTGGGACGACTGGCCTCAAACGGGAGCCCCTGTGCATGGCGGCGCTAGCATGGCAGCTTTGCTGGGCAGCAGTTCACACCTCTTACAGTCTGTACCATCCTACGCATTCCGCGTTCCAAACATACTCAGAAAGCAGGGCAACAGATGCTCAGCCCGGTGCGCAGCCTTGAACCTGACACTGCGCTGGCAGAGGGGGGTTTTGGAGAACCGCCCACGAGCGCGACATCGCCAATTTCAGCCCCTGTAGCCGCTCCGCAGCCGATTTGACGCTTGCGTTGGTGTTCCTATATGCCCAGGCTGCCGCTGGTAGCGGG